>JAABUQ010002268.1_pt1 | contig 38634 bp, 49 predicted proteins | sample 5560001 | NCBI WGS metagenome assembly JAABUQ01 (sample SAMN10711888, study PRJNA513371) | rock metagenome | isolation source: Antarctica rocks | place: Antarctica: Victoria Land, Finger Mt nord | collected 2015-12-18 | reverse complement strand
GCATGGTGGATGCGGGGAGGGGGATGGGTAGGATGGTCGTGGGGAGGAATTGAGGAATTGGGGAAGGGGTGGGGTGCAAGAAAAGATGGTAGAGGAGGACTGTTGCGGGCAATGGAATGCTTCTGAGGGATTGGTGATCGGAAGCGTGATGGAAAGGTACAATGGAAGGCGGGGAAGCGAAAGCTACCTACCTGCTACCTATCTAGCGCCCAGCTTCTCTAATATTCTTGGGCCTTGCTCTTGCCATTCTTGCTTCGAGATCCACATGTTTTCTTTGTCGGCCATCTGTTGATATTGTCAGTACATCACCAGGAGTGCTGCGATGGCCACTGGTACTGGTATTGGTACTTACAATGTTCGCGAGTACGGCTCCACCTAAGAAGACCATGTGTCGTCGCCGTGGCGGATCTTCTATCCTGACCTTGAATTTCTTGTATCTGATGTCAGCCGTGCCCGGAGTTTCTGAGGGTAAATAAGAAACCCACGTTCAGCCTCTCGGGGTTTCCAGCCAACACCTTCGTCAACCACAGCTGCTTAATCTCTTTCTCCATTCTCGACGGCAGACCCGGATACATGCTGCTTCCCCCGCTGAGAACGATGGCTTTGTACAGACTGCTTCTTATGTCCACATCTGCGGCTTGTATCGTATTGAAAAGAAATTCTGCGATCCCTGGCTGCTCAACGTCAACTAGGTGGGGCTGGAAGAGACACTCTGGCGCCTCGAATCTCTCGCTTCCGACTCTTATGACACGCCCATCTGGCAGTGTGTATGATTCAACCAGTACCGTCGTATCTTCGCTGAGTTTCTGATCGAGCTCCAAGTCGTAGGAGACGTAGCAGAGCTTCTCTTTAATTTGGCGGACCGTCTCAAAATCGGCTGTTCGGTTCAGTGCGTATCCGCGGCGAAGAAGGAGGGCAATGAGGTTTCGGGTGACGTCTCGACCTGCAACATCAAGCCGTCTGGTGAGGTGGTTGAGGACTGTAGATTCGTAGACAGGGACAATGTGAGTGACACCGTCGCCTGAGTCGACTACCACGCCGCTACTCAATCCTGTGGAACGATCAGATTTGTCTTGTGTAATAATAGGATAACATATATACCTTGAGCATAGAGTGCTAGCACAGCCTGAATAGCCACATAGACCCCACCAAAGTTGTATCTCTCAAACATGACCTCGCACATTTGCTCTCGGTTCCTCAAAGGATTCATAGGTGGTTCAGTCAGGAGGATCTTTCTCCCTGTAGTGTCTATCTTCATTTTTTCGTTGAATGTGTAGTTCCATAAGTGCTCCATGTCATCCCATCGTCTTATGATACCATTCTCCATCTGCAGCAGAGATTCATCAGCCCTCAAATTCGATCCATTGCATATCTTGGACCGATAGGAAGTGTACCGGGTATGTAATTTGCAGCATTGATCGTGCTGCTGCTGCTTCATCTCCACACATGATGTCCTTCACTACAATGTCGCCTGCGCGTTCTTCTGATCGAAGGATAGGTCGACCGACAATCGAAGGGTATTGGAACTCGGGGAAGTTCTAACTCAAGGCTCCCATATCAGCCAATGTCTCCCGATGTTTTGCATAGAACAGCTGGCGGTGCATGCTTGCCTGGGCGGCATAGCCGACTTTGAGGAAGCCAGTGCCTCCATCGAGGACTGATTCAGGTCAGCAAGGGGGAATGAGTTGGCGATAGAGTTGGCTGTACCTATAGGTGCCTCCGCCATATTGCTTGAAGCTCAACGGAAGATGCCCAGCATGATCTTCGTCAAGTCGTCAAGGCATCAAAAACCAAATATTAGACCACGGAGTGCGGAATGTCAGAAGGGGCCTGCTAGAATGCCACAAAGCTGATAGAAATACATAGCAATTAATACACTAGCTTGATGCTTTCGAGTGCAAACAGCTCTATTGTTTTGTACTAGCCCTAAAGTTTAGACTTAGCCTATCCACAGTATCAAAGAGATTCATGTTCCGAAGATTTGCTGGAATTGTTTACTAAACACAGCATGGACTTGGACGATGCCACAGGATGATAATACCTCTAATTCTGGACAAGCCGAGCCAGCGCAGTCGAAGTCTACATCGGCGGCAATATCTTCACCGCCATGGCTGAAAACACCGCAATTTATAAAGCGTGTCTTCGACCAATTCCCTCTACAAACATATCCTTCAAATGAACTTCCACAACGAGCTGCAAAGCCAAAACCGAGCCACTCGCTACACATTTTTTCGACTGTACAAGGTGCTGATGAGGGAAGACCGTCATTCAATCCTGGATGCTTAAGGTGGCAGGTATGGGTCTTACAAAGGGGTGGACTCTTTCTTCATTCCAGCGCTGATAAACCGTAGGCCTATTTGCGGTTCCAAGGTCTCGATTTTGTCACAGTGCCTTCTAATAATCATGCCTCCCCAAGCGGTGCTCTTCCCTTTCTTCTTCCGGCTGCCACAAGCTCCGAGACTCCAATGCCAATACCCTCCAATCGAATACAACGCTGGAGCCGGGAGGTGAAAGCCTCGAAAAATAAGGAGGGGAAAAATAGTGTGGATAAGCCATCTGAGACCCAGCACCGAGAGGAGAAGTCGGCGAGCGAGGGAGAAAGCACAGATTTAGCAGACGTGCGATACGAGGCTTATATCTCCCTCCTCGATTATCGAATACGGAACGCATATGTAAGTGTCCTTACTCTCAACCTTCACTAACTTGCTAACCCTCCCCCTTTTCACAGCTCTATGCGCTTTACATTTCCCCAAATAATTGCACTTCTGTGGCTTTCCCCCTTTACATACAACCAATCACATCGAATTATCTCGTCCGAATGGCTCTTTCCTACCAACTCCACAAGGCCGCGGAAGCCGAGCTGCTCAAACAGTCTCCGATGATCGATGTGGAAGCACTATATCGTGAGGGTGAGAAGGCTTTCCTAGCACTCTCTGAGCTGTTGGGAGAAGACAACTATTTCTTTGGGGAGGCACAGCCTGGCCTTTTCGATGCGAGTGTTTTTGCTTATACCCATATATTGCTAGATGAGGGTATGGTGTGGAAGGATAAACGGATTGTCGAGGACCTTGAGAAATGCGACAATCTGGTACGGCACAGGGAGAAGATATTGGAGGAGTGGTTCTAACAGAACGGTCAATGTACATACAGTCAATATCGTAAGTCAACTCAAAGGGCATCGACGCCGGCTACGCTTCGACAGCTCCGATCTGTCTGATCTCACCAGGTCTAATGGTTCGATGCATCCAACGCCTTGCTTATGCAAATGCAGTCATGACCAGACATCGCTTGGACTCACGACCCTACGCCAGCACAGCACCAAACGGCGCACTTTCCCTCAAGTCCTCCACAAGATCATCCACATTAGCCAAATGTCTCCCTAAAAGCGCTTGCTTCTCCTCCGTCGTCTTGGTGTTTCCATCCTCCCCGCGCCTACTTCCCAACCTCTTACTCGGCATCCGCTGCAAAACCCCCATCATTCCTCCACTGCCTCCACTGCCACCTGAGAAGCTCTGCAACATCGGGGTCTCAGGCATAAGGTAAAAGTAAAAGAACTCCACAACCTTCATTTTCACCTCCCTGCCTGTCCCCCTCGCCTTGAATAGACTCGTCACAGTCAAGAGCCCATCCAGCGTCTCAAACGTGCGTGTGTTCTGCGGCGTGGCAAGTAAAGCCGTCACTAGGGTCAGCAAGGTGGAACTCTGTATCGCAGGACAGGATGTTGGGTCGAGCAGGTCGAGCAGGAGGTTCATGTAGATCTCTCGGGCGAAGAGAGAGCGGCTGGGCGGGTGCAAAAGGAGCACGCCTTGGAGGAGATCGAGTGTGGATACGAGGAGCAGGTCGTTTTGGCCGTTGCTGGCTTTGCTGAGGAGGCGCTCCAGGCAGGTCGTTAAGCGTATGGCGACTGCGGAAGCATTAGTCTTATGGTCGAATGGCGATGCTCTTGCGTGACATCGCACATACCATTCCACTCAAAACCCTCCTGCAGCTTGAAGAATTCTCGGAAAGCTGGGTCATCCTTCAGAGCTCCCAATTCTTTCGGCGCACGCTTTACGCCTCCGTTTGCGACTACCGAGCTTCTGCGATCGGAGACCGGGTTGGATCTTGAGAGACAGATTTGGGCCAGGAGGCCTTCGAGTTGGCGGAGTCCTTTGCGGATTTTTACCCCGTCGTAAGAGGAGAGGTAATCAAAGGACAGGGAGAGCAGTGACTCCATGGTTTGTTGAAGGGAAATGTGGCATGTGCTATGTGGTACTTCAATGATTGACAGCGAAATCCGGAGAAGCTCGAATTTTGTAAACAGATCGGCGTTGGCGGGCCAGCGTCCCTCACAACTCATTGTACGGAGTGACCGAGCACGCGGAGTCCTCCGTACCTATGAAAAGACAGCGCTTTAATATACCGCATAAGCCAAATCATGAGGACACGGAGTTTTGAGGTGCATCTCTCACGTCGCTCATATATAGCGACTTCACCCTCATGCATCTTCCTTAGCCCACCCCAGTTGGTTAACCGCCCTGGCCAATACGTCCAGGCAATAGTACGCAGGCACCCGTCTTGTGACTTCGACAGGCTACCTACCAAATCATGCCTCTACGAACGAGCCTTCTCTCCTCAATAGCGTGATGGAAGCATGTCCAAAAGAGCCTCCTCATCAAGCCCAGAACAGTTGAACAGGAAGAGACCCACAATGCCTCCCGAAAGTTTCGCATCCCCCAACGCAATCCCTCCCCGAACCAGCTCTACCCTCGGTGCTACCCTCACACATCCCATGAAATCGGTTCTCAAGCCTGTCCCCGAAAGCTCCTGGATGGCTCACAGCCAGAGCGATCACAAGCCTCACACTGCGTCTGCGTCATATTCTGCATCGTCGACTCTCGATGGAGGAGCAGATATGGCAATCCACGCAAACGGTACCACGTGGTCGGAACAGAAAGAAAAGATTGTGCTAGGGCCTTTTGATTACATGTTTGAACATCCGGGGAAGGATATCCGGAAACAGTTGATTGAGGCGTTCAATACATGGCTGAAGGTACCAAAGGAGAGCTTGGCCATCATTACCAAGGTCGTCGGCATGTTACACACCGCTTCTCTGCTGTACTGCGCCCCTTGACACTCCAAATACGTTAGCTGTATTGGCTGATGTCTTACTCAGTGTGGACGACGTTGAAGATTCATCTCTTCTACGCCGCGGCATCCCAGTTGCGCACAGCATCTTCGGAACGGCACAGACCATCAATTCCGCCAATTACGCGTACTTCGGTGCGTTGCAAGAACTTCTAAGACTGCAAAGCCCCACAGCAATTCGCATTTACACTGATGAGCTTTGTAATCTTCACCGCGGTCAGGGTATGGAGTTGTTCTGGAGAGATACTCTGACCTGTCCTGCCGAGGTTGACTATCTGGAGATGGTGGGAAATAAAACAGGAGGGTTATTTCGGCTAGCGGTCAAACTCATGCAAGCGGAGAGCGCGAGTGGAAAGTAGGTTTGAAGCCTGTATGCTTCTATCTGCAGGGCTGACAATGTTGCCAGGGATTGCATACCTCTCGTCAACACCATTGGTCTACTCTTCCAGATCCGGGACGACTATATGAATCTCGCTAGCACCGAATACACTCAGAACAAGGGTCTTTGCGAAGATCTTACCGAGGGCAAATTCTCTTTCCCGGTCATCCACAGCATACGGTCCAACCCCCAAAACCGGCAGCTGATCAATATCTTGAAGCAGAAACCAAATGACGAGGAGGTCAAAAAATATGCGGTGAAATATATGGAGAGCACGGGGAGTTTTGAATACTGCAAGGTGGTGTTGAAGGATCTTCATCAGAAAGCACTAGGCATGATAGAAGATGTCGACGGGGGAATGGGCGAAGGTGTTGGCATCAAGAGATGGTTGGAAAAGATGACATTGTGATCTATTAATGGAGGCTTCTCCATTGCCGTTCCACTGTGTCGGACACACTTGGAGATAGTCTATCTCATTCCATTCGACAATGCCTCATTCCTCGACGAGGCGCAACGTTGGTATCATCTTTACACATTGACCTGGTCGCTGGGTCCGCCTTATTAATGATGCATTCAGCTGAATGCTGAGGGGCTACTGTAAGGCCCGCAGAAGGTTCGCTTAATTTGGACGAGTCTTACACTCGTCTGGTAGATGCAACCACGAGTGTAGGGTTAGCCGAGGGCATGGGTAGAGACTAGAGAGGGAGGGAGGATTACCCGCCCGTAAGGCCTGCTCGAGGCTGTCGGTGAGTCAAAATCCATTGTTTTGGCGATGGGCTAAATGGTTGAGCCACAGCTACCGCGGTCAATGTCAGCAGTGGAAAAGTCACGCACTGTCGTTCTTCCTTTCCCGATCAGCTGCAGATGTTATGCATGCAACGAACCAGCAATCGACGGGGCTCTCTGATGAGGCTGGTGCCCTCTTATGATTGGATGTTGGGATATCTCAAGAACCGGTGAAGGTAGCGCAAGAAATGGACGAATAACACACTGGCCGCCTTACTACTCTCGGACACTTGGCACTCTCCCAAGTGGCTGAGTATCGCTAAATCCTTCTCAAGCAGTGAGATTCCTGTCGCATCTCCACCAATGAACTTGACCTTCCTATCCGCACTTCTAAAACACTTTGCCAGGATCGATGGGTACGCCTTAAGGCCACCCACGGCCAGATGTCCTAGACAGCACCACCTCCCCCTTCCTGAGCCGCAGCATTCCCTATTCGAGCATAGTCTGTCGGTATGGTAGATGTTGGCACCCTACTACTCGTGCAGGAACTGTGGCTTTCACCCAGTTTGTGGCTTTCCATGTCTTCTCACTTCTTCACCGCATTGAATTATGACGATGCCACAGCTCACTATATTGATGGAGTGACAAATTGTTTGCACCGTTCGCAAGATGGAACATGCCTTAAGTACCATGTTGTATAAGAGGTCCTCATTCTCCTTCTCATAATTCCTTTAGGATCAGAATAATAATCGCGCCACCTTTCTACTCTCATGTCTTTCCTTGGTGACGCGTCCATGGTCCGATGTTCCTTTTATGCTGCTTCCAGAATTGCTCGCATTGTCCAAATTGTGAGAGACCGGTTGAAGTCCAGGATCAAGATCCATACTTCCCGGCATCAACCGCGGGACCTTCCTGACAGCAAGCTCAAACACCAATTGCATAATACCACCAACAGGTAAGCGATCCACGCTCGATGGTATCAATGTCAAACATCGCTTACTGACCACTGCCACTCAGCTATATCAAGAAACGTCCGACTATTCTTAACTTCGCCCAACGGAATAGTGTACGGCGAAAAGGACCACCAGCAGAGATATCAAAGTGAGTAGATTCCCTTGGACAGCTTACCGAGCAGGATGCTGACAACAAGCGACAAAAGTTTACTTCAAGATCTCGACTCTCATCCGCTAGTCAGCGATTTCTCGTTGTCAGAGATCGCGTCGCAGGACCGTCTTTTCCTCAGCCATAACTTGCATTTTCTTTCCGTTAACAGAAAGACATCGGATCTTCGCTACCTTCTGGACATCACAACGTCTCTGCTGGCAGGGGTTCAGTCTCTGTCGATCAGCGTCAGAGAGAAGATCACCGATCATGTTTCTTCCAACTTTGCATGCGATGATTTCAAATGCGGGAAGTTCCTTGCCAACCTGGAACATCTATTGTTATGTTTGCAAAACATCGCGCTGGAAGCAATCATTCACCACTACGTTGATCTTTTCGAGGCACAATTCCTGCGCTGGTATCAGTATTGGCAACACAAACAGCGAGCTATTGATGACTGGTTCGCCGAATGGCCGAACGGGCAACCTCCGCTAAACACAACCTGGCCATGGAACGTGAAGCCTTGCCTTCTTGTCTTGTGGGGAGTATGCTGGATGTTTTATGGAAACGAGAGGAGACATTCTCGCAATCCGGTAACTTCCGGAGAGGACGACTTTTGGACGCGACAAAACTTTTCGCAGGCAGAAACGAACGCTCCAATACGTAGGTGAAACCGACGAAACTTGACACGATCTTACTAATAGCATGCAGAGACAATACAGACGACCGAAGCATGGACTGGAGTCGCCTATCCTAACTACTCGTGGCTACACCCGCACCAGGCAGGCGCAACACCGCGTCACGCTAATCAAGTGGAACGTGAGTCACACGCAGTCACTTGACTTTCAACCATGTACTATGACTAACAAGGAACCCACAGGTCTGGCTTTAGATGATAATTCGTTGCCTGGATATCCCGTCGGCGTCTCAACCTATCCTTATATAACATCCTCACCATACTTACCTTCAGACCTTTTTCCCGCCTCAACAGTAGCATGGCCTTATTCTTCAGGCATCAACACCCCTGCCGTCACAACACATGATTCCGATTTCAATACCTGGCAGCCCACGGCTAGATATACTGGGGCAATCACCGCGACCCCGGAGAGGGTCGTACCTCCGCCTTCATATCAAGCTTATGCTCCGTCTCAACCAGCACAGCCTCGACAAATTAAGGGCGGCCCCGTGGGCGGTCAAGCATTCAACCTGGGACAACGCATACGCAATATGCAAGACTACCCAAGTCCACAACACAGCGACGTCTCTGCCCCGTCGACCTCTTCCAGAATCTCAGTCCTACCAGCAGCGACTTTGAGCCCCAGCCTCGCTCTAGTAGCAGCTCAAACCTCAATGGTGGCAGGCATTTCTGGATCCCTCCGAGGTAGTGAGGCTACTCAAGAGCCAATCCGCAACTCCTCGGGCCTCTTCTACTGCAGCCACAGCGAACATGCCACCACCCCAGTCTTCGCTCGCAAAAGCGAATGGACGTAAGTTATATTCCTTTTTCCCAATCTTAATCTCCTCATACTAATCCCACCCAACAGAAAACACATGGACAAACACAACCGCCCCTACATCTGCGACGAGCCCGGCTGCGAAACCATCCGCGGCTTCACCTACTCCGGCGGCCTGACCCGCCACCAACGCGAGGTCCACCACCAGCACGGCGGGCCCAAAGCCTCCCGCATGTGCCCCTATCCTACCTGCAAGCGAAGCACTGGACGGGGGTTCTCGAGAAAGGAAAACCTCCAGGAGCACGTAAGGCGGTGTCACAAGGAGCCCAACAACAGCGACGGGCAGCCGAGCCCGGCCACGCCGTCGGTCGATTTGGTGGAGCCTGCTGGGTCCAGGAAACGGAGGCGTAGAGATGTCGATGATGATGATGATGAAGATGATGATGATGGTGGGTCTGATCAAGATCAAGATCACAACGAGGATGAAGGGGATGCGCCGCACACTCCTGGGGTGTGGAAACGCGAGGTCAAGAAATTGAGACGGGAGTTGCGGGAGAAGGATGATAGACTTAGACGGCTCGAGGAGCAGATGGATGCGCTTGCGAGAGGGACACGCTGGCTGCCTCCGAGACGTGACCGGGAGAGACAGTGAAGGATGAGGATCATGATTAATGGATGATTATGGGCGAGAGAGCATTGCTGGGATTGGGGGGGATAGTCTGTACTGTACTCGGTTTTTCTGTCTTTCTTTCTACTCTGGACCCCGGAGATCTTTACTGTGTAATGCTTTTCTCATCTCTACGTTTCTTTGCCTGACGAAGGGTCTCAAGATTGTTTCGGTTTTGCTAGGTTGAAGCATGGTGCTGGGAAGGTCAATTGGTTTTGCTCTCCGCTCGGTCATTGTGGGGCGGGGAAGGGGGGGGCGGGTTTGCACACTGGAAATGGAGAAAGACTTCCAAAAGGTGCGCGCTTATGTTGACTTTCTTGGTCATGTTGCCCGCTCGCGATCATGGGGTGTTGTGCTGGATAAAGAGGGTGGGATTGTATGTTCAGATTGAGCGCCGATGAGATATATACCCACCACTGCAAAATTGAAAGTCGTTGCCGCTACACTGGGTTTTCTGTTCGAGTGGACGTTGGGTTCTCCATTGACGAAGAATTGCAGGGCATTGGCTCATACCCTGGTGATGCTTTTGGAGGGCCCCGAAGCTACACACTACGCCTTCCGTAGGGTGTAGGGAAGGGGTTTTGGGAATGGTTTTGGGTATGGTTGTGGAGATGGATGTAGGGATTAGTTGGGAATAGTATCGAACGAACTGGATTGGTATTTCAGCGACGACAGCAACCTTTATTCCGAAAGAAATGATCGTACGAAGTCTTCGCACCCCAAGTTGAAGATTTGCTTGTCTGTAGTTCCCCCCGAGTACAAGCTGAAAATGCTAACTTTGAATCCCTTTACTATTGACTTTTCATCTATAGTTTGTAGAGTGCTTCTTCAATCCAACTTAACGAAAGTTCAGTCATTTAGTTTTAATGAAATGTATAGAATGATGGTATTGTTTCCCTGAAACTAGTGCAATACCTGCATGACCTCTCGCTAACTGTAGTACTTGAGGGGCCACCGCTCCGTCAGCGGGTAGGCAGTGCTTGGATGAGGCTGAGCTCCAAAGCCACCGGAATCTGCTAGACGTGGCACCGCGATGCATCCTGTACTCCGTACACCTTCGTGTCGGTCTGACGCCAACGCGAGGTCTTTCTTAAGAAAATACAGAACTTCAATGGATGCATATTCCGTGAAATAAGAGAAAGATGGATCCGGCATCCGGATTCATGCTTGGCGTGACTGTCGCAGGCGCAATGGTGTCTGTAGTCAAGACGATCGAGGAAGTCAAGGGATTCGTCCACGACGTCAAGCATGTGGACGAGACGCTCGCCCAATTCACCTCGGAAATGGGAGATGTGGGGCTGACACTTGACCTCGTCAAACATACCCTCTAAGTCGTGGAATCGAATCCGACAAGGGGGACACAATCTCGCTGCAGTCAGCTATTGCGGAGAGCTTGAAAGCATGTTACTCCTCCGCCTCCGGTCTCAGCGCAGTCTTCCATAGTTTGGGCAAACAAAACACTGGGAGGGAGTTCCAATTACGGTCCAAATCCAGCGAGATAGCAGAGTTCCGAACACGCATAGGGCACGGTATCAGAGACCTTGAACCCCGAGTGTTTGTGCTCATGTGTGAGGAGATGAAGCGTTCCCGAGAACCCAGCCAGCAAATGTTGAGCGATGTTCGAGATTGGAAAGAGGATTGGCCAGAGCAATAAGCCTGATTGCGGACTCACCACCAAGAGAACACCGAATAAACCCAACAGCTGATAGATATCGCAAGTATCGCCGGTGGAGAAGGGCCAAATACAGAAGAGGAGTTTAGAGGATATGTTGATCCGACCAGAATGCAATTGACTGAACAGTGGACTGAGACTAATGCTCTTGATGGTCCTCCTCCCAGTGAGGTTGCTTGCACTTCAACAATTGCCCTCTCGAAACTGGAGATTGATGATGATGGGGTGTCCTCCCCATCAGATGCAGCCACTGCAGTCAGTCACCCGATCACTCCGATCTCTCATGAGATCAAGAGAGTCAAATTCGATCTGATAACCGAAGGATTGAATAGTTATAAGGCCGACAACTATGAAAAGGCACGAGAGAATTTTCAGCATGCATTTGAAATGGGGCCCGATGTTCCCTTTCCCTCATTCGATGACACCATGACCGAAGAAAGACTCAACTTAAGGGTCTGCCTCAGTACCTTGCGTGCAGCACCATAGTCTCAGGAGCCGCAACGGTCCTTTTCACTGAAGCAAGCCCGCAGTCTTCTGGAAAAGATAGACGACCAGAGGAAGTCAAGTCATAGTCTGAGGGCGCACTTAGGGCGTCACATAGATGCAATTCTCCTCGCCGAAATCCATCTATACAGCGATGCCCTACCGGAAGCTGAAATGATCTGTACCGTGACAGGAGCCGACATTGAGAGCACTCTTCGAATTGAACACACGTTGCTCTACACAATGGCTTTGATCATTGCTTGCACTACACTATGCGAAAGGACATGTAGGACCTGCTCTGCACTGGTTGAGGAAACTTCCCGCAGGGTGGCTTCCGAGTCTCGTTCAGCCATTCTTCGACAGTCACAGCTCTGATGATAATGCAAGTAAACTCTTTCTGCTAGCGGTACATAAAGAGAGATTTGACGTTGCAATCTGCATGCTAAAGTCTACACCAGCACTGGGGTTGAGTACTAATGGTCCCAATTTCTTATATGAGGCTGCAGCGCAAGGCTCACTGCCCATCATCACTTCACTAGTTGCTGCAGGATCATCAACCCATGCTAGAGGTAGACGTGATGCTGAAATCACAGATGCGGAAGAACCTCTCGCCGGCTCATATCTTCCCCTCTCATGTTACGATAGACAGAGCGCTGTCGACAAATCGCCAAATGACACGGCACTATTTGTAGCTATCAGGAACGATCAACTATCAGCTGTTCGCCTTCTAATAGATCTCCATGCAGACATAGAATCGGTGGATCGCGTCGACAGGCTAGATGGATATTGCACCGCTCTGCGGTTCGCGGTTATCGTGGGAATAGAGATATTGTCAAGCTTTTACTTGATTGTGGAGCAAAACCCAACCCAAGAGTACCTCGACAGGAAAGTCGAAAGGGATACTTTTTGTTAAATGTTGTGGAACAACCACTGTTGCTTGCAACGATAAGCCAGAAGAGATGGGACGATTCTCTAGCGCCATTACTAGTTGAGAGAGGGGCTGATGTGAACTACGGCCGGTAGTTGTCAACACGAGCGTTTCGGACTCCAGCAGGATCTAGGCTGGAACACGTCTCAGTGTGTTGGACTTGCATTGTTTTTGGTGCTTCCAATTGGGTTGCTTGCGAATTCAAAGTCAATACGTAAGCAGCATTATGGGTACACTAGCTGTGTGTTCGGTTCTGATGTTGCAATAGCTAAGACTGCCAATGCTGACCGACTGTGAAAGGAGCCGGTGGCGATGCCTGCGTGGGGATCAAGCTACAATCAGACCACTGCTGACCTACCAATGTACCCAATTCCAAATGACACCTCATCAGTGATTATGCTATTGGCAAGTCGGAACGACGAGGAAAGACGCGCGCCCATCAGCGACGTCAGTCTTTCCTTGGACCATAGGCCGGTGTTTAGGGGTGCGTTTTAGTACCCCGGAGCCCCCTACCTACCTATCATTTCATAGGTACAGGGGTACGTAGTGTGAGACGGCCGTGAGAAACCCCTAAATCCTAGGAGCCTACAGGTCATCCGACCACCACTAAAAAACTCGGCCGACTATGTTAGGGTTGGACGACTATTAGTCTAGCTATATTAAAGTTAGCTTTAAAAAAAAATTTAAAAAAACTTTTTGGTCGGATAACCTCCTATCTTTTATATAATTTTATAAATTTTAAAATTATAGAATAAACTAGGATCAATTCGAAATTGATTCTAAATTAATTATTAATAAAAATAACTTCGATATTGAATAAGCTATTATATTTAAGTTTATTATTATATTTATATATTATTATACCGGCTTGAAAATATTATTTATTGAATATTTTCTTATCTTCCTTAATTATCCTTAAAGCTATTTTAATAAATATATATATATTATTAACATATTCCTAAGAAATTAAGGAAAAGCAAAAGAAATTTATAATTTAATAAATTATATTTAAATTAATCCGAATTCAATTTAAATTTAAACTTAATTTAATAATAAATTTAATATTTATAGAAGCAAAAGTATCCGAAAAAGGATTCCTTATTAATATATTTAAATAACGCTCCCTATATTCGATATATATATTAATATTTTAAAGTTATATATTATTAATATTTATATTTAAATCTTATAGGAATATAATATATATTTTTTATTAAAGATAATTTAAAACGGATTTAAGAAATTTAATAATCTTATAATAATTTATATAATTTACGGATTCGATCTATAATTATATAAAAATTAACTCTAAATTAATTTATAATCGAATCTATTTAATATTTAAGAAAATAGTTTATTTAAGTTTAAAAGCAATTCGAATAAAAGAATATATATAAATAGCAAAATAAAGAATATAGTCTTATAATTAAATAAGTAATAATTTAAGTATTTAATCTGAAATCAATTTTAAATTAATTATAATTTAAAATTAAATTAATTTTAGATTATCTTTGGTAAACCTTTATTTTATATCGGCTATATAAATAATAAAGGTCTAGAATAAAAAAAAAATATTTTTTAATTATTAAATATTATTAAAATTATTTATATTAAATATTTCAAAAATCTTTTCTTAAAGTTAAGCAATCCCTAACTAGAGCTGGAAAACTTATATTATATTATTGAATATATATCAATTAAGAAGAAGAATTATAATAATTAATTTATATTCGATTTAAAATCGTTTTAGAATTAATTCTAAATTAATTTAAATATTAATTATTAGACTAGTTTTAGAGCTTTATAGTATATAAATTATTAAATAAAGTTTAATATTCTTATCTCTAACGATTTAATTTATTATTTATATTTTATTTTAATTTTATATAAAGTATATATATATCTGCCGCTGCTATATAGTTATCTTTTATTAAAGTTATAGAACAGTTTCTTTAAGCTTGCTAAGTAAATAAAAGACCTAGGATTAATAATTAATTTGAAATTAAATTGAAATTAATTTAAAATTGAATCTAATTAATTATATAAGAAAATTCCTTCGTAATTTATTATTAAATATATTTTGTTTAAACTATTAAATAGAATATATTATAAATATCTATTAAAATATTAATTAAATAGACTGAATTAAAGTTATTATTCGGAAGTAGAAAATACTTTATTATCTTAAAGGACAAATATTTAATAATATTCAACTTAAATATAAATTCAAATATTAAAATATAAATAAAGAAATAAGTTTTTAATTATTTATTAATTAATTTTTATTCTATCTTGAATTAATTTATAATCGATTAATATCGATATATTTAATATCTTGATATTAATAAGATTAATATTGAAATTATTATTATCTTTTATAAGAAATAGGCCTAAATCTTCTTGTAGCTAGAAGCTTATAAAGTAAATATAACGTTTAAAAGGGTAAAAAGATCAATTAATAAAATCGTATTTATAATATTCAAATTAAAATTAGGAAAATATAAAGGATTCAATTCAGGATTAATTTATAATTAATCTAAAAATTTTGTTAATTATATATTTTATAATCTTTATACTTTACCGAGTTTATATAAATAGGTTAAATAGCGAATATTATTAATAAATATTTACGAAAGTATTCGAATTAGTTTCCGAATTATCGTAATCTCCTATTTATTAGCTTTATCTTTATAATAATAACCTTAAGACAGTCTCTATAGATATAAATAAAATATAAATTAAAGATATATATAATCTAGATTCAATCCTAATTTAATATTAATTTAATTAGGATTTAGGTAATATCTTTAATTTATTGATCCTTATTTTCGGCCTTGGTATTAGTATATATAACAGACGATTATTTATTCCGAAATCCTAAAGGAAGTCTTTATTATAACTTATAATTATATTAATATAATCGAGTAAATATATTATAAAAGTAATATTATTAGGAAAGGCTTAATATTATTATATATTATTATAAAGTAAGCTTAAATTTAAATTAAATCCAAATCAAATTTAAATTAATTTATATTTAATTTAGTATTAGAAACCTTAATTAATATAATATTTAATAATATTTAGCGTTTTTCGATTTCGGTATACGATATATATATCGTTAAATAAATTTATTAAAACGGTTTTACGAATCTAAACGGAAATCAAATAATAATTAATTCTACTTTATTTTAAATTTGATTTGGAATTAATTTAAATATTAAGAAATTATCGCAAAAATCAGAAATAATTACTAATTAAAATAAGCTTTAATAAAGAAAATAATATAGGATCTTTTATATCTTCTAAAAGCCGAAAAAGAGAATTAAATTTTATATTTAATAATAATTCTTAATTATAATTAAAATCAAAATTAAGCTTTTAAGGATCTGAAAGGTAAAATTGAATTTTAATTAATCCTAATTTATTTATTAATTAATTTTAGCTTTCTTTAACGAATAACTTTAATAAATTAATAGAATTTGTTTAATTAATTATTAATTAATAATTTAAAGTAAAGATAAAAGGAAGTAAAGGTTCAAAAATTAAAGCTTAAAAATAAAAGAGCAAAGTTAGAAATAATATAATTAAGAAATTAGATAAACAATAAAAAAATATAATTAAATTAAAATTAAACTAGAAACAATTCTAATTAATTTTATTATTTATTTATTTTAAGTTAGGCTAATTTAATTTATTAATTAAGATTGATTTTTATTTAATCCTAGATTAATCTTGATTCAATTTAATTAGTTTATTCTTTATTATCTTTATTCCTTTTAATTTTCCCCTTAGCCTCCCTTTTTATCTCTTTTTTAGCCTTTTTCCCTATTTCCTCCCTAGCTTCTCTCTTAATCTTTTCCCTTATTTCCTTCCTAGTTTTCTCCTTTATTTTCCTCTTTATCCTTTTTATAACTTTTCCTTTAGCCTCCTTCTTAGTCTTTTCCTTAATTTCCCCCCTAGTCTCCCTTTCAACCTCCTTATTATTCTTATTGTTTTTGTTAGAATACTTATTAATAGCAAATATATCCTTAGCCTTTATTATATTAGAATTATAATTTAAGTAATTAAAGCGCTTTAAATAATCGTAATAAATAAGATTTTATAAATATTTTATATTTAATTAATAATTAATCTAGATTCAAATCGAATTTGATTTAAAATTAAGTTATTAAAAAGTTAAAAACTTATTAATTTTATAATTTTTATAATTATAATAAGATATTTTTTTCTTTAGAACTTTAAATAGAATACGAATATATATCTTATAAAATTAAATTAATTAATAATCGATCTTATTTTAATTTTAAATTAATTATTATTTAGTCTTTCTTTAAAGGTAATTTTTATTTAATTAGGGCTTTAACGACCTTCTTTGCTAAATTAAGGGTTTTAGAAGTTATATCTCCTAGCTAATAATATATAAGTTATTCGAAGAATTCTAAATTAATTAATATTTAATCTCAAATTAATTTAAAACTAAATTTACTAATTAATTATATAATATTCTAAAGTTTTTAAGAATTATAATTTTCCTAAAAAATATTTATTTTATACCCTTTTAATATATATTTGTAGAAGACTAGGATATTTAAGAAGTAAACTTATAATTATATTAATTCTAAATTAAATTTAAATTGAATAAGAATTAATCTTATTATAATAAAACAGAGCTTTTTATTGCTTATATTAAAATAACAAAAGAGCTTATTTATTATAATATATAACTTATCTTATTCGAATTAATTAGCAAATAATCTTAAATTAATTTAAATAAATAAAATTTTAATATCAAAAATAAATTAAATCAAATTAGAATTAATTAGTAAATAATTTTGAATTAATCTTAATAAATAGAATTTTAAGATAAAAATTAAATTAAATCAAATTAAGATTAATTTAGAATTGAATTATTATTATTATTTTACTTATTAATTTTTTATTTTATATAGGCTAATTTATAGGACGTTAAATCAGGGCCTTATATTAAATATAGATATTGCTTTTCTTCAGATTAGCTATTATAATAGATTTGATTAATTAAAGATTAATTATTAATTAATTATATAATAAATTTATAATTAATTGTATAAAAGGTATATAATATAGGAAAGATAATAAGGCGATTATAAACAAAACGAAGATAAATTATACCCAAACTCTAATTCTTAGCATAGTCGTCTGAGTTTTTTAGTGGTGGTCGGATGACCTGCCTCCTCAAATCGTAGGGTACCAGCACTGTGGAATTGCGGCTTTGAAATCTCAAATGTCGTGCATGAGCAAGAAGTTCGTGCCACTTCTCGAAACCTGGGGTAGACAGGAACGGTTTGTCTTCATGAAGCTGTCAGGCTTTTTCTCCTCATAGTCTCGAGGACTGTTGCCTTTATTTACCCACGAAAGGAAATATGACTAGGTAGGTACTGTACGCACAAAGATGTGTGAAAGGGAAAAAGGAGGCCCCGTTCCCAAGCGTGGGGCAGTGGCCTCGTGACCGGATTTTCGTAGTATTTTCAGGTTGCGGGCGCCAACCGGCTGCCCTGACCTGACGGACAGCAAATCAGGCACGCAAGACGCCAATCATTAAACACCAAAAGCCTTTTCTTCTTGCCGATTATTCAGCGACGGGTGAGACTGCCACGAATAGGCGATTGAATTCTACAGCATCATTCGGCGATTTTGTGTACCGCATGGAACGTCGTATGCAAGTCAGACGCAGGGTGAGAGAGGCTGAGCTGATTCAAGTATTCCCCCGAGTATGTCCGCAGTCAGACAAAAGAAGGCAGTGAAGCATTCACCGCCCAATAGATATTCACAATGTACGGAGATGCTCGATCCTTCATCCTCCAGTCAGACTCTCTTGTTGCGTTCTCTTCATTCGATGAAACATTTACTCTACTTGATACATTTCATCCATGTGCGCATTGTGTCAGCGCCGTTGCAATTTAGAAGGTCAATCCCTGTCGCATCCGGCTCCAGTCTACTTACCTAGCACTGTGGTACCTTCGGGGTACCTCTTAGCTACCTAGATACCTCGGCTAGATACCTCCTAGATACCTCCTTCTCCAGCCTTGGCCCCAAACTCTCCCGCTGCCAAAATTTCCCTGTTCGACAAATCTTCCCCCCAAATTTTGCGCGGCTGGTCCGGGAATTCACAAAACCCCCTTCATCTTCATATCTCCTCTCACCTTCTCACAAAGAGCACAACACTTCTTTCATGTCCCCATAATACTTTACACCATTCCTGCAACATCCATCCTTCGCCCACTTCCTTTGTCCTGCAGGGTTTCACCATACGGCATAGACCACTTGAAGCGCGCCCACACACGACACACGCATGCACACCGAGACCATGTCTGACTGACAGCCGTCTTCGTGTCAGCCTGCTTCACGCCTACTGCCCCGAGTCAGAACCTTGCCCTCCGCTAGGAACGGTCAGGATGCATTCCACCAGCGTCAAACGTCCTCGTCTACGTCCTTCCAACTAGTCCCGTCGAAACCCCTTCTTCCATAGGCATCCAACAACACCCCCTTCCAACCTGAAGCGACCCATTTAACATCTACAACCCCCCCTTGGTCTATCAATGGCGCCATCTGCGACGACGCCATCCCCAGGCACATCGAATGCCTCGAGATGCTGGCAATCTCCCATAATGTCTAAATCCATTCCAAAGCAACAAATCAAGACGTCCGTCCCGATGACCGTGACGCCTGCTACGGCCAGCACGCCTAATGGACCCTCATCCACTCCCAGTCCCTTGACGAATAGCTCCCTACAGTCCTCCCCCGAAGGACCCCGAGGCCGCGACCCACCCCCCTCCCTTCCGACCACACCTCTACAGCTGCCCGAGGCTACCTTCAATAGCTTACAGCCGCAACGCAAAAGTGCGATGAGCGAAGCAGTCGAATTGAGCAAAGCCCCTGGAATAATGAGAAGAATGTCCCAAGGTGCAAGGAACAAAATGCGGCGTCGACCTTCCTCGAACCATGTCTCGAGTAGGGACCACAGCTCAGGTCCTGTGATGCTGCGCAGGAGGAGTAACAGCAAGGCTGGACCCGAATTGGAGGATGACATGGACGTATCTGGTGCTGATCTGGAAATTGAAAATGTCCCCGAGGACGTGGAGCATCCAGAGGAGCTTCACGGCCTGGGACTGGCCGTCGACAGCCTCAATCTCGAGAATGGGACGTCGGCCCTCAAGCAATCCCGCACCCAGGGTGGCATTGCACCGATTGTGCCAGATGTTCTCAAGCAAGGCACCAAGCTCACCAAGGTCACCAAGGGGAAGAAGAGAACTTTGGTCTTCGTGCTGAATACAGATAAAGCCAAGGTTTCTTGGGATCCCCAGAATAGTTCTAAATCATTCTACATCGACGACATCCAGCAGATCAGAGTTCAAGGGGATGCGCGAAGCTATCGAGAATCGTTTCAAGTCTCTGCCGAGAGCGAGTCGAAATGGTTCACCATTGTCTATGCGGACCAAGAACGTGCCAAAGGGAGACCGGTAAAAACAATACATCTCATCGCCGAGACACAGCATATTTTCGAGCTGTGGACATCAACGCTACAGGATCTATCGCGTCATCGACATGAGCTCATGCAAGGCCTTGCGGGGTCGTGGCAAGATGAGAAGACACTGAGAAGCCACTGGAACCGCGAGATGGCCAAGATGTTTGGAGACGTTCCACACACGGACGATGAGGAGAACCTGAATCTGAGTAGTGTTGAAAGCCTGTGTCGAAGTCTCTACATGCACTGCTCCAAGAACGTACTTCGTGCCCAATTCGAAAAGGCGGATTCGCGAAATGCCGGCCGTCTCAACTTCATCGAGTTTACCGATTTTGTTCGACGGCTGAAGTATCGTAACGAGATCAAAGACATTTACAAATCAATTGTGGTTGACTCGAACGACGGGATTGGCCTGGAATCGTTCCTGGCCTTCCTTCAGCAGACGCAGGGCATCGACATCACCACAAGGCGAGACCACTGGGTCAAGGTCTTTACCAAATTTGTCCGCAAGTCCGAAACTCACAGCCCGACAGCGCAAGATCCCACGGATGCCTCGATGATGATCATGAACTTTACCGCTTTTACGGCCTTCCTTTGCTCTGCTTCGAACAACATCCAAGCAGTCAAGATTCCCGACACTAGACTCGATCGGCCTTTGAACGAGTACTTTATCTCTAGCTCACACAACACGTACCTTCTTGGTCGTCAAGTCGGTGGCTACTCTAGCCTTGAAGCTTACATCAGAGCCCTTCAAAGAGGCTGCCGATGTGTCGAGGTCGACTGCTGGGATGGAACAGATGGCCGTCCCGTAGTGATGCATGGTCGAACATTCACGACTTCCGTGCTGTTCTCCGATTGTATCTCTATCATTGGCAAATATGCTTTCGAATCATCCCCTTACCCGTTGATTATATCGCTAGAGGTTCACTGCAACCCTGAGCAACAACAAATCATGGTTGATATAATGATCAAAGAGCTTGGAGATCAACTCCTACGAGAGCCTTTCATGACGAATGCGTTCCAGCTCCCATCTCCGGAGGATCTCAAGCACAAAATACTCATCAAGGCCAAATCTGGAGACCACCCAGCACTCAATTCCGACTCAACTCCTGGTCGGGAGATACAAGCGAGTCGTCGCGATCGAAGTTTTAGCTCTCCTGTGACGCGTCCACAGGATCTAGACTATTCGATCTTATCACACGGCCTACCGCTCTCCAGTCCGCCGTCCGTTAGCCCTCCTGAACATAACTCCCTTTGGGGCCCCAGTAGAGGGTCCATGACAACCGCGAGCATAAGTAGTACAACAGAGGACAGCGATGGTGAACGAAACGACACATCACCTCCCACGAGCTCATCAATGAAGGTTCACAAAAGCAAGATCATCCGCTCACTCGGTAACCTCGCTGTCTACACCCGAGGCTTGAAGTTCAATGGGTTCATGCTTCCTGAGAGCAAGGCTCATAACCATGTCTTCTCTCTAGCCGAACGCAAATTCGAGAGCCTCTGCAAAACTCAAGACATGAAGGCTCAGCTTGAAAAGCACAACATGCGGTACCTGATGCGTACTTACCCATCCAACTTTCGCATACAGTCCTCCAATCCAGACCCGCTCTTGTTCTGGAGACGAGGGGTGCAGATGGTAGCATTGAACTGGCAAACGTATGATTTACCGATGCAGATGAACGAAGCCATGTTTGCGTCCGGATCCGATCGCCTTGGTTACGTTCTCAAACCTAGAGAACTACGCGAGTCGCTGTCGATACAAGATGAGGTCTCCGAACCCTCGATCCATGGTCTCGGGAAAATGCAGAAGAAGCTAATCCGATTCTCCGTCGAGATCATTTCCGGCCAACAGCTTCCCAGACCGCGAAACGTCGGTCCAGATGTTACGATCGACCCTTACGTCGAGATCGAAATGTTCAGTGCTGAAGACAAAGCCAAAGGGGTTGCTTCCGGCGAGGGTGGACAAGATGCGTCTGCTCGCCATGGCATGTCCGGCATTGGATCACCTCATCGCAGACGTACACATGTGGTACAAACGAACGGATTCAACCCTGTCTTCAACGAGGATTTCAAGTTGTCTCTGGAGACCAAGTACCCAAGCCTGGTGTTTGTGAGGTGGACCGTGTGGAGCTCGCAAGACAGACAGAATTACAATGCCAACCCCAATGCCAATCCGCTTGCAACGTTCACCGCGAAATTGAGCAGCCTGGAGCAGGGTTACCGTCACATCCCGCTTGTCGACCACAGTGGAGAGCAATTCATGTTTGCGACGCTATTCTGCAAGATAAAAAAGCAGGAGCCTGTTACCATCGAGAAAGATGATCCTGTACCGGAGAAGAAAGGTCGGTTCGGGATCTTCAAGCGCGCCTCTTCTATGCACAAAAGCAACGGAAAGCCCCTCAAAAGGAAGAGCATGAGCAGCGAGTCGAGCAGGGTATACGAAGCGGAGAAGACGAATGGAAAATCGCCCAAGATGAAAGGGTCCTTTGAGAAACAAAGACTGAAATCTCCCAGGACGAAGGGTTCCTCGGAGTTATCAAACGGATGGCATTGAATCGTGGCAGGCATTGCATATCCACCCGAATTCATTATTGTTTGCAATATTCACGGAGTTATACGGGCATATCACTGGGATTTGGTCGGCTGGGAATTTGAGGATACCCCCCATGTCGTATGTAGCATGGAAAAGGCGCACACATGGCTGGGAATCTGGGGATATTGTTTGACTAGGAGGGACCCACGGACGATCTTTTCTTTTGGAATCCGCATTGATAATGTACGCGCACATACTTTCGCTTCAATACACTCTCACTCCCGCGCAGGACTCGGGCCGTCACCAAAACACACACGGATAGCGGCACAGCACATTCGCTCGCACAATCCACCCCCAAATTCCATTCGCTTGTACAAATTTTACCCCCTTCCGCCCCTCCAAAAGAAACCACCATTCAAAGCGGGGCTATAGGCAGGGCCATTCACCAAACCCGTCTTCCATCGCACCAGCATGTACCTAACGGCCTCCGCTTAGCATAGGCATAGCATAGCATAGCATAGCATAGGCACAGCATACTCTCAACAGACTCAACCTCCACATCGGAGCGCCAACTCAGCGTGGAAAATCTCAAATAGAACGCGCCAAAGCCGCCCTGTTCTACCTGTGCTGCCGTCGCGGTTTATTCCCTTCTGCTCTTGCAGTCTCACTTATCCCATCCCATCCCATCCTATCCTATCCTATCTTGCTCTGTCCTATTCCTATACAGTTCTGCTCAGTCCCCTCCCGTTCCACTCCAGATGGCTCTATTACCGCTCCGTTCCGCACCGATGTCAGTTGTCGCTGTCGCTGTCGCTGTCGCTGCCGAATCTACTTGCCACGCTTTGCCTGCTTTGCCTGCTTTGCCTGCTTTGCCTGCTTTGCCTGCTTTGCTTTGCTTTGCCTTCTTCGCTTGTCTTGCCTTGCCTCCCCTTCCCTTCCGTGCGTATACGGTATAGAACTGAAGAATGCAATGCCGACCTACCCGGCGCGCCCGGGGGTACGGTCAGGGAGTTTCTGGATTGTCATCCGAGGAGGTAGGAACTTGGGTAGGGATTTAGGTAGGTAAGCAGGTAGGGGGAAGGGAAGGAGGGAGGGAGTGACTTCCTCCTTGGCTATGCCATTGAGTGTGAGTATCCGTTTGGGAGGGGGAGGGGGTTTGCAGCGTTTGGGACGGAGTAAGAGGATTGGATTGGTTTTTTGGTATGATTGATTTAAATATTTGGATGATTGTTTTTGTGTGGTCAATTATCGATGCTTTTGCATGATTAATCGTTGATTCTTCTGGCATGGTCAATCGCTCTTGGCGCATCGCCGTACTTTCGGAAAGAGCGTCCCGTGCACCCCCCCTATGCATTTCTATTTCTATTTTCCCCCGGACTCCCACACCCATCGCGTTCTCCGTTCCCCTCCCCCTCCCCCTTTTTAAATTATGTTATCAACTGGGCGGGCTGACGATGGGCTTCCCGTCCGTAATACCCCCATACGGCACCACTGGATATTTCCCATTGCAACTAAAATCATACTCGGCGTTCGCCAGGCTCTGCTGCTGGACGGTCAAGAACGTGCTGAGCTCGCACCAGCCATCCGTTCGGTTCCCGCACTGGGGGAAACTGGCCCCGAGGGGTAAGGTGCGTTGGTTGATGATGAAGTGGATGTATTTCGTTTGGCCCCCTGCGGTGTAGGCTTTGCCGCCCTCGGTCCTGTTGGCCGCAACCGGTTGTGGGGCAGTGATGACTTCAATGTCCACCCTTGCGCCAAAGGGTTGCAGATGCGAGACTATGAGGTCGTGATTTGGAATTGGGCCTGTGGCGGGGAGGAGGGGGGCGAATTGTCGGAGGCCGAAAGCGGTGAGGATGGCGGCCATGTTGGTGTCGTGGGAGAAGTCGAAGTAGAGGGATTGGTTTAGGGGGAATGTCACCGGGGAGGAGTCGAGGGTGATGTTGTCTTGGGCGGTGGCCGAGGTGAGCAGGTGGTTGTTCAACCGCGCGAGGAGTTCTTCGACGTAGCCGATGCCGACAGCGCGGCCGGTGGGGGATTGGAAGTAATTGTTTCCGGCAAAGGAAAGGTCGATGCTGTATTCGAAGCCCTGCCATTCGGTGTACGTGAAGAGGTCGCACCAGTCGGAGTAGCCGAAGGCGACGGTTTCGTAGGGGCAGAGAGTCTGCGCGTTGTAGACGTCTGAGACGTTCCATTTGAAGTTGGGGGAGAGGGCGTTGAAGCGAGCGGTGGCATTTTGGAGGTAGACATTCTCCCATTGGATGCTGGCGTTTGTGCCGCCGCTTGAGACGGCAAGGTTAGAATTGTTGCAGTTGTCGTAACCTGCTAAACTGTTGTTCCAGAGCTGGCCGTTACCTTCGATGATGGGTTCGAGGGTGGCATTGTTGGTCCATTCGAGACCGAAGAACCCGGCCAGGAAGTATTCCGCGCTCTTCAACATGCGGTCTTGGGTGGTGGTCCGAGCAACGATCTTCGTACTGGTGTTGTAGAGATGGGCATAATCGTAGTAGTGTAGGACTCCAGAATCGAAGAGTCTGATTTCACTTAGCTTTGCAGTCTCTGAAGCATCGACTGGAACTTACTCTTGACGCCCTACTGGTACGAGGATCTCATTACTAACAAATCATTAGACTTCTCTCATCTGCACAGCTGGATTCTCATTCGTACCCCAGGCCGTAAGACCATGTATTCACGAAAGATAGATTCCCTTGGAAGCCCGTTGCGTTCCCCTTTGCGATCAATGTGCTCAATGCAGTTCCAAACCTCTGTACTCCTGCACCTGTGGTAGGATATCGACTGCCATGGCGATGGAGCACATGGACTTGGCTTATGTTCGCCCCCCCCGGCAGTGGGTACTCATTGACGCCGAATCCGCTGTGACAATTAGCGACTGTCATAATGTGAGGGAATCCAGGGAAAATGGGGAACTTGGGGAAACATACATGGGGTTCGGGAAGTACGGGCTGACCTGGCCCATGAGTTGGAAGATGCTGGCATTCTGAGTATTGCCAACGATTGGCAACGCGGTCTCCAGAGGTGTATTGGGAACGAAAGACCTCGAGGCACCGAACGGGGCAGGGTTGGTCTCAGCTAAGAAAGGCGCCCGGCCAGTGGCAGTTGGGCCAGCAAAGAGTTCAGGGCTGGTCTGGAAAGGACCGGGGGCAGCGGCGCTGCTTACGGCCTTGGTAGAGCTTGCCTGTCTGTTCTCCAGTACTGCAGCGCCGGTAAAAGCGATCAGGCCGAGAAGGGCGACGAATGAGTAGAAGAGCATCTTGATGGTAGAGGATCTGGTGATACGAGGCGGTTCCTTAGGTGATGGCGGTGGTGCAGGTGAGGTCCGTCCTTCCTGGGCGGTGTCGTCTTCTTCTTCGGTCTTGAGCGACAGATACTGCGAAGGGATAATGGAAACATCTGGGAGCTTGAGCTTCTTGTAGAGCTCCGACATGGATGACATCGCCACCCCTGCAACCCATCGGCGACTTTGGGTGCAGGAGATTTCATCACCGGCCGTCTGGAGCCCTCTGCACGTGGCAGCGGTCTCAGCCTTGATTGAGTAGTATTTCCTGGTAAAAAATGGCAGCTGCTAGTTCTGGAAATGATGACGCCAGGTACTGATCAATGCGCGGGGTACCATGCTGGGCAGCGGTTGCAGCAGGGGGGTGGGGAAGGCCCGCTGGGTGCATAGTAGCTTGTACGCAGGCAGGTACGTAGGCAAGGTCTGGCAGCCAATGAGGGGGCCGAATCGAGGCCTGTGTTCGGCTCGAGGCCCTCGAGGCCGATCTCGACGCCTACGGAATAATCCCGGTCATTGCAATGAGGGCTGAAGGATGCTTCGATTGATGAAAGTAATGAAAGTGATGGAGAAATGTCGGAGATTGTGCCCCAACAACCTGGACAGATCTTTGATACGATACAGTATATAATATTCAAATGATCGTAGGCTCGTCCCGCAGCAGGTGTTTCAACAGCCGCAACGAGGCAGAACAACAAAACCATCAGCAGGCGATGAGAGTACGTGCACAATACGGGTAGGGAGTATCGAGATCTCAAATCACGTAAGACGGCCTCGGACTGCATTCATTATGTGTCACCCCGGTCAGAGCTTCCATCCATTACGGTATCAACTAAAGTGTGTACCCTCACAGCTCATCCCTCTTCTGCATCATACCCCCACCCTGGCTCCGAAGCCTGTAAGCGGCAACGCCATGGCTCGGCACTTGCACCTGCATCGTCCCCATCGCTGCAATAGTCATCGTCTTGAGTCCCAAAAGTGCTGTGTTGTTCGCCGCTAATCCCTTTGCGTAACTCATCTCGGTACTGTTAAATGTCGTAGCTGACATCGTAGTGTTGAATGCCATGGTGCCATTACCCGTGGCGGTACCGTTGATGAACGCCTGCGCGGCCACATCACTCATTCGGTTGGCCCAGAGATCGTACACATCCCAAGTCTGCATGAGTTGTGGTACTGGCGCGCTGGAGCCAGTAGTGACTAAATCCACAAAAACGTCTTCCATGCTTGCAATCATGCTCGTAGCGCCCGGCCCAGCATTGACAAAAGCAACCACTTGATCTCCACCGTTCAACTTTCCTGTCCAGAACGATGTCGTGTTTGCCGAATAAAGGTCTGCAGAGGATGTGTTATTTTCCGTCTGGCCGGGTCTTTCCCAGACTCGGAACGCAGGCATGCCAAGAGGGTCTTGTGAGATGGCAAGGATGGCAGGATTGGAGTAGATGGAGAGGGTCTGGGGAGTCATAAGAGTAATATCGGTGCCCATTATTAGTGGAGACTTTAACAGTGCCCTGTGGCAGTACATTAGCTTGGGCAGAAGGATATAGACTAGGGTAGGAATCCATACCACATGGTCATGTGGAGCTTGTACTCATCGTCGCTCATTCCCGAATTCCCTACTTCAAGAGCATCCATGTCATTCCAACCTCCTGGTCGACCTTTGTCAGTAAACGCAGCCACCTTGTTGACAATGTTCATGACGGAGCAGTGGAAACCCGGCAGGTTGCAGTCCCATGTTGTACATGGGCAACGGGAGTCTGCTCGATCAAAGGAATCATAAATATCGCCCGTAATTCGCCAACTGTTGGCTATCGTTGAACCCCAATTCCATGGGTAATCCACCCCCCAATTGCATACCGAATACAGAATCGGTCGACCCGTGGCATTAAGAGCATCAGACATAGTTTTATAGCGATTGAATGTGATGAGGGAGGTGCCCTCCTGGCCATTGTTGAAACAGTTGTCGTATTTGAGATAGTCTACTCCCCAATCGGCAAAAGTTTGAGCATCTTGTTTCTCCATCCCAAGAGATCCCGCATACTCGGCACAGGTATAGACTCCGGCTGAGCTGTACATGCCAAAACCAAGCCCCATACCATGTAGCTGGTCCGCGACATATCCCATACCGTTTGGGAATTTGGTCGTGTTGGGCTGTAACGTTCCATTCGCACTCCGTCCGGCACACCAGCAGTCATCGAGGATGACGTAGTAGTAGCCCAGGTCACGAAGTCTGCGAGGATGATCAGTATCAGTCACTTCAACAAAAGAGGCATCAAAGATCGAGATTCCACCTCAAGACGAAAGTCATATCAGAGAACGTACCCATAATCCACAATCTTTTGTGCCGTAGTCAGAAGTAGCTGCTCATCAACCTTACAGCCAAAAGCGTTCCAATTGTCCCATCCCATCTGCGGCGTGACGGCGAGTCCATTGTAACTCGCAGCGCCCGCTCGAGATGCAAAGAAAGCTGCAGCTGCACAAAGTACTGAAAAGACACAACTCGCCATAGGGACCTGAGGATGGTTCGTGAGAAGCCATCTTTGGGGAAATCAGCTCTCTATAAATGATGCAGTGTTCTTTCCCCGCTTGAACGCATGATGCCTGCAGGAAGAACCAGAGATTCGACCCCTCCATCTAGGATTGCAGCGCGCCAATGACATGCGAGACAGTTCATCGGAAGCTTGGTGGCTGGGGAGAAGGATCTGGTTTGATGTCATTGCTTACGGGGCGGTCTGATGAGGGGAAAAACTCAACGTCTGGGCCAACGGAAAGGGCCCAGGAGCATCAGCCTTGCCGTTACGGTACCTGCTTCCAGGCTGTAAAGCTAGAGAAGCACAATACATTCATGATTGTACCCTAGCTGAAGAAATAGACAAGATACAGAACGGCGATATTTAGACAATTGAAAGTACGAATACGTGATAATGGGATGCGTAACCCCACGGGACCATTGGTCTAAGGAGTCAGCATCTCAAATTACATTCATCAAATCTGCTGAGGATAGATAGACACAAGGGGCAATGGTCTTCTTTGACGGACATTGATTTGTCACTGCTACGTACACTCTCTCCAGCTTCCATTCCCTTTCACTAAGTTACCTAACCCCAAAGTCGACCACAGATGGCTTTTGGCCTGGCTCCGACCACGGCCTAAACCCCAGACCATACCTACCCAAACCCACCCCTCGACCACGACCGTTTTGCTGTTCGGGCTCCTGTCCACGACAACGCACGTCGCCTAGCCTTGAAGCCCAAGAGGACCCAACAATCGCTTGCTGGTATAACATATTAGGAATTAGACATTTTGTACGCATCCTCTCCACAATTATACAAACAATTCCGTCTAGAAGGGTATCTTTCGCTTCCACTCCCAAAAATCACATAGAAGCAGATAGATGGTAGCAATGGAAATTAGTGTAGATCAAGATCACATCATCATCATCATCAACCTCGTAGTCCTCCTCTCCGGGAACCTCCTCCCGGGACCAAGGGAAGTCGGCTGCTGCGTGGCCCTGAAAGCATGCTGTTCACACAACGTCCTACCGTTCCACTCGAAATAGTCCTCGCGCAAGATACGGTGGCATTCCTGACACGTTAAGCAGTATGAATGAAATTTCTGCATCGATTCCGTCTCTAAGTATTGGCCCTCGATTCCCCTGTCGCAATTGCCGCAAAGCGAGCGGTTGAGTTCGTGGTAGTGGCGCGCACAATAGGGGTGATTGTTTGTAACATAGAAATCGGCGGTTTGGAAGGGCGCCTGGCAGGTTTTGCACACGAAACAGGCTTTGTGGTAGCGGCCTGTTATGCGGCCGTCGGCTGAGGAGACAGATTTGCCAATGATGAGCTGATTGCAGCCTCTGCAGGGGCCTTTGTTGCCTGTAGTGGGGCGGGGCGTCGGTGAGGTGGAGGTCGGGGGTATGAATGGGGGTGCTGGAGAAAGGCAGAGGTTGTTAGATAGGGACGCGAGGGGGGAGATGTGGTAGTCTTCTGGAGAGCTCAAGGGTGATATCGGTAGTGTTGGTGAGGGTTCTTGGACAGATGGGAAGGGTTCGGGTGGTTGAGTTGCCAGGAGGGTATTAATAGGCCTTGGATATAATGGTCTATCCAGATCAATGAGTGGCTGAGATGGTTGTGTGGCCAAAGGTGGGTCGATCGACCTTGTATGTGCCGGTCTATCCGTTTCCGTGGCCTTTTGGGTCACACAGCCGGGCATGATCGATATATCTGGCAACGGCTGGGGTGTCATACCAAGAGTTGGACTAGATTGTTGCTCTGCTGGCGATGCGGTGTTTGATCTCCGTAACATAGGCCTTTCCATCCCTGAAGGCGACTCGTCCCGTCTAATTGCCTCTTCAAATCGCGACCCATTGTCTACATCAAAGTCGAACTCGTCGAGAAGTTTGTCAATGTGAGTACTGTCGCTAGGTCGCTCCATGAAGCGCTGTGGTGAGTCGCTGAGTGGAGGACTTGATCGTGAGCTGCCGCTTCTGAAGCCAGAGCTCGAGGTTCCGTTCGACGAGGTCGATTCTCGGGGCGTGTTATACACGCTCGATGATCCAGAAGTAAGGATTGGAGCGGACATGGGAATAGGAGGGACAACCTCGATTCTCTTCTCATCCCTCTCGGACGGCCTGGCCGAATTGAAATCTACCGGCTTGGTAGCCGAAGACTGCACGCGTCCTCTCAAGGATCGAGATCGCTGAAAGGAGCTGGTGCTTCCAATGGAGTACAGTGGCTGCATAGCTGCCACCACAGAAGGCTTAGGTCTATGGGAGTAGATGGATGGCCTTTCCGGAGGTGGGCCTTGCTTTTCACTCTGCTGGGGCAGTTCTACCTGAGGGAGGGTCGGAGACCGGTCATTCGTATCCAAATGTGGAAATTCGAGGGTATTCTTGGTAGATGACTGGAGGTTCCCCACATCTAGACCTTTCTGCGGTAGTGATTCATGCGCTGGAGGAAGGGACGGTACCGCAGGTATATCTGACGTGTCCCAATTGTTTCGTGAGCTTCTAGATGTGGTGGAGAGAGATCGAGTGCGTGTGTAGTTTGAACTCGAAGTGGATACTCGAGGACCATGGGATCTGGTGCCTGAAGAAGTCGAACGAGAACGACGGATAATTTCTTGGCTGCTGCTACTTGATGTGCTTTTGCTGTGACCACCTGTCCATCGATCTTCTCTTCCTCTCGCATCGAAAGGCCCTGGCGCTATGGTGTCCATCCTCTTCAACAGATTGCCTCCTTCAATCCCTCGCGACATTGCGGCTTCATCTCCGCCTTGGGATCCACTAATATCTGGTACCCTAGGTATCGTAGAGGGTTCAGGGAGCCTTCCATCCAATGGAGGTGTGGGAGTAGCACTTCTTGATTTGGAGGTTGGAAAAGGAGGAAAAGCGCAATCTTGGGAGACTGTTATATCTGTCGAAGGTGGCCGCGCAGGTAGAGGAGTCGTTGCACTCCGTGGTGGCAGCTGATATGGAGACTTCCGGCCGTTTCCGGGGATGATGGGTGACGCGCTTCGTGAGCTGCTGGTACTACTGTGCGAAGTGAACGGCCTTGTGACCGCAGGCAATCCATTTTCTATAGATTGTCACTTAGCACGTCTTTCCATCGAGAGGAAGCCATTGGCTCATACCGCTTGCAGTAGTATTCAATTGATGCGGAGGAGTCTTGCGAGACCTGAAGAAATTCAAGCCCATCGGGGAGGGATTAGATGGAACAAAAGGGCTTTCAAGGGTTGGAAGCCGTGGTTCTGGTAAGGAAGTGACTGTGACGGGTCAGTACGGGGAAATATGTCTTATCCATGGGGAGTGTGGCTGACCTTGAGAGCAATTGTGGTCTCCCATGCGAGAGATTGGGATCTCGACGCTGCAGATGGAGCATTTTATGACGGGAAGAAAAGTGGAAGCTCTTGTTGTTGACTCCATGTTCGCCTGGTACCGATGGCGTAGAAGGAATGTCGTTCAGCACGTATGCAAGGAGTCGTGTTCGTCCCGCGTTCATGCCACTTTGAAGGCCATCATTTTTTGGTCAATTAATTTATTAAGATATTAGGTATTGTGTGTGAAGGAGTCAGATTCTGTGTACGTTGAGTAGATGTACGTATATCTCAGGCGCCGAGTCATCAGAGTGATTGTCGTAGGTCGTTCAATCCAGCCATTGGCGCTTTGGGAAATGAAGTTGAAGATTTTGCACCGGAAGGCTGGGTAAATAGAGGATTGGCCACCGCCCTGGACCGCGAGAAATGAGTGGAGACGATCGAGCTTCTGCTATGAAGTAAATCAAGCAGGACTCGATCGTGAAGCTTGACCACGAAGGACAGAGGTCTATTGGAGACGTGAAAGCATCTTGAGGAGACACAGTTAGTAGAACGAAAGAAAGACAGTATTGAATATGGAAGCCCCTCTCCCACTCCAATCATCGATACCTTAGGTACATTTCCTTCCCCCTTGTTCGCACCCTCCGCCGGTTTGAATTTCCCAGTTTTCCTTGAGGTCGACTGTTTTCGGAGCCGCTACTATTTCAGGGACCCTTGTGATCGCCTTAAGCCCGCTTCGACCAATGTCATCGGGCCTTGGCACCATCTCGATTATCTATAATTTCCCATACAAGCCTTGGCTGTGCGCCCTGGTTGGTCCAGTTGTTGCGATGGCGAATCCTTCTGTTGCTATTCGTCATTCGCCGTTCGTCTACTCATCTTGATGCCTTTGCATCAGCCTTGACCCCAGAGCAAATGTATTGCAACAGTGTTTGAAGTATATCGCGTGCCTTCTGCGCCCGTCTCTGACAGCCCCAAGGTACCTACCACCCTACTTAGCCTACCAACTGAACTCTTTTCGCTATTCGCGGAAAAGAATTTACCTTATGCGGCCTGCACGGGCTGCTTTAGCTCGGATGCTTATAGTTAAATTGTCCCCTGAAGATCCCTCGGGAAATATCCAGCCTCGGAATCGTTCTCTTCGCTGCAAGCGAGGCACTCGAATATCAACAATATCAGCACCCTTATGATATACTCATCAATGTGCAGCATGAGTCAGCTCACGAATGGCCAGTGCAGCTCTTACATTTCACTACTCCGGCAACATGGTTATGATGGAGCACATGACCCGGTTTCAAATCGCGTTATGGTTGTGCATACATAATAATGCCCTCCATGTTCTGGTTTAGCCTGGGAATGGCAAAACAACATAAGTATTAATTCCTATGCAGGGCGCTTGTGGCCTTTTCAACATTCGCCTCATATCCTGACCAACATCGTGAGAAAAATAGGCTGAAGGCCAGGATAACAATGTGTCTATTAGCATACATCTTGATTCCTCGTTGCTCATTTAGGAATCGTCCAGAGGAGTATCTGAGAGCAGCGATGGTCTGCCAACTTGCCCGGCATTTCAAACGCCAACTGATCGCATTGTCTTCTTTTTTTCACTGGACATGCGTTCAATTACGCGGTAACTCATGACTTGATACTCAACTGTTGGAAACAAGTAGTGCTTGGCAGATGGTGAGGTGACTTGTGAAGTGGGGTGCCGTCGTGCCGATAACGGTAGCGCTTGTGGTATCACCACGCAAATGAGTTCCCCAACATCCTTCTTCCCCGCCATTCTACACACACCTTCTCGAATCTACCATCTGTAATATCCCGCAACAAGATCACACTCCAAAGTGTGATCATCAATACCGGCAAGACGTATTCCAACTTGCTCAACTCGTCAGTTCCCCATGTCTTTCCCCACCGTCGATTGTTTTGTACCACCACATCAACACCTATGGATTCGTCGGGCAAGCAATGTATTGGACAAGCATGACTGACACACACATAACATCTACAGGGTCCACCATCCCTTTAACGGAGCCCGACGCTCTTCTGCTCCAGGAGGTGCAGCGGACTCACCCCACGTCAGATAAGGAACTTTCTTGATTTGATATCCAAACCGCTTTACTCGAACTTTTCACTTAATTCGAGTTGAGATGGCCCCTCACGCAGAAGGTGCCAATGGTTATGCCAACGGCTACACCCAATCAACCGGCGAGCACAAGGATTTGTTCACCGTCGACTCTCCCAATGTGGAGTACACCGATACGGAGATCAAGAGCAAGTACGTCTACCGTACGACCTCTGTCGCCAAGTCTGGTGATGGCAAATATGTTGCCACTCCGAAAGAAACGCTTTACGACTTTAAAGTTGAGCGGAAGGTGGGCAAGGTTGGAATGATGCTTGTTGGTTGGGGAGGGAACAACGGTACCACCGTCACCGCAGGTATTATTGCCAACCGTCGCGGCTTGGTATGGGACACGCGTGAAGGACCACGAGCTGCCAATTACTACGGATCGGTGATTATGGGCTCTACCATGAAGCTCGGCACAGAGGTCAAGACCGGAAAGGAAATCAACATTCCATTCCATGACGTTCTGCCAATGGTCCACCCAAATGATCTTGTGATTGGTGGCTGGGATATCAGCGGCATGAACCTAGCCCAGGCCATGGACAGAGCAGCTGTGTTGGAGCCAACATTGAAACACCTGGTCAAGAAGGAGATGTCTGAAATGAAGCCTCTTCCCAGCATCTACTACCCTGATTTCATCGCTGCTAACCAGGGTGAGCGTGCCGATAACGTCATCGAGGGTTCGAAAGCTAGCATGGCTCATGTCGAGCAGCTCCGTAAAGATATTCGGTGAGACACTAGGTTTCGAAAGTCCGAAGTCGACTAATCGAAAATAGTAACTTCAAAGAGACCCATGACCTTGACAAAGTCATTGTGCAATGGACTGCCAATACCGAGCGCTACGCTGACATTGTTGAGGGTGTGAACGACTCTGCAAATAATCTGATGAAGGCTGTTGAAGCCGGTCATGAGGAGGTCTCTCCATCGACAGTCTTTGCTATTGCTTGCATCCTCGAGAAGGCTCCATTCATCAACGGATCGCCCCAGAACACATTCGTGCCGGGTGCGATTCAGCTCGCGGAGAAGCACGGGGCCTTCATCGGCGGAGACGACTTCAAGTCCGGCCAGACCAAGATGAAGTCTGCGCTTGTGGATTTCATGATCAGTGCTGGTATCAAGCTCACTTCTATTGCCAGCTACAATCATCTTGGCAACAATGATGGCATGAATTTGAGCTCTCAGAAGCAGTTCCGCTCCAAGGAGATATCCAAGTCCAATGTTGTCGATGACATGGTCGAAGCTAACTCTGTGCTTTATGAGCCGGGCGAGCATCCCAACCACACCGTTGTCATTAAGTACATGCCGGCCGTGGGCGACAACAAGCGTGCGCTTGACGAGTACTACGCCGAGATCTTCATGGGCGGACATCAGACCATCAGCTTATTCAACGTCTGCGAAGACTCTTTGTTGGCTTCTCCGTTGATCATTGATCTTGTCATCATTGCCGAGATGATGACTCGTATCTCCTGGAGGAACGATGGGGCTGGTGCCGAGGACTACAAAGGTTTCCACAGTGTGCTCAGCATCTTGAGCTACATGCTCAAGGTGATAAAGCTTTAGTCCTTTCATTTATTGCACGCTGACGTCTACAAGGCCCCCCTGACCCCACCAGGAACCCCCGTTGTCAATGCTTTGGCAAAGCAGCGTGGAGCCTTGACAAACATCTTCCGCGCTTGTGTTGGTCTCCAGCCAGAGTCTGACATGACCCTTGAGCATAAGATGTTCTAAGTGTGGACACTCGACAGGAGCGCAGAGCTTCGATGGGTGGAAGCCGGACAAGTAGCTCGTGAGACGGAGGGCGATGGCTCGAAAGCGTAGAGAGACAGACGGTAGGCAGAAGATCCCTTAGTACTTTCCTTTCGATCCAAGGATAATCAAAACTTCATGCCTGCCTCTTTTCCACCATGATGCCGTGCTATGTGTGATTCTCGTTCAAGTGTCAACGTCGAGCGGCAACGGCGGCTCCTACATCTTCACCAACCTTATGGAACGCCCTTCTTCCATCCGTCTTCCCATTCATTGTCCTGTGATCTGAAATGACCCCAAGTCTCTCTTAATCATTGATAACCAGATCATCGGCATGTCTCCCAAAGCGCCTTCCATCCAATCTTTCTTCCAGCCCGAAAACCCTGCCCAAACATCACCCAAAGCGTCGACTGCCTCACAAGCCAAAGTGGGCGATGGCTTTACTGCTTATGAAGTCGAAGCCACCCTCCATCCACTGATGCGTAAATGGCAGCCTCGCACTGTGTACAACGAAGTCAACATCGGAGACCTAGTGGCCGGCCCTGGTTCTGTGACTGTGACAGGACGGGTTGTCAATCTTTACGCCCAGGCAATGACTAGCAAGGTACCCCAGGCTGCCAAAGGCTGTGTGAAGTTGGTAGTCGGGGATGACAGCGGAGCTTTCAATGTGAGTGAGCGGCAGTGTCTCTGTGTTACCACGAAAGCTGATGATGATCGAAGATCAAGCTTTGGTACGCAAAGATGGACTACGCCCTCCTGCTTGGCCTTCTCGTCTCTATCTGGACGCCGCATGTGTCAGAAGTCAAACCTGACTCGAGCTCTCTCACGCCACAGGCAAGTTCGCTCGTCACTTCGATCTTCCCCGAGAGAGACAAGAGCTGCTATTTCATGGTGCAGGACAGTAGCGATGAGGGTGTACTGTGCAAGACACCATTGGGCTACGAGGACAACAAGCAGCTGGCCGGACTCATCACGCTGAAGAATTATATCAATGGAGGGCATGAGGTCCACGATGCCAAGATTCTGGTCTGCGTGAAGAGTATTGGCGGTAGGAAAAGATGTACGCCCTCCAGCTGAGAGACACTGTTGATCTCCACTCTTCCGCAATCCAGACAGCTGACTCTCATCGCTCTAGTCACAACCAAGAAAGGTAACGAAGTAGAAAAAGCCGACGTCAACGTCTTCGACGACACCGCGTCCGCAACGCTCACCCTCTGGGGCTGTACCGCTCCCTCGGCCGCTTTCTGGAAAGCATCATACACAATCCTCCTGCTCTCTCGCCCCGGCTTCAGAAACGAAGGACACCCAGAGATACTGCTGAACGCAGATACCCACGTGGATGTAGACCCGTTGATGACGGATGCCTACTGGTTGCGGGGCCTGGCCGAAAAGCTGACGAAAAGGGAGCACGTCAACCCGCCATTTCCAGAAGGCGGTAAGAACCCCCTCTCCCCATCCTCTCCAACGTACAGATTCCTGAAAAGAACCCCAGTCTTCGACACCGAAGCAGCCACCACCTCAGAAACCCGAATCAAATTCACCCTCGCCGATCTCGACGAACGGTACCTCCCCCCCATCTCCTACCCTCCACTCCACCCCCTCCTCTCCCACCTCCCCAACCCCCAAAACAACAACCACTAACCCCACCCCCCCCCCTTTTCCAGCGTCCGCGCGTCCCCCACCTCAACCCCCATCGGCTACCTCTCCCTCATAATCCAATCCCTGAACATCGTCTCCCTGCACGCCCGCAACAAACTCCTCAGCGCCTCCTGCTGCGGCACACCCCTCTACGCAAACGCCACCACCGCGACCTGTCCCCGCTGCGCCCAACCCGTCGACTTACGTATAAACCCTCGGCTGGTACCTCCTTCCCCCCCCCTCTTTTCCCCTCTTCCCCGCTTTGCCCCCCTTCTTTCCCCCTCTCCTCCCCCAATCTAAATAATAACTCTGATGGATACCCAGCTCGGCACCCTCCTCGACTCAACCGGTGCCCTCTCCCCCCCCTCCCTCTTCCTAACGGACACAGCATGGACGCAGCTGCTAGGCCGCTCGGCGGCCGAGTTGGCGGGCGGGGATGTGGTGTTGTTGAGGTATTTGGAGCAGAGGTTGTTGTTTTTGAGGGTGTGGGTGTTGGTTGGGTGGATGGGGGAGGGGGATGGGAGTGGGGGGGGGAGGCTGTGGGGGTTGAGGGTGGGGATTGTGTAAGTGGGTTTGGGGGGGGGGTGGTGGTGAGGGGGAAATCTAGGGGGAGGGAGTTGTGAAGCTCACCGTTCACGGTCCAAGTGCTTGAGCTGGACTGGAGTATGGGAGGTATACTTGCGGGTGCTTTACTGGCACCAAGGGTTACAACAGCGCTACCATCTCGCCGATTCTGCTCTTGCTCACTGAATACGAGAGGAAGATCCATCGCGCACACCTAAATCCCGTTCGTCCAATTTGACTACCTTCGTCCTAGTATCTCCATGACAGGATATCCGTGGGAGCATCTCCCCAAAACCATGTCCCCAAAAGCGAAAGAGTTCACACCGCAATCATTACATGTTACTTGTGAGATTTGTCTATACTATATACCACCACCACCACCACCACGCCGCCATGCCACCGGGACCGAGCCAGCTAGCTGGGTAATTTCTCATAGGCTCTATAGCATCTCGACCTCCTTGGACATTAGAAAAACACCGGGCGGTATGCATCGCTGTGCAAGCATTCGTGAATCATATCATGGTTCCTGATATCGTATCGACGGTCCAGAGAGAAGGCAGGCGGTTTCGATCCATAGTGCCCTCTTCCCTCTCAGGGGCAGTCGTTCTCTCGGGGCAAAAGGTGCTTAGACCGTGAAGCCCCCCGCCCCGGCACGCCATGCCTGATGGTCTAGCAAGGCTGTTGGATTTTCCAGCCCCCTTTTCCCTCTTGAGGGGGAATGCGCCCCCCTACTATCTTCCGGCCAAAAAGGTCTCAGACTGTGACACCCTCCCTCGGCTGCGCCAGCATATTATCCAGCAACGCCGTCCTGCACACCAGCGGCGACTTCTCCTCGCCCGCATCCGCCCCTCCCCCTCCCCCATTGATAAACCCCGTGAGCG
>JAABUQ010002267.1_pt1 | contig 38639 bp, 51 predicted proteins | sample 5560001 | NCBI WGS metagenome assembly JAABUQ01 (sample SAMN10711888, study PRJNA513371) | rock metagenome | isolation source: Antarctica rocks | place: Antarctica: Victoria Land, Finger Mt nord | collected 2015-12-18 | reverse complement strand
ACCGGCGGCTGGCTAAGGACTTCGAGGCCACTATCGAGAGCGTCGAAGCATTTCTCTACGCCGCTTCCTGCGTGCTCCTGCTACGACGGCTGGCCCGTTGAAGATCCGATTCGAAATGGACTCTTAGGCCGGTGTTGCTGGGGTTCGTGGCTCAAGCCTTGGCAGTGATGCTCGCCTCGAGCTGCGGATCGGACCAATATTCTCTTGTAGGTTCGTCGCCCAACCTACAAGAGAATACGATCTGCTCACGATAGAGGTCTTTCTATTCCGATCAGTGTATTGGCGTGTTTTGGGTCGCAGAGAACCTACAAGATAAATTGCAACGAAGTTTCAGGGTGTCCGCGGGGATGACGGCCAGGTGACGGTTAGGTCCTTTAGCGCGTAGTGATTGCGTGTGCTTGTTGGCTGCACCGTGCCTACGATCTCAGGCGAGCAATTCTTCGCAATTGTGTCAAATGATGAGCAAGTCTCTATCATCCGCTTTACCAGATCGCGCGGTAGCCCGGCGAAGTCGAGGCTGGCCCACGATCCTGGCAAGTCCAGCATTGCGCCATCTATATTTTGCGGCGGACGTTCTTGTTCCGGAGACCCTGATCCGACGGCCCATGTAGTTTGCGCCGTAAACCGCCAAGTCAATCGGCTTAAGTTCCTTGATCTCCGTAGCTTCGATCGGCTCAACGCGCCAACCGCCCCCCTCCACTCTGACAAGGGTTCTCCCATCATCGAGAGGAACCGTCTGTTCTGCATAGACCTGGATCCTCTTGCTCTCGTCCAACTTGATATAGACGCCGCCAGCGACACGGTAGAGGAGATCGACCGGCACGCGTTCCTCTGTCGAGGAAGGGTCAGCTTTTGCGGCCTCAGCAAAGAGCAGAACGGCTAGAAGGATGATGCGCACTGAGAGTTACCTATCGCGGTGGAGTGGTGACGAGGAGGACGCGGCCGAGGATCTGTAGCGTGTCGAGCTGGTCGCGGGCGAGGGTTTCGGGGGCGTAGCGGGGGTTGTCGCTGTGGACGATCAGGCCGCCGTCGAGGCGGCGCTCGAGGCGCTTGACGATCAGGTCGTCGGCGACGCGGACAACGTGGATCTGGCCGTGTTGGACGGCCTGATCGGGACTGATGTCGACGGTGAGAATGTCGCCGTCGCGGATGCTCGGTTCCATGCTGTCGCCACGCGCTTCGATGAGCACCAGGTGCTTCGGATCGCTAGCGAGACGCGTGCGCAGGAAGTCGACATCGAAGGCGAGATACTCCACCACCTGGGCGTGCTCCGCCAAAGCGCCCCCGCCCGCGGATGCCTGGATATTGTAGCGGGGGATGGCGACGTATTGTCGCCTATGGCCGCCGGGCGGCGGCACAGCCGGCCCTTGGGCAACGGCGTTCACATCCGTTAACTCTGGGGCTGCTGGGTTAGTTCCTGCCAGCCAAGTTGTGCCCGCGGCCGCAGCTTTCGGTTCTCGCCCAGTCGCCAGCCACTCTACCGAGACATCACACGCGTCGGCGATCGCAATAAGCGCCGGCACCTTCGGAAACTCGCCACTCACGTAGCGGGTAAACGATCGCCGACCGATACCGCTTTTGATAGCCACATCAGCGAAGTTTTTCCCGGCGAGAGCCTTCCGCAAACGGTCAGAAAAGAACCTCGCCGCTGCTGCCTCGTCCGCTGTTCTGACAGCACTTAGGTCTTGTTCATCCTCGGCGCTCAAAAGAGGCCACTCACAGGCCAATAAGCGACTTGTAGGAGGGGCCAAATTTGGCTATGTCTTACCGGAGCGAGGCCAATTATGGCCACGTCCGCGAGGTCAAAAGTGGCAACAACTCCTGATTGGCATCCAGAAGACGTTAAGGCAGCCATCCGCAAGACAGGCGTAACGCTCACTGATCTCTCCCTCGCTTGGGGCTATCACCCCGACAGTGTTCGCGGCGCTCTTCGCCGTCCCTGGCCGGTGGTTGAAGCGCTTATTGCGAAACACCTGCGACGGCAGCCCTGGATGATCTGGCCCTCTCGGTACGATCAGCAGCGCAAGCCCTTGAAACGGCGTTATGTCCGCCAGCGTCACCTCGAAAGCCAAACAGTTCCGCACCGTAATGCGGGGGGGCAGCCTTGAACACCCTAATGGTGGCGGTCAACGATATCGACACGGGTGACCGGCTCAGGGGAATTGATCCGGCTTACGTGCAGATGCTGGTTGAGAGCATTTCGCGCCACAAGCAAATGACGCCGATCGAGGTGCGGAAACTGCAGCCTGGCGCTGCAAAACCGTATGTGCTGGTGGCCGGCGCGCACCGGATCGAGGCGATGCGAGCGCTCGGGGAGAGCGACATCAGCGTCGTGGTGTTCGATGGCGATGAGCTGGCGGCAAAATTGCGGGAGATCGAGGAGAACCTCGCCCGGCACGATCTTACAGAGCTCGACCGAGCCGCGTTTCTCGCCGAGAAAAAGGCGATCTACGAGGCGCGTTATCCTGAGACGAAACACGGCGGGGACCACCAAGGGGACAAATTTGTCCTCTTGGCCACGCCGAGCTTCGCCAAGGAGACGGCACGGCGGCTCGGCTGCGATGAGCGCAGCATCAAGCGCTTTGTCTTGCGACATCAGCGAATAGCGCGGGGCGTTCGGCATCTGATCACCGGCACCTGGCTTGCCAACCACGGCCAGCAGCTCGATCAGCTCGGCAAATTGCCGGCGGACGGGCAGGCGCAAGTCTTAGCGCTGCTGTTCGGTGACAGCGCGGACCGGCCGAAGACCGTTGCCCAGGCGATCAAGCGTGTGCGTGGGGTGGCTGATTTGCCTACCGACCGGCACGCCGAAACGGCGGCGAAGTTGCTCAGCCAGTATCTCCGGTTGCCCGCCAAGCAGCGGCGCTGGCTCTGGTCCGAAATACAGAAGGATAACCGCTGATGGATGCTGACACTGCTAGGGATTTTATGGCGGATAGCCGTGAGCGTGAAGTGGCCGGGTGGCGTCGGCGCATGGCGTTGTTTGATGCTTGGAGGGCCGCCGGCTACGAGGACCGGGCCCGATTTATTACCGAATTGATGTCGCCAGGGGATCGGGACGGCGCATTGGCGCAGATCGGCGCATTAGATCGCCTGCGTGGGATGATTTCATTCTGGCGTCAGTCGTCGTGGATGGAGCGAATGGATTTTGTCGCGCGATTGTCGGCGGATGATCGCGCCAGGCTGCAACAGTTACTCGATGCGGAGAGCGCCGCATGACCGCTCATCGCCACTACGCCCCACGCGTGATCACGATGGGGTTGCCGGACGCGTTCAAGCCGGACCCGGCGCCAGCTTTGTCATCGCAGATGCTCGACGCCGGGCGGATGCTGGTCGACCGGACGACGCGGGGCGAATACGTCGATCTGGACGAGGATCAGCAATCCGATTTGCGCTGCCTCGGGCGGCAGATCATCGGCTGGGCCGACCGGGTCGAGACGATGGAGCGCGAGCGGCCGGCGCCCCGCCGCCCCGGGCGTTTGCGACTATGGTGGCGGCGGGTCCGGTTGGGCTGAGCGGCGATGTTGCCCGACGCGCTGCAGTGGCTCACGACGACGCAGATGGCAGCGCTGGCGCTGCCGGCGCTCCCCGAGACCCGGCAGGGCTGTGACGCGCTGGCGCGCACTGCCGGGTGGCTCGAGCCGGAGAAAGAGGGGGTTTGGTGGCGGCCGCGCGACGGGCGCGGCGGCGGGATCGAATTCCGCTGGGTGGTGCTGCCGGAGCCGGCACGGCTGAAGCTCGCGCTCGATTACGGCATGGTCGAGGCCGAGGACACGCCCGAGGAGACCGAGCGCCGTGAGGCCTGGGCGTGGTTCGGACAGTTGTCGGGACGCAAGCAGGCGGTAGCGCTGGACCGGGAGCGGGCTTTGCAACTGTGGGACACGCTGGCGCGCAGCGGCGTGCCGAACCGGGCCGCGGCGCAACTGACGGCCCGCGAGCAGGGGGTGTCGCTGGCCAGCCTGTATCGCTGGCGCGAGCTGGTCGCCGGGGTCGAGCCGCTCGATTGGCAGCCGGCGCTGGCGCCGCGGCATGTGGGCCGGCCGACCAAGGCCGAGGTCGCCGAAGAGGCCTGGCAGGTGTTCCTGGCCGACTATCTGCGGCCGGAGAAACCCAACCTCACCGACTGCTATCGTCGCCTCGAGATCTTGGCGGCCACCAACGGCTGGGCGATCCCGAGCGAGCGCACGATAGGCCGCCGGATCGAGGCGATGCCGTGGGCGTCGGTGACGCTGGCGCGCGAGGGGCGCGAGGCGCTTGAAAGACTGTATCCGGCACAGCGGCGCGACCGTGGCCAGTTGCGTGCACTCGAGGCGGTCAACCTCGACGGGCATCGGTGGGACCTGGCGGTGCGCTGGCCGGACGGGCGGGTCGATCGGCCGCAGATGCTCGTCGTGCAGGATCTGTATTCGGGAGCGATCCTGGCGTGGCGGGTCGACCGCACGCTGCACAAGGGAATGGTGCGGCTGGCGATCGGCGACGTCGTCGAGCAATGGGGCGTGCCGGACCATTGCTACATGGACAACGGCCGCGAGAATGCGGCCAAGAGCATCACCGGCGGGGTGCCGAACCGCTACCGCTTCAAAGTGCTCGACGAAGATCCGCTCGGCCTGCTGCCGCAGCTCAAGATCGAGGTGCACTGGACCACGCCCTACCACGGCCAGTCCAAGCCGATCGAGCGGGCGTTCCGCGATTTCGCGCACGGGATCGCCAAGCACCCGGCCTTCGCGGGCGCCTACGTGGGGCACAAGCCCGACGCCAAACCGGAGAATTACGGCTCCAAGGCAGTGCCGCTGGACAATTTCCTGCGCGTCGTGGGCCGCGAGATCGTGGCCCACAATCAGCGGCCGGGTCGGTTGTCGGCGGTGTGCGCGGGCAAGCTTTCGTTCGCCGATGCGCTCGAGGCGTCAATGAAGCTGTGGCCGGTGCGCCGCGCGTCGGTCGAGCAGCAGCGGCTCTGGCTCATGGCGGCCGAGGCGGTGCGCGTCAATCGCACCGACGGCAGCGTCGAGCTCGAAGGCAATCGCTACTGGAACGACGCGCTGCACGCCTTTCGCGGCGAGCGGATCGTGGTGCGGTTCGATCCCGACGCGCTGCACGACGACGTCCATCTCTACACGACGGCCGGCGACTACATCGGCGCCGCTGCCTGCGTCGCGCCGGTCGGATTCCGCGACGTCGAGGCCGCACGACAGCACGCGCAAGCGCGGCGGAGCTGGATGCGGGCGACCCGCGAGGCGATGCAGGCCGAGCGTCGCATGGGGATCGAGGCGGTGGCCGACATGCTCGACAAGATCGAGCCCGAGGCCGCGCCCCGCCGCCCCGAGACCAATCTGATCCGGCCCATTTTCGGAGCCACCGCTCGCAAGCTCGACGAGGACGAGGTGCCCGAGAGCGAACGGCTGCTGCTGCGCTTCGGCGCGATGGCGCGAGCGGAGCGGCTGGCGCGGGAGGACGGCGACGACTGATCGATATCGATCACCGGCGGCGAACAAGCGGCGCCGGCAACCAACAACCCAAAAAGGGGGATCGAGTGAAGGACGAGGACATGGGGATCATCACCGAGGCGAGCGATCCGGTGCCAGCCGGGCCGGCATTATCGCCGGACGAGGAGCGCGCGCGGCACGATGCGCTGCGAGCCGAGGTCAAGCGGGTGCAGGAGCAGCGGGCGTGCCCGATGACCGAGCTCGCGCGCGAGACCGGCATCGCCTACGGCACGTTCAGCCAGTGGATCGCCGGCAACTATGCCGGCCGCATCCGCCACTACGACGACCGGGTGGAGCGCTGGCTGCGGGGCCTGGACGGCGCCAAGCGGGCGCGCGGGACCCTGCCGGAGGCGCCCACCTTCGTGCGGACGCCAAGCGCGGAAAGCTTCATCACCGCGTTCGAACATGCCCAGCACGCGCCCGATCTGGTCGTGGTGTCGGGGGCCGCTGGTGTGGGGAAGACGTCGTCGATCATGGCGTATCGGGCGCAGGCGGCCAATGTGTGGGTCGTCACGGGCGAGCCGTGCATCTCGACGCCGCGGATGATCCTCGACGAGATCGCCGAGCTGCTCGGGCTGTCGGAGGCGCGGAGTTCGCATCGGCTGAGCCGGGCGATCGTGGCGCGGATGCGTGGCACGCGCGGGCTGCTGATCGTCGACGAAGCGCAGCACCTCAACACCGCGACGCTGGATCAGCTGCGCACGCTGCACGATCTGGGCGGGATCGGGGTCGCGTTCGTCGGCAACGAGAGGATCAGCAGCAAAATCGAGGGCGGCGCCCGCACGCCGGAATTCGCGCAGCTGTTCTCGCGGGTCGGCATGCGCGTCCCGCGGCCGCGCGCGCTGAAGGGCGACATCGATCTGCTGCTCGATGCCTGGGGGATCTCCGGCGATCCCGAGCGCCGGCTGCTCGCCGCGATCGCCAAGAAGCCGGGGGCGCTGCGGCTGATGACGAAGACGCTGCGGATTGCGTCCATGCAGGCGCGCGCTGCCGACGAGGGTCTATCGGCCGAGCACATTAAACGCAGCGTGGAACATCTGACGTCGCGTCCGATGGAGGTCTCGCCATGACCCGGCGGCAGCGTGAAGTGCTGTTGCTGGTGCGCCAGGCGCTCGATGCCACGGGCGTGGCGCCGTCGGCTGCTGAGATCGGAGCGCAGCTCGGCGTGTCGGCGGCGGCCGCGACGATCCACCTGCGCGCGCTCGTCCGAGGCGGGTTTCTGCGCCGCACCGGCGGCCATGGCCACCTGGTGCGCGCGATCACCGTGGACCACGTGCCGGCACCAGACCTGAAGCCGATCGAGATCGCTTGGTGTCATGCCAACCCCAGCCGCATTCGCGCCATGATGGCGTTGGTGGGCGACGCGCGCCTGACGGCCCCACAACCATCGCTGCCGGTCGGTCCCGACGAGGAGGAGGCCGTGCAGGGGGGCTTGTGCGCTCTGGTGGCGCTCGCGCCTGGGGAAACAGCAGAGATCGAGCTGCCCAGAGATGTGCGGGAGCGGCGCCGTGCCTACCGGCGGATCTCGGTGCTGGCGACCAGGCGATGGGGGCCTGGTGGCGCGGTGAGGCAGGCAACCAGGACCGGGATGCGGCTGCGCCGGCTGGTCGACGCACCCGCGCCGGCTCAGGGGGGGGCGTGATGCCGACGATAAAAGCGACACTCATGATGGTGGGCCTGTTGGGCGCGTGCGCGATCGCCGGCGACAGCCCGATCGGGTGGGCGCTCTCGCTCCTGCTCGGCTGCGTGTTGGCGATGCCGTCGTCGTGGCGGAAGTGAGCGCGACGGTGACGGCGCTGCACGCCGTCCTGCGGCAGATCGCGCGTGACCGGATCGTCGGCGCGCTGGCCGTGTCGCTCGCGCGGCACGATCCGGTGACCAACTCGTGGCAGCGCGAGAGTGATTGGGAGCAGGCGAACTGGATCATCGCGGAGATCGAAGCCGCGGGGCTGCGCGTCAGCCTCGAGCGGGACGGTGCCGCATGACCGACGCCCCGTGCTCGCAATGCGCCGGACAGGGCTGGGAACGGGCGCTGGACGGCGGTCCCGACGCGTGCGGGCGATGCGCGCGGCGCGCGGAGTTTCAATGGGTCTCGGGATCGTCCGGGGCCGGTCTGAGGGCGAAGGGAAAAGTAATGAACAGCAGGGAACAAACTGGCCCGAACGGGGCTGGGACCGTGACGGCGGCATGCGTCTGGATCGCAGGCGAGCCGACATTCGAGCTGATCGTCTACCCGGCGCTGCTGCGGGCACTGCCGTGGTATCGCGGCGGTCGCAACGTGGCAGTGATCCATGGTGTGGCCGCCGGCGGCGCCGAGCTCACCATCACGACGCCCGGCCCGTATCGCTTGCTGGCCAAGGCCGAGAACCGGTTCGATAAATTCCCGCCCGTCCTGCTGCGGGTCGCGCGCCTCGATCATTTGCGCCCGGCCGAGCACGCGGCCGAGCCGCTGACCTACACGATCCGCCCCGATGCGCTGCGGTTGACGCTGCCGGAATGGGCGCGGCCGCCGGTGCCGCTGACGGCGCCGGTGACCTCGTTCGGGTCCGTGTTGGGGGGAGAAGTGCGATGATTACTCTTATCGATGTCATCCTCGTCGAGGTGCATAACGAGGTTCGTGTCGCGAGCGAACAATACCCGCCGTTCAATAGCGCGCATGAAGGCTATGCGGTTTTGCTGGAAGAGGTCGAAGAGCTGAAGGCTCACGTCTTCACAAACCAGAAGCATCGCGAGTTGGATGCCATGCGCAAGGAAGCGATCCAGGTTGCGGCGATGGCCGTTCGGTTCGTGGCGAACATTTCCGACGCGGGACGGGGGCGAGCATGACTGCGGCGCGGGCGATCTCGTCGGGAGGCGGGCATCGGCGCGAGCTGCTCGCCAAGGTGCATATCGGCGCCAAGCAGCTCGGGCTGCAGGGTGAGGCGTATGGCGAAGTGCTGGAGCGCATCACCGGGATGACCAGCGCCAAGACGCTGGCCGACGCGCAGCTCGCCGCCGTGATCGATGAGTTCCGCAGGCTGGGCTGGCGTGCGACGGCGCCGAAACGGCCGCTCTCGCCGAAGGCGCAGGTGCGGATGATCTACGGCATCTGGCGCGATCTCGAACCCTTCGTCGAGCACCATACGGTCGAGGCGTTGCGCGCGTTCGTGCGGCGGCAGACCCGCTCGACGCTGCATCCGGACGGGGTCGCCGCCCCCGAGTTTCTCGACGCCAAGCAGGCGACCCTGGTGGTCGAGGGGCTGAAGGCGTGGCTCGCGCGGCTGCGCAAGGCCGCGATCGGGGCGGCGCCATGACGGCCGACGAGGTGCGCCGGGCGGTGCACAGCGCGGCGCGCGAGGCGTTCAACCTCGGCGCCGCGGCGGCGCAGTCGCGCGGCAAATCCTCGCTCTCGACCGAGCGGGAGAAGGCGCAAACCTACGCCGAGGACCTGGTCATGCCGATGGCCGAGATGGCGATCGAGGATGCCCGCGAGCAGGGCTTTCTGCGGGCCAAAAGCGCATCGTCGGGGGCTTCATGACGGCCGACGAAGTGCCGCCGCTGAGCCGCTCCTCGCTGCTGGTGGCGCACGCGCGCTTTAAGGCCGACGGCTACTCGTTGCACGGCTTCCAGTTCTGCGCGGTGCGTCGGCGGCCGCGGCTGACCATCGTGCGGCTCGTGTGGCGGCGCTGCGTCGATCATGACATCGAGCGGCGGTCCCGGCGGTTGCCGAAGGGAGACGCCCGGCTGTTGGTGTGGCTGCTCCGCTTGGACGAGGGGTAGCCGTCGTGACGCTGGCGCTCGTCGACAAGCGATTGCGTCCGCCGGTCGAGCTGACGCCGATCGTGACCGTGATCGGCGTCGACGCCACTTATCGCCTCGTCGCGGGCCTTGGCGGGCTGCGCATCAAGGTGCCGAGCCGGGCCCGTGCCGGGAGCGCGTTGGCGCGCACGATCGGCGCCGAGGCCCTGCGCCACCTGGTCGAGGTGTATGGCGGCAACTTCATCAATGTGCCGCTGTGCAAGGTCTGGCGAGTGCGCGTGCTGCGCGTGCGCGACCATCTCAGCTACTCTGAGATCGCCCGCGCGCTTCACATGACGGAAAGCACGGTCTACCGTTATCTCGCCCATGCGGACCTGGTCGGCCAAGACCGCCTGCCCGGCCTCTGAGGCCGATCCCTGCATGCGCAGGGTTTAACTTGGGCTGAACTGTCCTCGTATCTTGCGGCCATGGATGCCGCGCCCTATCCGGCCGTATTTCTGGCCGTCATCAACATCGTGCTCGGGCACGAAGGCGGCTTGAGCCTGGTTGCCAGCGATCCCGGCAACTGGACCAGCGGCGCCGTCGGGCGAGGCGAGCTCAAGGGCACGAAGTGGGGCCTGTCGGCGGCCGCTTATCCGACGCTCGCCATTTCGACCCTGTCCCGCGATCAGGCGATCGCGATCTACTACGCGCTGTATTGGCAGCGAACGAGTTGCGGCGACGTCCCGGCGCCGCTGGCGCTGTTCGTGATGGACGCGGCGGTCAACAACGGCGTCGGCCGTGCGGTCCGCTGGCTGCAGGCGGCCGTCGGCGTGGTGCCGGACGGCATGTTCGGCACCACCGCCCAGCGCGCGCTGGCGTCCGCGCTCGTCGCGCCCAGCGGCCTCGATACGGTGTGCGCCGAGTTTCAGGCCCAACGCCTGGTGTTCATGGCCGCCCTGCCGACCTGGCGTGCCTTCGGCCTCGGCTGGGCGCGGCGGCTCTGCAAACTGCCGCTCCAATCGATCCCGCTTCGACCCAGCCTGGCATAGGACCGATCCGATCATGCGCACCGTTCTGATCATGACATTCTTCCTTCTCCCGGGCCTTGCCTCGGCATCGACGTTGGGCGACGCGATCGCGGGGCCGGTCGGCGGTTCGCTGCTGTTCTGCGGTCTGGTGATCGTCGCCGTCCTGTTCGGCGCGCTATGCCGGCAGGCATCGGTTTATTTCGCCGAGCGAACTCATGCGAGCCGGGTGGCGCGGCTGATGGATGTGCTGGCGAGCCAGGCCGACGGGATCGTGGGTATGCTGCTCGCGCATCCGCCCTCGCCCACGGCCACGTTGGCCGCGGTGCGCGAGGCGGCAATCGCGCACTGCGTTGCCTATGCCAAGACGAACCTGCCCGACACGATCGCCCAGATCGGTGTGTCTGACGGGGTGTTGGCGGCGAGATTGAGCAACGAAGTCGCGAGCAAGATCTTGGCGACCGCGCCGCCCCCCCCGCCATATTTGATCGATGGCGGCCTCGCTGCCGTCGTGCCGCAGCCGGCCGCTACGCCGGCGGCTTGACCATGTGGGGCGATTTGGGCGGGGCAGAGCGCCTCCTGATCATCGGCGGCCTGGTCCTGGTCGTGGTGATCCTGCTGCAGCACCTGGTGCGGCCACGTATAGCGACGGCCGGGCACGTGCCGCCGACGGTCTCGCCGATGGTGGCGCCGGTCGACGAGGACGTTCGCAGCCTGCGCCACGCCCAGGCCAACCACGAGGCTCTGATGGGTGCGCTGTCGAACCGGATGGGCCAGCAGGAGCAACAGGTCGCTGCCGTGCGCGGCACCCTGGCCGAGATCAAGAGCTCACAGCAGCGCACCGAGCACCAGGTGATGTTGCTGCTCGAGCAAGGCTTGAGGAAGGACTGAGATGAGCTTGGAGACTTTGCTGCAGCAGGATCGGCGGGCCCTGATCCTCTCGAGCCTGGACGAGGCCGGCGGCAACCGGCTGTCCGACCTCAGCGTCAAATCCGTGCTGGCCCTGTTCGCGCATCTGATCAGCACCGATCAGGTGCGGACCGACCTGCATTGGCTCGAGCAGCAGGGTCTTGTCCGGGTTCAGCGCGAGGTCTCCACTGGCGGCGAGATCTGGATGGTGCAGCTGCTCGATCTGGGTCAGGACGTGGCGCGCGGCCTGTCGCACCCCGGCGTGCGACGTCAAGCGCCCAAGCGGTGACGATGCGGCCGTCCACGATCGACGAGCTGCCCGACGAGATCCGTTCCGAGATCGGTCGGCTGCGCACCCAGGGCGCGACGATCGACCGCATCTTGGAGCATCTGCGCGGCCTGCACGGGGCGGCGCCGTCGCGCTCGGCGCTGGGCCGCCACGTCAAGAAGATGGCTGCCGTCGGCGAGCGGTTGCGGCGCTCGCGCGAAGTGGCCGAGGCGCTGGTGCGCGAGCTGGGCGACGCGCCGGCGAGCCGGACCGCGCAGCTCAACATCGAGCTGCTGCACGGCGCGGTGTTCGACCTGTTCAACAAGGCCGACGAGGACATGGACGTCATCGACAAGGATGGCCGCGCGGCGCTCGCGGGCAATCCCGAGGGCCTGATGATGCTGGCCCGCTCGCTCGAGAGCCTGACCCGGGCGAGCAAGACCGACATGGAGTTCATCCAGCAGGTCGAGACGCGCGCGGCCGAGAAGGAACGCAAGGCCGCCGCGGCGCGGGTCGAGGCGATCGCGAAGGACGCTGGCATCACCAAGGCAACGATGGCGGCGATCAAGGCCGGCATCTTCGGCGTGCGTGCGCCGGCATGAGTGAGCAGTTCAGCGTTGTGAGCGCGCGGCAGCATGCGATCGGCACGAGCGCGCTCACCGAACTTCCCGACGTCTTCCTGCCGTATCAGCAGGAGCTGTGGCAGTCGGTCGACCGCAACGCGGTGACCGTGATCGAGAAGAGCCGGCGCACCGGCTACTCCTGGGCGCTGGCGGCGGTCGCGGCGGCGCAGGCGTCGACCGCGCGCGCCGAGGGCGGCTCCGACGTGCTCTACATGGGCTACGAAAAGGACATGACCCGCGAGTTCGTCGGCTATGTCGCGGACGGGGCCAAGGCGATGCAGGTCGCGGCCTCCGAGGTGGAGGAGTTCCTGTTCCGCGATCCGGAGCGGCCCGACAAGGATATCGGTGCGTTCCGCATCCGTTTCGCCGCCGGTTACGAGGTGATCGCGCTGCCGTCGGTGCCGCGGGCGCTGCGCGGCAAACAAGGCCTCGTGATCCTCGACGAGGCGGCGTTCATGGACGATCTCGACGAGGTCTTAAAGGCCGCTTTCGCGCTGCTGATCTGGGGCGGCAAGGTCGTGGTCTGTTCGACCCATAACGGCGACACCAATCCGTTCGCCGTGCTCGTCGAGGACATCCGCGCCGGTCGCAAGCCCTACCATCTGTTGCGCTGCACGTTCGATGACGCGGTCGCGCAAGGGCTGTATCGCCGGATCTGCCTGCGCCAGGGCACGATCTGGACCGAGGCGGGCGAGGCGGCCTGGGTCGCCGATATCCGCGCCAAATACGGCGACGCGGCCGACGAGGAGCTCGACGTCATTCCGAGCCCGTCGACCGGCACCTATCTGCCCGCCACGCTGCTCGAGGCGCGCGCGACGCCGGGCGTGCCGGTGCTGCGCTGGGAGTGTCCGGCGGGCTTCAAGGTCGAGAGCGAGCAGGTGCGCGGCCGCGCGGCGCTGGTTTGGTGTCAGGACGTGCTGCTGCCGCATTTGCTCTATCTCGACCGCTCCAGCCGCCACGTGCTCGGCGAGGACTTCGGCCGCGTGCGCGACCTGACCGTGCTGTGGCCGCTGGCGATCACGCGCACGCTGGCCCGGCGCACGCCGTTCGTGGTGGAACTGCGCAACGTGCCGTTCGAGCAACAGAAGCAAATCCTGTATTATCTATGCGACCGGCTGCCGCGGTTCGGCGCCATGAAGCTCGACGCCGGCGGCAACGGCGCCTACCTGGCCGAGGTGGCGACGCAGCGCTATGGCGCGCTGGTCGAGGAAGTGCAGCTCTCCGAACCCTGGTATCGCGAGAACATGCCGCCGCTGAAAGCAGCACTCGAGGACGGGCAGCTGGATCTGCCGGCCGACGACGAGCTGCTCGGCGACTTCCGGATGCTGAAGCTGGTGCGCGGCGTGGCCCGTATCCCGCACGCGCGGCTCAACGATGAGCGCAAGCAGCGCCACGGCGACGCCGCGATCGCCGCTTGCCTCGCCTATGCCGCGAGCCGGGCCGAGCCGGAGGAATACGACTATCGGGCCGTCGGCAGTCGCCAGTCGCCCGTCGCACCAGGACAAGCCGGGCAAGAAGAAGTCGACGAGATCGTCGAGCCGCGCCTGCGACGGCGCGAGCTGCGCGGCAGCCTGCGATGAACGATGACCAGAAAGGAAACAGAGATGCGTAAGAAGCTGTTGGGGATGTCGATCGCGGCCGCGTTGCTGGCGGGGTGCGCGGGGCCGGGCGGCCCGGGCGTGTCGGCCGACACGGTCGCGCGATACCAGGCGATCGCGAACGGGTTGCTGTCGATCGCCGCGACCGAGGCGCAGATCGCAGGCGCGTCGCCCACCCTCGTCGCCCGCATCCAGGCCGACGCCGACCTGGCGCGCACCGCAATCGCCGGATTGGCGCCGGGTCTACAAGCGGCCGCGGCGGTGCCGACGGTCAAATCGGTGCAGGCGGCAGTCGAGGATGCGCTGGCGGTGGCGGAGAACCTCTCGCTGCCCGCATCGGTGCAGCAGCTCGTGTTGGCACTGAGGGTGCTGCTGCCGGTGGCGGAGGCCGCGATCGTGCCGGCGCCGACGCCAGCGCCGGCGGCCGGCGCGATGAGCCCGGGCCAGGCGCTGCGCGTGCTGCAGAGCGCGCCGCGCGGCTGATGTTCGCCCGGATGCAGCTCGGCCGGGTCGCGGTCGCGATCCCGCCGGGCGTGCCGACGCTGGACGCGCATCCGATCGGGCAGGCGACGGCGCCGCTGCGCCTGTATCGCGAGGATGTGCCGTTGCGCCCGACGATGGGCGGCAACGATCGCTACGGCGATTGCACCGCCGTGGCGCTGGCCAACGCGCTGCACGCGCAAGCGGCGCTGGCCGGCTTCGACCTGTCGATCCCCGACGTGGCGATCGTCGACCTCTACCGCCAGGTGACCGGGTTCGACCCAGCGCGTCCCGCGACGGATGGCGGCTGCGTCGAAGTGCAGATGCTGAGCTGGCAGGCGCGGCATGGCTTTGCGACCGGCGGCCAGACGTCGTTCGTCGGTTTGTGGGCCAATTTGCCGACCGACGATCTCAACCTGCTGCGCCTGGTCACCGCGCGCATGGGATGCGGCTATTTGGGGGTCAACCTGGCTGAGGCCGATCAGGTTGGCGGCGTGTGGGACACCAAGACGCCCGCCAGCCAGGGCGATCCCAGGCCCGGCAGCTGGGGCGCGCACGCGCTGCTGTGCTGGGCCTATGACGGCTGGGACGAGACGTCGCTGTGGCAACTGGTGACCTGGGGGCGGCGGCAATACTGCACGACGCGGTGGCTGCGCTCGCGCCTCGAAGAGGCGCACGCGGTCTATCACCCGCAGCTGATCGGGCCCTCTGGGCGCAATGCCGCGGGCCTCGATCGCGACCGGCTCGCCGCGGATGTCGCCTCGTTCGGGGTCGCCGCATGACGCTGGCCGCGCGCGACTTCGCCGCCTTGCAGGAGCTGCTCGAAGACGCCCTGCCGTGCCCGCGCCTGTCGGCGTGGGACGAGAGCTTTCTGTCCACCATGCGGGCCCGGGTGGTGCGCTACGGTCCCGACGTGCGCCTCAGCGAACGTCAGCAAGTGGCGCTGAAACAGATCGAGGCCAAGGTCTATGCCTGCTGACCTGCCGAAGCTGATCGACCAATACGGCCAGCCGATCCGGCCGGACGCGATCGCGCGGCTGCGCGAGACCCAGGCCGGGGCGACGCTGGCCGGCGTCAGGCCGGTGGCTTCCGGCTTCCCCGCCGACGGCATGACGCCGCGCAAGCTGTCCGCGATCCACCGCGCGGCGGCCGAGGGCGACAGCCTGGCCTACATGGAGCTGGCCGAGGACATCGAAGAGCGCGACCTGCACTATCTCGGCGTGCTGTCGACCCGGCGGCGCCAGGTCAGCCAGTTGCCGATCCAGGTCGAGGCGGCGAGCGAGGACCCGGAGCACGAGCGGCACGCAGAATTTCTGCGCGCCTGGATCAAGCGCGGAACGCTGGAAAATGCGCTGTTCGACATGCTCGACGCGATCGGCAAAGGCTACAGCGTCACCGAGATCGATTGGGAGGTGGGCCCGGACGGCATCCAGCCGCGGGCGCTCGACTATCGCTCGCCGCGGTGGTTCGAAGTCAGCCGTGCCGACGGCGAGACGGTGCTGATGCGCGATCTGTCGGTCGAGGCGCTGGAGCAACCCGCGTTCGTGCCGGCCGGCATCGGCGCGCTGCCCGGCGCCCTGTTTCCCGGCCAGATCGGGCTGGTGCCGCTGGCCGCGCACAAATTCCTGGTGCACCGGCACAAGGCCAAATCGGGCATCCTGCTGCGCTCGGGAGTGGCGCGCGTCGCGTCATGGGCCTGGATGTATAAGGCCTTCACCCAGCGCGATTGGGCGGTCTTCACGCAGAACTACGGCATGCCGATCCGGGTCGGGCGCTACGGCCCGGAAAGCTCGCCCTCCGACCGCGACGTGCTGTGGTCGGCGGTCGCCAACATCGCCGGCGACTGCGCGGCGATCATTCCGAAGTCGATGGAGATCGAGTTCCAAAAGATGGAGGGCACGATGGCGGCGGCCGAGCTCTATGAGCGCCGCTGCAACTGGCTCGATTACCAGGTCAGCAAGCTCGTGCTCGGCCAGACCACGACGACGGACGCGGTCAGCGGCGGCCACGCGGTCGCCAAGGAGCACCGGTTGGTGCAGGAGGACATCGAGCGCGCCGACGCGCGCGGGCTGTCGGTGACGATCAGCGAGCAGCTCGTGCCGCTGATGATCGCGTTCAACTTTCCGACCTACGTGCGGACCGGCGGCCGGGTTTACCCACGCTTGCTGATCGGCCGTCCGGACGAGACGGCGCTCGACGACATCGTCAAGACGATGCAGTGGCTCGGCCCGCAGGGGCTGACGATCACCGCCAAGCAGATGCGCGAGCGGATCGGCTTCGACGAGCCGGCCGACGGCGACGAGGTAATCGGCGGCGCACCGCCGCCGCCGCCGGTGCCCGAGGTCAGCCCGCCGCAGGTGACCCGCACGAAGGACGCACCGTTCGACGCGAAGACCGGCAATGACGCGAAGACAGGCAATGACGCGAAGACAGGCAATGACGCGAAGACCGGCAATGACGCGAAGACCGGCAATGACGCGAAGACAGGCAATGCGGAGCCGGTCGCCAAACAGGCGCTGCAGCTCCGCACCGAGCTGCCGTCGACCGTCGACCCCGAGCTGATCGATGCGCTGACACGCCGGCTCGGCCTCGACGCGCAGGCCGCGTTGCAGGGGCTGACCGACCAGGTGCGGGCCGCGATCGACGACGCGTCCGACATGCACGATCTATGGGACCGGCTCGAGCGCCTGCAGCTCGACCCGGCGGCGTTCCAGGCCGCCATGCAGCGCGGCATCGCGGTAGGTTTCCTGACCGGCCAGGCGGCGCTGTTGGACGAGTTGAAGGGGGCTGGATCATGAGCGCGGATCGCAGACCGGACCGGCGCCCGGCGCCGGAGCAGTGGCCGGCCGTCTTCAGAGCAATGCGCAAGATGCAACCGCATCTGCTCCCGCTCGACTTCGACGGCCGGATCACCCTGCTCTGCGCGCTCTTGATGCAGGAGGTCTGCGCGCTGCCGCCCAGCGAACGCGGGCCGGAGCTCCGCCGCCTGCAGGCCGACCTGCCGGGCATCTTGCACGCGACCGAAGAAGGGATGCGCCGGGCGCTCGCGGAGAACGCGCGGGAAGGGCTGTAAGGGCCGATGCCCGATGAAAGCCAGACGATCGTCAGCGTGACCAATGCTGGCCAATCGCTGACGATCCTGCGCTCACTGCTGCCCCCGCGGAACGCGCGTCGGCCTGCGTTGGCAGACTGGCTTAGCGTGCAGGACATCCAGGACGACTGGCGGCAGATCAAACGACTGGTCGCCCCGAATGGCTGATCCGCACAGCACGCTCGATGCCGCATCGCTGCCGCCGGCCGAGGCGATCACGTTCCTGCGGCAGAAGACGAACACCACCAGCCTGCGCTGGACCGACGTCTGGAACGAGGCGCACACGCGCAGCTTCATGGTCGCCGGCGCCGCCACCCAGGCCATCGTCGAGGACTTCCGGGTCGCGGTCAGCAAGGCGCTCGAGCAGGGCACCACGCTCGCCGAATTCCGCAAGGATTTCGACGCGATCGTCGCCAAGCACGGCTGGGTGCACAACGGCACGCCGGGCTGGCGCGCCTCGATCATCTACGAAACCAATCTCAGCACTGCCTACGCGGCCGGGCGCTATGCCCAGATGACCGAACCGGACACGCTGCGCGTCTATCCCTATTGGCAATACATGCACACCAGCTCGGCGCATCCGCGGCCGCAACACCTGGCCTGGGTCGGCACCACGCTGCGCGCCGACGACGGCTGGTGGTCGACGCACTACCCGCCCAACGGATGGCGTTGCAAATGCAGCGTGCGCCCGGTCAGCGAGGCGGGGTTGCGGCGCCAGGGCAAGCGCGGGCCGGATGAGGCGCCGCCGCTGGATATGCGGCCCTGGCGCTCGCGCGACGGCCGGGTGCAGACCGAGGTGCCGCACGGCATCGATCCCGGCTTCGGCTACAACCCGGGGCGGGCCTGGCAAGAGGGGCAGCCGCCGCCGCAGACGCCGACCTCGCCGCTGCGACCGCTGCGGGTGCCGATCCCGCCGGCCGAGGCGCCGCTGGTCGAGCTTTCCAAGTTCGTCGACGATCCGTTCTCGGGCGAAGTCGGCGGCGCGGCCGGCGCGCTGCCCAAAGCGATCGGCGAGGCGATCGGCGCCAAGGTCGACCAGGTCGAGCTGTCTCCGGGCAGCATTGCCAAGCAGCGCGCCGTGCATCGCGAGCTCACCCGCGAGGACTATCTGCGCTTGCCCGAGATGCTCGCGGCGCCGCAGCTCGTGCTGCGCGAGACGGCACACAAGGCGATCCTGCTGCGACAGGTCGGGCCCGCCATCCTGGTCGCGTTCGTCAAGTCGACGCGCGCCGGCGATCGCCTGTTCGTCACCAGTTTCCGTCGAGCGGATCGCAAGGATGTCGATCGTCTGTTGCGCAAGCACCAAGTGCTGCTCGGCACCGCAGCGGCATTACTGAAGGAAACCGACGGTGCGCCGGAGGGGCCTCCCGGCAACCCCTCATAATGCTACCCGCTCGAAAGCAGGGCTACGGCAGGGAGAATATCACCGCGTCGCGACGCACCGAGGACGATGATAGACTGACACCATGGCCGGCGCACGCATCTCTTTCGAGTTTCGCCACGAAGCGTTCACCCGCGCCCTCGCCCAGCTCGACATTTCCAACCCTGTGCGCCGGCTCGGGCTGATGCGCGCGATCGGCGTCGGCTTGCAGCATACGACGCGCGACCGGTTCGACGCCGGCACCGATCCGCAAGGCCGTCCCTGGAAGGCGCTGAACCCGGCCTATGCCCAGCAGCGCAAGCCGATGCCGATCCTGCAACAGATGGGCGACAGCGGCGGCCTGAAGGGCAGCATCACCTTCGCCGCCGCCCGCAACCAGGTCGAGGTCGGCAGCAACAAGGTCTACGCCGCGATCCACCAATTCGGCGGCGTGATCCGGCCGAAGACGGCGCGCTCGCTCGCCTTCCACCTCGGCGGCCACCTGGTGCTGGCGCGCAGCGTGACGGTCCCGGCGCGCCCCTATCTCGGCTTCGGTCCGGCCGACGAGGAAGCGGTGCTTGACGCCGTCAGTGTGCTGCTGCCGGGTGCGAGATAGCCTGAGAGGTTTTAAGAGCATTTAAGAGCGCTAAGAGCGGGGCTAGGCGGCTGAAGTCGGTCGCGTCAGTATATCGGGGCGGCGGACGCCCAAGCTGGCTACAGCGCTTCGGCGAAGCCCCCTGCGCCCGCAGGGATTAACTGGAATTTCGGCCCCGGACATAATGCCGGGGTGCACGTTTCCTCCCTTCACTCAATCCTGCCGGACGGCGAGAGTGCCCCAGAATGGGTCAAGCTCGTCCCCGGCGGGACCTTTTCTGGGGAGGATGGCCGCGGGCCGTATGTGCTGGACAACGCCGAGGCGGTCATCGCCGCCAGCATGCGGCCCGGCAAGCACCTCGTGTTCGATCAGGATCATGCTACCGCGCACTCGCTAAAGTCTGGCGTGCCCGCTCCAGCCCGCGGCTGGATCACCGAGCTGCAGGCGCGTGACGGGGGCATCTGGGGCCGGGTGAAGTGGACCGACGAAGGCAAGCGCCTGCTCGTCAGCCGCGAGTATCGTGGCGTGTCGCCGGAGTTCTCCTACGACCCCGCCAGCATGCGCATCACCCGCGTGTTGAGCGCCTCGCTCACGAACGCGCCGAACCTCGACCTTCCTTCCCTCCATAGCCAGGAACCTCGCATGGACCTCCTTCCCGCGATCCGAACGGCGCTCGGCCTGCCCGAGACGGTTGACGCTGCGGCCGCGATCGCCGCCGCGTCAGCCGCGCACCAGGCCGTCGCCGCCCACGCCCAGCAGCTGGCGGCCATCGCCGGCGCGGCCAAGCTCGATGCCAGGAGCGACGCGAGCGCGATCGCCACGGCGCTGCAGGCGCGCGGCGCCGGCGCCGGGACGCTCGAAGAGGTGACCGCGCTGCAGAGCCGCATCGTCGAGCTCGAGACCGCCGACCGTCGCCGCTCGGCCGAAGCCGCGATCGACGCGGCGATGCGCGCCGGCAAGCCGATCCTGGCCGGCCGCCGCGAGGAGTTCGTCGCCCGCCACATGCAGGACGCCAAGGGCACCGAGGCGTGGCTCGCCGACATGCCGAGCCTGCGGTCCGGCGGCGTGGGCCCCGGCCCGGCGCCGGAGCCCGGCTCCGGCCTCGATCATGCCGACGGCCAGGTGGTTGCCCTGATGGGCCTCTCGCAGGACGCGTTCCGCAAGATCAAGGAAGCCGTCGCTAAGGGAGTGGCCGCATGAGTGCGCTCACGTCCGACCGCAACACGCAGGAGCGCAACGCCGAGGTCTACGAGTTCCCGATCGCGCCCGGCGTGATCATCTACCGCGGCGCGCTCGTGGCGCTCAACGCCGCTGGCCAGTCGCTGCGGCCGCAAGACGCCGGAGCCGTGCAGATCGCCGGCATCGCCCAGACCGGCTCGGCCGACTTCCTTCCCGCCGGCGCCACGCCGCGGGGCGCGTTCCCGACCGGCGGCCTGGTCATCGACCAGCCGACGCCGTTCGTGCGGGTGCGTCGGCGCAAGCAATTCTGCCTTGCCAACTCGGCGGTCGGGCCGGACCAGATCGCGACCATCAATTTCGGCGCCACGGCCTACGCCGTCGACGATCAGACCGTCGCGCTGACATCCAACAGCGGCGCCCGCCTCGCGGTCGGCATCATCCGCAGCGTCGACCAGCTCGGCGTGTGGGTCGAGATCTAAAGGAGCCATGACGTGCTGCTGAACGCCACCAACCTCCGCTCTCTCTTCATCGGCTACAACACCTCGTTCGCGAACGGGTTGGGCATGGCCGCCTCGACCTACGAGCGCGTCGCGATGCGGGTGCCGAGCACCACGCGCAGCCAGGAATACGGCTGGCTCGGCCAGATGCCGCGCATCCGCGAATGGATCGGCGAGCGCGTCATCCAGAGCCTCAACGTCTACGGCTACACGATCCGCAACCGGCCATGGGAACTCACGGTCTCGGTCGATCGCGACGACATCGAGGACGACAACATCGGCATCTACGCGCCGCTGTTCACCGAGATGGGGCGCGCGACCGGGGCGTTTCCGGACGAGCTGGTGTGGCCGCTGCTGTCGGCCGGGTTCGCAACGCCCTGCTACGACGGCCAGTATTTCTTTGACACCGATCATCCGGTGCTGGACGCCAACGGCCAGATCGCCTCGGTCTCCAATTTCGGCGGCGGCACCGGCGTCGCCTGGTATCTCATCGACCAGAGCCGCGGCTACAAGCCGCTCATCTTCCAGGATCGCCGGGCCTTCGACTTCATCCGCATGGACGCGCCGACCGACGAGGTGGTGTTCGACCGCAAGCAGTATCGCTATGGCATCGACGGCCGCTGCAACGCCGGCTACGGGTTCTGGCAGATCGCCTATGCCTCCAAGCAGGGGCTCGACAGCGCCGGCTACGGCGCGGCCCGCTACGCGATGCAGAACCTGCGCGCCGACTATGGCCGCCCGCTCGGCCTGCTCGCCGGCGCCAAGCCGCTGCTGGTGGTGCCGCCGACGCTCGAGGCGCAGGCGCGCACGCTGCTCAACGCCGAGCGCGACGCCGCCGGCGCCACCAACATCTGGCGCGACACGGCGGACCTGCTGATCACGCCCTGGCTCGCCTAGGAGGTCTCATGAGCAAGAACCCGATCCGCGCCGCCGCCGGGCTCGAGGGCGCGGCCGCCGCCGCCGCCGCCTTCGCCGACGGGCATATCGACCCGGTCCTGCCCTCGCGCGCGGTGCCGCTCGAAGGTTTCGGCGGCGACCCGCTCGAGGCGCTGCGCGAGGCCGAGCGCGCCAGCTTGACGCAAGACGTGCTCGAGACCGGCGCAAGCCCGTCCTACATCATGCTGGTCTGTGGCACGCCCGGCTTTCGCCGCGGCGGCATCATGCATCCGTCGCGCGCCGAGTATCCGCTCGACGCGTTCACCGCCGAGCAGCTCGAGGCGTTCGCGTCCGAGCCGCGGATCGAGATGGTCAGCGTCGGCGGCAAGCCGACCCCGCGGAGCGCGCGTCTGTTCGGCGCCGATCCGCTGTTGGCCACTGCGCCGCGCGATCCGCGCCTGGCGGGCGATGCGGCGGCCGCCGCGATCTCGGATCCGCCCAATCGCGCCGCGCCCGGCCTGCGCAATGCCCTGGCCGGCGCGTCCGAGACGCGTTCGTCGGCGCGGTTCTAGCGCTGCGCGACGATGAGCTATGCCGCGGTCCAGGATCTGGTCGACTTCGCCGGCGAGGCCGAGATCGCGCGGCTGTCGACGCCGGATGGTGCCGACCTGGCCGGGGTGCGGACGGAGCGGGTGCAGCCCAAGCTCGAGGCCGCGTCGGACCTGATGGACAGCTATTTCCGCCGCCGCTACCTGGTGCCCGTTCCGGTTTCCCCGATCGTGCGCGAATGCTGCTGCACGCTGGCCCGCTACATGCTCGCCGCCGGCGCCGGCCCCGGTCCGGCCGAGAGCGTGCGGCTGGCCCACAAGGTGCAGGTCGGCTGGCTGGAAAACATCGGCACCGGACTGGTGACGCTCGACGGCGCCGCGCTGTCCGGCCCACCCTCCGGCGCGCGCGTGCAGGACCGGTCAGCGATGTTCCGCGACCGCGGGGCGCTGTTCCGATGAGCGGCTCGCGTCCGGGGGAAACCGACCTGGCGGAGCGCTCGCCGACGCTGCGGCTCTCGCAGCGCGGTCCGCTGTTCGATTGTCGTGCCGCCCTCAAGCGCCGCCTCGAGTTCGCCTTCCCGCCGCGGCAGTTCCACCATCTGACGCTCCCGGCGCGGCCGAGCAAACCAACCTGGGATCGCGCGCTGCTGACGATGCCGTTCATCGGCCTGGTGTGGCTCGGCCTGACGCCGTCGAGCAATACCGGCCGCGTCTTCCACTGCGATGCCGGCTGGTTGGTTTATCTCGGCTGCAAAAACCAGAGGCCGGAACATCTGCTCGAGGGCGACCCTCTCGGCGTCGGCCAGCTCGGTCTGGCCGGGCTTGCGATCGCGCTGCTGCACGGCTGGAGCGAGCAGGGCCTCGGCAGCTTCTGGGTCAAGAGCGTCGACAACGCGGCGCTGCAGGAATTCGTCAACGAGGAAATCGGCGTCGTTGCGCTGCAGGTCGACTGCTCGCTCTCCGTCGTCGACCCGGACGCGGCCGAGGCGCTGCCGGAGTTCCTCCGCGTCGGCGCCCAGTGGGACCTGCCGCCGATCGGCGGCGAAAAAGCCAAAGACCTGCCGCCGATCGGCGGCCAAAAAGCCAAAGACCTGCCGCCGATCGGCGGCGAGACAATCGAACAGGTGAGGCAGTCGTAATGGACATGATGGCGATCAAGCCGGCCGCGGGACGGCGCCTGGTGCTGCCCGAAGGCGGCACGACGCTCGATGGCCTGGGGCTCGCGCCCGGCGCCGATCTGCCGACCGGGGGGGCCTTCGTGGCGCCGGATGTCTGGCTGCGCAAGCGGCTCGACGAGGGCGACGCGGTGCTGGTCACCCAGGCCGCGATCGACGCCGGAGCCAAGACCGAGCGCGGCCGCGACAAGCCCGCGAAGACCGACGGAGCTGCGGCATGAGCGGAACCCTGGCCGCGCAGACGGTCTCGTTCGACGAGATCTCCTACGACATTCGCCGCCCGTCGACGCAGATCGAGATCAAGGCGAACTACCAGAACATCGGCCTGGTCGGCTTTCCGACCAAGGCGCTGCTGATGGGGCAGATGATGGTCGGCGGCAACGGTCAGGCGGCGACGGTCTATCAGATTTTCCGGGTCGGTCAGGGCGCGGCCTTGTTCGGCGCCGGGTCGATGCTGGCCGCGATGTGCGACAAGTTCGTGCTCGCCAACCCGTTCACGACGCTCTACGCGATCGGCACCTGGCCGGTGAACGGCGCGACGGCCGCGACGGGGACGCTGACGCTGACCGGCGCGCTGATCGGCAACGCGACGGTGCCGCTCTACGTCGGCGGCCGCTACTATCCGGCGGTGCTCGCGCAGACCTCGTCGCTGTCCAGCCAGGCGGCCACGATCGCGGCCCTGATCAACGCCGACCCGCTCAGCTACGTCAACGCGAGCAGCGCCGCCGGCGCCGTGACGCTGACCGCCAAGAACGGGGGCAGCTACGGCAACGCGCTGCGCATCCGGATCGGCACCGGCGGCGACTACCTGGCGCCGCCCGGGACCTGGAGCTGCGCGATCGCGCCGATGGTCGGCGGCGCCGGCGATCCGGACATCACGCCGCTGCTGACCGCGATCGCCAACGATTGGTATACCGACGTCCAGCTCGGCTGGACCGATACCGCCAATCTCGGGCTGCTCAACGCCGAGGCGGAGGCGCGCTACACCGCGACCGGCCGCAAGGACATGACGGGCTATGTCGGCTACGACATGAGCCTCGGCGCCGCGCTGGCGGCCAACAGCCAGAGCAACAGCCGCTTCGTGTCCCGGCTGCCGAGCTACGGCTCGGTCAGCCCGCCCTGGGAGTGGGGCGCGGTCTATGCCGGCATCGCCACCTTCCAGTTCGCCAACGACCCGGCGCGGCAACTGCGTAGCCTGTCGCTGCCGGGCCTGTATGCGCCGGCGCCGCGCGATCGTTATCTCGCCAACGATCGTGAGCAGCTGCTGCGCAACGGGTTCTCGACGTTCTCAGTGCTGTCGGACGGCACCATCACGATCGAGCGCGCGATTTCGTCCTACCAGCTCTCTCCGCTCGTGGTGCCGGACACGGCGTGGCTCGACCTGATGACGGCCAAGACGATGACGCGGATCCGCTACGACTGGGCAAGCTATCTCGGCCTGGTCTATCCGCGCGCCAAGCTGGCAGACGACGGCGCGCCGGCCGCGCTCTACTCGGACGTGGTGGCCACGCCGCGGCGGGTGTGGAATTCCTGGGCGGCGCGCTGCTCGCTCTACGAGCAGCAGGCCTGGATCGAGGGCGCGCAGGACACGTCGGCGCGCGCGTCGTTCGTGCGCAACAAGAACGATCGCAACCGCATCGACGCGCGGCAGATCGTCAACGTGATCGGCAACTTCATGGTCTTCGCGGGCCGGCTGGAATTCGAAGCTTGAAGGTGAGAGCGTAGCATGGCGGGACAGACACTCGGCGTCATCGACATCGTCTGGCGCGGCACCGCGCTCGACGTCGAGAAGGGCGCCAAGATCAAGCTGGGAGGCTGGAAGCAGAACCCGGTGCTGGTGCAGGGCAAGACGAAATACGCCCGCGAATACGAGGCCAGCGAGATCACCTGCACGAGCGTGGTCAATCGCGGCCAGGATATTCCCGGCCTGTTCGCCGGGGGCGAGGGCGAACTGCAGTGCAATTGCGACAGCGGCCAGTCCTTCATCTTCAGCGATGCGTTCCTGACCAACCGCCCCGACATGACCGGCGACGCCGCCGGCGGCAAGCTGGAGATGAAGTGGGCCGCCGGCGAACCGGAGACGCTGCTCAATGGCTAACGCAAACGATCCCGTCGTGCTGATCGACATGACCGAGCCTGGCGACGCCGGCGACCCGGCCACGGCCGGAGCCGACGGCGTGGTGGTCGTGGCCGAGGACACCGCCGTCGGCGAGGAGCTGCCGTCGAACGCCGCACTGCAGAGCGACGGCAGCGTGATCCTGAAGCTGCGCTATCCGGTGACGATGCGCTGGCGGCGGTCGAGCTCGGACCAGGTGCGCGAGGAGACCCACGCGGAACTCCACATGCACCGGCTCAACGGCGCGGCGATGCGGGCGATCATGAGCGCCGGCCAGGGCCACGCGGTCACCACCGGCATCGCCAAGAGCTGCCGCATGCAGCAGGCCGTGTTCGACAAGGTCTACGACATGATGGACGGCGCCGACGCGGCCGCCGCGGCGCGGGTGTTCAGTTTTTTCTTGGATGGTGGGACGCCGACAGCCGCTGGCCAGCCAAGCTCGCCCTGATCGGCGAGCATTTCGGCTTCGGTCCGGAGGCACTGCTGGCGCTCGACGATCGGGACCTGGCGTTCTGGATGGGCACGATGCAGGCGCTCGACCACGAGCGGAAGGGTTAGATGGCCGCCTCGCTGACCGCCAGCTTCATCCTGAAACTCGAGGACCAGCTGTCCTCCGGGATCGTGGCGCTGTCGCGCAAGCTGGAGGCGTTGGCCGCACTCGGTCGCAAGGTGCAGCTCGCCGGGCTCGACGGCGCCGATCGCGCGCTCGACAAGTTGGGCGCGTCGGCCGACCGCGCCGGCCGCAAGGTGGACGGGATCGGCGCGTCGGCGCGATCGGCGATGGCGGAGCTGCGGCGATTGTCGTCGCAACCGATCATGATCAACGCGGCCGGCACCGCGTTCCTGCCGCCTGGCGTCTCGCGGACGACGATGGCCGCGACGACCGCCGGCGCTGGCGGTGGCGGCGGACGGGTGCCGGCGCTTCGCGATGCGCCCTTCATGGAAGGCGGGCCGCCGCTGCTGACCGGACCGGGAGGCGGTCAAGGCGGCATCCCGTTGAACTACAATCCCGGACCGGGAGGCGGCCAAGGCGGCATCCCGTTGAACTACAATCCGCGAGCCGGGCGGTTCGGCTGGCCGAAGCCGGGCGGACCGCGGGTCGGCGAGAATATGGGCCTGATGGAAACTGGGCTTGCCGCGCTCACGCTGGAGGCACCGATCCGCGCGGCGGCCGAGTTGGACAAGGTGCTGCGCCAGGTCGCCATCATCGGCACGCTGAGCGGCAAGGGGGCCGAGGCGGAAATCGGGCGGCTGCACTCGATGCTGGAAAAGGAGAGCATCGAGACCGGCCAGCCGATCGTGCGCCTGGCCGAAGCCTATCGCGACCTGCGCAACCGCGGCCTGTCCTCGGAGACCGTTGACCGGCTGCTGCCGATCCACGGCCGCGCGGCCACGGCCTACGGCGTCGATACCGAAAGCATGGGGCAGGCGGTTTCGGCGTTGAACAAAAATCTCGGGATCGGCGAGGCCGACATGCCCGGGGCGCTCGCGGCGATGGCGCAGGCCACGCACGAGGGCACGTTCGGGATGGCGGCGATGTCGCATTACATGCCGACGATCACGGGCCGGATGAGTATGCTCGGAATGAAGGGGCGCGGCTCGCTCGACAAGGTGGCCGCCGCGCTCGAGGTGGTGTCGGCCAGCAGCGGCGATCCCAACCAGACCGCGACCAACTTCACCGACATGATGATCGCGATGACCCAGCCCTACGCAAAGAAGGCGTTCAAAAAGGTCGGGATCGATCTGGTCGGAGAAATGACGGCCGCCGAGCAGGCCGGAAAAGACCCGATGGAAACCTACATCGGTATCCTCAAGCGCATGACGCAGGGCATCAAGGGCGACGTCGCGAAGGCGTTCTATCTCGGCAAGGTGCTGCACAACCAACAGGCGGGAACGGCGGCGCTCGCGTTGGTGCAGCACGAGCAGGAATATCTGAAGCTGCGTGACGAGCTGGACAAGATCAAAGCCGACAAGCTGGATCGGGACTATCGCACCGCGCAGTCCGGCTTGTCGCCGCAGCGGCAGGAGCGTGCGGCCAAGGCGAGCGCGCTGGAGCAGCGGTTGGGCAAGAACTTCGCTTGGACGGTCCCGGTCGAGAGCGCGCTGTTGGGCGGCGTGGTGAGCGGCCTCAGTTGGATGGAGGAGCATTTTCCCGTCCTGACCAAGCTGGCGCTCGGGCTCGGCGGCGGACTGCTCGCCATGGCGGTCGCGCTCGGAACGCTGTTGTCGCTGGAGAAGATCCTGGGGCCGCGCTTCCTCGGGATCGGCAGGGTGATTTTGGTGCTGCGGGGAGCATTCTCATTGCTGGGATCGGGCGTGGTGTGGCTGGCCCGCGGCCTGGCGACGCTGGTGATCGGGGGCGGTCCACTGGTCTGGATACTCGTCGCAATCGCGGCCGCGGCGGTGCTGATCTGGCGAAACTGGGACAAGATCGGGCCGCTGTTCTGGCGGCTTTGGGGTGTCGTTAAGGCTGCCTTCGTGCAATTCTGGCATTGGCTCACGGGCTGGATCGACGGCGCGATGCAGGGCTCGATCGCCGCGATCAAGCAGGCGTGGAGCGGCCTCGGCTCCTTCTTCAGCGGGTTGTGGGGCGGCGTAACCGACAGCTTCAACGCCGTGTTGACGGGGATCGAAGATCGCATCGAACGGATGCGGGGCGCGCTCGGCCTGGGCGGCACGCCCCCAGTCCAGCCGCCGCCGCTCTCTACGGACGAGCAGCGCCAGACCGGCACCGGCATGTTCACGCCCAGTAGCTTCTCCGGCGGCCGCGTCGGTTTCGATCCGATTGAAATCCGCGTCACCACCGACGGCAACGCCAAGGTCGAGGCACCAAAGCGCCTGATGCCGATCGACCGCGGCGAAATGCTGGGCCGGGCCTGATGTCGGGCTTCCTGTCTTCGCTCACCGGAGGCTCGCTGCTCTCGGGTGTGCTGGGCCTGCTGCAGAGCGCCTCCTGGCGCGGCGTGACCTTCGACATGATCGACAGCCGGCACAGCGCCGGCCGCCGCTGGGCGCAGTTCCTGTTCCCCGGCCGCGCCGACACCGTCCAGGAGGATCTCGGCGCGATCGACGGCCCGATCGAGGTCAGCGCGTTGCTCGTCGGCGGCGATTGGCTGCGGCGACAGAAGCGGCTCGAGGCCGCCTGCAAGCAGGCCGGCCCCGGCACGCTGCTGCATCCCTGGCTGGGTGAAATCAAGTGCATCCTGGTGCAGCCGGCCGAGTTCAGCTTCGACCACCAGCAGCAGCTCGTCTGCACCGTCACGCTGCATTTTCAGGTGTGGCAAGAGCGCAAGGTGGCGGCGCCGACCACGCTGGGCGGCCTGCTCGACGCGCTCGACAGCGCGGTCGACCAGGCCAAGCAGTTCCTCGCCGGCGTGCTGGCGCCACTGGGCGATGCGGCGGCGCTGCTGGGCCTGGCGCAATCGGTGCTGGCGCGCGTCGGCGGGGTCTGGGACGGGTTGCTCGGCAACTCGCCCTCCGGCATCGGCACCGATAGCACCGGCGCCCTCGCCGCGGCCGCGGCAGCCCCGCTCGACGCGATGACCGGCGGCGTCGCCCTGGTCGCCGACGCGACGCTGACCGCGCAGCTCGCCGGGTTGCTCGCGGCGCCGCCGGCGGCGCTCTCGCTGGCGGTCGACGTCGCCGCCGATCCCGCGATCGGTCCCGGTCCGCTCGAGCCGGACCCGGTGCCGAGCGCCGACCCGCGCGTCGCGGCCGCCGTCATGCTCGCCGCGCTGCCGCTGCTGCAGCCGATGCCTGGCGAGCTCCCGCTCTCGACCGCGATGCTGCAGGCCACGCGCCTGCAAGTGGCGGCCGAGGCGACGCGGGCCGCGTCCGGCGTCGTGTGGAACAGCCGCAACGAAGCGGTCGCCTGGCGCGACCGGGTCGACGTTGCGCTGGCCGCGCTGCAGGCCGAACTGGCGGCGGCCGGCGCGGGCGCCGCCTGGCGCTCCGTGCGGGACGTGCGCACGGCGTGGGCGCGCGACATGAACGAGGCGATCGGCCGCCTGCCGCCGGTGCGCTACGTCGTCACCTTCGCGCCGATGTCGGCCTGGCTGATCGCGCTCGCCGTCGCTGGCGACAGCCCGGCGGCGATCCGGCCCACGCTGCTCGACTTCGTTTACCGCAATCGCATTCGACATCCCGGCTGGGTTGCGCCAGGCCGTTACGAGGTGGTCATCCGTGCCTGAGCTACGCCTGGAGACCAATGGTCTAGTGTTCATCGACTGGACCAGCGCGCGCATCCAGCGTGGCCTGTCGGAGATCTCCGGCAGCTTCGAATTCGAATACGACGACCAGCTCCGCATGCAGTCGATCCTGCCGCGGGCGGAAGCGCGGATGTCGCTCATCGCGATCAAGCCGCCGGCCGAGGTGCGCATCCTGCTCGACGGCGAACTCGTGCTGCTGGGCTGGATCGAGGATGTCGAATTCCAGGTGTCTGGAGAGGAGGTGCACGCGCGCCTGTCCGGCCGCGATCGCACCGGCTTTCTGATCGACTGCTCGGCCAACCCGCTCGGGCCGGCCGAATACAAAGGCCTCGACGCGCTGCAGATCGCGCAACGGCTGTGCGCGCCGTTCAACATCCCGGTCCGCGCCGAGGTCGATGTCGGGGCGCCGCTGCGCGATTACGGGATCGAGGTCGGCGAGACCGTGATGAGCGCGATCGACAAGGCGGCCAAGCAGCGCGCGCTGCTGGTCACCAGCGATGGCGTCGGCGGATTGGTGCTGACCCGCAGCGGCACCCGGCGCTCGCCGGCGCCGCTCAGCATGCCGGGCAACGCGATCTCGGGCGGCGCACGGCTGTCGATCCGCGACCGGTTCAGCGACTATTGGGTCAAGGGCCAGACCCGGCCGAGCCGCGGCGGCCGGCGCGCCTCACTCGACGGCACCGAGGCGCCCGCCACCGCCCGGGCGCCGGGAGGCAGCGCCACCGCCCGACACAGCCGCCGGGCCGTCTCGAGCCCGGGTCCGGTCGACGGCACTGCCTCGCCGTCCGACGTGACGTTGCCCGAGATCGACGTGGTGGCGAGCCAGAGCGCGTCCATCGTCAGCACCGGCCACGCCGTCGATCCGTTCTTCAAGGGGCTCTATCGGCCGAAAGTGTTCACCGTGCGCAGCCAGTCCGGGGACGCGCCCAATCAGCTGCTCGCGGAATGGCGCATGCGCATCGCGCGCGGAAACTCGGTCCGCAATCACTGGACCGTGGCCGGCTGGCGCGACGGCGCCGACAACCGGCTGTGGCGGCCCAACGAGATCGTCTCGGTGCGCGGCGGGACGCTCGATCCGTTCGACGCGCTGATCGCCGACGTGCACTACGCCCAGGACGATCGCGCCGGCAGCCGCACCGAGCTCGAGCTGGTTGGCCGCGAGGCCTACGACCTCGAGCCGCTGCCGGATCAGCACCGCCGCCACGCTGCCGCCCGCGGCAGCAACGTCGGCAATCTGGGTGGACGCTCGGCCCGATGAGCGAGCTCGACACCAGACTGCGCGGCGCCTCGGTCTTCGGCGAGGTGCTCTCGATCGACGACACCGGCGAGGCGCAGACGATCACCGTGCGCACCCATGACAACGTCGAGCGCAGCGGCGTCGAGGTGGTGAGCATCCACGGCCTGGCGACCAATGCCGGCGACGGCGCGAGCTGCCTGCTGATCGCGATCGGTGGCGATCAGGCGCACCTGGTGGCGCTGCCGTTGATGGGGATCGGCACCCGATTCGGCAACCTGCCCAAGGGCGGGGTGGCGCTCTACGACGACGCCGGCAACCACCTGGCCCTCACCGCCGACGGCAATGGCACGCTGGCGCTCGCGGCGTTGTTGCGCATCGTCACCCAGACGCTCTCGATCGAGGCGCAAGCCGGTAGCACGGTGCACGGCCCGGTGACCTTCATGGACCCGGTCATTTTCAAGCAGGGCGTCACCTTCGCCGGCGCAGTGACTTTGCAAAGCGGCGCGTCGATCACCGGAGACCTGCACGTCTCGGGCGCGATCACCGGCGCCAGCTTCAACGGGCATGGTTGAGGGAGATGGTGGTAATGAGCAACGACCGCACTACGGAAACAACCCGACAGCGCTCCGAAGTGATGTTGTGGGAGTGTCCAAAGTGCGGAGACTTACGCACGTCGAATGCCGACATTGAGGCATGCGACTGCACGGCGAGGCAACCGCTCATGATCTGCCGCCGCCCCGCGACCGAAGAGGAGATTGCGATGGAGGCTGATCGGCATGCCTGAGATCAAGCACGACGCCCCCACTCCACGAACGACCGGCGATCCCGAGGTCTGCCGGCGCGCCAGAGTTACTCTCGCAGCGGCAAGCAGGGCTGTGAGGCAGAACTTAGTTTGGACGAACCGCGTCCGGGCTAACTGGGGGTGGGAGCCAATTAGCGATGACCGCGTTCCGAGAACGACGGTATCTGATCCCGTCTCCCGCAGGGATTAACAGCGCTTCCCCGCGCGCGCGACAATGCTGGCGTGTTGCTTGACCTCGCCATTGCCTGGGATCCGATCCGCCGCCGCTGCGATCTGGCGTTCGCCGGCGGCACGCTCGCGCTCGACGCAACGCCGGTCACGCCGTTGCTGATCAGCCTCGGCAGCGATCGCCGCGCCGAGCCCGACGATACGCTGCCCGACACCGTCACCGAGGGCAGCCTTGCCGCCGGCATCAATCCGCGGCGGGGTTGTCCGGGCGACGCGCTCGACGCCAACGGCGACCGGGTCGGCTCCAAACTGTGGCTGCTCGAGCGCGAGAAGCAGACCGACGACGTGCTGCGCCGGGCGCAAGACTATGCCGAGGCCGCATTGGCGTGGCTGAGCGAGCGCGAGGGCGTCGACATCGCCGTCGCGGCGTCCTGGCCGACGCGGACGGCGATGCTGCTCGACGTGCAGACCGGCGCCACCCGGCAGCAACTGCAGCTCGCCGCATGAGCTGGCCGATCCCCGCCCCCGGCGCGGTCGCCGAGCGCTACGCCGGCTCGTTCGAGCGGGCGTTCGCGCTCGATCCCGATACCGGCCTGCCACGGCCGCAGCTGGTCGACGCGCGCAGCCCGAACACCGCCTTGCGCGCGATCGGCGTGGCGGCCGAGGAAACCTGGACCGAGCTTTATCTTTACCAGCAGAGCCTGGCCACCGAGCTGATGCCCGACACCGCGCAGGACTGGCTGACGCGGCATGCCGCCGAATGGGGCGTGCCGCAGCTGCAGCCGCTGACCGCGCTCGGCAACCTCATCTTCGTCGGCGCGGCCGGGATCGCGTTGCCGCAGGGCATCGAAGTCTATGCGGCGACCGGTCTGCGGTGGCGCACTCAGGCCGCGGCGACGATCGGGGCGACCGGCGCGGTCTCGGTCCCGTCCGAGGCCGAGATCGCCGGCACCGCCTCCAGCGTCGCCGCCGGCACGGTGCTGCCGCTGGTCTCGCCGGTGGCAGGGCTCAATCCGCAGAGTGCGACGGTCGACGTCGGCGGGTTCGTCGGCGGCCGCGATCTCGAGAATGTCGAGGCGTGGCGCGGGCGCATCCTGCAGCGCATCCGCAAGCGCGGCCAATCCGGTTCGATCGCCGATTACCAGGGCTGGGCCACCGACGCCGGGGCCGGCTACGTGCAGGTGTTGCCGGCCTGGGTCGGCGCCGGCACGGTGGGTGTCGCGGTGCTGATGCCCGGGCCGCGCGTGCCGACCGCGGCCGAGCTGGCGCGCATCGACGCCAACATCCAGGACAACCGCCCGGTCACGGCGACGGTCATCACGCTGGCGGCCACGCTCGCCCCGGTCAGTTCAGCCTCGCGCTGAGCCCGGACAGCGTCAGCACGCGCGCGGCCGCGCAAGCCGCGCTGGCGGCGTTCTTCGCGCGCGAAGCCGGCATCGGCAAGATCCTGCCGCGCTCGCGCTACGACGACGCGGTCAGCTCGGCGAGCGGCGAATACGCCCATGTCATCGCCTCGCCCGCCGGCGACATCGTGCCGGCCGCCACGACGATGCCGACGCTCGCCCTGCCGGTCACCTTCACCACCGGCGCGGCATTGCCGCAGGGCGGGATCTGATGTTGACGCAAGATCAGGCGCTCGAGGGCGCGCTCGCCAAGCTGCCGCCGGGCTGGGCGTGGACGCGCGATCCGGACAGCAACCTGGGTCGTTCCTTCACGCCGCAGGCGCAGGAGCAGGTGCTGTTCGAAACGCAGGCGGAGGCGCAGCTGCTCGAGGCGACGCCTAGCGCCAGCGCCCAGCTGCTCGGCGACTACGAGCGTGTGCTGGGCCCGGATCCGTGCCTGGCTGCCTCGCCCGCGACGCTGCAGGAACGCCGCGCTTCGGTGCACCTGCGTTGGACGCGCACCGGCGGCGCGGCGCGGAAGGATTACATCGCGCTCGCGGCCTCGCTCGGCTACGCGATCACGATCGACGAATTCGTGCCGTCGCGGGCGGGGGTGCTGCGGGCCGGCCAGCGGATCCGCGGGCAGCGCGTGCAGTGGACCTGGCGCATCAACCTCCCCCACACCAACGTCGTGCGCTTCCGGGCCGGGCAAAGCCGCGCCGGCGATCGCCTGCTGACGTTCGGAGTGTCGTGGCTGCAATGCCAGCTCAGCCAGACGACGCCCACCCACACTCTCCTCCTGTTCGGCAACCAGGCGAGCTGAGACCCAACGATGGACCGGATCAGCGACCCCTCAGCAACCCCTCAGCGGCTGTTCACCGATGGCGACGATCTCGCCGGCATCCAGGGCACCATCGTCCGCGATGTCTGGCTCAACGGCATGCAGGAAGAGGCGATGACGTTGCTTCTGGCGGGCGATCAGGTGGGCAACGTCAACGACAACACGCTATGGCGCCACGCGGTCTCCCGCATCGGCCGCCGCCGGGCGGTGCTAACCGCCAGCGGCTCGTGGACGGTGCCCGCCACCGTGGTCCGGATCGCGGTCAAGATCTGGGGCGGCGGCGGCGGCTCTGGCGGCACTTACGGGCCCACGGCGGCGTCGCTCGGCGGCGGCTATGGCGAGGACGAGTTCGACGTGGTGCCGGGAACCGTGCTGCCCGTCACGATCGGCGCCGGCGGCGTCGGTGGCGTGGGCGGCGTCAATCCGACCGCTGGCGGACCCGGCGGGACCAGCTCTCTGGGCACGCTGTGCAGCGCCACAGGCGGCATGGGTGGCGCGCCCTCGTCGTCCGGCTTCCCGCCTGGGGTGAGCGCGGGCGGCAGCGCCTACGGCACCGCGCTCGCGATCAACGGCAGCACGTGCTCGGCCCCGTTCGCGATCGCCAACGGCCTGGTCACGTCGCAAGGGGGCGCCGCCTTTGGCGGCCTGATCGCCCACTTTGGCGCCGCCTACGGCTCCGCCTTGGGCATTCCAGGAGCGTTCCCGGGCGGCGGCGCCTCCGGCAGCGCGGCGCAGGCCGGCGGCGGGGCCGGGGCGCCCGGTGTCATCGTGATCTTCTATTGACCGGGAGCGACACGGCATGACCTGGGCGCGGGACGATCAGAACGGGGTGGTGGTGGAGGTCGTGGCGACCGATCCCACCGGCCGGTTCCATGCCGGCCTGGTCTGGTATCCGTGCCCGGCCGCGGCCAGGATCGGCGACCGGGTGCTGGCTGGCGTCGTGCAGCCGCGCACGCTCGCGCCGCCCGATCTGCGGAGCCTCCGGGACGCGCTCGCCGCCCAGCGGTATCAGCACGAGACCGCCGGCGTGGCGTTCCAAGCGTCCACCGCCAAATCGCCCGTCGTCGTCGCATCGGACCCGACCTCGCAGGCCAAGCTCGGCAACGCCTACACGCTCGCCCGAGACGGTTTTTGGGTCGACGGCACGCCGTGGAAGTGCGCCGACGGCAGCTTCGTCGCGCTGACCGCGTCCGACATCAAGGACCTGGCCAAGAAGGTCGCGGCCTATGTCGCGTCCTGCTACGCGCACGAGGCGCAGCTCGCGGCGACGCTGGCCGCCAATCCAGCAACCGACATCACGGCCGGCTGGCCGTCCTCCGCATGAACGGGCTCGACACCGTCCTGGTGCCGATCGCGCGGCCGCCCTCCTACGCGCCGGCGTGGGGGGAAAAGCCGCCCGGCATCCGCGTCTCGCGCACGCTCGACCTCGGCGACGTGCTGGCCGACGCCGGCCATTCGTTGGCCGACGTGTCGGTCGAGCTCGAGCCGCCGCTGGTGGCCGACACGTTCGACGTGGCGCCGTCGGCGATCAATTTCTTCCTGTCGGACGCGCCGCCGGCCGCGCCGCAGACGCGGTGGCGGGTGCGCTTCCGGCTTCGCTACAGCGGCGGCGGGCAGGATGAGATCGTCGTCTACCAGCCGATCGGGGCGGCGCCGCCGATCGGCCTGATCGCCACCGATCCGTCGGCCAACACACTCTCGGTGGGTGGCCAGGTGGTCACCATCGGCAGCGTCTCGATCCGTGTCTGAGGGCGATCCATGAGCACTGATCTCTTTACCCTCGACGACGTCCCCGTCGCCCTGATCCCTCAGGCGCGTTTGATGGTGGGCGTCCAGATCAATGGGGTCTCAACCCCCTATAAAGCGAGCCTGCTCGCCGGAACCGCCGGGCCGCCAGGCGCCGCCGGGCCGCCGGGTGCCCCGGGCCCGAAAGGAGATCTCGGTCCGCCTGGACTAAAGGAGATCTCGGTCCGCCTGGACTATTGGGCGGGCAGGGGCCGATCGGTCCGCCCGGCATTGCCGGCGCTGCGGGCGCGCCAGGGCCGCAAGGCCAAGCGGGACAGGCCGGGCCGCAAGGGACGCCGGGGCCGAAGGGCGACCTTGGCGCGCCAGGTCCCGCTGGCCTGATGGGCTTGGCTGGCTCGGTGGGGCCAAAGGGAGACAGGGGCGACGCGGGTGTCGGCGGCCCAACTGGCCCGGCAGGCGTGGCTGGAACTCAGGGGCCCATGGGCGCCGTCGGGCCGCTGGGCCCGCCGGGCGCGAACGGCGACCCTGGTGCGATCGGGGCGCCCGGCCCGAAAGGCGACGCGGGTGCGGCGGGTCCGGCGGGCGTCTCCGGGCCGTCTGGGCCCAAGGGGGATGTCGGCGCGGCTGGATCCGTTGGCCTTCCGGGCGCCAAGGGTGACCCTGGAGCGGCCGGGCCTGTCGGAGCTGCCGGGGCCATCGGCCCGGCAGGTGTCTCAGGTCCGCCCGGAACTCCTGGCGCCATCGGCGGTCCCGGTCCGCAAGGTCCGAAAGGCGATCAGGGGCTGGTGGGAGCTCCTGGAGCGTCGGGGTCGAAAGGCGATCCCGGTGCTACCGGAGGCGTTGGACCGGTCGGCCCGCCCGGGGCCGCTGGCGTGGCGGGTCAGGTCGGCGCCAAGGGCGATCCGGGCGCACAAGGGGCTATCGGCTCGGCGGGACCGCCTGGCGCGAAGGGCGATCCTGGCGCATCCGGACCGCCCGGCACGGCAGGCGTCGCCGGCGTCAAGGGCGATCAAGGGGTTGTCGGACCGGCGGGCGCCGCGGGTCCGCAAGGGCTTAAAGGCGATCCCGGCGTGGCTGGGCCGCAAGGGCTTCAGGGAAATCTCGGTTCGGCGGGGCCGAAAGGCGATCCCGGTGCGACTGGGCCGCAAGGGCTTCAGGGCGGTGTCGGTTCGGCGGGGCCGCAAGGGCTTCAGGGGGGCGTCGGCCCGGCGGGGCCGAAAGGCGATCCCGGCGTTGCCGGCGCCGTCGGCTCGGCCGGACCCGTCGGATCGTCGGGGAGCACCGGCGCCGCCGGTCCGGCCGGTCCTGTCGGGCCCACGGGGGCTGCGGGCTCGATCGGCGCTACCGGGCCGGCAGGTCCGGCCGGTCCGGCCGGCGCTAGCGGAGGCTCGACCTACACGCTGCCGATGGCGACCGCGAGCAAGCTCGGCGGCATCATCGTCGACCAGGTCACGCTGTCGATCGACACCAATGGCCTGCTCTCGGTCAATACGATCGACGTCGCGTCCCTGGCCGACGTGTCGACGGTGGGCGGACCCGCCCTCTCGGACCTCGACACGGTCAACCGTGCTGGCGCCGACTACAAGGCGACGCTGGCCGAAAAGGTGGCGCTGTTCCGCCGCACGCCGGCCGGCAGCAGGACGGTCGCCTTCGCAAGCGGCGCGACGACGGCGACGCTGACCGCGGCCGATCATGACAAGGCCATCGTCGTCACCGGGTCGATCGCCGGCACGCTGGCGGTCGATGGCACGATCACCGATGGCTTCCGCTGCCAGGTCATCAACCACACCGGCTCGGCGCTGACCTATTCCGGCATCACCGGGCTGCAGGGCAGCGCGTCGCTGCCGAACAACGCCTCGTGCTGGGTCAGCTTCTCGAACGCGACGGTCGAGGCCACGCTGCCGGGATCGGTCGGCGGCGCCGCAACGCCGCCGGGCGGCTCGAGCGGGCAGCTCCAATACAACAACGCCGGCGCGTTCGCTGGCGCGACGCTGTCGGCCGAGTTCGTGTTCACCGGCGCCGCGCTGTCGATCGGCAGCATCGCGCCGGCCAAGATCGCGCAGGGTGGCGCCAGCGCGGGCCAGGTGCTCGGATGGACCGGCACGGCGTGGGGACCGACGACGGCGGCGAGCGGATACACGCTGCAGCCGGCCACCACGAGCGCGCTGGGCGGGGTCAAGGCGGGCGGCGGCACGCTGGTGGCCGGCGATGGCACCCTGGCCATTCCAGCCTCGTTCGCGGCGTGTGTAATCGGCGTGGTGAACACACTGCCGGGTGGTGCGGGGGCAGTCGTCTACCGGCATTGTTTTATGCGGCCATGCGGCCTGGCGGCCAACCTCGCCGCGCCGTTCGCGCCGCAGGCCAAGGCGGGCACGCCGCCGAGCGCGAGTGCCTCGTTCACGGTCTCGAAGCTAAGCGCGGGCGGCGCGACCTCGACGGTGGGCACGATCAGCATCTCGCCCACCGGCGTCGTCACCGCCACGGCGACCGCCGCCAGCTTCGGCGCCGGCGATGAGCTGATCGTCTCGGCGCCGAGCCCGGCCGACAGCACGCTCGCCGACGTGGCGCTCACCTTCTCTGGCTTGTGGAGCTAATTTGATGGCTTGGTTTAACAGGATGCGGAAAAACCCCTTGCCCGGCTCGGTTCCGATTTGATTCCGTTACCCCGCACTGACCAGCCAGGGTGAGATTGATGCGCGGGACGGATCGTCA
>JAABUQ010002266.1_pt1 | contig 38643 bp, 45 predicted proteins | sample 5560001 | NCBI WGS metagenome assembly JAABUQ01 (sample SAMN10711888, study PRJNA513371) | rock metagenome | isolation source: Antarctica rocks | place: Antarctica: Victoria Land, Finger Mt nord | collected 2015-12-18 | reverse complement strand
TGCGCAGACGCAGTTGCTGAATTAATGAGACTAACTCGCAATAAGTGGAAGTATTATCAACGAGGTCTGAGGGCCAAGGAGCTTATCCTGTCTGCATTACAGACCTCCTTGTAACCCCTTCAGGATTCTTCCTGTTGATGATTCACACTAAAACTAGTTGTATCAGTTCGTGCCACTTCTGTCGGTAATTCGTAGGCACGAATCAGATGCCGTCCTAACTTTACCTCGATTTCCTGCCTTGCCTGTGACTGCTTACCTAACTCTTCGACTACCCTTGCCAATCGGTCATCACTGGTATCTTTTTCCCCTATTGACCACCCCGTACTTAACTCTAAAATCTTTCGGTGTGCCTCCACCCAGGGTTCCACAGCACACAACCGATGGTCTGACTCGGTGATTATGTATGTCAATAACAATATACTCAATTGACCGTAACTCATGCCTTTGTGGTTTCCGTGTAGTGGACTCAGTTTTTGGTCAATACATTTGGCTATCTCCATCTGTTTTAGCCATTCCACTATCACGGGAATATCATCAATTCTCTCGGAATTAATTTTTACCTGTTCGTCTACCACCATACGCACGCCCCTCTCCAGAACATGTCTTACAGGCTACCGGAAAATGCTGCTACTATTGCTGTTCGCCCTATTCCTTTCCCCTCCTCGCATTAATTCCTCTTCGACTCTAAAAATCAGCGAACGTACAGTGGATGAACTAATATCAATCAGTTGTGATTGGGTACGAGACTATCTGAACAACAATCGGTATGTTGACGAGGGCGATCGCCACTTGTGTGATGGTATTGGGATTTTGCCAAAGTCGTTGCTCCACGATCATGCAATCCGCCTAGCCCCCTAGTAATTGCCTAATCGAAACGGCAATATCAGGAAAGGCTAACGGGTTAATGTCACCTTGAGTCAGAGTTTCTTTTGACTGGTAGCCATTAGCGGTGGGCACTCGAAACACAATCAGTTGTATGGTTCGCAAATTGATTACCCAGTATTCTGAAATGCCTGCTGCTGCGTAAACCTGGCTTTTAACCTCCAAGTCTTTGCTCAAGCTGGAGTCTGAGTACTCAATCAGCCAAAAAATGTTTTCCGGGTAGGGGTGGTGTTCTCGGTATTCTTGTCCTAAACGTTGAACGATCGCAATGTCGGGTTCTGGCTCAGAGTTGCCCTGCGGCAGCGTAATTGGTTTACCTTGCCGGACTTTTGCTTGATCGCCTAGCAAATAAATCAGGTACTCTCCCGCCTCATCACTGGAATAAGCATGGGATTCCCCCTCTGGAGCCATTTCTACAATTTCTCCATTCAGCAACTCAACATGCCGTCCTGACAAAATCCCGGCTGCAATCATCCGGTGATAGTCTTGAACTGTACATTTCGCAGTTGTCAGGGTCACAGCGATCGCTCCTGTTGCTCTGTTCTCATCCTACACAACTGGCGCCTGAACGGGTGCAGTCATGCGCCAGTTGTCAGCTCCCTAACCACTACCTAGCCACAACCATCCAAAGAGTTCGCCAACTGTTAGCTGCAATTTCTTAATGAACTCAGGTATGGGTAGGCTTACGTCTGATTCTACAAACACTTGCGGCTGTCGCCTTGCTGGATATACCAACACAGATCGCTCCTTTGGATCGATTAGCCAACCGAGTTGGCAACCGTGATTGAGGCAGTGCAGAATATTGTCAGTAACTTTGGTCTGGCTCTGTTCAGGTGAAAGAATTTCAATTGTCCAGTCTGCAGCTATCTCGAAAACATTGGCAATATCACCATTCTCATCTAGGGAATCCGCTCCCAGGCAAACACGGTTACATCTGGCACAATGGATCGTTGACCAAACGTACACCGCAACTCTGGAAAAGCGTAAGCAATTCTAGTCGGCTTGGTGAGAGCGTTGATAACGTGTACTAGCTCACCCTGAATGATGCTGTGCTTCCCTTGAGGCATTTGTTTTTGGACAATTTGACCATTGACGTATTCCCTCGTAGGTTTGATTTCTGGGAGTTTAAGAAACTCTTCCAGGGTGAGTGTTTTCGGCGATGTCTGCATAATTTATCAATCAAACTCTGGTGCCCAGATACTATCAACCGACATTTCCCATCCAGGTAGCAACTCAGGCACCGTTAGGACGTCGCCATTGCGCAAAACAACCCTTTCCTGCCCCAGGCGATAGACCTCCATTGTCTGCGTCCTCGGGTCAACCAACATGCCTACCTGAGTCCCCAGTTCCAGAAATTGCTGGATTTTCTGCCGGAGCTTCGTCACTGAATCATACTCAGATGCCACCTCAAACATCAAGTCAGGCACAAGCTGAGCAAAACTCCTTGTAGTCCGTCTCAAGCGCTCTGGAAGGATGAACGATGCATCCGGAGCACGCACATCTTTATCTGCATTGGGCAGTATAAATCCTGCACTGGATGCGCCTACTCGTCCTAACCTACGAGGTCGAACCCAGTTGCCGAGTTGTCGGATAATCTCCGCTGCAACTTCATCCGATTCAAACCCGGATGGACTCATGACGATGATTTCCCCACCAACCAGCTCCATTCGATAGTCAGGAAGTTGTAGTTGTAGCTTTTCCAGGTCTTTAGCGCTGAGTGGCATAAACTCTCCTACAACCGGTCTGGCGGCGCTAAAGCCATTCTACTTGAACTAGTCAATAAGACTAGGGAACCAAGCTAGCGCGGGAGCGTAGTTACGCTGGATGTCAATCAAGATGTCAGTGTCCACCAAATACATCAGCGCTACTTATGATGTCTGCCGAATTCGGGACTCGCGGCGCAGATTGCGAGCATGAACTTGGCCATCGAAAATATCAGGACGAGAACCGATAACACCTTCGCTCTGCCAGTAAGCTACAAGTTCCTCACCAGTTCTGGGCATTGTGTCTGCGGTTCCCTTAGTGGACAAGAGCCGAAGAACATACTCAGATAAAGGCAGATTCAATCGGGCAGCTTCGGCATAAAGTTCTTCTTCCAACTCTTGCGGCAGATCAAGCGTGATGCTCATAGTTGCGCTGAAAAGGTGATTGAGCCAAAGAAAAGCCTTTGTCCCCTTTGGTGCTGGGTCGCCTCCAGAACCAATGAAGGGTTCAAAGTCTTGAGCATTAAGGTTTTCCGTGGTCGAAGGCAATTTGCACTTCGATGCCAGCATCAGCATGACTTATTTGTTCGAATCTTACTTATAAGCATTACCTAGAACTAGAGGGATTTGCGCCGCCGAGAAACTTGTTCACAACTGCATTGAATTGGTCAGCTTGCTCGATGTTAGCGAAGTGACCGCATTTTTCAACAATCAATAGCTCTGAGTTGGGAATTTCTCGCTTGAACCGTTCACCGAGTGCAACGGGTGTCCACCTATCCTCGCGACCCCAGATGATGAGTGTCGGCTGTCTAATCCCACCGAGTTTGTTGTCAAGTACGTCTTCGTGACGAATGAAAGATTCGATAAAACGTTGTTGGGCATAAGCACCAAGCATCGAACCTGCGAAAGCTTTATCAATGGCTGTATCACTCACATAGGTTTTTTGATCGTAAAAAGCAAGCGCCAAAGACTGCTGCATCTGTTCGAGTGTCGAAGGATTAAGAAGTTGCAGCGTACCAGGTACGTGTCCGAGCTGGTGCGGATCGGACACTTGCGGGATAGCATACCCATAGCCCGCATCCAAAAGTACAAGCCGTTCAACTTTCTCGGGGTATGCCAGAGCAAAGGAAGCAGCAACGGCACCGCCCATAGAATGTCCCACCAGTGAGGCGCTGTTAATTTTGAGTCCTTTGTATACCCCGTTGAGGAAATCAACCCATGTGGCAGGGCGGTAATTGATAAATGGCTTATCGGACTGTCCTGCACCAATTTGATCGAACGCAATGACGCGATATTTCTGAGACAGTGGAAGGATTGTTTTGTTCCAGTCCGATAGATCGCCACCAAGGTTATGAAGCAGGACAACTACAGGTCCGCTACCTACCTCTATGTAGTGAATCTTTTGCCCATAAATAGTGATGAACTTGTCGGGCGTTGTCATTATCTTCCTTTGCGCTGTGGCTATAGTTGAAATGGCAATCAGAAGAAGTATCGTGAATACCGCTGCCAGTGTTGAGCATGCTGAGAGATTAAGCTTGCGCCTCTGTTGGGGCTCGTCGGCTGCATGACTACCAGCATTTTTTTCATTTGCTTTTAGTTCTGGGAGGAAGGGGCGATCGCACCTCAATATTGTGGTTGGTTGCCATCGCCATTGCGATCGCGCGCCATCTGCTGCAATACGGCTAAAGTGGCATTAATACCAGCTATGGCAGTATCTGCTCGATCTAGCCGCTCCCTGAAATTGACCCGATCTTCCTCTACCCGTTCACGGAGTTCTTCAACTGCTCTTAGAGTCCTGCCAGCCACTTCAGCAAGAGTTTGAATTGAAGTGCTGTTAGCCTCAATCGCCTTAGCATTGGAGTCTACTCGCTGTCCCAACAACTCAATTGATCTGCTGTTGATTTCCTGTTGTTGGGAAATCGCCTCTTGCCTCTGGGCGACTGCTTCAAGAATCCGCTCAATTCGGTCTAGCCGGTCATTGCTTCCGTTGATCATAGTTACTCCCTTTCGTCATAATCCCAACCTTTTTCCGCAACAGGTTCAAGTCTTCATTCACCAGCTTCATTTTAGTTTGTTAATTTTAGATGCGGCAAGCCCTGAGGGAGGGGATGTCTGAAAGTGCTTAACTCCGATAGTAGACTTATTCAGCTAATTCGATTTCCTGATTAGCGGTTTCCTGTGCTTTTTGCATTGCAATTGATAGAGATTGTTCCCCCAGCATTGCACTGATAAACTGATTATTAAAATTGTTCAATATCGTTGGCAGATTCTCACCGGCTTGCCAAATGGTTGCATAAGCAGCACCAGCTATAAAGGGAGCATAAAGAGGATTTTTGTCATAACCGAGTGCTGCGGCGACAGATTTACGAGTTGGGAGGGCAGATCCTTGGCTTGTCCAGGCTTTCATTCCCTCGATGCCTGTCAGGTAAGAAATTAACTGCCATGCTTCTGGTTTATGCTTGGACTGCTTATTAAGCACATAAGCAACTGTATAAGCCATCGTTCCTTTTTTGCCACCCACCGTAGGTACTTCAGCGGTTGCAAACTCAATAGTTGGAAATGTATTTCTCAAATAGGGAATCAACCAGGCGCCTTCAATCACCATCGCGGCTTTGCTTTGACCAAATATTTCATTGCCTGATGTTGTGCCAACATCAGTTGGCTGAGCAGCTGATTTGTCGCCGCGATACATGTCAATGATAAGTTGTAGACTTTTTAAGCTGGCTGGGGATGCGAAGTTAGCCCGCCCATTTGAGTTGATTAATTGACCGCCAAACGCTTTAATCAGGAAGTCTTGTCGAGCTAATTCTGGAGTGATACCAAAACCGTATTGCTCTATTTTACCGTCATTATTTTTATCAACAGTCAGTTGCTTTGAGAATTCGCGTAGTTCATCCCAAGTTTTAGGAGGTTGAGATAAACCAGCTGCTTGAAAGGCTTTTTTGTTGTAGAAAAGGGCAAGGGTTGAAAAATCTTTAGGAAAGCCGTAGATTTTACCATTATGCTTAAAGGCGTTTAGCAGTCGCGGTTCAAAATCGGCGAGATCGAATTCAGCGTTTACATAAGAATCGAGGGACTCTAGAACGCCGTGGCTCATCAGTGCTGGTGCTTCCAATGCGTCTAAATAAAATACGTCGGCTGCTGTCGAGCCAATTAATCGGGTTTTTATTACATCCATATATTGGTCAGCAGTTACGTCATACTTGACTTTGATACCTGGATGTTTGGCTTCAAACTTCTTAAGTACCTGTTGCAGCAGCTGTTGCTCCACAGGATCGCCCCAACCACTGAGGCTAACAGTGACGATGCCTTTCTCAGCTTCTCTACTGGCGCTACAGCTTGTGAAGGTGATTATGCCCAGGATCAAGAGGGCAAGGAATGACAGGATTTTTGTCTGCATGAAATTAAGCGTAAGCGTAGAGTTATCTACCAAAATTATGGAAGATGGTCTCTTCAAACCAAAATCATGTTTGTTAAATTACAGGAATTTGTAAAAGTTTTGAGCCAGTGGTTGGTAAGGGCAAGGTTACTGGTTGTAGTGGTCGTGGGGATACTGGCTTTGGGGGGATGTCAGGTCTGGCCTGGGCGTCCAGAACCAGGTGCCAGTGTTACTATAACGTTGTGGCAGGGGGTGAATCCGCCGTCGAATCGGGATGTGCTTCAGGTGCTGGTAGACCGATTCAATCGGGAGCATCCAGATATTCAGGTGGAATCCCTGTATGTGGGGCAAGCTGATCAACAGCTGCCGAAGATTTTGGCAGCTGTGGTGGGAAATGCCCCTCCCGATTTGCTGTGGTTTAACCCGACGATTACGGGTCAGCTGGTGGAACTGGATGCGATTCGACCTTTGGAGGATTGGTTGGCACACACACGGGTGAGAGATGAGATTGACCCGGTGCTATTTGAATCCATGGAGTTCCAAAATCATACTTGGTCGGTGCCGTTCGGGACGAATAATGTGGGAGTTTTTTACCGTCCCAGTTTGTTTAAGGCAGCTGGGATAACTGAGCTACCCCGAACTTGGGACGAGTTGCGGCAGGTTGCCCGTCAGTTGACTCGTGATACGAATGGCGACAAGCGGATAGATCAGCATGGGATGCTGTTGCCTTTAGGGAAGGGGGAATTCACTGTGTTCCTTTGGTTGCCATTTATGTGGAGTGGCGGCGGGGAGTTGGTGAGTGGTGACAAAACGTCAAGCAATCCTGTACTAACATTAGTGAATGAAGGAACGATCGCAGCTCTCCAGTTCTGGCGCAATTTAATTGACGACGGTTCAGCTATTTTGTCGTTGCCAGAGCGGGGCTTTGAGATCGATGGATTTCTCGCTGGTAAAGTAGCGATGCAGCTCACTGGTCCTTGGACGCTGGGACAACTTAAAACCACTGGGGTGGATTTTGATGTTTTTCCGATTCCGGCGGCTGTTCGACGCGCCACGAGCATCGGGGGCGAGAATTTGTTTGTTTTCAAAACCACACCGGAACGAGAGCGAGCAGCGCTGGCTTTTACTGAGTACGTGTTGAGTCAGGAATTTCAGACGGAGTGGGCGATGGGGACGGGCTATCTGCCGGTGAATCTGAAGGCGCGGCAGAGTCCTAAATACCAGGCATTTGCGGCTGAGTACCCGGATGTGAAGATGTTTCTGGAGCAGGCGAAGTATGGGCGATCGCGTCCTATTTTCCCTGGCTATAGCCGCCTCTCTGAAAATGTGGGCAGAGCGATCGAGGCGGCGTTAATGGGTAAAAGTTCCCCAGCTTCGGCACTTGAGGATGCCCAGAAGCGACTAGACCTGATTTTTCGTTAAGCTGAAGGAGCCATCGGGTTCCACATTCCTTAAGGGGTCATGACCGCCGCAACTACCCAACCTCTCTCCCTGGAGGAGTTTCTGAAGCTGCCAGAAACTAAACCTGCAAGCGTTTACATCGACGGTGCGATTGTCCAAAAACCCATGCCTAAAGGGAGACACAGCCGCTTGCAAGGTAAACTCTGTGCTGCTGTCAATCAAGTTGCTGAGGAGCAGAGGATTTCCTATGCGTTTCCAGAATTAAGGTGTAGCTTTGTCGGGTGCTCAATCGTACCCGATGTGGCGGTATTTCAGTGGGGGCGAATACCATTCACCGTCAATAATCAAGTTACTGATAACTTTGAACTCCCGCCAGACTGGACGATTGAGATTCTCTCTCCAGACCAGAAAACCACCAAAGTGATTGGCAACATTCTCCACTGTCTAAACTATGGCAGTCGCCTCGGATGGTTTATTGATCCTGATGACCTCAGTATCTTAGTGTTTTTGCCAGAGCAACAGCCAGTGCTGCTCCAGGGGGATGATCCCTTGCCTGTGTTACCAGAAATAGAACTTTCACTAACCGTCAATCAAGTTTTTGCATGGTTAAAGATGGGTGGCTAGCAGGGCAAACGCATCTTAATTTATCCAGTAGAAAAACAATAGGATAAAAATCATCCTTAGTTCTTAAGTGGTTGTCGGAGACAAGTCGGAGTTGATAAGAGTCTATGTCGTCATAGCGTGTGTTTTATTTTGTAAATCAAGCGGACTCTTCTGTCCGCTCTGACTTAGAAGAATGGAGTAGAGTTGCAGCCAGTAATATAAATCAAGCGATTGAAAATGGCTCACCGCTTACTAGCCGGATTGAAACCAATGCCAGAGGTATATCGTTTATGCAGGAAGAAGCGCTGATTTCGCCTGAAGACTTTAGAGGTGTCCGTGACGACCGGGGGATTTTGCAAGCTGGAGCTATTGTCATCGCTCTGGACGAGTACCTGTTTGTAGAGTATATAGCTACCGCCCCTTGGAATGTTACAAGAGACTCGCCCTTAGCGGTTAGGAAAGCTGCTACAGCATTGATAGCTGAACTGGCTAGAGAGAGTGAATTGAACGGACACTCTGGTCGGATTATTCTTAATGCCATACCCGATGCGGTCGAGTTTTATCATAAAATCGGCTTGGTGGAAACAGGGGAAGGCTCACCAAATGCGCCAGAAATGGAGTTGACCCCCACAGCAGCTAGGCGACTGATGAATAGGCGCTTATAAACTAAAGAGTAAAAACAATCATGACTCCCGCCGAAGAACAGTACTCACAAGAGCTGGAAGAACTAGAGTTCAAAGCTGGTGGCGTCTTTGCCATATCCACACCCTCTGGGCATAAAAAGAGGTGGGAACGAAAAAAAGAATTGGTGCAACGGGAAATGTCTGCGGCTTCTAGTCCTGAAGAGAAAAAGCGCTTGTCACAAAAGCTGGCTGAACTAGAGCGCAAGGAATTGGAGCTTAGTGAAAAACTAGCTCTGCTACACGCCAACCCCTCAATCTCACTCAGAACTACCTGACGTATCCTTTCATCTTTCAATAAGCAACAATTAATGCGATTGGTTCTGGGCTTGTTGAGATTAAGTCTGCCTTATTGACAATCTGGCGTTCGCCCTGGGGTGGCTAGTCGATAAAATATTTACAATCTAGCAGCACAGATGGAGGCTCCAATTAGCCCTACTTGTGGGTTCAAGACAATATGCACTGGTACATTTTTAAGCAGCGGACTCATGCGGCCTTTGTTAGTAAAGGCATTGAGAAAACTGCCCTCTTGCATCAACGGCAGAATTTTAGCAGCAATGCCACCGGCAACGTAAAGACCCCCGTAAGGTAGGAGTTTGAGGGCAAGATTACCAGCTTCAGTCCCGTAGGCTTCGACAAATAGCTGCATAGTTTGCTCACTGAGGCGATCGCGCTTTTCCAGGGCAGCTGCAGCAATGGCAGCAGCTGGATCAACGGTCTTCTCACTCTGCCCAGTCTGTTGTTCCCAAGTTTCAACCACTTGCTCGATGTCTGGAGATCCACTCTTAATTTGCCGGTCTTGCAAAAACTGGTAAATTCCCACAATGCCCTGACCAGAAACGACTCGCTCGGTTGAAACACGCTGGATATCGTGCTTATCGAGCAGGTATTTCGACAGGTCAAATTCCAACTCAGAGCGGGGGGCAAAGTCGGTGTGTCCACCTTCAGAGCCAAAGACTTGATAGCTGTCTCCCTGCCTGATTAAAAATCCTTCGCCCAAGCCAGTGCCAGCACCAATCACAGCAATGGGGGCATCATTTAGGGGTTTACCAGCTTGTAAGGTGCACAAATCTGATTCTTCTAAACCCAAAACACCATAGCCAACGGCGGCAAAGTCGTTGATTAGAGAGATTTGAGCCATTTCCAGTTCTTGTTCCAGACCTTGGGCGTCGAGAAACCAAGTCAGATTGGTCAGCTTAGCAGTATTGTTGACAACGGGGCCTGCGATCGCAAAGCAAGCCTTTTCAGGCTTTGGCGTGTTACCCAATTGCTCACCAGCTGTTGAGAGAAACTGCTGCACCATCGGCACCAAATCTGGAAAGTCGTGGCTAGAGTAACGCTCCTCATAGAGGCTGTGCAATCCGCTCTCAACTGATGTCTCGACCAACCGCAGTATGGTTTTGGTGCCCCCGATGTCTCCTGCCAGTAGTAGTTTCATCCTTCAATCCCTTTGAAATCCCTGAAAGGGATATATCATGGCTCCTAAACTGAACTAAATGATACCTTTTAATTAAACCGAATTACCTTTTCAATTTGGCTGAGGTGGGAGGTATCCCCATTCAATTCCATCACCCATTCTTGCTCTTGACGCACAATTTTGACCAAGCAGCACAAGGCAGGGTTAACTTCGCTTTTGGTAATTCCACCGACCAGCCCCATTGTGGCACCTACTAGCGATGCGCCGTGAGCCACCAGCAGGATATTTTCTGGAAACTCCGAAGCTAGGAGTCTTGCCGTTTTCCCTGACCGTTCGAGTGATTTCTCCCCTGTTTCGGGATATTCAGCGACAACGCGAGAGGTATAGCTGAGGTCAATTCTGGGAAATAGCTCCGCTAAGGCAACGGTAGACAGTCTTTCTGGTATTGTTTCCATCCAGACTGGATTGAGCCATTCGCTCAAGCCCGACTCAAGTTTGATTGGCAAATCGAGAACTTCCGCAACTTGGTTCGCCGTCTGCACCGTTCTCAAAAAGGGTGAGGAAAAAATATGGGCAATGCCTTCTCCTTTGAGGCGTCGAGCCAGTTGCTGGGCTTGAACCACTCCATCATCGGAAAGGGGTGGATCGTAGCGTCTCTGGGCGGTGAGAAACCAATCAGGGTTAACGAAGTCGAGGCGGTTGGCGTGTCGGGCAATCCAGACAGTTTGAGTCATGCGTTTATCTATGAACAGGCGTCAAAACCTGATTTAACTTCCCACTACGATAGCCTTCCAAATCTAGCGTGACGTAGATGAAGCCGTAGGACTGGAAGACTGACACCAAAGTTGGCAAATCCGTGGTAAGAACAAATTCCTTGAGTTGCTCTGGCGGTAACTCAATTCGAGCCGTATCATCAACAGATCGCACTCGGAGATTTTTCAAACCCAGCGATCGCAGATAAATCTCAGCCCTACCCACTCGTTGCAGCTTGCCTACAGTAATCTCTTCGCCGTAGGGGAAGCGGGAACTCAGACACGGTTGGGCGGGTTTATCCCACCAGGAAAGACCTAGCTGTTGCGAAAGTTGACGGACTTCAGCTTTCGTGACGCCCACTTCTGCTAGGGGCGATCGCACGCCTCTTTCCTTCGCTGCCTTAATTCCTGGACGATAGTCCCGCAAATCATCGGCATTCACCCCATCCACCACATAAGGATACCCCAGCTCAATCGCCAGAGGTTTGAGGGTGTCGTGCAGTTCACTCTTGCAGAAATAGCAGCGATTAACGGGGTTCGTCGTGTAATTGGGGTTGTCCATTTCATTTGTTTGGACTACCTGATGGGGAATCCCGATCAGATACGCCTGTACCCTTGCATCTTCTAACTCTTCTGGCAACAGCGAAGGAGAAACAGCTGTTACAGCCAAAGCGCGATCGCCCAAGACCTCGTAAGCAATCTTGGCAACCAAGGTGCTATCAACACCACCGGAGTAGGCAATCAAAGCCTGCTCCATTTCTGCAAATAAGGTTCTCAGTTGCTCTAATTTCTGCTCCAGCATTATTTCCCAGTCCACCAGAACTGCATTGAATATCCTAGTACCATTGTAGAGACGCGAAGTCGAGGGCTACGTTGGCAAGTGTAGGGTAAAGCAACTCCCGTGCCCCAGTTCTGAGTGCAGGGTGATATCGCCACCATGTAGCCGCGCTAGTTTGCGCGACAGGACTAAACCAAGACCAGTACCCTCATATTTGCGATTGAGATCGCTATCCAGTTGCTGGAATGGTTGAAACAAAGTCGCTTGCTCCGAAGCGGCAATACCAATGCCGGTGTCAATCACGGAAAATTTGATTGCGCCCTCGGTTGGCTCAATCAGTAGCGTGACTGATCCAAACTCTGTAAACTTGACAGCATTAGACAGAAGGTTGACCAAGATTTGCTTCAGTCGGCGTTGGTCAACCATACAGGTTTGTACTTCCGGAGCAATAACGAGTGACACTTGCAAACTCTTACGGTTCGCAGGCTCCTGAATCAGGGACAGACACTCTCGGCAAACTGGCTCTACCCAAATCGTTTCCAGGCTCAATTCTTCTTTACGGATTCGTGCATTGTTTGCTTGCTTTTGACGGCGGAGCTCGAATTCTTGGAGCGATCGCTCTAAAACCATCGGCAAGCGGAATAACCGATCCTTGAGCACATAGTCTGTCATCCCAGCCTTAATACACTCAACAGCTGCCTCTTCCCCTAAAGCGCCGGTAACCAGAATCAAGGGAATTTCTTGCTCTGATTGTTTCACCAACTCCAACACCTCCATGCCGTGCAGTCCCGGCAGGCGATAATCTACCAGCACAGCATCATAATTTTGCGCATGCAGCAGTCGCTGGCAACCGATGTGATTATCAGCTATATCGTAGGTGAAGGTTATATCCGCTACTTCTAAGGCAAGCACCATCAGCTCTACATCCGCCATCACATCTTCCACAATCAGCAAGGTTGATTGGTTGATTGGAGTAATAGTTCCTGCCAAGGCATAACTTGAGACCACTCTAACGTGTCCATGATCAGATTAATTCTAGGGCGGTGGCAGCGGGGGTCCTTTCAACAGCATCCAGTAAAAACCGACTTGGCTAACAATACCGATAAATTGTTCAAAATCTAAGGGCTTAGCAATGTATCTACTGACTCCCAAAGCGTTACAGGCATTTAAATCTTTGTCCTCTTGAGAGGCACTCAATGCAACGACAAGTAAGTTACTGGTGCGGGGATGAGCACGAATCGCTTGTAACACTTGAATGCCATTAATTTTTGGCAGCCTTAAATCTAATAAAACTAGGTGCGGTAGGGCATGAGTAGGGGGATTGCCTTCCTTACCCAGCAAGTAGTACAGAGCCTCTTCTCCGTCATACACGACATCCATTTGATTGACAAAGTTGTAGGAATCGAGAGTCAACTCCAACAGTTCCACATTTAGTGGATCGTCTTCCACTAATAAAATCCGAGTCGGCTCAACTTGCATCACAATTTATTCCTCTGACATTTGCCAATAGTCACAGTCAAGGGTGTTGATGCATCATGTTTGATGTCATAACAAGTCAGGGTATTAAGTCAGTTAAAGTAATATAAAGTTATAACCACTTATATCACAGTCTGAATATAAGTCATACAAATCTGATTAAATCAGGACGAGGTTATCTCGGTGAACCACGGTTTCGGCACCGGCGTAACCTAAGATGGCACGAATTTCATGAGATTGACGCCCTCGAATTTGCCGCAGTTCGGCGCTGCTGTAGTTCACAAGTCCTCTGGCGATTTCGGCACGGTTATGATCGCACAACAGAACCGCCTCAGCCGGGTCAAACTCCCCCTCCACTGCCGTAATTCCAGCAGCTAACAGCGACTTTCCACCCTGACAAATTGCTTCAACCGCTCCCTGATCGAGGTAAAGCTTCCCAACTGGAATCAAACCGTGGGCAATCCAGCGTTTGCGAGCTTTACTGGGCTGGGGTTGGGGTTCAAACTGGGTGCCCAGGGGTTCTCCCTGCAAGATTTTCTCAATATTGTGGGGGAATCGCCCTTCGGTGATCACGGTTCGCACACCGGCAGCGGTAGCAATCCGCGCTGCTGCAATTTTGGTTACCATGCCGCCGGTACCCCATTGAGAACCGCGATCGCCAATTTGCACTTCTAATTGAGGAAATAGTGACCCGCGACTGACTAACGGTATAGGCTGGGCATCGGGTACAGAGCGCGGGTCAGCTGAGTAAAGCCGATCCACATCGGTGAGCAAAAACAGCCAATCTGCCTCCACTAGGCTGGCAACTAGAGCCGAAAGCGTGTCATTGTCCCCAAACTTCAGCTCCTCTACTGCTACCGTATCATTCTCATTCACTATCGGAATCACTCCCAGTCTCAATAGTTCCTGAAAGGTGTTGTAGACATTGACGTAGCGGCTGCGCTGCACCAAGTCACTGCGGGTCAGGAGGACTTGGGCGATTGGCTGTTGCAAAGTTGTAAAGAAATCGTCGTACACGCGCATCAACCGCCCCTGCCCCACCGCTGCCACAGCTTGTTTCAGCGCCATCGTGCGCGGGCGCTCAGTTAACCCCAACCGAGCGCAGCCAACCCCAACCGCCCCTGAGGAAACCAAAATCACCTGATGACCCTGCCGACGCAGGTCACACAGAGTTTCCGCCAAGGTGGCGATGGTAGAGAGAGCCAACAGGCCAGTTTCTGGTTGTGTCAGGCTGGAAGTGCCAATTTTGACAACAAGCGTTTGAGGCATGAGAAAACGTTGTAAAGCGCCAGTACTGTTTAAAGTCTGGCGCTTTACGGTATTATAGATAGGTATTATGGCTAGGGTCTTTATTGAGCTGACCCCATTCAAACTATATCTATAATCTCAGCCCTCTGCCAAAAGTCAAGCTTTTTTAATAATTTCTTAATTTTTAGAGTTTCTACTATTTGTCCAATTTTGTGAATTTTTGTTTCTTAGGCTGAAGCGAGGCTCCCATCAATTGAGACAGCAAGACCTCAAAGCTGCGTATCCCAGAGGCTCGGACGGCTTCACCAGAATCGACAATCGGTTCGACCAAAATGGTAAACATGCCCAGGCGATTACCCGCTAACACATCGGTAAACAAGCGATCGCCCACCATCGCTACTTGCTCCACTGGCAGGTTCATCGCCGCGACGGCTTGTCTTAACTTGCGCCGCGAGGGCTTAATCGCACCAAGAATGTAAGGCAGGTTGAGAGAGCGGGCAATGCCGCCAATCCGCTTGTCACTGAGGTTATTGCTTACCAACCACAGTGCCGTCACAACTCTTGTTTGCTCCACCCACTCTCGCAGTTGGGCTGAAGTCTCAGTTTCCCTTATAGGCACTAATGTTTCATCCACATCCAACACCAGCCCCTTAAGCCCGTATTGTTGGATCATCTCTGGTGTCAGACTCAGGACTGAGGCTTCCAGAATTAAGTCAGGCTGTAAGAGTTCGTTCCAGGACATAAAAGTTTTGAGTAGAGCCTTAATGCGCCATTACAGACAATATTAATTCTGAGTAGAGGCGTCTTACCCACCCCTACTGAGCAGACCGGAGCGAATCCCTATTCTGTTGCTGTTGTTTGCGGATGGCGGTTTGTGCCGCTTGGTGTTCGGATAGGGTGCGACTGAAGACATGGGTGCCATCGTACCGCGCCACAAAATAAAGGTAAGGGGTGTTTTCAGGATAGAGCGCCGCTTTTAGACTTGCCAATCCGGGACTGGCGATCGGGGTGGGCGGTAATCCGGGGTTGAGATAGGTGTTGTAGGAAGAAGGGGTTTTGACCTCAGCTAAAGTCAGCGGGTGATCGGCTGTCTGGTGGATGCCCAAACCGTACTCCACTGTAGGATCAGTTTCCAGCAGCATCCCACGGCGCAACCTAGATATGAACACCCCAGCAATGCGAGGGCGCTCTGGGGAAACTACTGCTTCTTTTTCCACAATACTAGCAAGAGTAACCCACTCCAGCAGGTTGAGTTTGGTCTGGTTCTGGCCTTGTTGGTATAGCGGCAGCGCCACTTGCTCGAATCGGGTCAGCATTTCTTCCACGACGGCTTGGGGCGTGACGCGATCGCCACTCAGCTTGTAGGTATCGGGGTACAAAAAGCCTTCTAGGTTCGGCACCTCAGCGGGTAGCCACGGGTACTTGTTGTGCTTGATCTGGCTTGCCGCCGCTATAAAATCTTGCTTCGGGAAAAAGCCCATGCTTTCAAAGTAAGCTGCCATCTGTTGCAGCGACCAGCCTTCGGGAATCGTGAAGCCGCGCTGGACGACCAAGCCATGCCAAATTTTGTCGGCGATCACAAACATCGGCTCAGTAGGCGACACCTGGTAAATACCCGCTTTGAACCCACCCTTAGGGTCTTGCCAATGCAACCAACGCCCCCGCAGATCCCAGGCGACGCGAGAGCGAATCAAGCCTGCCGCCTCCAAGTCACGACCAATCTGCTGCGTTGGGGTCCCTGGCGGAATTTTGATTTGCACCTCTTTTGCCTCAACCGTTTCCTTCGCCGTGGAGGGTGGACTTAACTGGGATGGTCCACTAGCCCAACTCCACCAAGCCCAGCCCTGCCAAGCAGAAACTCCTAGGGTCGCCGACAGCAGACCTAATACAATAAACCGCCACTTCCTCATACCAAGTTGCATTTAGTCGTCAGAACAGTTAATATCTCAGCTTTTGACGACTGGACGCAACTCACCTTCCCCCGCTATACCCACAAGGGTTAGAGGGGGAGGATGTCAATCCAGTTCATCAAACAGCTGCTCTTCTAATAGCGGCTGCACTTGGCGAAACTCCTCTGGAGAAAGTAACTCCGGTTGACCCGTTTCACTCAGCCGTGCAAAGAACAGCAGGGGATCAAGGGGTGTGTAAATTGTGTACTCCTGATCTTCGTAGTAGAAACTTGCCAGTAACTGTAATTGCTCCGGCTCTAACTCTGCCCCTTCCTCCTCGATTTCCAGCGTAAACAGCTCCGTTTCCTCAACGGGCGGTAGCTCCCCGGCAACAGTCAGGGCAAAGGCAGTGCGCTTGAGTATAAGGTTCTGCTCGGCGAGGACAGCTTCGGCGAGCCCGAAGATTTGATCAATGGTTGCGTCGTCTTCCACCGGGATGGCTTCCTCCTCCTCCCCGTCACTCTGCCAAGCGAATATTTCGATCGCCGAGTCAACAGGAAGCAGTAAAACGTAATCTTGATCCTCCACCGAGAGCGAGCGCTCAATGTAACAGGAGAGCGAACGCCCAGCTTCATCCGTCAGCGTGACGGAGCCTGCGTGAGAATGCCCATTTTCTTGCGGGGATGCGGATGAAAACATAGCCGATGTGGTATTGTCAAATTACTTGACTTAGGGTACTGCTCAACCGTTCACTTATAGCGCCGGTCAACGCCAACAGTGATCGCTTCATTAGTGAGTCCCACTCTGTCAGATTTCAGAATACCATGGTGTTTGCCAGTAGCCATTAGCGATCGAGCATACTTGGGATTGCAACATCCGGCGATTAATCTCGCTAATTGCTAATCTTTAAGCGATCGAGCACGCCGCTCGTCTAACCATTGTTGCAAAATCAGGGATGCTGCCTTCCGGTCAATCAGACCTTTATTGCGCGAGGGTGAACGGTTTTCTGCTTGTAGCAGCTGTTCAGCCTCAAACGAAGTCAGTCGCTCATCCATATACTCCAAAGGTAGCCGTAACGCCTCGGCGACCCTTTGAGCAAACTTCTGCACCTGTTTGGCTTGAAAGCCCAACGAGCCATTCATCGAATAAGGTAAACCCACGACGAGGACTTGAACCTGGCGCTCTTGAACCAGGCGTTGAAGTTGCTCCACAACTTGGTTAAATGATTTATGCTCAATCGTCATCAAACCAGTGGCAATCAGACCAGTGCCGTCACAACCTGAGACGCCAATGCGCTTTTTTCCGACATCTAACCCCAGGGCTGATATTCTCGACATCTCTTTTTATCCGTCTACTTAAGGGTTGGCAAGTGCCATCCCCTACTGCCCACTCCCCACTCCTGGTTCTGGTGGACTCGGCTGCGGCGATGCTTCCAATGAGCCTTGGCGCGAATACGCGGCAGGGTCTGGCAGGGAACTCAGCTGCCCAGAAATCGGGTGAGATGGACCTGTCTTCGCCGCTGACTCTGGCGACGGATGCTGCCCTAATCGCCGCCACGACATCCCACCCGGTATGGGTTTGCGAGCGGGTTGGAGCCCTTGTAGCACGTCAGACCACTGAATTCCTTCTAAAGAGACAAACTTAGACTCTCGCAGCTTATGCCATACCGAACGAGACATCATCAGCGTGTGTTCAACCCGCTTAGCCCCGATTTGCTCTAAATACTCTTCCCGCTCTGGCTGGTAGTCGGCAGAAGCCAGCTGCAACGCTTGCGGCGGTACATCCTGGGCAATCCGCGCTAGCTGAGATAGCAACTCTGGATACAGCCAGGTATAGGCTGGGTGTACCGTAAGCTGCGCCACATGAGGATCTTCACCCTTGCGGCAGAGTCTCACCTGAAAATAGCCAATTGCTGCCTTACGCTGGGGTTCAAATACGTAGCCACTCACCACCTCTGTTTTGCTCATCCACTGCTTCATTGCTTCGATCAGTGCGCCAAATAAGCTGGTTTTGAAGTCATCAGTATTGCGGTCAAACACCTGACGCACCAAAGGAGGCATAGATGCTGTATCTAGTTGATACAGTAACTGGGCATCCGAATTACTAACAGGCAGCAGATTGGGCAAGTCTGGCTCGCCTAGAGCTAATTCCTGGAGCAAGCTCGGCTCAATTTCCCAGTATGTCAGCTGAGCTAGCGTCTGAAACCCATTCTGCCTGTAAAGAGCCAGCGCTTCCAAATCATTGACATTAACTTCCAGCAACCAAGTGCGAGCTTCCCCAATCGCCTCGAAGCAATGGCGCAAAATTTGGGAGCCAATTCCTTGGGCGCGGACTTGGGCGTCAACTGCCACCCGTTCCACTCGCCAAGTGCTGCGCGTGCGGTTGAACGGCGCTACCTGGATTATCCCTTGGACTCGGCGAGCCTGCTCGGCTACGTAGGCGCAGAAACGGTACTGGAACGGATTGGGAAACAGGCTTAAAAACTTCAGCAGCCCATACCAGCGACGCAGCCAGCGCAGCTGCTTTTGCATCTCCGTTGCTGCCATCGGTTTTTCGGCCTCAAACGACTCTGCACAGAGCCGTTCAATTCCTTCCAAATCCCGGTATTGAACCGGTCGGATGACAACATTTAGATTCTGGGGAAGCACTGAGGTCATGGTTCAAAAGTCCGCAATTTAACCTGAACTACCAGATGAAGGTGTTGCTCCCATTATCTTAACGGCTTTCCTGTTATTGCCGTTACCCCAAAGGGCTGATCGCTTTCTTGTGTGCGAGGAACATGCCCAAACTCAATTCATGCCTTGCTAAATTGCTTGACGAGAGGCAAGCTTTTCAAAAATCGCTTGGGTTTGATGGAGCAACTGTTCGCGGCTATCTACTACAGTCGAGGTCAGGGTAGGAACCAGATTCCGAGCTTGTAATGCCATATGTAGCTGAAGATGGGCAACGTACTCACTAAAATCTTCACGAACTGAATCGCTTGGTAGTCCCTTTGATTGAATTGCCACGTTGTTCTCCTTCTTCTGCGCCGTTTGTCCACCTCAGAAAATTAACACGCCATTTTTACTCTGTTCTGACTCCGCAATGAAGTTTAACAAGAAGGATGTTCACCCGCCGCGTTAGCCGATTCTATCGGCGCGACACTTTGCTCAAGGGGGGGAACCCCCGCACCCAATCCCCCTTCACGCAGTCCCACGGCAATTTTGCTGTGCTGCTCAATTTGACCCATCACTTGCTTGGCTCGCTGAATCACTTGTGCCGGTAAACCTGCCAGTCGTCCGGCTTCAATGCCATACGACCGATCAGCCCCGCCTGGTTGGACTTGGTGCAAGAACACAATCTGATCAGGTAGCTCTTTCACCGTCACCTGGTAGTTAGCTACATTGGGCAAAATCGAGGCTAGTTCATTCAGTTCGTGGTAGTGGGTGGCAAAAATCGTCCGTGCCCGGATTTCAGTTGCCAGGTACTCTGCTACTGCCCAGGCAATAGAAAGACCATCAAACGTGGCTGTCCCTCGACCAATTTCATCCAGCAGAACAAGGGACCCGGCGGTGGCGTGATTGAGAATATTCGCCGTTTCATTCATTTCCACCATAAACGTGGATTGACCCGTTGCCAGGTCATCCACGGCACCGACACGAGTGAAGATGCGATCGCTTATTCCCAGCCGCGCCTCAAAAGCTGGCACAAAACTCCCCACCTGAGCCATCAGCTGAATCAACCCCACCTGCCGCAAATAACAACTCTTCCCACTCGCATTTGGCCCCGTTAGAATTATCAGGTCAGCTGTTCCTTTTCTCCCCAACTGAGTCGAATTTGGCACAAAGAACCCAGCCGGTAATGACTGCTCTACCACCGGATGACGCCCATCAACAATCGTAATTTCGGGTCCTTCAACCATTTCCGGCCTTCGGTATCCCTGATACACCGCCACCTCTGCCAGACCACACAACACATCCGCTGCCGCCACAGCACGGGAAACATTGCGAATCAGTTCCGCTTGTTCTCCTACCTCTGAGCGCAAAAGAGCAAAAATCTCATACTCCAGTTTGTTCAAGTCGTCCCGCGCCGTGAGTATTCGCGCTTCCCGCTCTTTTAACTCCGGAGTTATATAGCGTTCCTCATTGGTCAGGGTTTGCTTGCGGATGTAATTATCCGGCACTTGGTCAGCTTTCATCCGCGAAATACTGATGTAGTAGCCAAAGGTTTTGTTAAAGCCTACCTTCAGTGTAGGAATGCCAGTCCGGGCTTTCTCATCTACTTCTAAGTTGGCAATCCATTGCAGGTCTTCTTCCAGGGCAAGACGCATTTCATCCAGTTGAGGGTTAATAGCGGCACGAATCAAGCCGCCCTCGGTGAGGTAGAGGGGAGGCGACTCTACTAGATGGGCGCGTATTTGCTGTCCCAGCTGTTCCAAGACTGGTGGCACTTTCTGCAAGGCACGGAGATAGGGCGATCGCGCTGTCTCCACTAAGCAAGCCAGTTCCGGTAATCTCAGCAGTGAATCTGCCAGGGCTACTAAATCTCGCGCATTGGCAGTACCCGAGCCAGCGCGACCAGTTAGCCGTTCCAAATCGTAGATTTGACGTAACAGCTGCCGCAAGTCTTGGCGCAATGAGCTATTTTCCACCAGTTCTTGGATGCTATCCTGCCGCGCCCGAATGCCTTTGATATCTAGCAGCGGTTGCAAAAACCAGCGGCGCAAAGCACGACCGCCCATTGCGGTGCTGGTTTTATCTAATGCCCATAGGAGTGAGCCATGAAAGGTTCCATCTCGGACGGTTTGGGTGATTTCGAGATTGCGACGGCTTTGGTGGTCAAGAATCAGGTAGTCACTAATGGTGTAAGTACGCAGCGACTGGAGAGGCACCTGATTTTCTTTTTGAGTGTCTTCCAAATATTGCAGCAACCCGCCAGCTGCTCGAACGGCAAGGGGGAGGTGTTCACAGCCGAGTCCTTCGAGCGATCGCACTCTTAACCGCTCTAACAGTCTGGAGCGCGCTGCGGCTATCGTGAAGGCAGTTTGCGACCTGAGCGCGTAGCAAAATTGTGCTGGCAAACAGCTGGGCAGGTGTTCAGACGTTTCTCCCGGTCGCAGTAAACTACCCAAGTCTGGGGCATTGATTGGCACTAGCACCTCGGATGGCTGCAAGCGCATTAGTTCTTGCGTCAGCTGAGCCAAATTACTGGCTTGAGTGGTAACAAATTCCCCAGTGGAAATATCTGCATAAGCCAAACCCCAATGGTTACCAGCAATGACCACAGCTGCCAAAAAGTTATTGCGGCGGGCACTGAGCATTCCGTCATCGAGCAACGTACCGGGAGTGAGAACGCGCGTTACTTCGCGCCGCACCTGACGACTTTGGGCGGCAGCAACAGCTGAGTCTTCTACCTGATCGCAGATAGCGATCGCATACCCCTTTTCCACCAACAGACTGCAGTACCGATCTATAGAATGGTGGGGAACCCCCGACATCGGCACCCGCCCAATTTCTTTGCCGCCATGGTAACCCGTTAGAACTAACTCTAGTTGCTCTGAAACCGTACAGGCATCCTGGAAAAAGACTTCGTAGAAATCGCCCACCCGATACAGCAGCAGCGCATGGGGATACTGATCCTTGATTTCGACATAGTGCTGCATCATCGGGCTGAGTTTTTCCCGCTCCAGCTGCCGGTAGTCAGCGTTACGTACTGTCGGGTTAGTTCCTTTGGGGTCGGGCAAGCTAGATGCAGAAGGAGGAACGCTCATTGAAAGTCAGGGATACGCCTTAGTCATTATTGACTTTATCGCAATCCTTTGCCTTAAAAGCCCCTGTTGATGAAATCCAACAAAATTTGTTGGGCGGGAAGCACTAAAGGGCGAACCTCACCAGCTCGTTTTGAGTAGCAGCTACCCTGTAAAATTTGCTCAGGTGTGAATAAACCCATATCCCAACCTTCATTGAGAACCAGCTGATTTAATTCCACCGTAAGTGAGCCCTGGTAAACGTGGCGAACCACCCGTGAATCGGAATAACAGCCAAACTCCAAGAGCATTGGCGGGACATAGCCGATTTCCTCTAGCAGTTCTCGCTTTACAGCAACATCGGGGGTTTCGCCTGGTTCGATATGACCGCCAAATAGACCCCAGTGACCAGGGTAGACAATACCAGGTATGTCGTCTCGCAACTGGAGAAGAAACTTGTCTATTGTATACACAATAGCGATCGCCACATGAACCAGCTCAATACTCATAGCTATTATATACCAGTGATCTGAGAAACTAGAAACTATAGAAGCGTGCTGTGTTGACCTCGGACAGTAGGCGCTGCTACGCGAATCTGATTGGAATTCTAATGGATACAAAAACTGCCCAAATACTAGATGGAAAAGCTCTGGCTGAGCGGATTCTGACGGAACTGCGATCGCGTATTCAAGGATTACAAACCGAAGTTGGACGTCCGCCTGGTTTAGCAGTGCTAATGGTTGGCGACAACCCAGCCAGTGCCGTATACGTGCGGAACAAAGAACGCGCCTGTGGCAAAGTGGGCATTGCCTCCTTTGGGCAGCATTTTCCAACTGACACCACCTCAGCAGAACTCGAGCAAGTGATTCAAGCACTGAATCAAGATCAGCGGGTGGATGGAATTCTGATTCAGCTGCCGCTGCCTAACCACCTGGATGCCGTTTCACTGCTGAATCAAATTGCTCCAGACAAAGACGCTGATGGACTTCACCCCGTTAATTTAGGTAGACTCGTTCGAGGGGAGCCTGGATTACGCAGCTGCACCCCAGCTGGGGTAATGCGCCTTTTACAGGAATATCAGATTGCTCTCGTGGGGAAACAGGCGGTTGTGGTTGGACGCAGTATTTTAGTGGGCAAGCCCATGGCGCTGATGTTACTCGAGGCTAATGCCACGGTGACGATCGCTCATTCGCGATCGCATCCCCTCGAAGCCATTACCAAGAATGCTGATATTCTGATCGCTGCGGTAGGTCGCCCAGAACTCATTACAGCTGATATGGTGAAAGTGGGCGCTGTAGTGGTGGATGTGGGTATGAATCGCGTTACTGATGGCGCGAACAACAGCCGCCTGGTGGGAGATGTAAACTTTAATTCTGTCCAAGGCGTAGCCCAATTTATCACCCCAGTTCCTGGCGGCATTGGCCCCATGACCGTAGCCATGCTGTTGCAAAATACAGTGTCAAGCTACATCGACCGATATCCAGACGCTCCCATTGCCCCGTAAAATTGTCTTACGGACATAACCAGCTTAAGGAATTGAGGGATGGTAGCAACGGATAAACTGCAGATGCCTCAAGGGAAAGCCTCATTTGACATATCAGCCTATCTGCAAGAGCGACAGCACCTCTGTGAAGTCGCGCTGGATAGTGCCATCCCAGTCATCTATCCAGAGAAAATTTATGAGGCGATGCGCTACTCGCTATTAGCTGGGGGCAAGCGTTTGCGTCCCATTCTGTGTCTTGCCACCTGTGAAATGGTTGGAGGCACGGTGGAAATGGCGATGCCAACGGCTTGTGCCTTGGAGATGATCCACACCATGTCGTTGATCCACGACGACCTCCCGGCTATGGACAACGACGATTACCGGCGGGGGCAGCTAACGAACCACAAGGTCTATGGTGAAAATATTGCGATTCTGGCTGGGGATGGCTTGTTGGCTTACGCCTTTGAGTTTGTTGCACTCAACACTCGGAACGTGCCAGCGGACCAACTGTTGCAGGTGATTGCCCGGTTGGCCAAAGCGGTGGGACCAGTTGGGTTGGTTGGTGGTCAAGTGCTTGACCTCGAATCGGAGGGAAAGCCGGACATTTCCCTGGAAACTCTTCATTTCATCCATACCCACAAAACCGCTGCCCTCTTAGAAGCCTCTGTGGTTTGTGGTGGGATTTTGGCGGGGGCACCCCAAAGCGATCTGCAACGGCTGTCTCGCTATGCTCAAAACATCGGGCTGGCGTTTCAGATTGTGGATGACATCCTGGATATCACCGCCACCCAGGAGGAATTAGGTAAAACAGCTGGTAAGGATCAAAAAGCCCAAAAAGCAACTTATCCTAGCCTCTGGGGGCTGGAGGAATCCCGGCGCCAAGCCCAACAGCTGGTTGAGGCGGCATCGGCGGAACTAGCCCCGTTTGGAGAGAGCGCCACACCTCTGTCAGCTCTGGCCAACTTCATTACCAGCCGCACTCACTAGCCCCACCAAGCGAAACACCATGCAGGACTTTGGCAAAATCATAGACAACCGGGTGCTGCTGGTTGCTCTGGTAGCTTGTCTAATCGCTCAAGCATCTAAGCTCGTGATCGAGCTGTTCAAAAATCGCAAAGTGAATCTGCGCGTCCTAGTCACAACCGGCGGCATGCCCAGTGCCCATTCCGCTCTGGTTACGGCTCTAGCAACTGGGATCGGCCAAACAGTTGGATGGGCCAGTCCTGAGTTTGCGATCACCGCCGTCTTGGCGATTATCGTCATGTACGATGCCGCTGGGGTGCGCCAAGCCGCCGGTAAGCAAGCCCGCATCCTCAACCAAATGATTGACGAATTGTTTCGGGAAGACCACCACTTTAACGAAGACCGCCTGAAGGAATTACTAGGACACACACCTGTTCAGGTAATTGTCGGCTCGGCTCTGGGCATGACCATCTCATGGCTGGCTAGTCCTGCTTATTAAAAAGGGGCAGGGGGGACTCGGTGCCCTCCGTGCTCTCTTTTTTGGGAGGCCAAAGGGTCGGGAATCGGATCGGAAGGAGCCTGAAATTTCCCTGTAATCACGTACTCCAATCGCAGTTTTAGCCAGGTAATAAACTCGGGATTGGTGGAAATAATAGCAGCAGCAGCTGGTTGGGGGGATTGGGCTTTGACCTCTGCCATCTCCGGTGCTTCCAGGAAGGCAGGCTGCAAGACTAACCAAAAATCAATTTCTTTTTCCTGTTCGTGGTAGTGACGAGTGCGCTCCTTCAGCACCTCCTCAAGTGGTTCTTCTTCTAGCAGAAAGCGTTGACTTGCCAGAACGTAGTAGTAAGTTTGCATATTCCATTTCTTTTCAATCACAACATCCCGCGCATCGCTTGTTTCATGTCTCGGACAGCTCGCTCTATACCGACTAGAGCCGCTCGACTGATGATGGTATGACCAATATTGAGTTCTTCCATACCTACCAGGCAGGCAACGGGATAGACGTTCCAGTAGGTGAGGCCATGACCGGCGTTGACTCGCAATCCCGCTTTGATCCCGTAGCTCAACCCTTTTGCTAACACCGCTAATTCCTGTTTCCGACTCGCTTCACCGATAGCCTCGGCATATCTCCCAGTGTGTAGTTCAATATACTGTGCCTTGACGTTGACAGATGCTTGGATCTGTGCTGAGTCGGGATCGATAAACAGGCTGACTGGGATTCCATCTGAGTGCAACCTGTTCACGATCTCACCCAGTTTCTCAATCTGACCAGCTACATCCAGTCCCCCTTCAGTCGTCACCTCTTCGCGCTTTTCTGGTACTAGAGTGACGTAATCGGGTTTAATGTCAAGTGCGATCGCTACCATTTCATCGGTGGCTGCCATTTCCAAATTCAAATGGGTTCGCACGGTTTGCCGCAACAACCGTACATCCCGGTCTTGAATATGCCGCCGGTCTTCCCGCAGATGCACCGTAATGCCATCGGCTCCCCCCAGTTCTGCCAACACCGCTGCCGCGACGGGGTCTGGCTCGACGGTCTGCCGTGCCTGCCGGATGGTGGCGATGTGATCAATATTGACACCAAGCGTAGGCAATCCAACCTCTCCCTATATCCAGAGTTTTCAGGACTTGATCTTAGCCGAAATGCTGGAAGTATTGCTCAAATTTTGACAAACCAGCGCTGGCGATACATTGCGTAGAGAATCGCCCACCAGAATAACACTGTCACTATAGCGAACAATAGCGAACCGTTCATTGCCCCAGCCCAGGGCAGGAAGCAATGCTCATAGATCCAGGTGTAGGTGGTTGGAGCGCTGTCGCTACCTCCGACATGTGTATTGTTGAGGATTTTAATCACCAAAACCGAAGCGACGAAGACGAAGATGGCGTTCAACCCCATCACTTCAAACGGACGCCCCCACCGGTGCCACCGACGCACTTCAATCAATTCATAACAGGCAGCTAGTAACAGCAATGCCCAACCGGCGGTGAAGAGGACATAGGAACTCGTCCACAGCTTCTTGTTGATGGGGAATACCCACCCCCACGCCCACCCAGCGCCCAGGCAACCAAGACCAAGCACTACCAGCCCCACACTCATGCGCGATTTTACAGACTGGGTGCGTAACCACTGCCCAGTGAAGTAGCCAGCAAGGACACTCACCACAGCAGGTAGGGTGCTAAACAAACCCTCTGGATCTCCCATCGAGTTGAATTCGTGCCGATACAAATGCTGTGTTCCAATCACCAAGCGATCAATATAAGCCCCCAGATTCCCCTCTCGCGAGAGGTTACCAGCTCCATAACCGGGAACCGGCACAAAAGACATCGCCACCCAATACCCGATCAGTAATAGTGCCGCCAGCGCCCACTGCCCCCTTCGCGGCAGGTTAAGAACTGCCAGGGCGGCAAACATGTAGGTAAGGCTGATCCGCTGCAACACACCCATAATGCGGATTGTGCTGAAGTCGTAAGTGGGGAAACCGTTCAGTAGCAAGCCAAGGGTAAACAAAATCGCGCTGCGGCGTCCGATGCCGCCATAAACCGATGTCCAGTCCACACGGTTTCCCTCAGTGTACTTGGAAAGGGAGAAGGCCATCGCCACACCGACGATGAATAGGAAGAAGGGAAAAACCAAGTCTGTTGGCGTGCAGCCGTTCCACTCGGCATGGAGCAGGGGGGGATAAACTTGGTCTGCGACTCCCGCCTTATTGACTAGGATCATGCCGGTGATGGCAATACCCCGAAATACGTCGAGCGAGGTTAGGCGTTGAGTTGGTTTTGGGTTGAGCATGGGACGGCATCCAACTGCAAGTAATTCATCAATCTTCCTCCCTGGATACCCCTTCCTCGCCGTTAAGCAGGGAGGGGAGGAAGGGGAGGGCAAGGTCTATGCTACTCACTAATCGATAACTTATGGGATGAGTTATAATATGTACATGACTCAATCTCTGTCTGTATCTTGTAAGCTGGAAGTCCCAGAAAAGATGCGCCATAATTTTGAGCGTACCTTTAACGGTTTTGCTGATGCCTGTAATCAAATACTGGCTGTTGCAAAAAGCGAAGATTGCTGGAATACAACTAAATTGCATCACTTGACGTATTATCCAGTTCGAGCAACAACTGGATTGAAGGCTAACCACGTCTGCCAAGCGATTCGTCGTGTGATTGACAATAGTAAAGCAACTCGCAAGCTCAAGAAGTTTCGACCAACCAGTGTCAGTTTGGACGCTAGGACATTTGTCTTTTACGAAGACGAATGGAAGGTTGGTATTACTTTGATTTCGGGCAGGGCTAACCTGAAACTGTTGATTGGCAATTACCAAAGGGCATTGCTCAAAGGTCAAACTCCAACCAGTGCGGTTTTGGTTCTCCGTCAGGATGGCAGTTACTACATCAATATAGTGGTGGAATTGCCGACGGAGCCAACGGGTAAAACACCATTAGTATTGGGTGTAGATCTGGGTAGGCGTGACATTGCTACTACTAGTACTGGTATTGCTTGGGATGGGAAGGAGTTGCAGGCTGCTAGGGATAGATACAGTAGGGTGAGGTCTAATGTTCAACGCAAACGCACTCGGTCGAGCAGACGCTTGCTGAGAAGGCTCAAGGGCAGAGAACGTAGGTTTCAAAGTTGGGTCAACCACAATATTAGTCCGACTCTGGTCAATGATGCTAAGTCCTTGGGTGCGGCTATTGCTTTTGAGGATTTGACTGGTATCCGAGACAGTCTGAATGAAAAACCGAGAACCAAGATTGAACGTAGAAGGACTAACAATTGGGCTTTTTACCAATTGCGGTTGTTTACGGGTTATAAGGCAGCAATTACTGGCATTCGAGTCGTTCTTGTTCCACCTGCCTATACTTCCAAAACTTGCTCTCGTTGCCACCATATTGGTGAGCGAAACGGCAAATTTTTTAAGTGTGGTAACTGCCACCTGGAGATTGATGCCGATATTAACGCGGCGAAGAATATAGCCGCGCTGGGGATTTGCGTAAACAATCCCGAAATTCCGGGGATTACCTGCTTGTTGGAGGGTCAATTGAGTCTCCTGTGTGTGGGTGAAATCTGGGATAAAGCCCCATCCTCAGACGACCGTAAGGGAGTCAGGGCAGGGTAGTTTACCCAATTTGCTACAACAATGTAAAGAACTGATCCTGCAAGGGGCCGCGTGAATTTCTGCGCTACAGGATAAAACTAACTTTATTATTTGGCAAAATTGCATGTCTCTAGATTGGAAGCTCCAGCATGGTTTGGGTAATCGCCCTTACAAGAGAATGCTTTTCCCGGCAATATCGCTACTTTTGCATGGGGCTGTCTTCTTAGCTATAGAAACCTACTGGGTCAGGAGTGAGAACCAGCCACTGCCGACTAAGTCCGACGCACCGATACCAGTCAAATTTATTGAGGTGCCAGCAAATAAAGTTGCGCCGCCTAAGGATACAAAACAAATTGCCTCTACCAACTCAAGATCTGGGGGTAAAGCCCGTCCTGAACTGCCGATCGCAACAAGGGCATTGCCGCCAAAACCTACTACTCCCTTGCCTTCAAGGCAACCTTTGACTCAGGCAAAATTATTAACTCCCCAGCCTAGTCAGGATGCCTTGCCACCCCAGCAGCTTCAGCCAGCACCGCGTCGGCACCCTGTACCACTAAAAGTTCCCAAGCCGAAGATCAGTCCACCTGTTGCTCGGATACCCAAAGCGCAATCTAATTCCAGCCCGCCTCCGCGTCAGCATGCCAGTCTTTTAGATGGTTATGCTAAGCCAGATCGCCATTCGTTCATCAGCACTCGTATAGATCATCTCCCCAATGCCAATCGCCCAAATGCCAATCGTCTGGCACCAGATAGTAGCCCGAACATCAGTCCACCTGTTGAGCAGACTTTGCCCAGGGTGCAATCTAGCCGCAGGCAGATTCAGGGTCAGCATGCCAGTCTTCTAGGTGGCCCCGTTTCCTTAAATCACCCTTGGTTCACGAGCGAACGTCTAGCTAGCCTTTCAAATGCTGATCGCCCAACACCCAGTACTCAGGGAGTGGATGCCCGCCAAGACATCGTCATCAGCCCCTACCTACACACGCTAAGGTCACAAGTAGCAAATCACTGGCACCCTGAATTATCTAATTCCTCTGCGAAGACCATAATTGGTTTTTCCATCAGCCGAGCTGGTCAGATTAGTGATCTGCGCCTGATCAAGACCTCTGGTTCTACCGTCTCAGACGAAGCGGCTCTGAAAGCGGTTCAGCGAGCGGCTCCGTTTAAACCTTTACCTAATGAATTCCCAGCGGCTCAGCTTAACATCCTATTCACATTCGATCTTAATATCTTTACTGAAAGAGAGTCGGGGCTATGATAAGTGGATTCAGCCAGCAACCCGACCATATAGCAAGAATCCACGCGAAGCTGGTGACAAGATTTGAACTTGCGACCGGCGGTTTACAAAACCGCTGCTCTACCCCTGAGCTACACCAGCACTTAGAAATAGTTTAGCAAAGTTGGGGTCAATTCTACAAGATTAGAGGCTGTTCTTGGCAGAGGAGGAGAGGAGCAGGGGGAGCAGGGGGAGCAGGGGGAGCAGGGGGAGCAGGGGGGAAATAAAATTTTAACAATTTTATAATAAGGTCTAATCTAATCAATGGGCGGTGCTATTATTGTCCAGTTGGAGTCGGGTTAGCAACTGACCAAAAATGCCCAGCGCTCCCCGACTTTTTAGGTTGAATTACCGCTCGCATGATGCCTGATCAAGCGGTGCGGCGGGCAAAAAAGTTCCAAATGAAAACGGCAACAATTGCACCAATAACAGCTACTAGAATTCCGGGGATGCTGAAACTGGTAGCTGCCAATCCTACGTGTCCTGTACTGAAGAACATACCCAAGCTGCCACCGACGAAAGAGCCGATGATTCCTAGTAGGATGGTAGAAAGAATTCCACCGCCTCGGGCTTGGGGATCAATTGCTTTAGCGATCGCTCCCGCAATCAAACCTAAAACTATCCAAGCAATAATATTACCCATGGGGTTAACCTCTAAAAGTTTTTATCTAACTATTACAGAATATCAATATCAACCCAAAACATTCTATCTGTCCCAGGAAGTAACTCTACAAACCTCAAGGCGTAGCTGAGTCGCGCTGCCTGTTTGAAACTACATATCTTTTGGTAAAGTTCAGCTTATTTCTTCACCTATTTGTGCTGAAATAAAATAGGCTTTATGGGTCGCGATGCCTCGCGTGTCAAAAAGTATGAAGCTCTACTGATTCAGATCAATATATTGAGGTGGCTGTGGCTCGTAAACGCTTGATTATTGAGATGGGGATGGGAGTGGATCAGCACGGGCAGGAACCGACAGTCGCAGCAGCTAGGGCTGTACGCAATGCCATTGCTCACAATGCCTTGCCCGGTGTCTGGGAAGTAGCTGGTTTGAACGATCCAGATCAAATGATTGTCGAGGTAAAGGTGGGAGTGCCTTACCCGGAGCAAGTGCGCCAAGCAGAGGTACTGGCTGTGCTGCCTTTTGGTCGCAAAAGTCTCACTGTTGAGTCCGGCGGTATGATAGTCCAAGGTCGGGCGATCGCCGAGCTTAATGATCAAAATGACGAGATGCTGATCGCTGTTGCTGCTGTCACAGTTCTGGTCGAGACCGAGTAATTGTTATTATCCCCCTACCTTTTTCCCGGACAATGCGGCAGGCTGAAGCCTGCCGCATTGTCCGGGAATTTTTTAACCCCTGCGCCAACTGGTACCATTACCAAGCTCCTCAGGGTGGAGGAAATCTGGTTCAGTGGGAGGACGAAATCTACGCTCCCGGTGTCAATGGCGGCTTTGGGCATGCTAAAAGCCTCGGAAGAGGACGCATCCTGAGCGATCACCGTGCCGCCCATGATCTTGATCGCCTGCACTCCCCTGGCACCATCACCCTCCTTGCCGGTGAGGATCACGGCAATCGCACGCTGTTTGAAACTGAGCGCCACCGACTCGAACAGATTGTTGACTGCGGGGCGCACAAAATGCACTTGTGCCGAATCTGAGAGGGAGAGGGTACGATCCGAATTGACTAGCAGGTGTTTGTTGGGAGGAGCAATATAAACCGTTTCCGGCTGCAACAGTTCTTCCGCCTCTGCCTGCTTGACCTTCAGAAGCGTGCGCTGCTTCAAGATCTCAGCCAGGAAGCTAGGTTGCCGGGGGCTGAGGTGCTGTACTATGACAATCCCAGCCGGAAAGTCTGGTGGTAACGTAGACAAAATCTGACTTAATGCCTTCAGTCCGCCTAAAGACGCTCCCAGCGCGACTATATCGAAGGCGGCGTTAGGGAAGTGAGAGAGACCGTTGTGTTTTTGGCTCACATTGCTCCTTCGGAGGTAAAATGCCTAAATCGGTTTATGTCTAAGGGTAGATATCTAATTCCCTTAAGTACTATAGCGCACAATCAAAAATCTCACAACCTAACGCTGATGCCAGCACTGACCTGAAAATTAGGCGATCGCTGGTTCATGAGGTTGATATATCTGGGCTAATCTGAAAATATCTGGTAGTGTTTTAGAACAGTATTTTCAAGACACATCTGGGTAATCGTGCGAGTTGCCGGGTTCTTGAAGAAATGGCCAACTCATTGTTATCCGGTGATCAGGGATAAGCAGCATGGCAGCTTTGAAAGGACGAGATTTATTGAGTTTGGCAGACCTGAGCGCACAAGAGGTTCAAGAACTACTGCAACTAGCAGCGCAACTGAAATCTGGGCATCTGAATCTGCGGTGCAATAAAGTTCTGGGGCTTTTATTCTACAAAGCTTCCACGCGAACGCGGGTCAGTTTTTCTGTGGCAATGTACCAGCTGGGCGGACAGGTGATCGATCTCAATCCCGATGTTACCCAAGTCAGCCGCGGGGAACCAGTGGCTGATACGGCGAGGGTTTTAGATCGATATCTGGATATTTTGGCGATTCGGACGTTTGAGCAGCAGCAACTGGAAACCTTTGCCCACTATGCAAAGATTCCGGTGATCAATGCTCTGAGTGATTTAGAGCATCCTTGTCAGGTATTGGCGGATTTATTGACAATTCAAGAGTGCTTTGGCGAACTCTCTGGGTTGACGTTGACTTATTTGGGCGATGGCAATAATGTCGCTCACTCGCTGCTATTAGGCTGTGCGTTGGTGGGGATGAATGTCAGAATTGCTACGCCCCCGGAGTTCGAGCCTAACCCCGTGATTTTGGAGCGAACACGCGCGATAGTAGCTAAGCGACTCGCCGAAGGCATCGCGGGCTCCCAGACAGAAGTTATGGTGACCCATGACCCGTCCATGGCGGCAAAAGGAGCTTCTGTGCTTTACACTGATGTCTGGGCTAGTATGGGCCAAGAGGCGCTAGCTTCTTCCCGGATTCCGGTGTTTCAGCCCTACCAAATAAATCAGCAGTTGTTGAGCACCGCTAACCCAGAGGCAATTGTTTTGCACTGCTTGCCAGCCCATCGCGGCGAAGAAATTACTGATACCGTTATAGAAGGCTCCCAGTCGCGGGTTTGGGATCAAGCAGAAAACCGGCTTCATGCCCAAAAGGCTTTGCTTGCGAGTTTGTTAGGAGCAGATTGATCCGAACAAGGTGTTTGTCGGGGGCAGTTTTGTAGTACGAATGTTCTATATAGAATGATGTACAACCTCCCGACAACTTTATGGAAACCCTAACAGAAGCTCAACAAGAACTGTATAACTGGCTGGCGGAATACATTCGGCAGTACCAGCATTCTCCTTCAATTCGCCAGATGATGCAGGGGATGAACTTGAAGTCGCCAGCACCGGTTCAAAGTCGTTTGGAACATTTACGCGCCAAGGGATACATTGAATGGATAGAAGGTAAGGCGCGGACGATTCGGATTGTGGGATTGATCCGTCCGGGAGTGCCGGTTTTAGGTGTGATCGCTGCCGGTGGTTTGCTCGAACCGTTCACCGATACTGTGGAACAGCTAGACTTTTCTAGCCGGTTGTTGCCAGCCCAAACCTTTGCGCTGCGGGTGATGGGCGACAGCATGATTGAAGACTTGATTGCCGAAGGGGATGTAGTGATCATGCGCCCGGTGCCAGAACCAGATCAGTTAAAAAATGGCACCATAGTAGCAGCACGAGTGGACGGACACGGCACCACGTTGAAGCGCTTCTACAGACTGGGCGATCGCGTCACGCTCAAGCCTGCTAATCCCAAGTACAACCCAATTGAAGTTCCGGCTATTCAGGTACAGGTGCAGGGTGCCCTCATCGGTGTCTGGCGGGACTACGAGCGATGATTAGCCTGAAGCTTCTTCTCCATTATCTCCTGTTTATTCACAAATTGGGGGTACTTAGTATTAAAGTATAATTAGTTGATTAGATATTTATGGGTCAGCGGCAATCCCCGTCCCGCTCTCCTGCTCCAATAACGCGGTTCGGTAAAGCCTCCCGCGTTATTGGCGTACCACTACCGAGCTTACGGCTGTGGTAGTGAAGTCCGGCGGGTTCTAGAGTGAATCAGCTGCTAATGGGATGTCCAAAGATACCGCCATCCATCTACCTGCGAGAGTATCAGCAACAAGCAGTCGCTAGCTGGTTTGCCAACAAAGGTAGAGGGACGCTGAAAATGGCTACCGGCAGTGGCAAGACGATCACGGCACTGGCGATCGCAACTGAACTTTACCAAAAAATCGGCTTGCAAGTTTTGCTGGTGGTGTGTCCCTACCGGCATCTAGTCACCCAGTGGGCGCGAGAATGCCAGAAATTTGGCTTAGAGCCAATCTTAGCCTTTGAGAGTGTACACATCTGGCAGAGCCAACTCTCAACCGGGCTGTACAACATCCGCTCTGGCAACCAGTCCTTTCTCACCGTCATCACCACGAATTCCACCCTGATGGCAGAAGGGATGCAGTCTCAGCTGCGGTATTTCCCCGACAAAACCCTGATTGTGGGAGACGAAGCGCATAACTTGGGTGCACCACGATTGGAGCAGAGTTTGCCTCGCGGAGTCGGGCTGCGCCTCGCCTTGTCAGCAACGCCAGAACGATACTTCGATGATAGTGGAACCAAATCCCTATTTGATTACTTTGGTCCCGTCTTGCAGCCAGAACTAACTCTGGCAGATGCGATTCGACACGGGGCTCTGGTGCATTATCTTTACTACCCTATTCTGGTGGACTTAACAGAATCAGAGAGTCGTGTATACGCCAACTTAACCCGAAAAATTGGGTGGGCGCTAATGGATGGGGAGAATATCGAAGATAGTGTTGCCCTGACGCCCTTGTTAATGCAGCGAGCCAGGTTAATTGGGGCAGCTGCCAATAAATTAGAGGCTTTGCGAAAGCTAATGGTAAGGCGGATGGATACTTACCATACCCTGTTCTATTGTGGGGATGGCTCTGTAGAAACAGCGCTGAGTGAGGACAGCCGTCAGCTGGAGGCTGTAGTCAGGATGCTGGGGGCTGAGCTAGGCTATCGCGTTAACACCTATACCGCCCAGACACCCTTGACAGAGCGGGAAGACTTGCGGCGTAAATTTGAAACTGGCGAGTTGCAGGGTTTGGTTGCTATTCGCTGTTTGGATGAGGGAGTGGATATTCCGGCAATTCAGACAGCTGTGATTTTAGCCAGTAGCGGCAATCCGCGCCAGTTCATTCAGCGTCGGGGGCGAATTCTGCGCCCTCACCCCGGCAAGCAACGCGCCACTCTATTCGACATGATCGTCATGCCTCCAGAGCTTGAGCGAGAAACCTGGGAAGTAGAGCGCAATCTGCTGCGCAAAGAGTTGAGGCGGTTCGTGGAGTTTGCCGACTTGGCTGATAATGCCGGTGCAGCCAGGAAAAAACTGCTTGAGCTTCAGGATAAATACGGATTAATGGATCTATAATAATGTGTAAAATCTAACTACAATCCTGAGAAGCAGCGAGATGAACCAGGAATCAAATCTGAATCAGGTACAGGAGCCAATTACGAGCGCTCCACCCCAAGTTCGGCAAATTATTGAGCGAGTATTGCAAGCCGAAAAAGATAAGCTCTATATGAAAAATCCCCGCCATATAAACGATGACATCCTGAAAATTGTGAAGGAAGCTGTGCAATGAAGCTGATGTCAATCAAACTCTGTAACTTTCGCCAGTTTTATGGCAAAACACCAGAGATTATGCTGGCAAGCGGAGAGCGTAATACCACGATTATTCATGGCAATAATGGAGCCGGGAAAACTACCCTGCTAAATGCCTTTACTTGGGTATTGTACGAAAAATTCAGTGCGGCTTTTGCATCAGTTGACAAACTGGTGAATAAACGGGCAATTAGCGAAGCCGAACCAGGAGAACCAGTAGAATGTTGGGTAGAAGTTACATTTGAGCATGACAGCAAACGCTACCAAGCTAAGCGTCTATCTCGTGCTTACAAGGGTGAAGCTGGCGTTGAGCATGGCAAAAGTGAATTGTATTTACAGATAGCAGGAGATGATGGTCGCTGGTTACTGCCACAACAACTACCAGATGATATAATTGGGCGAATTTTGCCGGCGAGTTTGCATCAATACTTCTTCTTTGATGGGGAGCGGATTGAGCAGATTGTCCGAGATGACAAGAAGTCGGAAATTGCTGAAGCCACCAAGGAACTGCTGGGCTTGAAGGTTTTAAATCGTTCTATTGAACATTTGAAGAACGCTAAGAAAAGTCTGGAAGACGAACTGGCGGCGCTTGGAGATACTGAAACTAAAAAATTGCTACGAGAACAGGAAAAAATAGTTGAACAGAGTCAGGAGCTATCATTGCGTCAAGGTGAAATTGACAAAGAGTTAGAACACCAAGACAAGTTAAAAAGAGCGATTAGCAATCGTTTACTCGAACTCAGCGGTGCCGAAGAATTGCAACACCTACGGGACGAACTTGAAGCCCAGTCAGAATCAATCATAGAACAACTAAAACAAGCTAAGGATACACTGAAACGGGCTATCTCAACCCGAGGCTATACAGTTTTGCTATCGGAGGCAACGGCTGAATTCCGAGGAATTGTGAATGACTTGCGATCGCGAGGCGAGTTACCCACTGGAATTAAGCGGCAATTTGTTAAAGAACTGCTGGAACGGGCACGTTGTATCTGTGGAGCCGAACTGACACATGGCACCCATGCCCATGAACTGGTGCAAGCCTGGATGGATAAAGCTGGAATAGCAGATGTCGAGGAAACAGCTATCCGCATGGAGGCACAAGTGGAGGTAATTGACAAGGAGTCTCCTGAATTTTGGCAGGATGTTGACCGACAGCAAGTTAATATTAATCAATATAGAATCGAACTTTCCCGGATTGAGACTGATCTGGATGATATTAAAATAAAATTGAGAACTTATCCTGATGAAGATATTAGTAAGTTACAAAAGCGATTGGATGAAACTGAAGAAAAAGTTCGGGAATTAACTTTAGAAAAAGGGGCATCCAAGCAGCGAATTGATAGCCTCAAAACTGAAATTGATGCAAAGATTAAGCAAATTGTCAAGTACAAAATGAAGGAGGATAAGCAAGTCCTAGCTCAGCGACGTATTGCCGCAGCCCAGGATGCCATTGAGCGGTTAACTGAAGTGCGATGCCGCTTAGATCAACAGTTCCGCTTGCAACTAGAAAAGCAGGTTCAGGAGATATTCAGTCAAATTTCGTTCACTCCCTATGTACCTAATCTCAGCGAGAAATACGAATTAACGTTGTTTGAGACTACGGCAGGGCAAGAGTCACCCGTTGCAGCTTCCACCGGCGAAAATCAAATTCTTAGCCTCTCGTTCATCGGTGGCATTATTGACAGGGTGCGAGAGTGGAGTCAAAAGAACACCCTCATGGGGCCAGATAGTAGCACATTACCCGTTGTGATGGATTCCCCTTTTGGCAGTTTGGATGAAATTTATCGGCGGCAAATTGCTAAGACAATTCCCATATTAGCAAATCAACTAGTGGTTTTAGTCACTAAGACCCAGTGGAGGGGTGAAGTAGCGCAAGAAATGGCGGCTCATATTGGCAGAGAATACGTTCTTTCCTACAACTCTCCTAAGTCAAACTGTGAAGAAGATTCAATTGAGTTAGGTGGCGATCGCTATCCTTTGGTGAGGCAAAGCTCCAATGAATTTGAATATACCGAGATTATAGAGGTGGAGCCTCGTGGTTAGTTCATCTAGATATCAATAAAATGGCTGATAAAAGAATCAAAATTGCTAAAGATAAGGCTAAGTTGGTGAAAGAATTGAAAGCAGCCGAGGATACAACTGGACCTTTTCAAACCTATGTAGACGTAATGTTGTTTGCAGCAGCATTGGGGGCAAAGCGGAAAAAGCGAGTTGCGTTAGTGGAATTTGCTAAAGACTTAGATCCAATCCGCCGAGATTATTTTGACAACAATAGATGTGAACTTGTGCTCAATTTGCTTGCTATTTCTGAAACTCAAGAGCAGAAAATTCTAGCTGATGATGAAAAATCTGACGAGGAGCGTCTTAAAATATTTGAAGAGTATGCAAATGGTGGACTGGAAATCTTACAAGATGAACTGCGCGGTGCAGTAGACTATGCCGAGAGAATTATATTGATTCTGAGTTCTGAACGAGGGAAGCAACAGCAAGAATCGGATTTTGATCTAAGCAGATTTCTGTCTTGAGTAATTACGATGACAAACAGTTAGTGCAATCATTACTACAATCGCTGCATAGTTCAACTAACTAGACTAGAGACTGCGGCATGAAAATCCGGTTCCACCAAGAGCCTAAGCGAGGACGGCCAAACCAATGTGTTGTATGTGGTAGTATTTACTTCCTTAGGAAGGCGAGAGCTTCTATGTATAGCCAGCAAGGTATAGATTATGGTGACGTTTGCCCAGAGTGCGTGGAATCAGGCGTTGAGGGGATAAAGGCGCGGCTGTTGGAGAATGCCCAACGGCTACGAGATTTTGCTGATGAGCTGGAAGCTTTATCCCGTGAGCCGATACAACTACCTGGGTTGGAAGCTGAATTTAAAGCTTTTCAGGATTAAACAACCCAGTGAACTAGTGGCTCCGAGTTAGGCTAGCCGTTGACCTGGAGCAAACGCGAAGTCAGGAGTCGATCCATCCACTTCTCCAAATAGACTCGATTGGCTTTTTGCTCATCTATGTTCAGCGTATCCAACGGGTAGGGCATCAGCCCCAAAATTGTTGCTGTGGTTACACAGAACATGGATTTTTGGAAACTAATGCAAATTTGCACCCGCAAATCATCTTCTCCCCTCAGGCTGCTATGACGATAAAAATCACGCAGATAA
>JAABUQ010002265.1_pt1 | contig 38649 bp, 4 predicted proteins | sample 5560001 | NCBI WGS metagenome assembly JAABUQ01 (sample SAMN10711888, study PRJNA513371) | rock metagenome | isolation source: Antarctica rocks | place: Antarctica: Victoria Land, Finger Mt nord | collected 2015-12-18 | reverse complement strand
AATATTGTTTTAGAAATGTCTTGATTAAAGCAACACAATTTAGAAGTTGACTAAAATACACAAGTAATTAGATTTAAACGATGTGATTATGCAATTTATATTCAATCTACGCATCGATAGCGTTCAATAATAGATAAAAGATAGAGTTAAAACTTGATCGCAAAACGCGAACTTGCATTCTTGAAAAAGAACGATTTAATCAAGTTCGACTCGATAGATATCGACAAAAATTAGTTAAGTCACAAAGTTAAAGTAAGTGAAGAAAATTGCGAATTTTTTGAGAGTCTTAAATTGTTTAATATAACGAAGAAATCGCTAAAGTACGTATTACGAATATACAACAATTGAAAGCATTTGTTTTAAGAAGAGAAAACGACAAAGACTCTCTCTAAACATTAATCGTAAAATTATGAAATTAAACTTAAATTAGGCAAGCAATTTACGTTTGAATCTATATATGCTTTATTTAAGAAGAAGCTCGAAGTACTTCGCAAATACTTGGCAAAAAACGAAAAAAAAGAATTTATCAAAAAATTCCAATCATAGACAAAATACTTAATTCTCTTTGTATCTAAGAAGAACGAAATTCTTCGTCTATGTGTTAATTATTGGAAGCTAAATTATATTACGATTAAGAATCGATATTTATTACTTAATATTAGTGAGCTTTAAAATCGACTATTTGAAGTTAAGTACTTTATCAAACTAAATCTACGAAAAGCGTACAATCAAATTAGAATAAAGATAAAGAAAGAATAAAAGATAGCTTTTCGCATACAATATAAACTATACAAATACACAATAATGTCGTTCGAGCTTACGAACGTCTCGACAATGTGTTAAAAAATAATTAATGATATATTACGACAACATTTGAATCGATTTGTCATAACATACTTGAACGACATCATAATTTATTCAAAAATCTTAAAAGAATATGTTAGTTATGTTTTCAAAATATTAGAATGTTTAGACAAGAGAAACTTACATCTTAAATCAAAGAAATGCGAATTTCATCGAAAAGAAGTTGACTTTCTTGAATTTGTCGTAAAACGACATGAAATACGCATGAATTTTAAGAAGCTACGAGCAATCGAAGAATAAAAATCATTTATCAATGTTAAAAAAGTGCAATTCTTTCTAGATTTCATAAACTACAACAAAAAGTTCATCAAGAATTACTTCGTTAATGCAATATTAATGACGAATTTTACGAAAAAGAATACGTCATAAATATAAGAATTTGTAGAAGAAAAATCATTTTAGAATCTTAAGCTAGAATGTTTAAAGAAATCAATATTGAAAATGTACAATTCACGATTATCAAATAGAATTAAAATTGACGCATTAGATTTAATTATCGACGCATGCTTTAATCAAAAGCATAAAGACATATAGCACTCAATAACATATCTCTCGAGAAAACTCTTGTTAATCGAATAGAATTACGATGTTCACGATAAGAAACTACTCGTTATTGTAGTCTTCTTGAAGTCATGAAAAGTATACATCGAAAAATTATCAAAATTTACGATTCTTACGAATCATAAGAATCTTGTGCACTTTATCATTATTAAATAGCTTAACAAAAGACAAGTACGATGATTAAAACGACTCGAACAATACAAATTCAAAATACAATATATTTTAGACAAAAATAATGACAAAGCAAACGCACTTAACAAAAGAAATAATTATATAAAAACGAAGAAATCGTTTAATTACAACATACTTAAAGTTAACAAAGACGAATCACTATTAGCGAACAAACACGAGTTAAATGTTACATTACGAATACTTCGAAACGATACAAAAGAGTTTTCAATAGAGAAAGAAAAACTTCAAATATCTATCGACAAAATCGACGAATGTATAAGAGAACATCATGATGAATCATTGCAAAGACATTCGAGAATGATTAACACTCTTTCGCTTTTACGTCAACATTGTTAATTTTTATAGATAAGACAAGTTGTCGAGACATACATTAAATTATGTCTTAGCTATTAGCAAAACAAACATGATACATATGCGAGCTATGACGAAATTCAATATTAGAAATTATCTAAATTGTTATGAAATAAAGTTACGATAAACTTTATTATTAAGTTGTCTAAGTTGACGAATCTAGCAATTGAAGACAAATATAATTCGATACTAGTAATAATTGACAAACTTATCAAGTACTCACATATTATCGCATGCAAAGAGAAGTTCATAGCAAAACAATTGGAATACATTATATTAGATCGACTTATACGATATTATAATATACTCAAAGAACTAATTAGTGATAGAGACAAGCTCTTCACGTCTAACTATTGGAAGACGTTTCTTTCAAAGTTAGATACAAGACTTCGAATATCTATTGCCTATTACTCGATCACGAATGATTAAATAGAACGAACAAATTAGAGTCTAGAGCAATATCTAAGATACTACGTCAACAATACTTATAGCAATTGAGTATCACTTCTATCTATGACTCAATTAACATTAAATGCAAAAGTTTCGAATACCATTAAGATAACTTCATTCTTCGTTAATTATAACAAAGAACTTAATTTCTTCGAGAAAGAACGCACGCATTTGTCGACACAATTAGCAATTAAGAAGATAGCGACATTGAAAAAGATATACGACAACATCTTAAAAATGCAAGAAAGATTGACCAAGTACTAGAACAAAAAACGAAAAACGACATCTTAACTAAAGAAGAAGAATAAAATGTATCTTTTTACGAAAAATCTTAGAACAAGAAAGTCAAACAAGAAATTAAATTATGTCAAGATCGAATCGTTTCTTATTAAGAAGATTAAGAGATCAATCAATTATGAACTCGATTTACCTAAGGACGCCAAAGTATTTCTAGTATTTTATATCTTATTGTTGAAATCAACGAATTCAATCACGTCTTTATAGAACACATTTTATTTCCATTCACAAGAAGAGAAACAATATGAGGTTGAGAAAATTCTACGATAGAAAGGTCAAGAATATCTTATCAAGTGAAAGAAATAATCTATCTCGAAGAACACATAAGAGTCAAAAAAGAATCTTAATCGTTGTCAAAATCTTCTAAGAAAGTTTTATCAAAGTTAGACAAGAAAGCAATAGCCCAATTCCTATTAGTTGAAAATTGAAATTGTTTGAACGACACATCAAACAACAACTCAAGAGTCTTCGCGATAAACTTAGTGAAGTGTGCTTCGTTCATCTTTAAATCATCAATGTTCTTTCACTTCATTACGATCATTTCTTCTTTCTTATTCTCTAGGAAGTCAAGTTGCTTTTCTAGTCGACTTAGCTTAGCACGCGCTTCGCGCACTTCTTTCTTTAAGCGCATTCGTTTCTCATGAATTCGTTTTATCAAAGTAGAAAAGATTGTCAAATCACAATCACGATTAAATCGCACACACTTCACACACTTCTTAGAATCATCACTCACACAATAGACTTTACTAGACGTCGCACAATTGCGACAAGGACGCATTGCTAAAGACACAAGTTCTAGAGCGTCGAAGAGATCTTTCTTGCGAAAAGAAGAATTTCTAGTATTAATCTTTCTTGAAGGCATGATGGGGAGGCATTGGGTTTCGAGACGAAAACTCTAAAGAAGAGAGATAGTGTTACGAGCTTATCAAAGCTATATTAGTGGTTTAGGTTCTACGCCTCTAGGGCGAACCTACTATCATGTTCGACATGTTCGAGGAGCGAACATTCTAAGTCTAATGTTCGATATGTTCGACGAACGAGCATTGCGAGCAACCATGTTCGCTATGCTCGACAAACGAACATTGCGAACAATCAATATTTTCTTAGATATATAGGAATTGGAATACGACTTCCTTATGAATCGTGTTCAACTTATCTTAAGTCTTGACTTATTGTTACGATTGCCAAAGTTGCAAACCCTTGTTACCAAGTGATTGCTTGCATTGCCTAAAGACGTCTACAAATCTCTTCAAAGCATAACTCTCTCTAATACCTTCGAAGAAAGTACTAGCGTAACATAGGGCTAGGTAAGATTAAATCAAGTCAATACGAAATTTTTCGATGAATAAAGATTTTAAACATATCTAATCGACTTGGTTTTGTTGTAAAAAATGTTTTTACTTTCTCTCTAACGTTACTTGAACACGCATTATAGAAAGCTTCTCTATAATATTAAGAATTATATTTATAATTTACAGTTGCGCTTCTTTTATTCGCATTACTTATATAATTCGACGCCATTCTAAATGTTATCGTATCTAAGAATCGACATCATTGTAACGTCAAGTAAAATATAAAAGAACTTTTAGTGTACGTTTGATAGAAGTAGCGAGAATTTATACTATGTAGTAGACTCGACAAATATACTTGGATTTATATTTATCTTAACGCAATTTACCACTCAATGCAACGAGTCAATTAGATGCTTGACTCTTGCTTATTAATTTCTAGCAACTAAGCTTCTAATTAATTTGTTGCACTAAGAAGTAAAATATATATTACGTCTCTCTTATTGCGCTACTTGCTTTTCTGCTGCTCTCTTATTGCTTTTGCTTCTGCTTTTTTGCTACTTTCTTAATATTTTTTCGAACTTTCTCGATATTTTCTTATTGCGCTCTCTTGCTTTCTTGTTGCTCTCTCTAAAGCAATTATGCTTTCTTTCTTGATTTAGAACAATAATTTCAAATTCTAGATTCTAGATTCGAGATATATATAATATATTATATATATTTCGAACTTAAGACTGTAGATTGCTATTCTAAATTAAAAAAGAAAGTAAGATTGCTTAAAAGAGAGTAACAAGAAAGCAAGAAAACGTAGCAAGAAAGTATCGAGAAAGTACAAAAGAATATTGAAAAAATATAAGAAAGTATAAGTAAGCAAGAGAAAGCATTATAAAATAGTACTAAAGTATAGCAAGTAAATATCTAAAATAAATTCTCTTATCTTTAACTCAAGTTGCTCTTATTATTTTTTAATAATATAATTTTAGCTTGCTATCTTCTTAATTAAGAAATCTTAAACGCGCAATAGAGCAAACAAATAAATATTTTGCAAATTTTCTATACTTTGTTCTTATTTATCGAGCAAAAAAGTGCTAATTTTACAAATATTACTTATAACGTATATCTGTCTTTATACTTTTATTATTGCTATTATTTAAAATGCTTAAATTCGAGCAAGTGTATTTGCTATATATACTTATATCATAAAAGTAATATATATAAACAAGAACTATTAAAATATTCTAATATAAAAAAAAGATTTAAAAGAGAACTCGACAAATTTAATAAAATTTAAAATATTTAAAAGATAAAAACAAGCAAGAAAACAATATTGCAAAAGATAAATACTACTATATTTAAAAAATAATTATAAAAAATAGAATTTTAGAATTTTAAAAAGATTAATATTGTATTTGCTTATATTGCTTAATAATTTAATACTATTATTATTGTTGTTATCTATAAATACTATATTAAATATAAATTTTAATAATAGCAAAATAATTAATAAGCTTTTTAAATTTTTTACAAATTGTATCTTTATCTTTATCTTTCTTATATATTATTTTATTATTTTATCGAAATTGCAAAATAATTATTTATATCTATATCGAAGTTTATTATTTTAATTATATATTGTTATAATTTACTTTATTATATGTAATTTTTTTTTGTTATTATTGTTTACTTACATTTGCGTTTCGAGAGATAAATCGAGCTTAATAGATTAAGATTCTCTTAAGATCTTGCAAATCTTACAAATCTAACTATTCTATATACTTAAATTAGTATTGTCGAGATAAAATCTACTTAAAGAGCTTGTTTTGTTTCTTTATATTCGACAAAGTTGCGAAATCTTAATTAAGTTAAACTATATCTTAATGCGTAAAATTTTAATATTCGCAATGCGCATAAATGGTTGCAATTGCTTGCTAATTGCACAATTACATTAAACTATTACATTTTTTGCTTTAAATATTAGATTTTGTCGATTTAAACAAACTTTACTTTTAAGACAAATCTAATAAATTAAGAGAATATGTGCGCATCTTACGTAAACAAATTATAATTGTTATACAAGATAGACGCATTTATAAATTTAATATTGAGAAATATTAAGATTGTCTCTTGCAAAGCTTGACTTAAATCTCTAGATTCTCGCAAATAATGCAAGATTTATTAACTCTAATCTTAATCTCGCACAAAGCTCAAATATTAGTAATAGAAAACTATGACTTTTGTTATAGTAGATCTAGATATATCTAGAACTAAAGTTAGAATTTATTATATGCAAATATATCTTATTTGCTTGCATCTTTTTTAGTTAAAATAATATAATACAAGTACAATAATTGTTTTTAATTTTCTCTTCTATTTTTTAATACTTTTTTGCAACGTTTATTTTAACTGCATTTTATTATCTTAGCTAAAAAAATTATATAAAAGTCTTTTTTTTTAGTTCTCTAACAACTTTGTTGCAACTATATTTCTAAATATTTTAAAACTAATTTTTAAAACTAATTTTAAGTCTTTCTTATTCTTATCTATAGATATAGAAGTTTTATTGCTTGTATTAATATTTTAAAAAATATATAAATTCTATTTAAAAGATATTTAATTATCTCGAAATTTTAATTCTTTAAAAATATAAAAAAATGTTATTGTTTACAAATTAATATTGCTATTTAAAATCTATTAATATTAAATTTAAATTTAATTGTATTTAGAATTATTGTTTACTAGTAATATCTAATATTTAGATAAATAACAATTGTTATATTTAGATTTAGGTAGTCACTTCGCACACATTATTCTACTTTGCTTATACATTACTTCTCACTATAGCGTCTTCTAAGCGACCAATAGTTCTAGAAATTTTCCTTCGTTGTTAACGAGTTGTAATCTAGTATAGAGCAGAGTTTCGCGTCAAAAAACAAATTAGATTGGAATAAGCTCAACGCAATTGTTTCTCAAAAGAATCGTCGAAAACATAATTAGAGACTAGAATTTGGATTAGAGAATTAGAATTAATATATTTTGTATAATGCGAATGATGTGTGAGCAAAGTAAGATAATGTATATGAAGTAATTATCATTTAATATTTACTACTTATTATAGAAAATTAAGAGTATATTAAAAATTTGCTCTTAGATTGTTTTGCAAATTGCTATTTATTGTATAAGATAATTAAATAAAAATATATTTGCGTTTCGAAAAATAAACTAAGTTTAATAGATTAAGATTTTTTTAAAATTTTTAAAATTTTATAAATCTAATTATTCTATATACTTAAATTAATATTGTTAAGATAAAATTTACTCGAAAAACTTATTTTTGTTTTCTTGTTATTTAATAAAGTTGCAAAATCTTAATTAAGTTAAACTATATCTTAATACGTAAAATTTTAATATTTGCAATATATATAAATATTTATAGTTGTTTACTAGTTGTACAATTATATTAAACAATTATATTTTTTGCTTTAAATATTAGATTTTATCAATTTAAACAAATTTTACTTTTGAGATAAATCTAATAAATTAAAAAAAAAATATATATATTTTATATAAATAGATTATAATTGTTATATAAAACAAACGCATTTATAAACGCAATATTAAGAGATATTAAAATTATCTTTCGCAAAACTTAACTTAAATTTCTAGATTTTTGCAAATAATACAAGATCTATTAGTTCTAATTTTAATTTTATATAAAGTTTAGATATTAGTAACAAAAAACTGCAACTTTTGTTATAGCAAATCTAAGTATATCTAGAATTAAAATTAGAATTTATTAAATATAAATATACATCTTTGCAATTACAATATTAATATTAGATAATTTTTGCAAACTTTACTTAATAAATATTGTTTAATTTTAAGTTAATTTTAATTTTATTCTTTAATTAGATATCTAACAATTAATTGTCTACATAAAATTAGCAAGATAAACAAGAGAGTTATCGACAAAATAAGCAAGAAAATACAAAGAAAGATAATAGCAAATAGATAAATTTCAAATATTTCGATCTTTTATATAGATAGTTTTCAAAAATAATTAAAGATACAAATAGAAATTAATTCTAAGTATACAAAAGATATATTTTAGATTTAAATTTGTATCGAAAAATTAATAAAAAAATATACTAAATTCAATAACAAAAAGACGTAAAATTAAGTATCTTTTATAAATTTTCTTAATTTGTTAATTTAGTTTATTTACAAGATTGTTAAATTATTTAATTAGATTTAATACAAAGAAATAATATGCAAGCAAAATAAAAATAATATATAAAAAAAGTAGAGTAATATACAATTAGTAATTATCTATGCTTATTTTAATACAATTTATTACTTAATATAACAAATTAATTAGAAGCTTAACTCTTGTTTATTAATTTTTAGCAATTAGACTTCTAATTAATTTGTTATACTAAAAAATAAAATATATATTGCGTTTTTCTTATTGTATTACTTGCTTTTCTATTGCTTTTCTATTGTTTTTACTTTAACTTTTTTGCTATTTTTTTAATATTTTTTTATTGTATTTATTTATATTTCTGTTGCTTTTTGTAAAGCAATTATATTCTTCTTCTTAATTTAGAACAATAATTTCAAATTCTAAGTTTAAAATATATATAATATATTACATATATCTCGAATTTAAAATTGTAAATTGCTATTTTAAATTAGAAAAAAGAGCAAAGTTACTTAAAAAAAAGCAATAAAAAGGCAAAAAAATATAGCAATGAAGTATTAAAAAAATATAAGTAAATATAAGTGAATGAAACAAAGTACTATAGAATAGTACTAAAATACAATAAATAAATATTTAAAATAAATTCTCTTGTTTTTAACTTAAGTTGTTTTTATTGTTTTTTAATAATATAATTTTAGTTTGCTATTTTTTTAATTAAGAAATCTTAAATATGTAATAAAATAAACAAACAAATATTTTATAAATTTCTTATATTTTGTTTCTATTTGTCGAGTAGAAAAGTGCTAGTTCTATAAATACTACTTATAATATATATCTATTTTTATACTTTTATTATTATTATTACTCGAAGTACTTAGACTTAAGTAAGCATATTTGCTATATATATTTATATAATAAAAATAATATATATAAGCAAAAACTATTAGAATATTTCGATATAAAAAAAGATTTAAAAGAATATAATATATTGCGACAAAGCACACGCAATAAATGCAGTCTATAACGCAGGATTAAGAAGACGAATAAACTCTTATAGAAAAGAGATTTAGAGAATACGTCAACGTCATCAAAGTGACGCTCTTTATTCACAACAGAAGATTATATGAGCATATAAACGTCTTACTTATAAAGATATTAAGAAGATTGATTATAACGTTCTCTTCGTACTTTTATTAGACAGATTGCGCAACTCTATTCAATACAATTATTCAATTAAATATTGCTCGATTTAGTTAGCGTAATTCGAAAAGAATAAGCAAATCTAGCAACTTAACAATTTCAATTAAATTAGTATTTAATTATTGAATACTTATTTAATTGACTTATTATTTTATTCAATTGCTTTAATTACTTGTCTAGACGTAACTTATAAAGGTTATAATTATTTTCTCTATTGTTGTCGTCGTTGTTGTCGTCGTTATATCTAGAGATATATTTAAAAGTTATTTTTACGTTCTTGATTTAGATATTTCTTTACGACAATTGAAGTCTTTGCAATTATTGTCGTCTTTGCAACTCTCGCAATTATTGTTATCTTTGTAGATCTTGCAATCTTTGAAGAATATACAACAATTATCTTGTAAACAAAAGAAGATAATCTAATTTAAATTAAAGTTGTTTTAACAATTGTTAAGAAAAAAAAGAAGACAAATTGATAAAAAATATCAAAAATCAATCATACAAGAATTGAAAAAAAAATATCAAGTTAAATGCAAATAGCAATATTAATCTCGATTTTTATATTTAAAATATTGTTAATCGATATTGTGCTTTTAATACTTCTAGTAGTTCTTTATTGTTAAAAATCTCTATTTCTTTTGTTTCTTACAAGCGAAAGAAAAATCGACAACTAAATTTAAAGCTCAATTACAATCAACAATTTATAGAGAAAAACAATGCTATTTTTGCTAATATATGCGTAACTAGATTTGCGAAATATAATATCGAAATTATATAACATTTCTAAAATAAAATTAGAAAGAAATTCGAAACAACAATAAATTGTAAATATATCAATATTAGTAAATAAATAAAGCACTTAATAAGTAAAAAAAAAAATTAGAGTTTTATACAAATTTAATTATGCAATACAAGATAACAATTGAATTTAAATTATCGATAAATAAATATTTATATTTGTAGTATACTAGAAGATAAAAAATTAAAAAAATTCTTTGCGAAAGAGAAAAATAAAAGAGAATACAAAATACAAAAAGAGAAGAAACAAACTTAATCAATAACTAAAGAATAAAATAAATTACAAAATCTTTTTTTTCTTCTTTTTTGTTATTTTTGTTAGCAATAAAAAGAGCTTCGAAAATTAAAGCAATTTCGAAAATAGTAGCTCTAATATATTCTTTAACCCAAAGAAGAATATAAAAAATTTAAAACCTGTAATAGAAACAAGCTCTTTATCTAATAACAATACAATAATAATAAAAGATTTAGACTACAAAGAAAATATAAATAATAATTGACGTACAAAAGTATTATTTTTATTTTAAGATAATAACAATTATTTGTTTATATTCTTTAAATCTTTATTAAATAAATTTATATTTTTAGAGTTTATAAAATGTTAAAAAAGCAAGATTGCAAAATAATCTTAAAATAACAAAAAGATTTTGAAAAGATTTAAACAAATATATATCAATATAATAAACAACAAACACTTAGATATTTTGCAAAACATATTAATCAATTACTTCAAAAATCGAATATTATTAACAAAAAATTTATTAAAACAAAAATTTTTGTTAAAGAAGATAAAAATTATATTTAAAAGATATTTGATAAAATATATTGCAAAAGTCTTGAAATTTAGACGTTATCTTAAGAAATTGTTGCATAAGTATTATAAAAAAACTATTAATTTTTAATAAAATAATTTGTTTAAAGATTTAATTAAACTTAGCAAGAATATAGAGTAACTAAAACAATTATATAAAAGTAATAGAGAAAAATTTGTAACAAATAATATAAGAAAGAAGAAATTTGCAACAAATAATACAAATAACAAGAAAATCGAAACAAATAATATAAATAATAAGAAAATTGTGACAAGCAATAAAAGAAAAAGAAAAAAAATTTGGATTCGAAAAAGTAAATTGTAATATTAGATGCGAAAAGAAGATATTTTTGCGAGAATATTTATAATTTAAGACGAAAATTATTATTATTATATTTTTTTTTCGAAGCTTCGCAAGCTTTATTCGAAAAAAAAAATAATTAATTATTAGACTTTTGTATACAATATTGTCTCTTTCGAGAATATTAAATATATATTAAAGAGATGTAATACGCAAGTTGCAATACAAACAAGTATAAACTATATTTATTTTGTTAACAACTCGAAATTTTATCTTTGAACAAAAAAAAACAATAATTTAACGTTTAATCGCATTTGCGTTAATAATATCTCTAAAAAATCTTTAAAATAAGCAAATAATATTTAGATTAAAAAGTACTTATATTGACAATATTATTTACAATTATAACTTTTTGTTAAATTAACAAAAAACTTCTAATTATTAAAGATATATAGATAATTATGTTATTGCAACAATTTAATGCAATAATAATAAAAAATAATAAAAGAGAAAAAAAGAAACAAAAATTGTCTTCGAAAGTTTAATTTAAGATTCTTCTCTATATTTTAATAATTAAACAATAACAACAAAATTTAGAACAACAAGTATTAAAAATTAGCACTAGAAAACTTTATCGAAGCTAGATATATATATAAATACAAGAGAGAAAATTTAGTACTTTTATAATATAGAGCTTTTAAAATTTTTAAAGACTCTATCGACTTGCAAATATTTCGAAAGACTAGAAGATTATATTGTAAAGCAAGATTTTATTTAATTGTTTTATAAACATATATAGTAGTTAGTTAGAAGAATTATTGCTAAATAGAGATTTTTAATCGATTATAATTCGACTTTTATTTACGTCTTAAAAATATTAAATATTTATAAAATTTAAATTAAATTAAATTAAAGAAGTTTTCGACAACAATGCGAGTTTCGAATATTTGTTTATTAAGAAAGATTTATTTTTTATTTATATAATCTAAATAAAAAGATATAATATATAATTAATAAATATAGACTTTATTGTTATATAATTAAAGTGTTCTTCGATTTTTAAGAAGAATTTTTAATTGATTTTGCACTTTGAATTTTTGTAATATTATAGTATTGTTTATTTTATATTTAAAAGAATTGTAAATAGATTCTATTAAATTGTTTAAATAAATAATAATTAGTTAAATTATTTTGTGTAATTTTTTGTAGTTAAAGTAATAGAATTTTTGTTTTATATTTAACTTGCAAAACTTCTAAAAAGTTCTATTATATTACAAGATTTCTAGCATAAAGAGAATTCTTGCTTGCAAAAGCTTTTCGTAGACGTTTCTTTCTTAGACGCATTGCGCTAGTAATATATATAGCTATTGTATATAGCATTAATGCAACTCAAATTCTTATATTCTTATATTTTGATAATTTTAACTTGCTTATATTATATTACTTATATTATTGTTGCTTTGCAATAATTATTAAAAGATATCTTGTCTTTATTAGATCTTGATTAGCTCTAAAATTTCGTTCGCACAAGCATTTTTGTTCTTTACTTATCTTATCTTTGACGATTGTCTATTAGCTTTTGTTGCAAAGAGCTTTCGTATTATTATTATTATTATAAGTTGTTCTTTCTTTGTTAGAAGTCGATCTATACAAGACTTTCTTGCTATCTTCGTTATCGTCTTCGATCGAAATATTTTATCTATCTAATAAAGTCTTTCGCAGAAGTTAATTAAAGCATCGACGCTACAAAAGTAGTTAATGCGTTTACAAGATCGACGTTCGAACTTAATTAAAGCAACACTATTATTAAAAGAACAAGTACTACGTTTATCGAAGCAAGTTACTACAACATTATGTCGAATATAAACGACAGTAAAGTAACTAATTTGTTAATTGTGTTGTTCTTTGTAAACTGTAGCGCTAACATCGATATTAACTACAAATTTCGCGAATAAAGTTACGCAAAGATTAAGATATCGCTATCAAGAAAAGCACTTTCTAGAAAAGATTGTATAAATATAGATATCAATCTTACTTTAATCGATTGTTAATTTCTAAAGAAATAGATTTCGAACGCTGTTATACGTATTATAATTACTCTTATAATAATACACAAACTTGAAACTTTTTAGTATCGAACAAATAAGTATGTAATTGAAACTCTTTATTTTATTAAAACAAATAAGAAAGAAAGAAAAATCTATGTTATTTTCAAATGCAAACTTTATATTGTCGATAATCTTAAGATTAACGTTTTAATTAAAAATAATATTATAAGAGTTAAAAGTATTTTGATTAACGTCGAAAAAAAGATCGCTTATATTAAAAGTTGTAAGATTAACATTTTTATTAAAGTTTATTCTTTTCAAAGTATTGCAATTTAGAAATCAATTTATTTGCGTAAGATTACTATTATTTTATCTTATATTAAAACTTTTGTAAAAATTTATTACTTAACAATTCTTGAAAATCAAAATTATTTGTTTAAATTAAAAGAACTTTCTTATGTTACAATTTATGCTTACATAATTAATATTGTTATTAAAATAATAATATTTTGCAACAATTTTAACAATTTTGTGTAAATTTCTTACAATTGTCGTTTAGAGAAAGTTATTAAGCTAAAATATTTCAACGCTTTTTATATCGAGAATGTCGAGTTGCATAATTTAATTACTAGAAAATCAAAGTCTTAACATTAATCTTCGTAATTCAAAAAAGTGCTCTTTATTTTTATCGCAATTGAAACAATTAAAATTAATGTTAATATTATTATATTTGTTATCGAAGTATTTTCAAGTACTATTATAGCATTATCTAGCGTAATATATTAGATCTTGTTAATAACCTTGTTTGCAATTTTTACTATTCTAAAATTGTCTTTCTCTATGTTAACAGATTGCTTGCGAAAGAATTTCGCAAATATTACTAAATTTATTGAAATTATAATACTTAACAAAGTTATTATTTACAATAATATTAATGACGTTTTGCAAATTCTTCGACAGATAATAGAGACTTTTTTTAGTCTATAAAAAGACATTAACTTCGCAAATATATTAAAAGAAAACTAAATATATATATCTTTAAAAGCAAAATAAGAAAACAATATGTTCAATAAAGCAAAACTCTATTTTTTCGACATTTAAGATCGACAACTTGTTGACAAAATCTTTAACAAATTGCATTAATTCGAAAAGCTTTTCTAAATAAATCAATTAATATTGTTTAACTATTTCTTGTTTTGCATCTCAAAAATCGTATTAAACAATAAGAGAAAGAATTGTGTTATTATTAATTTATAAGATCTAAATTTAATTACGCAATCTAATATATATTCTTTGTCTTTGCAATCAAATATTATTTGACTATTACAAGAATGCAAATATATTATTGTAATAAATTGCGTCTTGTTCTTTTATTAGTAACAAATATATCTCGACGATTGTTACAAGCTAATAATAATTAATTATTGCAATTAGAAATTCTTTAATGTTGTTGTAATAAGATACAAGAATTCGTTCGTTTACGTGCAAAGACAAATTAATTGCATATTACGCAATTATCGATGTTACGCTTGCGTTTATGTTAATAATATAATAATTTTCTCGAAGTCTTTGACAAACTACAAAAAGCATTTTACGAAAATCTTTAACACTTTTTTTGTTAACAACATTTTTATTAAATTAAGCAAGACTTTTGTAAAATATTTCTTTATTTAACTTTTTAATCAAAAGATAAACTTCTTCCATCTTGTTTTTGTCGAAGACAAGTTAAAGACTATTGTATTGCTAAAATTTTCTCGTATTTTTAAGCAACTTAAATACTATCTCGAACTTATTAAATAATTACGAGAATATGTTTCGCTTTACGTAGATATCTTCAAATTTCTTCAAGATAAAAAAATCGAGTTATTGCGTAACGAACTTGTCGTCGAAAACGCTAAAAGATTACACTTGTTAAAGACAAGACTTAAGAATTTTATTGTTTATAAATTTGCGTTATTTGATCTTCTTTAGTTAATGCTATTTAAGAGTATTTTTCTAATTTATGTTAGCAATTTACGATAACTATTTATTGATCTAAATGTTAATAAGAAATTCGATTTCGACGCAATAATATATTACGTCAAGAATACTTGAAACAATAAGAAATTGTTTTCTCGCAACTATATAGAACCTTATTTTTTTATTATCAATTTCTTTTTATACAATTGTAATAAATTTCGTATTAACTTTGTTGCAATTCTTTGCTCTTGCTAATTTTAATATCTTGATATTAGTAGTTTGCAAATTTACAAAGCAAATTATTTTAATTTTCGATAAAGTAAAATAATTTGTTATTAATTGAAAAAAAGTACTTCTTTACAAACTAAATATTGTTGACTAAGTTTTTTTTAAAAGTTATCGTTAATAATTGCGATCGCAAATTTTTGTCTAATTTTTAAATTGCGATATTTTATTACTTAGAAGTTAAACTTCTTTATCCTACAACATATTATTCTTAAATTAATAATTAGTCGAAACGTACAAATTAAACAATAAAGATAGTCTTGCAATATTATATAAGCATTATAAATAACGTCGCGAATTGATCGAAAATTCTAGATCTTATACAATGAATTCTTAATAACTTTACTTCAAACACAATAGACAAAACTTCTAATAAGATTGTATATAATTTCTTGTCTTTGTTCGCGACAAATTTGCTAAAGTTTTTCGCAAGTTCTACTATTAATTCAATCTTAAAATCGAAAGTCTTTCTTAAGATGTATCTTTGCTTAAACGTTGTTAACGCAATATTCTTTGCGTAAATGCAATTTAAATATTATTGTAATCGCAAATATCAATTAATGTTTATAAAGATAAACGAGTAAGCAATATTTTATTTGCACAAAAAGCACAAAATCTTGTTAACAAAAAACAAAAAATTAAATTAACAATACATTAACTTGTTTTAGATAATAAAAAAGATCGATTGTTTTACTTATTGTCTAAAATTTTTATTGTATTGAGGATTTATCTTGTCTTTATTATTGTATAGCTAGAGTTGTTGTTGTTATCGAACGTCAATTTCTTTAAGTATTTTCGTTCAAATTATTTCAATTTTGTGTTTGTAAAAAAAGATACTAATAAAGTAAAGTTTTTCGAAGTCGATTGCGTTATTGATTGTCGTATTATTGCATATTGCGATATAAAATATCTTATTAGATAAAAAGATCACAATGTTGAGTTCGATAAATAACAAAATATTTCTAAATTGAAAAAAACTATAAACTTGATTTATAATTACGAAAACAATCTAATTGAAACTATCTTTTTGTTTGATTGTTTGCGAAAGTCTTCTACTATTATAGTATCGAATTTCTCTATCGCAACGTCGAAATTCTCTATAAAAGCATTCTCTTATATATTTGATTGCAAGTTCGCGATTGTTATATTTTCAAAATTGTTATTAGAACAAAAGACAATTGTTTTGCGCAAGTCTTTCGCAATCGTTATAACTTCAAGTTTATTATCGAATTAGAAGACGCTTGTTCTACGAAAGTCTTTTGCGATTGTCAAATTTTCTTAGTTGTTGTCGAAAAAAAAAGATGCTGTTAAAGTACTTGTTTTATTGAATTCGAATGTTCGTGTCATGTCGTCGGGCTCGCCCCTCGAGCGCGCAGGGGCAGCACTCCTAGTATATATGTGTAATAGATGGTATCGCGTTCGTTAGGTCGCGATTACTGTGATCTTTTGGCCCAATGAGGCTCGAGGCATCTATTACTCCTGGGGCGCGACACAGTAATCGCGATCTAACGGGTGCGATACTATCTATTACACATATATACTAGGAGTGCTGCCCCTGCGCGCCCGGGGGGCGAGCCCGACGACATGACAGTTCGTCGACTTCGATCAAAAAAGACTATGCTATCGAAATAGAAATAAAGAAGTATATACTTGATTGCTTAATATGTTTATGTTATTAAGATAATGTCTTTCTTTTCTTTTGATAAGCAAATTGTTACGAAATTTCTAGATTAATTGTCGATTCAATATTTGGTTTCAACTTTGAAATCGAATCGAATTATTAAGAAATTAAATAAAATTGAATCGCTTAAAGAAGCTAGCTTATTACTATAATAAGTTTAGCTTAGTCGAAAAGCTGCTATTTTAAGCAATTCGATTTTAAAAAAAAATCGAGAAATCAAATCTTAATGCTCTCACGTGATATTTTCGATTCCTCGCGATTAATCTAGAAATTTCTAGTATAAAGAGAATTTCTGTTTGCAAAAGTCTTTTGCAAACATCTCTTTCTTAGACGCATTGCGCTAGTAATATATATAGTTATTGTATATAACATTAATGCAATTTAGATTCTTACATTCTTACATATTAATAAACTTCTATATAGTGCTTTTGTCTCTAATTTTTTCTATTTTTTTTATTGCTTTAATGTATCTTTTAACATGTATATAAATAAGCGTTAAATGCTATTAAAGTATATTATTGTATTAAATTTCGAGATATTTAAGAAGATTGTTAAGAACGCAAGAGAGATAAAAGAAAAAACAATTAAATTGTTTTGCTAATTTAAATAATTAATAAAGATAAAATAATTTGTATAGAAGACAACAAAGAGCAAGTTCGAAGAATAGTTTAATACAATTGTTTTACTTAATAGCATTACATCGACAAGTTGAAATAATTCCTTAGAAATTCTATTAGCGACTCGAGACTCTTGAAATCGTTATGTCGATGTTTTAGTCTTAAAGTTACATTAGCAATATAAAGTTGCTTTAGAGTTTGTTTCAAGTCAAAATATTTATTCTCGCAAAATAGTATTGTCGTAAATTATAATGTTTCTCTTGATTTATTTTGCGATATTCTAATCTATATTTACAACATAAATTATAGAAAATATAACGTTTTTAACGTCTATAATTATCTAGACTCTTATTCGATCGCAACTTATATGCACAATAGTATTGCAATTTCTAATATAATTTGTTTGATTTATATTATAACATTGAATGCATTTGCGCTTACAAAAATGCTTGATGCTTTTAACATTAAATGCATTTTTCTTATATATACATTATGCTTTTACAAGAAGTAAAAATTCTTCTTCTTATTATTTATAAAAATATTTACGTACAAACACTCTTTTGTATAAGCAATAAATTTTTTGTATCTCTTTGCATTATTTACAATTAATAAAAGAATCTTCTTTCTCTTTGTATATTAAATTGTATTTGTTTTACTTTCAATATTTAACTTTTTTCTTTAAGCAATTTAATTAAGTGTTGATTTTAACAATATATTTTTCTTTTGTTTCTTGATTGAAGCTCTATATTTATTTTATTAAAAATTATTTTTAATGTTGATTTTCGACTTAACAATTGACTTGTTCGCAAATTATATTAGCACAAATAATAATATAAAAATAACAAACGCAACTTACTATATTAATACTTCTTTCTTTTAATATATTTTGTTTGTCACTTTGTAATTAGTCTCGATCGATTTAAAACTTAATTACAATTATTAAAAACAATTTACATTTTTTGCTATATTTCTTGAGAAGTCGTAATCGTCTAATTGCAAATAAACGTAAATATTTGACATTCAATTTAATATAATCTTTACAAAATATCTTTTATTAAGAAAGTTTACTTCGATATTATTCTTTTTCTTAGATTCTCTCTATAAGCATTTTTGTCGTTAATTAACATATATATTGCTATTTGTTAGATTTGAACAAGATCTAATCTAGATTTACATCTTTATTTAAGAATGTCTATTTAAACATTATTTTGTGTAATAATCTCTCTTTATAAGTACGTTCTTAGTTAGTTAACTTATTTGTTGTTATTTGTTAAATCTAGACAAGATCTAATTTAGATCTTCTTCTTTGTATATAAGCAAGTCTATCTAAATGTTGTTGTTCTTCTTAGATTCTTCTTGTAAGCATTTTTCGCAATTAGTTTACACAATACTTGTTATCTATTAAATTTAGACAAAATCTAATTTAGATCTAATTTATATTTGCTTCTTCGATTAAGAATGTTTACTTTTATATTGTTTTATCTGTTAATTCTCTTTTACAAGCATTCTCGCAATCAATTAACACTTTCGTCGTTATTTGACAATTTAGAAAAGATCTAATTTAAAATTAATTTAGATTTGAGTTAGATTTACGTCTTTAATTAAGAATGCTTACTCTAATATTGCTTTAATTGTTAATTTTTTTTTACAAATATTCTCGCAATTAATTAATATCTTCGTAATTATTTGTCAAAATTAAATTAAATCTTCTTTGAATAATTTATATTTATATAATTATCGCTTATATGTTTGACGCTCTTTCTCTATTAGAATTGTTAATTGATTGCTCAAATTGATTTATTTTTATGTATTTTGCTATTTTTTGAGCTTTCAAATACGAATTTTTTATTCGAAGCATTTATTGAATTCTTGTTATTGTTTTATCGATTACGTTGCTTCGATAAGCATTCGAATTTCAATTTATTAGTATTTGAATTCGAGAAAGACTTTTAAAAAAAATATGCAAAATCTTATTGTTGTCGAACTTGTTAATAGTTTTTTCGCTACAAAATACAATTTTTTGTCGCAATTTTCGTGTGTATTTCTTTTTTCGTATTACAAATTAATTGTTTTATTTTTGATGTATTTTCTTGTAAACATTTGTTAATGCACTATAAGTAGAAAGATTGCAATTGTTAATAAAGTAAAATATATGTCTTCAATGTATTGTTTTTTGAAATAAATAAATACTTGTGTTTTGTGTTTAAACTTCTTGATGTAATAACAAATTACAATTTTTATTATTTTAATTGCTTCTAAGATTATAGAATTAAATATATATTTAATTAAAGAATTAATTTCAAAATTTTCTCGATTGTTATTAAAAAACAAAGACGTATCTTGCGTATAACAATTTTATGTTTTGACGTAAAGATATATTTTGAGCGTTGTTTTATCTCGCTTTATAGAACGAGAATTTCGATACAATATTGAGTTTTGCGTAATAATATTGCATTTTTTTTGTTTATTTACAAATTCGAAGATTTATAATGTAAACTTTGTATAATTAATCTTTAAGAACATAATATTAAGCTTGCTATTAAAAGATTAAGACAAATATAAGAAACGCGTTTTTTGACTTCAAGATTTTCTCTTAATAAACGCGAGATTAATAGTAGATTGCATTTGATTAACAAGCATTTTTATAATTAAAAATAAACTTATATTGTGTTGTATTTGTAATAATAATATTTTTATTATATTGTTCTTCTAATTGTTGAGTAATAATGTCTTTCTTCTATGCTTAAGAGAATTGCGCAATGCTTCGAAAATCTTGAATTCTATTTTATTAATCGAATTGTTATTATTTTTTTACGAGAAAATTAATGTATGTTTTTAAGAATTTGATAAACAATAATCGCGTTTATTGCTTATATGTGCGAAGTTCGCTTAAGAGTTATTTGTAACACAGAATTAAATGTTCGAATAAATTGATAAAATATTGTATTTAGAATAGCGTAAGCTCGTTAAAGATTAAAAGGTTAATAAAAGCGCTAAGATAAAATTGTACTAAAAAGAAAAACAAACAAAAGAAATTATTGTAATGCATCAAGATACGCTAGTTTCAAATCTAGATTATATTTGATCAAGATTTAATTAAGATCTAACTTAGATCTTAGCTAAATCTTAATTAGATCTTAACAATTTTTATTTAAGCAAAGAAGATAATATTTATCGTTACTTGAAAATGCTTTGCTTTCGCTTATTTGTCAAAGTCTTCTTTACATCTTTTACAATCTTATTTAATATTATTGATTTAAATAATTACACACAATTTAAGAATTTTAAATTCAATTATATACAACTCGATAATAGCAACAATGCGAACAATTTTTATAATAGCGTCGAGAGTAGCGATTTGAGCAATAATATTTAACAACGATAGCGAAAAAGATAATAACAATTAGAAGAAGACTAGCATAAAAATCGAACTAAACAATAATAATAATAGCGACAACAAAGAAAGTAAAAACCGAAAAAATAAAAATAAACAAGAGAATATTAAAAAAGAGAACTATATAATTACAAACAATAAATCTTACTTTTTTAGCATCGATTTACTCGTAATAAATTACAACAAAACATTACTTATTATCTTTAATAATATTAATATATCTATCAAAAATAATTTAAGTTTTGTTAATTTAATCGAGATTTATCTTGTCGTTTCGACTATTATAAAGATGTATCTTGCGTTAATAAAAACTAATTCTTAAATATCGAATTATTGAAAGATTAATTTTGTGCTTTCTTTACAATTATCGCTCTTTATCTCGAATTGTTGTTCTCTTATAAGATTAGTTAAGTCACATTGTTAAAGTAAAAATAAGATTGTAAACAATAAGTATAAGTTCGACAAACTTAATATTTATAAATTACGCTCAACTATTAAATTTATAACAATTAAGAATGTTCGCATATGTTATATATTTAATTAACATTAAAAGACGTTGTCAAATATATCTTTATATTTAAGAATACAAGAAAGACGTTAAATTCGATATTTTTGATCTTTCGACACAATCGATAAGTTGAGCGATATTCTTATTACTTATATAAAGTCGTTGCTCTTATTATCTACAATATTAGACAATTAAATCGAAATTATCGTTCGCACAACTAATAAATAATAATACAAAATTGTTGTTCTCCTTACTTAAATTAATTGTTGTTCTTTTGTGCTTTAAAGATTTTGTGTTATATATTATTAACAACAACTTATTTGTTAAACAACAATCTTAATCGTCAATTTATTTGTCGTTATCTTCTTTGTCTATAATAATAATAAAAAAAGCATAGACAAAATTGTTATTGTCTCTTTCTTGTATATAGAGTAGAGCAACATCTTGTAATTCGACTCTATTATCTTTGTTAAATTTATTCTCTTTGTCTTTGTCTTTTGTGCACAAAGACTCTATTTCGAGTAAATACTATGCAAAAGAATAAAATAAAAATAAACAAATGTAAAGTTAGTTATTGTTATATAATTTAATAAATAAGACTTTAATTAAGTTGCTCTCTTAAGAATTCGATAGCAACGACGCAATATTAGATAGAATTAAGTCGTAAAATTACATTATTGTTAACGACAATACATCTAGATTGTTATGTCTTGTAAGAAGAACTCAATTGTATATTAAAACAAACAATAATATCAATTTCGACAATAAAAAAACTAATAATTTGTTTATTTTTGTGTTCGAATACTCGCATTATATTACAATTAATTCTTTTTTTAAAATTTTATCAAGATATACGCATCTTAATTTCTTTATCAATCTCTTTTTATTTAAGATTGTTATTCTTTAAGTTTTGCAACATTTGAACGAATTGTTATTATTGCAAATTGGGTAAATAATTAAAATGCGAAATTACAAAAATCTCTAAAAAGAAGCGTAGATTTTAAGAATTGTATATTAAGTATTATTTAACAAACGTCTAGTCTCGCTTATTATTTTCTCGATTAATTATTTTATAATTGTTTTGCTTAGATTTTAATCAAATCTTAAGCTTTCGAAGATTATAAATCTTTAAAATTAATTAATTAATTAATTTTAAAACTTTGTTACTTTATAAAGATTTTCTTATTAATATAAATAAAACTTGCGTCTTTGCTTTTGATTTTAATATTTATACTAAAAATTCTATTATTAATGCAATCAAAAATGTCAAATATGCTTTAATTTATGCTAATCTCTTTATTGCGAACAAAGACGATAATAGCAAGAAAGAAGTAATTTCTTTTTGCACAATCGCTCTTATAACTAGCATTATTAAGAAATATATCAATCGCATCTTAAATCTTTCGTCTTAAGAATTTGTCTTCTTCTTTCGTTTGAACGCTAACAATATTGATTAAAATCTTGCGTAAAGTAGATGTTTTCAAAGACAAGATTTTTAATATTTGACTCAAATTTAATCTAGAATAAATATTCTCAAAGATTAGATTCTCGATATTTAAAAATTAAGAAAATTCAAATCTAAGTCAAATCTAATTTTCTTATAAAAAAGATCTTAATATTCGAAGATTAATTTAATTTAGATCTAAATTAGATCTAACGTAAAAACAATTGCTTCTCAAATAAAAGATCTTTAATATTCGAAGAACAATTTGACTTAAATCTAAATTAGATCTAATTTAGAACAATTGTTTCTCAAAGAAAAGATCGTTAATATTCGAAGATTAATCTAATTTAAATCTAGATTAGATCTAATGTAAAATAGTTGCTTCTTAGACAAAACATTTTTAATATTTAGAGAACAATCTAACTTAGATTTGATTTAGATCTAATTTAGAATAGTTGTTTCTTAAAGAGAAGATTCTTAACATTCGAAGATCAATCTAATTTAGATCTAGATTAGATTTGACGTAGAACAATTACTTCTCAAAGAAAAGATTGTTAATATTCGAAGAACAATTTAATTCAAATCTAATTTAGATTTAACGTAGAAATAGTTGCTTCTTAAACAAAAGACTCTTAATATTCGAAGAAAAATCTAGCTCAAATCTAATTTAGATCTAGTTTAGAACAATTGCTTCTCAAAGAAAAGATCGTTAACATTCAAAGATTAATTTAATTTAGATCTAGATTAGATCTAACGTAAAACAATTGCTTCTTAAACAAAAAATCTTTAACATCTAGAGAACAATCTAGTTTAGAATAGTTGTTTCTCAAAGAAAAGATTCTTAACATTCGGAGAACAATCTAGCTTAGAACAATTGCTTCTTAGATAAAAGATTTTCAATAGTCGAAGAACAATTTAATTCAAATTTGAATTACATAGAACAATTGTTTCTTAAAGAAAAGATTCTTAACATTCGAAGAACAATCTAAGTTAAATCTAAATAAAATCTAATTTAGATCTAATCTAGAACAATTGCTTCTTAAAGAAAAAACTCTCAACATTCGAAGATCAAGTTAACTTAAATGCAAACATCTAAATAACAATAATACGATAGTCTCTTTATCAATATTAATAACAATCGATTAAGAAGTGTTTTAGTCTTTACTTTATTATTTTCGAGTGTTTGTTATGTTCGCAAACTAGTTTAAGTAATTTAATGCAAGACGTTTTAATTCTTTATTTTCGCTTATTCGATAAACAATATTAAAAAGACGTTTTAATCACGACTTTACTTTCTTTATCTTAACAATAAAAAGAACTTTCTTTTTAATACGTTATGTGTTGTAATATTCGATAATAAATTAAAAGTCGCATTTGAAGAATTTTTTAATATTTAACTTTTGTTGTTTTTGTCGATAATTTCGCTAGTTTTTTTGAGCAACTTTAAAAAATTTGTTAAGAAGTTTTGCTAAAAGACAAGATTCTTAATACTATAAATAAAAAGTTAATATAGAGTCGAAGAAGTCAATTATTATTTTTGTCTTCGAAATTATAATTGCAAGCATTTCGTTGTAACACATTTTAATACTAATTGATAAAAACTTATAAAAAGATAAAAAAACAACATTATTATACTTAAGAATAATTTATTTCTTCGTTTTATTATCTTTAATTTAATAAAATCTTTAATTTATTTATTTTTATTTATTTTCGACTTTTTAATCTTGCATAATATTCTTGTTATTTATTCTTTACTTTATCTTTTTTTTAACGAGAATTAATTTAGATTAAGTGCGATTCGAATTAACAATTGCGTTTTTAAGTCTTGTTCTATATTTAATAATGTCTTGCTTATTTGTTTACGATTCGAATTTTCTTAGTCTTGAATTAAGAATTATATACTATATTGTATTAATCTTAATTAATAAAATTGTTGACATAATATTTTGTACATTCTTGATTTGTTAATACGAAATATATGTTGCAAATAATATATAATATATTATAGAAACGTCAAGATTATAAACGTCTAAAATTCTTATTTATGTTCTTTAAATAATTTATTACTTCGTATATTTTATGTATTTTGTAAATAATTTCTTTGTTAATTTAACGCTTTAATTTAACAAACGCTTCTATATATCTTTGTAATTGTCTATTACGCTTTAATTTTTTGTAATCGAACATAAAAATAATAAGTTGCACATTTCTTATATATTTATTACTATTTGTTGCTAATTCGTTGTTTCGATATTTCTTGTTCGACTCTTTATCTTGCACTTATATACAATCTCTTCGCTAATTACTTCTATTGCGTTAATAAAAAACATATCGAACTATATTCTTTCGCAATTAATCTAAATCGATATAATTTTTCTTGCTTTGTTTTCAACATATTAAAGATTTGTAACTTTAACAAAATAATTCTTTGCTTAGAACGAATTTTGTTCTTGAATATTTAAATTAGCGATATTGTATCTTCTTTTGCGTTTCTCTCGAATAAATATTGCTAAAATCTTTATAAAGTCAAAGCACTTAAATTGACTTTCAATAACAAGTTTCTTAACTTTTTATCAATATTAGTTGTTTTAATCTAAACTAATAAGTTATGCATTATTATAATTGTCAAGATTAAGTATTATTAACAAATTTATTAAATCTTGACTTAATGTTATAATATTTATTTTCGACTTTTGTTTTGCAACAAATGTTGTTTAAGTTTTTAAATATAATATTATGTCTTTTACGAAGAATACATATGTTATAATTAAAATGTATACGTTTAAAGATTATTTTTACAGTTTAGTAATATACTTTTGTTTATAAATATAATTAGTGTTTTTTTTTCGATCTTTATAATTGAAATCAATTTTATTAACATTATTTTTAATCGAATTTGACTTTGTCTAATTGTGCAATTAAGATTGTTAATAGTAAGATAAATTGATTATAAGCTTTGATTGTTATAATAATATGTTATTTATGTTTCGTCTATAAATATAAGAATCAAAACAATAGTTGTCTTTATTAATACTTAATTTTGCGTGCTTTATTATCAATTTTTCGTATATATCTTTATATAAATACGCACATTGTTCGTTGTTCTAATTTAAATAAACACGTACGTTAAATTTTCTTAAAAGAATTCGTATTTTAGTAGAAAGCATATTATATTTTTTACATTTTAATAATGCATAATATACTTAATAATAACAAGATTATTTATTGTGCTCTTAATAATAAAGTTCTTGTTCATTTAATTGTTATTTCGAATCTTGTATAATATGCGATATATTTGCGTATATTATTTTTTGACGTTATAATAGTTGCATTGCTTGCGCATATATTTAAAGTTTGCATTTTGAAAAAAAAAATTAACAACATTTTTTGTAATTTTGTAATGTATTCATTATTGTGCGAACTTTTAGTTTGTAATATCTCGAAAAGACTTATGTATTATACAAGAAACTTCAAGATATGTTGTTATGCTTTCTTCGAATTAACAAAGATAATTTTTTTTTTACTATAGACTTGTTAAGTTTTTTAGCTCTTTTCTTTTTATTATACTTCTCTATTATTAGAGAGAAAACAATAGACTGCAAATCTATTGCAAAATTACTTTTTATTAAATTACTAAATATCTTAAGAGTCTAATTTTCGTTAATAATATTGTCTTGTTGTAGAATTGCAAAATAGTAAATCGTAATTTTTGTAAAATGCGCATTAGAATAATTCTTTTAATTCTAATTTAACTCAAAAGATTGTAAAACTTCGTCGTATATTATTTTATTTAACAAATTTAATATTTTGGTTTTTGCTACAATCTATTTAAGTTTAAAAAGAATATCGCGTAATTAATATAACTTTTTATTCTTCGATTTATCTTTTATTTTTATCTTAGATTTAGATTCTTTTCGACGTTTTTTTTCTTAAGTTATTAAGTACTTGTCAAGATATCGCGTTAGTTTATTGTTGTTCTTTGTCTCGAAGTCGCAAATATTGCAAATACATAATATAATACTTTGATTATATATAAAAATTATTAACATAGTAGGAAGAAAAACGTCTTAAAGTAATTTACGTATTAGGTATTAATAATTGCAAAAAAAAAAAAAATTGCATTACAAAATCTTAAGTTTAATGCTAGATTTTATAAAAAAGAAGTGTTATTAATTTTATAAAATTGTAATTAATAGCAACGTATACAAATTAATATTTTTTAAAAAAAAAAGACTTGTAACATACAAGAAGATATAAGATATATTTATCTTATTGCTTTACTTATAAAGTAAGAGAGATATTAATTTTTATTTACGTTCAATTAAATATTAAGACGAATATCGATAATTATTATTATAATGTTCTTATATAAATTAAGTTTAACAATTAGATTATTGTAATTTATAATTAATCAAAGTGCTAATTAGATAACATTTGATTAGTTATATGAGATATAATCTCTATTATTAATAATTGTCTCTTTCTAATAGTAGTATTGTTTTTATATGTATTAGTGCTTGAGTTTAAACGCATTCGAAACAATTATTTGTATTCTAGACTCTAAAGCAATTCTTAATATCAACAAAAAATCAATGTTAAAGTAAGAAAATGCGCTTTGTTATTGCTCAATATTCAATGTTTATAAATGTTAAGTTCTCTAAATTAAATAATTTAGATTTAACTTAAATTACAAGATTATATTATAAATTAAAAAAAAAACATTAAGCAAACACAAACTTATATTTAAAATTAGTTTTGTCAAATTTAACTAAGATTTAATTGAGATTTAATCGAGATTTAATTCAAATATAATGTAATGTTATAAATTAGAAGAAGAGAAGACATTAAGCAAGTACGAACTTATATTTAGAATTAGATTTGTTAAATTTAATCAAGATTTAATCAAGATTTGACTTAAATACAAAATTATGCTATAAATCAAAAGAAAAGACATTGAGCAAACATAAACTTATATTTAGAATTAAATTTATTAAATTTAATCAAAATTTAATCGAGATTTATTTCAAATTATAAAATTACAAAATAAGCGCGTAAGTTAGAAGAAACTTAATAGCAATTCTATTGCGCTTAATTGTAAAATCTTTGTGCTACTTTATTTTAAATATACTTTTATTATTATTAGATTTCTTGCATATTCTTAATATTAATAAGCGCATTTATAGAAGTATTATTTTATTTAACAACTTTAATTTTTTGTTTTTTTAACACTTACAATCTTAAATGCATCGACAATAAAGTTAAACTTTATTTTCTATTTTCTATTTATTATGCGTTTAATTCTTGCTATTGCATAAAGCATACAATAGAATATTCTATTAATGTTGTCTTAATAGTAAGCGAACTTAAAAATTTGTTTGCTCGACTTCGAATTAATAATAAATTTAAATGTAGCGACAATTGTTGTTTGCTAAAGATTTAACATTGTTTCTATAAAATTTGTTATATCGATAAAAATATTTAATTGATTATAGACTAGAATATTATTAGTTTCTACATTCTTCTTAAGCATAAATGTGTCGATTATTATATTGCGCTTTGTTTAACTATTGTAATCTATTTGTGTACGTCGACTTAATATAAGATGTTTGCAAAGAAATTATATAAGAGAAGTTAATATTTATTAATTATAAAGTGTATTGAACGTTGTATTCAATTTATAGAATAACAAATACTTTGATTTTTGTAAATAAAAGAGTTAAGTTAGAACATCAATTTACGCGTTTTATTATTAGTGTTATTTCGAAAAACAAAAATATAGCAAATATTAAAGCATCGAAATGTAACTTAAGAAACAATTTAATGACTTTTAATTTCAAGACGTTCTAAATAAGACGTAAATAAAAGTTTGCTAAAAAGCAATAATTTCTTGTTCGATTAATAATCGAGTTTATACATATATTCTTTATTTTAGCGTTCGTTTATTTTATCTTTTGCTTAAGAAAATTAATATTGCGTTCGATTACAAACAATATATTGTTATAAACGTAAAATAAGTTAACTTCTTTATAAACTTTTTCGAACTCTAATATTGCTAATTTCTTTAAATATTGTCGAAAATAAATTTGTTTATAACAATTTTAATTTTAGATAAATTGCAATTCTTCAAGCTATTGTAAGCGCACACTTTTTTACTTAATTATTAATTATTTATAATTAATACAAAATTATTCGAAAATAAAATAAAAACAATTTTTGATACAATTTCATAAACTCGATTAAGCAATTCTCGAATTAACAATTCTTTTTGTAATATTAAATAATAACGCAAAGCACAATCTTCGCAAAGAGTTAACTAAATATATTTATCTCTTTTTTAATTTTTTTGTTAATAATTATTTGATACTTTTTAATAATTTTCTTTATTATTTTTATTATAATTGATTAAGAAATGTAATGCAAATGCTTCGAAACTCTAATGCGCTTAAGAGCTCGCAATATTATTATAGTTAATAACAATAATAAAAACAAAGTATTGATCAATTTTAAATAGAAGTGTTTGTTAAGATCGAAACTTCAATTTGTTGTTCTTTATTTATTTATTATTAAATTTTTCAAATTCTCTTTTCGAAATCTTGACGTTATAAAATTTTTTAACATTAAAAAAGTCGCAAAAAAGTCAATTAATTTATTGTATTTTTCTCGTTCTCTTTGTATTCTTTTACAAGAAGTAATTATAAATATTAATAATCTTGTTGTAGACATAAAATTTTTAAAAGCTCTAAATAATTTACTATTATAACGTAATATTAACAATTATATTGTAGTGCTTATTAAGATTAAAATCTCTTTTTGTTTAAGATAATTAATTGTTGAGTTTTTAGATAAATAAATATAAGAATCTCGAATTATTTAAAGTTGATTTCTTCACTTAGTTAAAAGTTTTATTTTACATTTCTTAAACAACTTATAAAGATGTAGAGACGTAATATCTAGCTTTGTTAAATTGATAATCTTAATAATAACTCGATATTAATTGCTAGTATTAACGTTCAAAATTACAAATAAAATTGATTTTTTAATAAAACAATAACTATAATAATTGAAGTCAAGTTTGTACAAACAAACGTCTAATTAAATATTAAGAATATTAATTAAAAAACAAGTAAAAATCTTGAATATTTAATGGAAACAATAATAATAAATAGCAAATTTCGCTTTTTACTTGAATAGAATATTTTTCAATCGATGCTATAAATAAACTTAAAAAACAATAACAACAATTGCTTTGATTGTTTGTAAATAGATATCGTTAATCTTTATATTATTAATTGAATCAATATATGTTATTTTCTTTAAATTTATTTCGTCTCTTATAGAAACGTTACAAAGATCTTGAATGTTTATATGTGTTCTAATTATAAATTAGATAATTGAACATTGTTAGTAAAGATAAATAACAATATATTTGTCAATAATTATATAACTTTTTTGTTAATTTTTGCAAAAATTGATTTTATAAAACGTATAGCGCGCTTTTATATATTGTCGACAAAATGTTTATAAAATTAATAGACTTATATTGTTTTAACTCTAATAATTAAATCAATCTTAATGTGCAAATAAAGAAATAATGTTTTGACTCGACGTATAAATTTTTGTTTTGCGCTTTATTATTCTTGTCTTTTTTAATCTTCTTGATACTCTCGTTTTTTTACTTCGTGTTTGACGACACAACAAAAACAATTTTTATTTCTCTTTTATTAATCTCGATTGCAATCTTGGGTTTAAATTACTTGTTATTTCAACTATTCGAGATATTGTCGACGACATTTTTTGATATATTTTTTGCTTAACTTTCTTAAATAGAGACGAAGTAATTGTTAATTGTTTGTTGTTTAAAGATTTAAGAATTTAAAAATAAATAACTTCGAGTTTAAAGCAATGCAACGTTAATTTTAAAGACGTAAAATAAAAAGAATGTTGTAATATATTAATTAACATTATTGATATTTTGCGACAATTTTGCTAAACAATATAATAGAATTTTTGTTAATTCAAAAATGTCAAAAGAAAGAAAATCGAACAAATTATTTTTAAAATTGATATCAATCGAATATTTTTGCGTTTTTTTTGTTTTTCAAGTAGATTACAATACAAAAGCGAGAAATCAATCTATTTGTCTTGTTTTGTAATTGATATTGAACTTTAATATAATTTTAATATATATATTAATTATAACAATTTCGTTGCGCAAATTGTTGTTCTTAAAAAAAAATGTTTGATATATAATATCTTAAAACTTGATTAACTTTATCGCAAAAATTATTGCACATTCGAAGTTAAATTCAAAGAGAGCTAAAATAAAAGTTGCTAAATTACGAATAAATTCTAAAAATAATTATAAAGAGCTATTTAGCTTTAAGCTTACACAAAAGTATAGATAATTTTATTCGAAGTAAAATGCAATTAATTGCGAACTCGTTTAACGCAAATTTAAAAAAAATGAAATGAAAAAATACAAAATAAAGAAGAGAAGTAAGACAAAGAGAGAACTAAAAAAAGCGAAAAAGAAATCTATTAATAAAAATGCTTTTAAAAATTAGCGTTGTAATTTTATTTTCTTATTCTTTTTGCAAGCTCTTCTCTTATTACAACTTTAATATCGAAGTTATTAATATAAATAATTGCATCTTTATTAAGACATTTAATAAATATAAAATGTTTCAAAATTTTTGTAAAATTCTAAGATTTTTGTTGCAAAATACAAACAAAGTTTACGCACCTTAACTCGAGTATTATTTTAAAATAAGCGTTATTGTTCTAGACTTTAAAAGAACATTGTTTTATTAAATAAGCTTTAATACTTAAATAAAAGATTGCTTAACAATATACTTGTAAAATAAATAAAAAACTCGTTTAACAAATATTTTAATTCAAATATATATATTATTTTTGTTAACAAAGTCAAGAATTATTACAAGTAATATTATAATAAGTTGTTAATAAACAATGTCTCAAGAAATGTAATAACAAGAAAAATACAAACAAATTATAAATATCAAAATTATAATTAAATAATTGTAAATTTACTAAAATAAAATGCATGCGTGTTAGAGTTAACGCAAAAATAACAATTTGTAATTTAAGTGTTAACCTGTTGCAAGACGTCGAGTATTAACAAAGTAATAACATTGAGAAACTTATTATTTATTATAAGTCTTCTTAGAATTGACGCAAATAATAAAGACTTCGAAATAAACGTTAAATACTAAGAAGTTAAGTTATAAAGAATATTTAAATAGCAAATTAAGACAAGAATGTGTTTATCAAAATACTTTAACGCGCTAGAACGCGAAATAAATAGTTGAAATTAAATCGATCAAGATTTAATTTAAATTTGACTTAAATCTTGATTACAAATAAGAAATACTTAAAAAATAATATTAATTTAAATAGCAAATTTAGACTTTTTAAAGAACTTAATTAAAATTATTAAGACAGTATATAAATCTAAGTATCTATAAATGCTCGAAGATTGTATATTCGAATTTCGAAAAACGCATTATAAATATAAATCTCTTTGAAATCGAAAAAAATCAATTTTAAATATTGAAGAAATTGCGTTTTTTATTGTTAAAGCTACTATTTAAGCAATAAAACTATAATATTTAGTTCTTAAAATTATTTTGCTAAATTGTATTTAAACTTCTTTTTGCTAATTTGATGTAATTTTAATAATATAATTTATCTTATAAATATATTTAAAATGTAACGTTTAATAATAAATCTTGTCTACAACTATATTGTAAATAAAGAAAGTTTAAAGTAATAATATCGAACACAATTAATAAAATTGATTATTATTGTTCAAGTTAAAGAGAACACATTTATTTTATTTCAAATTAACTTTTATCTTTTTTAGATTTTTAACTTCTTTTGTAAATCGATAGACGCATTTGTTGTATTATTAATCTTATTAATATTTTCACTTTTTCGACTTTTTATCGCATTTATTGTCTTGAACGTCTTAGCAATAAAATTTGTTTTAGCTTTTTATTTTTGACTAATTACGCGTTCGATTCTCGTTTTCGCATAAATAATATAATAAATTATTTGATTAATATTATCTTAACAATAGACGCGTTTAAGTATTTGCTTATTAAGCTTAAAATTATAAAGTAACTCGCATAAAATAATTATCGTAATTTGTTACAAATTCAAGTTTATTTCTATAATTTTAGTTACTTTAATAAAAATATTCGACTAACTTTAATTTAAAAGCTTCTTGATTTTTACGTCTTTCTTTAACATAAAAGCATTTATTATTAGTTTGCGCTTCGATAAATTGTTGTAATATATTTAAGATTTGCAATTCAATATGCGTTGCTTACAAATATATTATATAAGAGAAACTAATATTTGTTGATTACAAAATATATTAAACGATGTGCTTAATATATAAGATAGAGAAGATTTCAATTCTAAAAAATAAAAAGATTAAAATAAAACATTAATTTACGCGTTTTACTACAAGAGTTATCTTAGAGAAAGAGAATATTATAAGATTTAAAGTATCAAAATGTTTTTTAAGAAACATTTCAATTGTGTTAAGTTTTAATACGTTACGAATAATCTATAAATAAAAGTTTATTAAAGAACATTTATCTCTTAGTCGATTAATAATTAAATTTATGCAAATTCTCTCGACATTCGCATTAGTTTACTTTATTATAATTTGAAAACAATAAAGATAACAAAGATTAAATACGAAAGATTGCTACAAACGCAAAAAAAACAAGTTGCGTCAAAAACGTTTTTAATGTTCAACAATTTTAATCTTGTTAAATGCTATTAAAGATAAATTTAAATATATTAATTTTGATGTTATTTAATTTGCAAATCTTTAAGTTATTTTATTCTTGTCTTAAATTAAAAGTCGATTATCGAATTATATATTGCAAAATACTTTTTTAAAAAATTTGCAATAATTGACAATTGTATAAGATTTATAAGATTTATAAGACATTTTTTGTCTTAAAGATTCTTATTATAATATTAAATCAAAATATAAATAAAAAGTTTTATAAAAACTTAAATTACTTTGTTTGCTTTTTTTATCGATTTTTTTATTTTAATATCTTAATGTTTTTTAATAATCTTCTTTATAAATTGTAAATTAATTAATCGAAAATTGTAATAGAAGTATTCGAAGAAATTTCAAGACTTAAAGTTTGCAATTTTAAGAGAAGCTAAAATATTAATAGAGTCGAAGCTAATAATTGTTTTTAACAAAGTCGTAAATTAAAATCAATATATTAATTTAACGTTCTCTATAAAATTAATTATTTTTTACAATTTTTTTCAAAAATTCTTTATATTATGCGATTTGTCAATTATAAAAAATTTATAATATAAACAAACAATCTTCTTTGTTTTTGTAATTGTCTCTTTCTTTTTCTAAAAACTATATATATGTAATTTTGTAAATTTACTTTTTAGACGCGACTTTTATAAGTTTTAGATTGTTAACAATTAGATAGAAATACTTGTCAAGAATAGAGTTTTATGTTAATTTGATTAATTAGTAGACGTTTATTTCGATAACTTAATGTTAAGATCTCGAACAATCTTAAGTTTATCTTTTAATATTTGCGATAATTGTATATCGAAATTCTTAAAAAGTTCATAAAACTTTATAAATATAATATCGAGACTTTTGAGATTAACAAACTTAACTATAGTTCGATATCAATTATTAATATTAATTTTCACGACAAGAAAATTAGTAAAATTGTTAATAAAGCAAATTTCGTAAAACTCGAAATTCGATTAATAGAAATATACGTCTAATTAAGAGTAATAAGTATTTGCTAAAAAACAAAGAAAGAACTTCAATACTTTAAGAGAACAATAAAGACAAATAGCAAACTTTTGTTTTTATTTATTTCGAATCTTCTATTATCGAAATTATAACTAATATTGAAAGATAATAACAACAATAATCTCTATAATTTGCACGTAAGCATTATTAATCTTCAAGTTATTTGTTAAATTAATAAAAAAAAAATTTTTATATTTATTTTGTCTTTTACAAGTTCTTTATATAGATTATCTTTATTTGCGTTAATTATCGCGATAAAAAAAAGCAATCAATTATTATTAATAAAATATAAGTAATAACATGTTTAACAAGTAATACTTAACTTTATTATTAATTGCAATTGAAACTATAAACACAAATTAAATAATGCGTAATTAGATATTATCAATTAAATATTCGCATAATTAAGAATTTTAAGTTGCTTTAAATCTAAGATTTGCGTTAATCGTTATGCACAAACAAAAGAACAATATATTAATTCGACGTTTATATTCTTAAATTAATTATTATCTTTTTCGATATTCTTGTTTTGCAAATTCTTATTATTCGATTTTAATTTTTTAATATCGACAATCTCTATTTTTGTATTAATTTCTTTAATTGAAGACTCAAATTTAAATAATTGATTCTTCTTCTTATTTAAAATATCGTTAATTATCTTTTTTTTGCTTTATTTTTCTTGATTTTCTTCGATATAGATAGAGAAATTGTTAATTTCTTTTTATTGTTAAGTTCTAAATGTTTAAATGCCAAACGTTTCAAGTTTAAAGTAATGCAATATTAATTTTAAAAATATAAAGTATAAAGTATATTATAATATATTAATTAACTTTATTGATTTTTTTCGACGACTTTGCTAAACAATATAATAGAATTTTCTTTAGTTCGAAGACGTCATTTGAAAAAAAATCGAACAAATTATTTTTAAAATTAATATTAATAACAAGTCTTTGCGTTTCTTTTATTCTCTAATTAGATTACGATACAAAAGTAAGAGATTAACTTATTTATATTGTCTTGTATTTAAACTAGAATTCGAAGATAATTATTGTTTATTTGTTAAGCTTGACGAACTCTATTGCGCAAGTTATTGTTTTCAACTAGTTTATATAATCTTTTTAATGTAATATATATCAAAATCTAATTTATTTTGTCTATAAAAATATTGCGCGTTTGCTATCGAACAACAAGAGAACTCCAAAAAAAGTTGCTAAACTGCAAGTTGACATCGAAGACAATTGTAAAGAGCTATCTAATCGTAAGCTTGCATAAAAGTATAAATATTTTTATTCGAAACAAAATGTAGTTGAATTCGAATTCGCTTAACACGAGCTATAAAACAAGTTAATAAAAAGAGAACGAAACAAAAAAGAATAAAGAAGTGAAAAGAAAGTTAAGAAAAGTAAAGAAGAAATTTGTCAACGCAAAAAGCTTTCAAAGATTAATGTTGTAATTTTATCTTTTTATTCTTTTTGCAAGTTCTTCTTTTATTACGACTTTAACATTGAAATTATCGACGTAAATAATTGTATTTTTACTAAGACGTTCGATAAATATAAAATAATTAATAATTTTTATTGAGTTTCGAAATTTCTCTTGCAAAATACAATTAATCTTTGTTCGTTTTTAAGTAAGTATCGTTTTAAAATAAAGATACGCTTAATACGCTTCTAAAATAATATTGTGTTAACAAACAAATTGTAAGACTTTGTCGAAGAAGTTCTTGATAACGTTTGAATAATCGAGAGAATACGCTTCTTTCGCATACGTTTGCGTTTAAACTTTTGAAATTTTGTTATATTAAAATTGAAGACAAATAAATAAGATGTTATTGTAAGTTCTTGATAAATAAGTTCTTAATAGTTGAATTAACAAAAAAATAATAAGGAAGAGAGAAGTAAACAATAATATTCAAAATTATTATCAAAAATCTAAGAGCTTATTGACGCAAAATGCATGCGCATTAAATTTAATTCCATAATACTAATTTATAACGCGCTATTATGTAATTTGCATATTTAAATAAGATCTCGATTAAATTTGAGTCAAATCTAAGTTAGTTTTCTAAATATAAGAACAAAAAAATCGAATTGTCAAATTACGATATTTATATTAACAAAGAAATTGTTACATATATATAGACAAAGTTTAGACAAATTAAATTACGTGAAGCAAAATCTAGAAAGCGATAAGTTAAATTGTCGAACTACAAATCTATTTATTTGCAAAGAGTATATCAAAACATGCATATAAGTTAAATCTAAGTTAATTTAAACTAATATAAGCAAGTTCTAATTCAAAAATAATCTATAGACGATATATATTTATAAAGAATTGTCTAAGATGCGCGATGTAATAGTCAAGCGAGACAATTAGAATTGCAATATATATTACTAGAGTTACAACCAAAATTACATTTCGTAATATTGAATATATGTTTTAACGAAACAAAGTAAATATAAACTATAAAGTTGTTAATAAAAGAATATCGCTATTGTGATTAAGAACTAGCTATTAGTTGATCTCGAATCATAATAGCGATATTCGTATCTTGAAGTTAGCGAGTCGTTTTCTCGAATTGTCGATGTAATAACAAAGTAATTAACAAACAATCGAATTTTCTTCTTATTAAATCGCATTATATAATAAAGACATTTAAGAGAATTTGATTTAAATCGAATTTAAATCTTTTATATTTTATTAATTTAATATATAAATGTTAAGAATTGTCAACAAGATATTAACTTAAAATAACGACAATAGCAAGAGCAAGAGCGATAGCTATACGTATGCTTTGATCGTTGTCGATCAATTAAGTCAATTAAGTCAATTAAGACATGCTAGATAGAGTAAAAGAAATTAAGAATGCACATTATTGATAAGAGAGAACGAAAATTAATCAAATACGGTAATTACTAGATTGCGATTCATATTACTCGATCTAATATAGCGCGGGCGAGCTAGCGATCCTAGACCCCACTAGCCCCCGCAAACCAATTGAATAATCGTATTGAATAAAGCTGCGCAACTTGTCTATTCCTCCATGGCGACAATTCATATTTTGTCCACTTTCATTGTCTCTTGGCGTTGGCTGAGGCGATCGAGGTCATATACTTGGGAACTCAGGTCGGTCGTGATTGTGCGCGGTTCAGTATGAGGTATGGAGGCGAGCTTGGTTTGAGGCTGAGGCCATCTGATATGCCTCAATCTGAACTTGAACCACTCAACGTTGCTTTTCCTCTTGCTCAACCTGTTTTATTGACTGGCTTAGGATATTTTGACTGGAAACCTCAAGATGTGCTTACATTCAGAGGAGTGTTCAAGCGCCAGGACAATGTCTACAGCCTCACTCAAGGCGTTGACTGGAACTACGTGGAAGAAGAGTTGCGGAAAGCAGGAATCAACAAATCTTCCGAGCGTATAAGGAATCTCTACCGGCAAATCTGCAAGCACCCGGAGTCTGGTGTTGAGTCTCTGAGAAACTATAGGTGGAGAAAGCATTGGTCTCTAATATGTCATATCAAGACCTTTCTAGAGGGCAAGGGATTGGTTGCAGATC
>JAABUQ010002264.1_pt1 | contig 38685 bp, 31 predicted proteins | sample 5560001 | NCBI WGS metagenome assembly JAABUQ01 (sample SAMN10711888, study PRJNA513371) | rock metagenome | isolation source: Antarctica rocks | place: Antarctica: Victoria Land, Finger Mt nord | collected 2015-12-18 | reverse complement strand
GAGGGGGAGGCGTCGATTCGGCTGGGGGGTGGGGCGAAGGCGGCGGAGGCGCAGCGGGGAAAGGGGCGGCTGACGGTCCGGGAGCGGTTGGGGCTGCTGCTGGACTCTCCGCAAGAGCCCAGGCATGGTGGTGGGGCTGCCATGAATGGGGCACCCGGTTTAGTGGGGGTGCCCGGTTCGGTGGCTCGGTCCGGTTCTGAGGCTTTGCCGGGGTTTCTGGAGCTGGGGCTGTGGGCAGCGCATGGGATGTACTCGGAGTTTGGCGGGGCTCCAGGGGCGGGGGTGGTGACGGGGCTGGGGCGGGTGAGTGGGCGGTTGTGCATGATTATCGCGAACGATGCGACGGTGAAGGCGGGCGCGTTTTTTCCGATGACGGCGAAGAAGGTGCTGCGGGCGCAGCATATCGCGCTCGAGAACCGAATACCGACGCTGTACCTAGTGGACTCGTCGGGGGTGTTTCTGCCGCTGCAGGAGGATGTGTTTCCGGACCAGGACGACTTTGGGCGCGTATTTCGGAACAACGCGGTGATGAGTGCGATGGGGATACCGCAGATCACGGCGATCATGGGGATGTGCGTGGCGGGCGGGGCGTATCTGCCGGTGATGACGGATACGGTGCTGATGACAGAGGGGTCGGGGCTGTTCCTGGCGGGGCCGTCGCTGGTGCAGGCGGCGATCGGGCAGAGGACGCCGGCGGAGGAGCTGGGCGGGGCACAGATGCACGCAGAGATCTCGGGTACGGTGGACTTCAAGGAGGCGAACGATCATCTGTGCCTGGCGCGGCTGCGGTCTTTGGTGGGAAAGTTGGGCCGTCGGTTGCCGCTTGTCAGATCTCGGGTGTCAGTTTCCACCGGGGGTGAGGCGGCCTCGAATGAGGTGTTTTCGCGGGTGGCGTTTGATGCGACGGCCGATGCTCCGAGGTATGCGGCGGAGGAGATGTATGGGTTGATCGATCCTGATCCGGCGAGGGCGGCGACGAACACGTATGACATGCGCGAGGTGATTGCGCGGGTGGTGGACCGGTCGGAGTTTGACGAGTACAAGGCGGAGTTTGGGCGGACGCTGCTGTGCGGGTATGCGCGGATAGGCGGGCGGGCGGTGGGGATTGTGGCGAACCAGAAGGTGCACCAGCAGCAGACGGTGAGCGTGGGGCCGCAGGCGGGGACGAAGCGGACGGAGTTTGGCGGGGTGATTTACACGGAGAGCGCGCAAAAGGCGGCGCGGTTCATCATGGATTGCAACCAGTCGTTGGTGCCGTTGATCTTTCTCCATGATGTGAATGGGTTTATGGTGGGCAAGGATGCGGAGTGGTCGGGGATTATTCGCGCGGGGGCGAAGATGGTTTCGGCGGTGTCGACGAGCGTGGTGCCGAAGATCACGGTGATTGTGGGCGGGAGCTTCGGCGCGGGGCACTATGCGATGTGCGGGAAGGCGTTTGATCCGCGGTTCGTGTTTGCCTGGCCGACGGCGCGGTATGCGGTGATGAGCGGGGCGAGCGCGGCGACGACCTTGGCGGAGGTTCGGGCGAAGCAGGTGGAGCGGGGCGGAAAGGCGCTGTCGGAGGCGGACAAGAAGGCAATCTTCGACGAGATCAAGGCCACGTATGATGCGCAGGCGGATCCGCGATATGGGGCGGCGCGGCTGTGGGTGGATGCGATTATCGATCCGGCGAAGACCCGGGAGGTGCTGATGACGGCGCTGGAGGCGTGTGCGTTGAATGGGGAGGTGGCGCGGTTCAACCCCGGGGTGCTGCAGACGTGATCTCGCGGATGACGCTGGGATCGCTGCTGCTGGCGCTGCTGATTCCGAGCGGCATCAGCGTTTGGCTGAGCGGACATCCGGATGGCTGCGCGCGGTTTCTGGCGGGTGACCGGGCGTTGCCGCCGACGCAAAGGGTGGAGGTTGGATCGGAGGTGCTGGAGATACCGTGCGATCAGTGGCTTCCGCGACAGCCGATCGGCGTTCAGGCGTGGTGTCTGCTGGAGCTTCTGGCGGTGCTGGTGTTTGCGCTGCATGCGTTTGGGGATGTGCGGGATTCGATGGAGAGGCGACGTCTGGCTCGGGGCGATCGCTGAGAGACTAGGAAGAGATGAGGATCTTGCGATGGCGACGGTGAAGATTGTGGAGTGTCCGCGGGATGCGTGGCAGGGGTTGCCGGGGGTGATGCCGCCGGAGGTGAAGGCGGACTACCTGCGGGTGCTGGTGGCGGCGGGGTTTCGGCATATCGATGCGGTGAGCTTTGTGTCGAAGGCGGCGGTGCCGCAGATGGCGGACTCGGAGCTGGTGCTCGAGTACCTGGATCCGCCGGACTTCGATCCCGAGGACAACAGCGGCGTCGAGATTATCGGGATTGTGGTGAACGGAAAGGGGGCGGAGCGCGCGGTGGCGACGAGCGCGGTCGAGACGCTCGGGTTTCCGTACTCGATCTCGGCGGAGTTCCTGCAGCGGAACCAGAGGCAAACGCCGGAGGAGTCTCTGGGGGCGCTTGAGGAGGTGGGGGAGATCGCGTATAAGGCGGGTCTGGATGTAGTGGCGTATATCTCAATGGCATTCGGGAACCCGTATGGGGAGGCCTGGGAGATCGACGAGGTGGTGGCTGCGTGCGATCTGCTGGTGGACTCAGGGGTACGGCAGATCTCGCTGGCGGACACGGTGGGGCTGGCGACGCCGCGGATGATTGCCGATGTGATGAGCGATGTGCTGGCGGTGCATGAGGGGGTCGAGATCGGCGTCCATCTGCATGCGCGGCCGGGGGAGGCCGCGGAGCGGGTGGCGGCGGCGTACGGGGCGGGTTGCCGGAGATTCGATGGGGCAATTGGGGGGCTGGGCGGATGTCCTTTTGCGCAGGACGCGCTGGTGGGCAATCTTGCGACGGAGGAGTTGCTGGCGGAGCTGAAGCGATTGGGGGCGGAGCTGCCGAAGCTGCGGCCGCTGGATGAGATTGCGGCGGCGAGCCGGGAGATTGCGCGGCGGTTTGGGAGTAAGGTGCAGTAGCGGCAGAAGAGGCAAGAGACGAACACAAGGGACGCGGAGATGGCCGGGGTTCGCGGAGAAAGGCTTCGAAATGGCGACGTTGCTGATTGAGGATGCGGGGCCGGTGCGGACGATTACGCTCCACCGACCGGAGCGGCGAAATGCGATGACGTCTGGGATGCAGGAGGAGCTGATCGCGGCGATGGAGGAGGCCGCGGCGGAGCCGGAGTGCAGGGTGGTGATCCTGACGGGCTCGGGCGAGGCCTTTTGCGCGGGGCTGGACCTGGAGCAGCTGAAGGGTATGGTGGACCTGTCGCCGGCGGAGCATACGGCGGATGCGACGCGGATCGCGCGGATGTTTCGTACGTTGTACGAGCTGCCGAAGCCGACGATCGCGGCGGTGAACGGGGCGGCGATCGCGGGTGGGACGGGACTGGCGACCCTGTGCGACTTTACGCTGGCGGTGCCGGGGGCTAAGTTCGGGTATACGGAGGTGCGGATCGGGTTTGTGCCGGCGCTGGTGAGTGCGTTTCTGGCGCTGCAGGTGGGGGACAAGCTGGCGCGGGGGCTGCTGCTTTCGGGGCGATTGTTTCTGGCTGAGGAGGCGCTTGGGTGGGGGCTGGTGAACGAGATCGTGAGTGGTGGGGATCTCCGGGAGCGATCGAAGCTGCTGGCGGACGCGTTGCTGGGGAACAGTTCACAGTCGATGGGGGCGACGAAGCGGTTGCTGGCGGAGCAGAACCGGGTATGGCTGGATAGGGCGATTGAGGCGGCTTTGCGGGCGAACGCGGTCGCCCGGGAGACGGCGGACTTCCGGGAGGGGATCTCGGCGTTTCTAGAGAAGCGACCGCCGGTGTGGAGCAAAGGACGTGAGTGACTTCGTGGGGCGGGTGGGTGAGGTGGAGGCGGGTGACGCGCGGGTGCGGGTGCGGTATGCGGAGACGGACCAGATGGGCGTGGTGTACCACGCGAACTACCTGGTGTGGTTCGAGGTGGGGCGGGTGGAGAAGATCCGTTCGCTGGGCCTGAACTATAAGGGCATGGAGGCCGAGGGGCTGATGATTGCGGTGGCGGAGGCGACGGCGCGGTACAAGGCTCCGGCGCGGTATGACGACGAGATTCTGGTGCGGACACGGGTGAGTGGGTTGCGGGGGGCGATTGTGCGATTCAGCTATGTGGTGGAGCGGATGCCGGACGGGATGGTTCTGTGCACGGGGGAGACGGTGCACGTGGTGGTGGGCCGGGACATGCAGAAGAGGCGGCTGCCGGAGGTGTACGCGGAGGTATTTCGGCGGGCGATGGAGGAGGATCGGGCGGGTTCGCCGGCGGTGGGGACTGAGGAGCTGCGCTAAGCGAGAGTGATGGAGGGGTCGTCGAGGTGCTCCTGGAGGAGACGCTCTACGAGTTGGAGGAGGTGCTCGCCGGTTTTAGGGAGGACGAAGCTGTGGCTCGCGTCGGACCAGTCTAGTTTGAAGCTGGTGGACTGGGCGGAGATCCATATCTGGCGTATCGGCGTATTGGGTGTGAGGACGAATTTGCCGGGGCGGTCTTCGAAGAGGACGTTGAGGACGCCGTTTTGCTCTTCCGCCTCGAAGCCTCCTGCCTCTTCGGCGACGATGAGTGATTGCTTGAGGGAGGAGAGGGCCTTGTCGGCCTCACGGCGGAAGGCGGCTTCGTCGATTACGGGCATCGTTAGGATAGTTTACGGCAGGGGAACTACTTTGGTTCGCGGCGGATGCGTGAGTGGGCCGGGGTGTATTCGGTGATTGAGCGCACGGTAACTTCCCGTTGGGTTACTCCCCTCAAATAAAGCCGTTTACAGATAAGGACAAGTCGCATTCAATAGGATGCGTAAGGTATTGCATTTGTATAGGCTAGGAAATCGCGGGCTCTCCGGGCACATGTGCAGGAGGCTCCACAGGAGAAGAGTGATGCGTTTGAAGTCTCTCGTATGTGCAGCATCCCTACTTGCCGGATCGGCCATGATGTATGCGGCTGAACCCGCGGCGAGCCAGTTTACGATCTCGGAGCAGTCCAAGGTTCCGGGTTTGACGTTGAAGCCGGGCACGTATTCGATACGTGTCGTCGATCACCTTTCCGATCGTTTGATCGTCCGGGTGGATAGTGCGCAGGGCGATGCTCACACGACGTTTCTTGGGATTCAGAATGGCAACATCGCGAAGCCAAGCGCGAGCGGACCGGTAGTCTGGACCAAGAGCCCGAAGGGCGGGACGATTTTGCGGGGATTTGAGTTCCCGGGCGGCGGGTCCGTGGTCGAGTTTGTCTATCCGAAGGCAGACGCTGTTTCGATCGCCAAGGTGAACGACTCGAAGGTTCCTGCGATCGATCCGGCGTCGGAGGGCAAGGTGGCGGACAAGGGTCTGTCGAAGGACGACCTAGAGGTGGTGACACTCTGGCTGTTGTCGTCGACGACGGTTGGGCCGAAGGACGGACCGGGGATCCAGGCGGAAAAGTACCAGGCACCGGCGCAGGCGCCGACGCAGGTTGCGGCCGTGGAGCCGGCACCGGCTACCGCCTCCACAGCAGGCGTAGCCAGCGGACCCGCGGTATCGCAGCCGACGTATAACGCTCCTGCCGCGACCACACAACCACAGCAAGTTGCCAGGCTGCACAAGCCGAAGCCTGTGATCGCCAAACTGCCGCATACGGCGAGTACGCTGCCGCTGATCTGGATGCTGGGTGGCATGTGCCTGCTGGGAGCGGCGTTGCTTCGGGTATTTCGGACAGGCATCTCCGGCGCGAAGTAAAAGGACAAACGTGGCGGTTGGAAGTAGCCAAAGGGCAAATCGCGTAACGGCTCATGCAGAGCTCCTGCTTTGGATGGTGGGAGCTCTGTGTGTGGGAGCCTGTGCGCTGACTGGGGTCCGGGCGCTCGCCGCAAGGCGGCAGGCCGAGGCGATCGTGAGGCCCGCAAATGTCAGCAGGGCCGTACCGGTGGTTGCGGCGGATGCCCAGCCGAAGCCGGGTGCGAGCGTGGTGATGGGGCGACTGGACATACCGCAGCTTCGGCTTTCGGTGCCGGTGATGGCGGACTACGATCCGAACAGCCTGCTGCGCGGGATCGGTCACATCCAAGGTACGGCGATGCCGGGGGGACTTGGAACGATGGGACTGGCGGGCCATCGCGATACATTTTTTCGACCACTGCGGCGAATTGCGCCGAAGATGGACATCCGAGTTGCGGACGAGACCGGGACGTACCACTACCAGGTGGACTCGACCGAGGTGGTGATGCCAGAGCAGGTCGAGGTTCTGGAGATCCGGTCGCGACCTGAGTTGACGTTGATTACTTGCTATCCCTTCGATTACATCGGGGCGGCTCCAAAGAGATTCATCGTTCACGCGCATCTCTTATCCGCTTCGCCGGACGCGGAGTAGGTGGGCTGCCGACGGTGAGGTTGTGAGCCGGCGATGCGAAGGCGGATTGGTGAGTTTCTGAGGCTGATCGGAATGTTCGGGTTAAGGCCTGGTGGTTATGCAAGGTGAGTGTGCGGTGTGGACGTGACTTAGGTCATAGTTTGAAGGTGGGATAGTGCGGGGCCGGTACGGAGCAGAAGATGAGCAGGTCAGAGATCGGGCGGCGCGGTTCACGCGGTATGCGGGGTCTGGTGAGTCTGATCCAACTTCTGGGGGCCTCACCGATGGGACGAAGAGCACTTGCCGGCGTTCTTGCCGTGGCAACGGTTGCAGCGATTGCGGTGGAGCGGAAGTCTTCCGCGCAGAGCAGCCTGAAGGTGAATTTCGGGAACCAAGGCGTTCAGCAGATCTCGTATAACGGCGTCGTACTGGAAGATCTGGCGAACAGTCCGGCGGATGCCTTCCATATTTGGCACATGAAGGTAACGGACCTCCAAGGGAACGTGCTTCCGAACGATGGTTGGGGTGAGACCAATACGGGGAAGCATTGGGATGCTGGAAACCAGACGTGGACCTACACGTTCGGCTGGGGATCGATCGGTGTTCAGTTTGTGCAGAACGGGAACACGTTGGACATGAAGGTGACCGAGACGAATCGGCCGGGCTCGGGCGTGATTCTGGATGGCGCGGTGATTTACCCGCTGGTACTGCATTTCCCGCGGCTGCCGAGTAACTTCTACGATGCGAGCTACGCCCAGTTGGCCTTCAACACGACGGGGCCGAGCGTGACGGTGGCGGACTTTGGAAGTGGGGAGGTTGCGGCGGTGGTGCCGGACGCGACGAGGGCTCTCTACAGCGGATTTCAGCCTGCAGGTCAGGGGACCTCGTACTTCCCGATTATCAGTGGGACTTCGCTTGACGGCATGGCGACCTTTCAGCCGCATAACGACAGGCCCGTGGCTCCGGGGCAGACAGACAGCTTCACCGTGTCGCTACGGTTCGCGCCTTCGGGAACGCCGGCGTCTCGTCTCGGTGGAGATGCGTACCAGAGCTGGGCAAAGGTTTGGCCAGCGCATCTGAACTGGAGCGATCGCCGGGCCATTGGGACGGCGTACCTGGCGAGTTCGCCGACGGGGGACGTCCACAAGCCAGGAGGGTATCCGAACAATCCGCGGCGTTACTTTAATAATAGCAATGCGAGTGACTTCGATGTGCGGACGTCGCAGGGACTCGCACAGTTCCAGGCCAGGGTCCTACAGCAGGCGCAGAACAGTGTGCAGAACATGCAGATGTTGAATGCGCAGGGCGTCATCACGTGGGATCTTGAGGGTCAGCAGTATCCGCAGGATACGAGCTATGTGTGCTCGCCGGACCAGATCGCCCAGGTTGCGCCGGAGATGGAGAGCGTGATCTCGAACAGCTCGTCTCCGTATGCGGGCATGAAGCTGGACGATGCTTATTTCAAGATCATGCGGGATGCGGGTTTCCGTGTGGGCGTTTGCATTCGGCCGCAGCACTTCACGGTCAACAGCGATGGTTCGGCGCAGCAGGTGTACCTTGCGGACGGGGATGTGCCAGCCGAGATCATCCGGAAGATGAGATACGCGCATAACCGCTGGGGAGCGACGCTGTTTTATATCGACTCGACAGTGGAGGCGAATGGAGCGGTGCTCGATGCCGGGATCTTTCAGCAGGTCGCGGCGGCGCTGCCGGATGCGCTGCTGATTCCCGAGGAGACCACGCCGAAGGACTATGCGTATGTGGCGCCGTTCAAGACGTTTATCTTTCACGGGGATCTTGGGACGGACGTGTCGGTGTATGGGTACTACCCGCATGCGTTCAGCGCGAACCTGATCAATGACGTGGATCCAGGCAAGCTGGCGGCGGCACGAGCGGCCCTGACCAGCGCCGTGAAGTCGGGCGACATCCTGATGACCCACGTGGACTACTGGCAGGCGAATAATCCGACGATCGTGCAAATTTACAAGGATGCGGGTGTTGGCGGGAGTTCGCCTGCTCCGGCGCCTGCTCCCGCACCTGCGCCCGCACCTGCACCTGCACCGGCACCTGCACCGGCGCCCGCACCGGCACCTGCACCGGCGCCCGCACCGGCACCTGCACCGGCGCCCGCACCTGCACCTATTCCCAATCTCAGCAGGGTGGTGATTACCTCTCCCTCGGCAAACGATTCGTTGTCGGGTGCGACTGTAGTAGCGGCACAGGTCAACGTGATCCTCGATGCCGCCGGATCGTACCTGATGGTGGACGGGGTGGAGATTGGGACGAGGCGTGTCTCGCAAGGGCCATATCGCTATGCGCTGGATACGACCACGCTGTCGAATGGACAGCATACCTTGCAGATCTGGGCGCATGACACTGCGGACGAGAAGGTTCTCTCGGGAGCGGTGACGGTCACGGTCGCGAACGGGTTGGCGGGGTCGACGCCTGCACCTGCTCCTATGCCGGGACCTGCACCGACGCCTGCGCCTGCGCCGCCGTGGCCCCAGAGCTTGCCAGTGGCTTTGACCTATCCGGTGAACGGGCAGGGTGTATCCGGGGTCGTGTCGGTGAGTGCGTTGATCTCGGCAACGCTGGACGCGGCCGGTTCTTACTTGATGGTGGATGGCGTGGAGGTTGGGACGAGACGGATCGGGTCCGCGCCTTTTCTGTATGAGCTTGATACAGCGTTGCTCGCTGCAGGGAGGCATGTGCTGCAGATCTGGGCACATGACACGGGAAACAGCACGCTGTTGTCGAACCAAACGGTAGTGACGGTTTCCCATTAGTCGACAACGGACGCGCCGGGTTAACTTAGACTGGTGAGGTCAACGAGGGCGTGTGTGACGGCTACTGATGAGTGAGACGACGTGGGGTGCCTGGCAGATCCTGGATGTAGGCAGCATTTGGATGCGCGAGTTTGGGGCTGCGCTGGCGACGCAGGTGGAGACGATCTCGTGGGCACCTGTGATGTCGCGTTTCGGGATGGTCACCGAGTGGATCTCGCGAGGGGAGCAGGTGATCGAGGTTAAGGAACCACCGCTCTGGGTGCGGCAGTTTCCGTTGCAGCGAGGTTACTCGCGTGCGTCCCTAGGGCGGCTGGTGCGATTTGAGGAACGCCTGCTGAGACGTCTGCGGTCGGCGGCTGAGGATGCTCCGGAGCGCGGGACAGCTGGGCGTGCGGAGCTGTCGCCGCTAATCTGCTCGACGCCCTTCTATGTGCCGGTAGCGGAGAGATGGACCGGGCCGGTGGTGTACTATTCGACCGATCTGACGGCGGAGTATGAGGGGATCAATGGCGCGCAAGTGAGGGAGTTGGACCGACGGATGTGCCGGATAGCACGCGCGGTGTGTCCGAACTCGGCGCGAATCGCGGAATACTTTGTTCGGGAGGCGGAGTGCGATTGGGCAAAGATCACAGTGGTGCCGAATGCGACACGCGAGAGCAATGTGGCTCCCGAGCCACTGCTCCTTCCGGCGATGCTGCCTGAGGATGTTCGGGATGTGCCGCGGCCGATCGCGGGTGTGATTGGCGACCTCTCGGGCAATATGGACTGGACGGTGATTGCGGATGCAATGCAGCAGACGCCGGAGCTGAGCTGGGTCTTCGTGGGGCCGACGACGCGAACGATCGTGGATAGGAAGCAGAGCTCGGGCCGTGAGCGTGTGATGCGTGGGCGGGCTCGCTTTGTGGGCCCGAAGCCGTATGGGGAGCTACAGGATTACGCCCGGAGCTTTGATGTGGCGGTGCTGCCTTATCGGAGGAAGGAACCAACGTACTCCGGGAGCTCAACGCGTTTTTACGAGCATCTGGCGGCGTGCCGGCCGATGGTGGCAACGCGTGGATTTGCGGAGTTGATAGAAAAGGAGCCTCTGCTGAGGCTTGCGGATACGGGCGAGGAGGTAGCCCAGGCGCTGCACCAGCTTGCCGCAACGGGGTACCAGGATGGTCTCGAGACGGCTCGGTGGGAGGCTAGCAGAAAGGGCACCTGGGAGGAGCGAGCTCGCACGCTACGAGGGACGTTGCGATAAGGCAGGCGGTAGCCTCCGCAGTTCCTGCTCGGAAGCTTTGAACGACTGCGCAGCATCTTGCGGGGTTGGGCGGTAGATGTTTACTGAAGGTCGGGTGGGACCAGGGTCGTTCTCGCGTACGCAGTCATGTCGAAGGCCAATATTCCCGGTGCGATTACGCTGCGCCGGACACGACGTGCGGCCTGGTGGAGGTGGACCGCTTGAGAATAGTCTCTTCCTTGACCTGTATGGACTCTTGCAGGAGGTCGAGGACGGGGGTCATCAGCTTGGGCGGCCTGCTTTCGAAGACGCGGGTGAGGGTGAGATAGCTGCTCCGACCGATCATAAGATTCATCTTCCAACTCGGCTCGCTCTCACGCGGAATGAAGACTTCTGCATACGATTCGCCTTGGAGGTACATCTGGACCGAGGCAAAGTGCATGTCGTTGCAGGCGGTACGAACGACGTTCCAGCATTCGTCCGGCGTGTTCGCGGTGGCGAGCAGATGCTCGAGTTCCTGGAGGTAGATCTCCTCCTTGACGATTCTCAGGATCATCTTGCGCGAGAGGGTGCGACGGGCGGCGCTCAGCTCGACGTATCCGAGGTAATTGACACCGGCAAAAACGAGTGAACAGAAGACCAGGATCGTAAGGCCACGGAGTCGGTAGCTGGCGAAGCTCTGGAGGAGTGACAGAAAGGCGGCGACGCCGCAGACGCCGTAGAGGATGAGAGCGGTATCGCGAGGCTTGAAACCGCGGGCAAGGACCATGTGGTGGATATGTCCGCGATCACCGCGGAAGATGGGCGCATTCCGAAGGTAGCGGCGACCGATGGAGAGCGCCACGTCAACCAGAGGAAGAGCCAAGGCCATCAAGGGAGCCGCCATGCCGACGAAGGTTCCGCTGTGCTGGCTCCAGATAAGACCGAAGCAGCCGAGCATAAAGCCCATGGTGAGACTGCCGCAGTCACCGAGGAAGATTGAGGCAGGGCTGAAGTTATAACGAAGGAAGGCAAGCAGACAGCCGCACAGGGGAACGGTTGCCATAGCAAGCCCCGTGTTGCCGTGGAGGATAGCGGCGAGCAGGGTAGTGACCATTGCAAAGAGACCGACGCCCGAGGCGAGACCATCGAGGCCATCGATGAGATTGAAGGCGTTGCTGCACCCGACGAGCCAAATGAGGCTGAGCGGAATGCTGATCCAGGGCGAGGCAAAGAGCCCGTGGGCGATGGTGAGCCGGGCACCGAGACCGACTGCCAGGGCGGCTGCGGCGAACTGTCCGGCGAGCTTCTGCTTAGGCTTAAGACCCCAGATATCGTCGAGGAGACCGGTAAGGAAGATGACGCCGGCAGCCGGAAGGAGCGCCCAAACCAGCTTCGTGTGCTGGATCGAGATCTTAGCCCCGTGAGGAGCGAAGGCAAGCATAAGGCCAAGCGCACCAGCGTAGGAGAGAACGATGGGTATGCCGCCGATGCGGGGAATCGGCTTGAGATGGAATTTACGATCCGCGTCCGGTTGATCGACAATGTTGAAGTGGAGAAAGAGGTCGCGGCACACGGGCGTGGCGATCAGACAGAGAAGGAATGCCGTGAAACCTAGAGCAAGTATGGCGTACATAGGAGAGATCTCCGAAGGGGCTGTGGTCTGCTTACGGGCGTGCGACTGCGTTGGCCGATTGATCCCTGCGGACAGCGGTTTCGGGTTGATGGAGCAGGATGGAGCTTTGCTGATCGGCACCGAGGATTCGGAGAATACGATCAACGCCAAGGGGCAGGTCATAGTGGTCGACGAGAGCCTGTCGGGCGCGCTGACCCGCCTGGGCAACGTCGGCCGGATTTGCCGCCAGATACTTGAGCAAGGCCGTGAGTGCACTTGAGTCGTTGCAATCGATGTGCCAGCCGCAGCTGAATCGTTCCACAATCCGTGCGGGGGTGGCGTTCTTGGGACCGATGAACAGAATTGGGCGGCCTGCCGCCATCAGGCCGTAGACCTTGCTGGGAACGACCGAGCCACAGCAAGCTTCGCGCTGGGTGACGAGGCCGATGTCTCCGACCGAGAGACTTTCCGACAGGCTGCCTCGCTGGACGTAGGGTCGAAGCTCGAGGGAACGGATATCGTGTCGCTCGCAGAAGCTGCTGAGCTCCTGACGACGGCCGCCGCTGCCGGTGAAGACGAAGTGGAAGCGAGCGTCGGAGCGTAGCTGTCGCATGGACTCGGTGAGGGTGTCGAGGTCATGCGCGAGTCCGAGGTTGCCGGAGTAGAGCAGAATCAGTTGGTCAGGATCTCCCGGACGTGGAAGTGGACGAATAGCGTTGCCATCGGCCCAGTTCTCGGCGACGTCGATCTTCTTGGCATCGATGCCACGACTCACGAGGCGCTGTTTCATGCATTCGCCGAGCGCAATAACGCCGTCGGCACGGCGTCGGGAGAGGTCGGCGAAGAGGCCGGTCAGCCGATCGGCCAGACCGCCGGCTTTGAAATACCCGAGATCGATAGCGACGTCGGGATAGACGTCCATCTCCCAGATGAAATGACGTGAACCCCGTAAGGTGCTGACGAGAGTTCCAAGCAGCGAGATAAGCGGAGGTGTGGTGAGGGTCAGGACGAGATCGGGTTTGGGGAGGGTGAGACCACGAACAGCCGCGGAGATGTAGAAGGAAAGGTAGGAGAGGACGCGGCCGAAGGTTCCGCGGGCAAAGGGCAGAGATCGGACGCGGTGTATCTCAACGGGCGGCGGATCGCCAGCGGCGGAGACGGCGTAGCCACCGTCTGCGGAGATGGCGTAGACGGTGTGTCCTTCCCGGGCGAGACCACGCGCGAGATCGGTCAGCAACTGGCTGGTGGCGGCGGAGTCAGGCCAGAAGAATTGGTTGAGGAGAAGGATCTTCACCGGACGACCTCATAGAGAGGGTGCGCCTCGTGCGCAGGGCGGATGACTCGCTTTTTGACGAAAGCCGCAGGATTGCCCGCGTAGATCTCGAAGTCCGGGACCGTGCCCGAGACCACGCTTCCTGCCGCGGCGACTGCACCGCTGCCGAGAACCGCACCTGGAGTGAGGAGACACATGGCACCGGCCCAGGCGCCGTCGTTGAGCTGGATGGGAGCGAGCATGAGGCCGAAGCCGGGGTCGCTCCAGTTATGATTTCCGGTGCAGAGGTAGGCTCCCTGAGAGAGGCAGACATCATTTCCGAGGCGAACGGTCGTCAGCGAATCTATCCAGACACGTTCGCCGATCCAGCAGTCGTTGCCGACAACGAGGTGCCACGGGTACTTGACATTGACGGCGTGGCGGATGACAACGCCTGTCCCGATGCGCGCACCGAAAAGGCGCAGCAGCGAGACGCGCAAGCTGGACAAGGGGAGGAGATGGGAACGGAAGATGGGCGAACCGAGAAAGAACCAAGCGGCGCGCCAGATCGAGGACCGGCCGGGGTCGAACCAGGAGTTGTCGTAGCTCTTCAAGTGAACTTGGCTCATGCTCTTCCTCTAATCCGTGACGAGATCAACGTTCGACGGGAGTGGACCGCCCTGAACCCAACGATAAAGTTCAGCCATCTGCTCGGAGACGGTGGACCAGTTGTATCGGGTAAGAACCAGATTGCGACCGCGGCTGCCGATTCTTGCGTTCGTGCCTGGTGCGTTGGACAGGAGCTCTCTTATAGCTGACGTAAGCTGGCCGACTTCGGATTGGATCTGCCAGCCCGCGTGGAGGTCTTTTACGGCCGGCAGGTTGCACTGTTCCGTGACGATAACGGGCAAGCCGACTCCCATGGCTTCCAAGGCCGAGACGCTGAGGCCCTCGGAGTAGGAGGGAAGGACGAAGCACTCGGCTGCGGCGAGGGCGCTCCACTTGAGATCGTGGCGGAGCATGCCTGTGAAGGTGACGCTACCAGTTAGGCATTTTTCAGCGACCAGTTTTTCCATAACGGCACGGGTGCCTTCGAAGTCTGGACCAGCAAGGACGAGATGCGCGTCAGGGTGCGCCGGCGATAGCTCCGACCACGCTTGGATGAGTAAGTCGAGTCCTTTCTTGAAATGAATTCGACCAAGAAATAGGACAATTCTTTTCCCTTTAAGAGTAGGAAATTGCGAATGAAAGGGTTCAGCATCCACAGTGGCCGGCACGGCGACGCCGTTCGGTATCACCGCGATGGGTGTCCTGCATCCAAAACGACGGTAGTCTTGCGCCTCAGCGGAGGTGAGCGCATGGAGACAGGCGGCTCCGCAGACGTTGCCTCGCTCGAAGAGTGCCGCATAGAGCTGTTTCTTGAGACGCTTGTTCGCGAGAGCCCAGCTCTCGAGCATGCCGTGCGCGGACAGGATATAGGGCTTTCGGAGGGCCCGGGCGCTCGGTGCGGCAATTGCGGTGCTCTGCTCCCACAACCCGTGGATGTGCAGGCCATCGGCGGCTTTGACCAGTTCCCGGAAGCGCTCACGACGGGCGCGGTTGAGGGTCCACTGGCCACGCCGCGTGGGCCACTCGGAGATGGCGACCTCGGGGTAGCTGCTGGCTGAGTAGAGTTCCCCGGCGTCCAAGAAGGCGGCGAGGTCGATGTGCAGATGGTGGTCGGCAGCGAGACGGGAGCTGAGTTGCGGAACGACGGAGCTCAGGCCACCGTAGCGTGGATCGAGATGGGAGACGACGGTGAGCCAGCGTCCACTCGAGCCATCGATCGGCTTGGGGACGACGATCGATTTGTCTTGACTTGGTTCTACAGAGGCTAGGTTCACGCGGCAGACTCCAGGACAGCAGTAAGGCAAGTGATGCGAAAGAGCAACGCAGTTACGGTAGCAGTAGATGGTCTGTAAGAAAAGACAAGATTTCCTGGAGTTACCGAAGAACGTCGCCAATATTACTTCCTGTAGCAGCTCAAGGTGGTGTGCCACAACCTTGAGCGAGTCGTGCGACTTCCAGGCCGAAGTTAGCCGGGGTAAAATGGGCTATCTGAGCGACGGAGTGGGTGCGCATGGCGGTAAGGAACTCCGGTGAGGCTCCGCCAACCTGGTGGAGGCTGGAGACCAGTTCTGTGGGATGTGCAGGGTTGAAGGTATAGCCGTTCTGATTCTCCACAACGAGATCCTCGGCGCAGCCGCAAAGGGACGAGACGATGACGGGGAGACCGGCCGCCATGGCTTCGTTGACGACGAGACCCCAGGGCTCGCGCCGGCTGGGCAGTACGAAGCAGCCGGCAAAGGCGTAGAAGGGGGGGAGGTCAGAGGAGCTCTTGTGCCCGGCGAAGTGGACGTCCTGGCTGAAGGGGGAGGCCGCTGCAAGGGAGCGGAGTGACGCGGCTTCAGGGCCGTCGCCCACAAGAACGAGGGGCCATGTGCCGCCGGTGTGGCGGTATTCGATCCAGGCATCGAGCAGGCCGCAGATATTTTTCTCCTCGGCGAGCCGGCCGACATAGAGGAAGTAGATCTCCGGAAGACCGAAGTGGTGTGGGGAAGCTTTGCGCAGGGTGTGGGTGCGTTCGGCGAGGGAGGCGTTGTCGACGACATCGTAGAAACGACCGACGCGGCTGGTCGGAAAGCCGAGCTGCTGCAAATAGCGTCGGTGTGCCCGTCCACCGGTGACCGCGGCGTGGAACAGAGTGCGGATGAGCAGGGACTTTGCCGCCTCCTTCCATGGGGTGCGGGTGTGGTCGCCGGCCGTGCTCTCGGTCATCAGGATGCTGGTGCGCCCGTGCAGGCGGGCCCAGAGTGCGGCGGCGATGGCGGGAAGGGTGTAGTAGCCAGGGACGAGGACGGTCTCGGGATCGGTCCGCGAGAGGTGCTGCCAGAGCTTGAGCGCGAGACGGCGCTGTCCGGCCTCGGCCCAGTTGCTGTGGGGCATAAGGGTGTGGATGGGGAGATCGGCGGGGAGGTCCTCGCGGAATTTGAGGCCGGTATGAACGCCCACGCCGCCGACGAGCTCGACGCCGCAGACACGGCCGGCAAGGGTGGGAGCTGCCATGAGGCCGCGGAAGCGCGCGATGTGGTAGGCATACCAGTCGATCCAGATGACCACGACCTTGCAGGGTCGAGCCGGGGGGTCGGAGGGGCGAGGAGCGGCGATGAGGTGGTCAGGCACGGCGGGTCGCTCCGAACGGCAGGGTCGATGGACGGGTGCGGAGGACTGGACGGCTGAGGGACGCGGGAGCGCGGAGGGCCCAGCGCCACGTGATCCAGCAGGGGATGGAGAGCAGCAGCGAACGGAAGATGACGGCTTCCATGGTCTGCATGACAAGGTAGATCGAGAGCGCGGAGAGGATGACGTACTGGCTCGACCAGGGACCGCCTCGGGTGACTGCCCGCTTCCAGACCATGCCGTAGATCCAGCCGAGCGCGGCCATGGCGGGGATGGCGAACCACCAGAGTTCGACGAACAGATCCGCGACGATGCCGGGGGCGGAGCCGTCGGCGCCGACCCAACCGAGCGCGTCCCCGAAGCCTTCGCCGGTGCCACCGTTGTGGAGCAGTTCGGGGACGCCGAAATCTTCGTACTTGGTGGGCCAGACGGCGCTGGGGATCGGGCGGACGAGAATCTGCGCGAGATAGCGACGCATCCAGAAGTAGTGGTCGCGGCGCTCGGCGGAGAGGACGGTGCCAGCGCCGTAGATGTACTCGTTGCCGGTATCGGCCTGATCGACGATGTTGCCGACGTCGGTTGTGACCTCAAAGCTGGAGCCGAGATAGATGTTGCTCCGATTGGTTACGAGGAAGAGAACGAGCCAGCCGAGACAGACGCCGAGAGCACCGACGGCGAAAATGGGTGGACGCTTTCTCCGGTTGATGTACCAGCCCATGAGAACGATCAGGACGAAGGCGAAGGTGGGTCCGCGGCGTGCCGTGAGAAGCGCCTGCGAGATCCAGGGAAGACCGAAGAGGCCGATCAGGACGAGGCCGGGGAAGCGGGGACCGCCGGCGGACAGGGCGGAGATGGCGAGCAGGACACCGGTGAGCAGAAGCAGGCTGCCGTCGCGGATGTAGCCGCTGTCATCCCATCCACCCGCGTAGGAGGAGCTGTAGGCATGGACAAATCCGCCGACGTTGATGATGGTGATGCTCCAGCAGAGGAGGCCGACGCCGCCGGCGATGGCGGCCCCGAAGAGCAGGCGGCGACAGGCCATAGCGGACAGGGTGCGGACCTCGGCACGGCGCTGGTTCCGGAGACGGACGCCAGCGGCGAGACAGGCGGCGACAAAGGCGAGCATGCCAAGCAGGTTGAGGGTCTGGACGTGGGTGAGCTGGTCGTTGTCGAGGAACTGGGCGAAGGCGCCGTTCGAGAACAGCTTCCAGGGCATCCAGCCGTAGAGGAAGGCGAGCATGGGCGCGATGAAGACGAGCGGGTGAAAGACGTCGCGGCTGCCGTCGAGCGCGCAGAGGAGCCCGACGAGGGCGATCGCTACGGCGAGAAAAAGAAGGGCCTCAAACATGAGGGGAGCTCGTTTCTGCCCTGGTCCCGTCCGAGACGAGGAACTGACCGACCGCTGAGACGATGCCGGAGCGAAAGCGGGCCCAGGTGAACTGCTCGGCGCGGAGGCGGGCCTGGATCCCCATGTCGGCCAGATCGGAGCGGTGGGTGAGCGCCCAGTCGATGTGGGCGGCGAGGAGATCGGGGCGGCGGGGCTCGACGACGAAGCCCTGTTGGCCGTGCTCAATGAGATCCGGGGCAGCGGTGTGAGTAGTGGAGAGGACGGGGAGGCCGCTCGCGAGGGATTCGAGCAGGACCTGGCCGAAGCCCTCGGCCACCGAGGGGAAGACGAAGAGATCGGCGGCCTGATATTGGGCGACGAGCTCCTGCGCGCTCACGTCAGGCCGGATGTCGATCTGCGATCTCCCGGAGGAGCTGAAGCTTTTGAAGAGGTCGAGCGAGTCGACGACGCGACCGCAGACGGTGAGGTGGACGTTTGGGCTATGCACGAGTCGAAGAGCTTCAAGAAGATACTTGATGCCTTTGCGCTGATTGATGCGACCGACAAACAGCAGGCGCAGTGGGCTTCCCGGGACGGAGCGACGATCCGGTGAGGGCGTGAAACGTCCGGAGTCGACGCCGTAAGGGACGACGTTGACGGAGCCGGCGGGGGCGCCGTGCTCGACCAGGGTGGATCGCGTGAAGGAGGAGGCGGCGAGAAAGTGCCCGGCCATGGTGGTTTCGCGGACGAGGTGCTGGAAATCCTCCTCGGGAAGGGAGAGCTCCCACTCCTGACGGAGCGAGCTGGCGCAGTCGGGGTGGGCGTTGAGTTCCTCGGTGAGAATGCGGCGCATGCTGGCGGGATGGGGGTGCAGCTGGAAGAGGGTTCCGGGATGCGGGTAGTTGGAGAAAGCGTCGAAGCCGTAGTAGCTGTAGCTGATGAGGCCGGCCCCGGTGCGGGTGGCCATCCGCCCGGCAGTACGACCGAGGTTGGCATCGGCCGAGCGGGTGATGCGGCGCCGCAGGGGAAGGGGAACGCGGGGAAGCTTGTCGAGCAGCATGGTGAGGAGACCATAGACAGCGCAGAGGCGGACGCGGTCCGAGGGAAGCTGTGGCTCGCTGCGCTGGGCCAGCATGGCGCGAAGCGAGGCTGGGAGGCGAGCTTGGAGGGCTCGGGCCCAAGGCCGATCGGACGGCCAGAAAAGGTCGGTCACGAGGGCCTCGAGCATGCCAGCGTCGGCGAGCGCGCGGGCGACCTGGTAGGCATCGCGGGCACCGCTCTGGACGACGACCGCCTTGCGCGTAAGGGCGCGAGCCGGGGGGGAGGAGCCGATCGCGTGTTGGGGGAGCGTGGGGACCATGGTCGCGTCTTCTATCAGGGCTGCGCCGAGCGGAGGCGCGGGAGCAATGGGTTGGGTTTGGCTGTGGGATCAGGCGGCATGCGTCTCCTTGCGGAGGCGGAAACGGTTCAGGCCGGAGACGACGAAATGCAGCGCGCGCCGTATGGCGGCGGGAGTTGGAAGCCAGTGGTGGCGCTTGCCGAGCAGGAAGAGCGCCAAGAGGGACATGGCGCCGAGAGCGGCCATACCGACGGTGACGGCGCCGGTGAGCGCCGGGTGCGAAGCGCGGACGAACACCAGGCTGACCAGCGAGACGGAGCTGAAAGTGCTGAGCAGAAAGACGGTGAGCATGCCGTCAGGAACAGCATCCTTGCGGACGAGAGCGACGAGGACGAGAGCGGCCGAGAGAATATGCGCGAAGAAATAGATGAGCATGCCAGTGGCGGCGCTGCCGCCGTGGAGGAGGAAGACGCTTGCCGAGACGGCGACGACGACCGCCCACACGGTGTTGAGGACTCCCGTCAAGCGTATGTTGACGATCGAAAGGCGGGCAGCCGCAGGTGCGTTGCCCATGTGCATGACTGCGATAGCAAGGCCAATGGCGGCCGTGAGAGCCGCGCCGCTGTATGTGCGCCCGTAGAGAAGAGAGAGGCCCCAGGGCATAAGGATGGCGCCCACGGAGGCGAGCAGCAGAGAGGCGAAGGTGGCCGCGTAGGTACAAAGCGCCATGACGCGCTGCGGGGTTTTGTTGCCTTCGTCCTCCGGGTTGGCCATGACGGCGTAGCTGCTCTCGGTAAGCAGGCCTGGGGCAAGACCGACGATGTTGCGGAGCTGACTGGCTACGGCGAAAAAGCTCATCTGGACGAGGGTGGAGTCGGCGCGGGCGACAAGCGTTGTGAGCCACCAGCCGGCGAGGTTGGCTCCGACGAGGCCCGCCAACTGCACGAAGCCAAAGGTCCAGACCTCACGGAGGACGGGGCCGAGCGGAAGGGCGGGGACAGAGCTCTTGGGCGCGAACAGGCCGAGCGGCCGGGCGAGCAGGAGGCAGAGCAGCACGGCGCTGGTGGTAATGGCTCCCTGCGAGACGATCATGCGGACGGGGCTGTGCAGGATGGCGGAGATTGGGAGTAGCGTGACCATACCGACGCCGACGATCACCGAAAGAAGGACAAGGGCGGCGAAGCGGCGCTGACCAACGAAGAAGCCGCGTGCGCACTCAAGCAGGATCATGCCGGCCGCTGAGACGACTGCCCATTGCAGGAGGCGGGTGAGGCTGTCCTTGCCGAGCAGATGAGCGATGGGAGCGGCACCGATCCAAAGGCCGACTGCTCCGAGGATCGCCGAGGCAGACGAGACAATCGCCAGCGCGCGCGCCAGGGTGACATAGCCCGGCGTGCCGTGCTGGTACTTGCCGGAGAACCGCGCGGCGGTAGATCCGATCTGGCCGGCGGCGTAGGTGGAAATATTATTGGCCGTGCTGATCGCGAGCGAGTAGGCGCCAAAGGTGGCGGCGCCGCCGAGACGGGCGGCGAGAACGTTGGCGAGAAACCCAAGACCGCGCTCGATCACGATACCGAGACCGAGCGCAGAGGTCCCGCTGACCAGGTGCTTGGTAACGTTCCCGGATACCGAAGCTGGCGCCCCCTGGCCGGCGGACTCGGGCAGAGGCGGCTGGGAGACCGGGGGCTCCGGGATCAGAGAGTCGCTGACCGCGGGGTCCGAGAGTGCGGTCGAGTTCATGAACCTGCCATGGCCTTTTCGTTCGCTTCAATCTGATTTTTGTAGCGGTAGTACGAGGAGTAGTAGCCGCTGCGGCCCTCCGCGGTCGGGTCAAAGCGATTGAGGATGGTGCCCAGGAGGCGGACGCGATCACTTTCAAACAGGTTACGCGCATCTTCGGCCTGTTCGCGAGCGGTGCTGGCGGCGCGCAGAACGAGAATCGCACCGTCCGCCTGGCGAGCAAAGATACGGGCATCAGCCATGTGCAGCATGGGAGGCGTGTCGATGAGGACCATGTCAAACTCGCGCGAGAGACGGGCGAGAAGATCACCGACGAGCGGCGAATGGAGGAGCTCGACCACCTCTTCGGAACCGGTGCCGGAGGAGAGGAACGACAGGTTGCGGATGGGAGTCGGTCGGCAGAAGTCAGTGATCGGCGCCGTCTCGATGTCGATCTCGTTGCGCAGCACGTTGCGCAAGCCGAACTCGTTCGACATATGCAGTGCATTGTGGAGCCCGGGCTTGCGGAGGTCGCCGTCGACGAGCAGCACACGCCGTTTGGACTGGCTGAGGGCCACACCCAAGTTCGAGGTGACGGTAGTCTTGCCTTCGCCCGCGTTCGGGCTCGAGACGACATAGACGCGGGCACGGCGGGTTGCGGCCTCGGCCAGGAGGATGGAGAAGGTGGTGTTGCGGTAGGCTTCGGCGACGATCGAGAAGTTGTCCTGCCAGCGGGCGAGAGAGAGCGCGTTCTCGTGCGGGTTATGGTCCAGCTCGGACTCTGGATCGCGCAGCAGCGAACGGGCTGCACTGAGCGAATCAACGACGGACCTGCGTTGCCCGGTACTCGCCGTCGGGATCACGCCGAGCTCCTGGACCTGAAGATATCGAGGTGCGTCCCCAGGCATGCGGAAGACGTCCGAGTTACGGTCTTTAAAGAAGGCGAAGCCGATGCCGAAGGCCGATCCAAGAAGCAGCCCGACACCAGCGGCCGGAACCCGTCGGGGCGAGACGGGGTATTTTGGTGTACGCGCGGTATCGACGATACGGACGGTGGTCGCCTGCATGGCAGAGGCGAAGCCTGCCTCCTTGGCCCGGCTGAGAAGCGTTTGATACAGCTGCTGCTCACTTTCGACCTCTCGGCGAAGGAGGTTGACCTTGGAAGCCTGGCCGAGCTCCGTCGAAACACTCTGGAGTTGAGCGTCGTACGCGGCTTTGAGCAGCGCCTCGCGGTGCTGCGCGGCGCTGTATTCGTTGCCCATGCGAGATGTGCTCGTAGTGCGCTCGGTGGCCATCTCCGCCTGGACCTCCTTGATCTGCGAACGGAGGTGAATGACCTTGGGGTTCTCCTCGGTGAGAGGAGGAACGATTTCGGCGACCCGGGTCTGGAGAGTGGCGAGCTGCTGCTGCAGCTGACGGTAGGCGGGGCTGTCGAGAACACTAGGCAGGGAGGTGGGCGAGGCGGACCTGGCCACACCGGATTGTGCCTCCTTTTCCATGCGATCTGCCTGTGCCTTGACCAGTTCACCCTGCATCTGCCGCAGACGATCCTCGCCGACGCTGTTACTCTCCTGGCTGAGAACGAGACCGTTGCCACCGGTTGCGGCTTCGAGCTTCCTTTGGGACTCTTCGGCCTTCAGGCGGACGTCGGCGACCTGGCGGGTTAGCCAATCGCTGGTCCTGGTTGCCTCCGTGCTGCGCGTTTCCAGGTCCTCGTCCTTGAACTCTTGGGTGAGCGTGTTGCAGAACTTGGCAGAGAAGGCCGCGTTCCAGGAGTCGCAGGTGATCTCGACGAGGCGAGTGATGCCAAGTGGTTTGACCTTGACCTGCTTTGCGGCGTCCTCGATGAGATTTCCGTAGGCGAGCGGCCGGCTACCCGGAAGATGCAGCGCGCGCTTGAGCTCTGAGACAAGATCATCGCGCTCAATGGAGGCGGGGTGGGCCTCCGCCTGGAGACGGTTGACCGTCCGCTCGAGGAGCGTATCACTCTGCAGCAGCTTGATCTGCGTTTGAACGTAGACCTCCGTCGAGGAGCTATCGGCGCTACCGGTCGGGGAGAGAGTGTGCATGTTCATGAAGTCGCCGTTGAGGTTCTGAATGTCCAGCGACGTCCTTGCGCGGTAGACGGGAAGGGCGGTGAGATTGAAGAGCAGGCTGACGAGGACACCGGCGAGCGCGAACAGGGCGATGACCACCCGGAAACGGCTTAGGAGACGCACATAGTCGAGCAGCAGATTGGGGCTTCGGTCCGCGTGTTCCGGCCGGGGCGGCGTTGCGTTCTCCCCGCCGTCGTCCAAACGTGCCGGCAGCGAGGCGGAGTATCTTGCGCTCGGATCGAATTGTAATCGGTCGTTCATGTCATGTACCTTCGGCGAAGCAGAGTTGGGTAGGAACCACGATGGCTAATGGCGGTAGATCACGATGCCCGTGGCGACCTGCAGTGCGGCTTCGGCCGCCCGCCTCGAGCCGGACTTCAAAGCGCTACTTGGAACAAACAGAATGTCGTTGGCGAACAGGGGAACGTCTGGATTCTGACCTGCCAGGATTCTCGAGATGTCAACCGGGATCTCCTTTGGTTTGCCGTCGCCACCTGGAACCGGTCGGATGATCTTTGCGCGGCTGGGAGAGGAGTCGTGGTCGAGACCCTCGGCCAGCGAGAGGGCCTGGAGGATGGAGATGGTGGGATGGGAGGAGAGGGGGAAGCCGCCAGCCTTCTTGACATCTCCTACAACGTAGATGATGTCGGCTTTAGGGATCGAGACAACGTCCCCGGGGCGGATGAAGATGTTCTCGGAGGGAGTTGCCGCGGTCAGAAGATCGTCGAGCGAGAGCGACACGGTGCTGAAGCCGCCGGTGCCGTCCACCTTAGCACCTGTGACGGGAAGGGTTCCCCACTTCATCTGCCGGGTGATGATGACCCGCGATCCGGCATCGGGCTTGGTGCCGCCGGCAAGCGAGAGAACATCGGTCAGGCGGCGAGGCCCAGGCAAAGGGACGATGCCCGGGTTGCTGACGGAACCGATGACCGAGACGGTCTGGTTTTGGTTTTCCGACAGATTCAGGGTGATCTGGGGAGAGTTGATGTAGCGGCTCAGCTTGGTGGTGAGGAGCTCCTTGAATTGATCGATCGTGAGACCACTTGCCTGAATCCTGCCGATCATGGGCAGGTCGACCAGACCGTTCGGATCGAGACGAACCGACTTGTCGGTAAACTCTTCCATGTCCACCACACGGATCGTGACCTGATCCCCGGGACCCAGCGTGTAGTCCGCCGATGCTGGAGACTGACGAGGGATGAGCTCCTTTTGAGCCCACATACCGACAGGGATGGAAAGAAGTACAACAAGCAAAGCGGCTAAGCGATATGGATGGCGGAGAAACATAAACCTCTCGAGAGAACACGGCACAGCACAACGAGACCTGCAGACCGTCTCGCGATCCAGTGTTCCTGGAGACGGTAAAGATTTCAGTTCAACGCGGTAGAGCTCCCAGGGACGACTCTCCTTCCTCGGTACGGGCGCGGGAACGCTCCGTGAGGACGAAGCAAACCTAGCCAAGGACCCACGCCCAAACCATAATTTCTGCCCAGCGTGTCGTAGCTGACTACGGGAGGACGGCGCAAGTGTAGACCAAAGCCCCACCCGAAGATACCGAGCTAATACCTAAAACTATAAGGCAGCTTGAGAAGAATGTTGTCACAATCCGTTACGTTCTCCCGCAACTAGAGATACGTTCTCAGAGCCAAATGTGTGATTGAATCTTTCGTAACCAGATGCATATACCACCGCTTGAGGGGTCGCCTAAGAACCGGGAACCCACTCTGGACGGAGCTAAGATCATGATCTGTATACGATTAGGCGGGGATGCCGGACTGAGATGAGAGCGAACCGCGACCATTCCCGATTTGGAAACGGTTCGCGGTTGCCTCCCTGAGCTAGGAGGTGGGTACTGAAGAGGTGCGAACGTTGGCTAGAGTTCCCGAAGTGAAGGTCCGGGACACCGGTTTGCGTGCGAGCGCAAAGGCGCCGCCGGACTCGACCGAACTCTCCTCTCCAACGATCTTTCGGGCCGTCGCCAGCGCCTGCGCGACCACCTGATCCATGTTGTAGTACTTATAGGTTGCGAGGCGTCCGACGAAGTGCATGCCTACAGTTTTTTCGGCAAGCTCCCGGTACTTGGCATAGATTGCCGCATTCTCGGGCCGGGGAATGGGATAGTACGGATCACCTTCTGCCCTTGGGTACTCGAAGACGACGCTGGTTTTCGCGCTTTTCTGGCCGGTGAGGTACTTGAATTCAGTCACTCTGGTGTACTCGTGATCGTTGGGGAAGTTGACTACCGGCGCACTCTGATACTGCTCGCGGTCGAAGGTCTGGTGATCGAACGAGAGTGATCGGTAGGGAAGCTTTCCGTAGCGGTACCCGAAGAACTCGTCTACGGGCCCGGTGAAGATAGTCTTGATGCCGGGGTAGATCTTGCGGATCTCGCAATAGTCGATGCCGAGGGCCTGTTCGATGTTTGGATGGTCTAGCATGCGTTCAAACAGACGCGTGTAGCCATGTTTCGGCATAGCCTGGAAGGTATCGGTGAAGTAGCGATCGTCGTGATTGAGACGGATGGGGATACGGCCAGCGACGCTTGAATCGAGTTGCGATGGATCGAGTCCCCACTGCTTGCGGGTATAGCCCTGGAAGAATTTGCGGTAGAGTTCACGTCCAACCCGACTAACGACGATATCTTCGGAGGTCCTGATCAGGGCTGGAGTCTCCACGCGCGCATCGAGAAAGGCCTGCATGCCCTCGGCATCGAGCGAGAGGTTATACAACTTGTTGATCGTATCGAGATTGATCGGAATGGGGACGAGCTGTCCATCGACACTGGCGAGTACGCGATGTTCATAGTCTCTCCATTCGGAGAACTGCGAAAGGTACTCCATTACGTCGGTACTGTTGGTGTGGAAGATATGTGGACCATATCGGTGAATGAGAATACCGGCCTGATCGAAGTAGTCGTATGCGTTGCCACCGACGTGATCCCGTTTGTCAATCAGCAGAATACGTTTGTCGAGCTGGGTGGCGAGACGCTCGGCAAGCACACTTCCGGCAAAACCAGCGCCAACGATCAGGTAATCGAATGAGGTCTGGCGCAGAGAGGCGATCGTGCGAGAAGAGGCTTGGCGCGCGACTGCGGACGTCTGATCGGTGGTGGACATTGTTGCTGGCTGTGCGGCCTTCTTCTCGCGTGTGAGCACGTGCTCGACCTCCGCCCACATCATTCTCCAGGTCTTTGTCCAAGAGGTGGCCCTGAGTTTCTCGGCGACCTTCTTTTTCCAGAGATCTGTCGGTGGAAGCAGGGCCTGGTCGAGCGCATGCGCAAACTCTTCCGTGGTCTCTGCGATGGCGACAAGACCCTCGTGACCGTAACCCCGCACAACGTCGTAGATGGCGGTCGACACGACAGGTACGCCTGCCGCGAGGTATTCGGGCGTCTTGGTGGGACTGATGAAGTAGGTACTGTCGTTCAGAGCGAAAGGAATCAGAGCAACGTCCCAACCGGAGAGGTACTTCGGGAGCTCGCTGTAGGTCTTGCCGCCAAGGTAGTGGATATTTTCTGCGTGCGGGAGTGTAGATGGATCAATCTTGACCACGGGACCGATGAGGATGAAGTGCATCTCTGGTCGAAGGCGAGCCAATTCCGCCACGAGATTGAAGTCGAACCGCTCATCTAGAACGCCGTAGAAGCCGGCTCGGGGATGTGGAATCGAGATCTGATCCTCAGGGTCGGCCATGACGTTACGAGCGAAGTGTTCCGCGTCGATCGAGCTTGGGAAAGCATGCACGTTCGGGTGGCGATCGCGCTTTGCTTCAAAGAGCCTCAGACCACCCGTGAAGACGACATCCGCAACGGAGAAGAGTTGTTGCTCGCGTTCCAGGAGCTGAGCCGGAGCATTCAAGAAGCCGCTGAGTTCGTCCATGCAGTCATATACGATGGCGGAGGCATCCATCTCACCCGAAAATCCGAGAGCCATGGCAGTGTAGTACCAGAGGACCGGGCGGACGATAGCGTGCTCCTTGCAGAAGACCGAGAGCAGCGACGTTTGCAGCGCGTCTGAATTCTGCCCGGCCGGCAGATGCGGCCGGATGACCCAAAGCTGATCCGTCTTCCGGTCGACCTCGAGATGACCGGCGCCTTCACCGTCCGAGATCGGCTCTTCCCAGAAAAAGACACGGCGTTCGTTCGCGGCGCGGCTGAGAAAATGCTGAGGACGCTGGTAGACGAAGTCCCAACGCAAATGGCTGAAGCAGAGGAGGTCTGCCGCGGGAGCTGCGCTTGAGGGTGTGCTGAGGGCGCGAGTCGAACGTGTGCGTGGGTCAGATATCTGCAAAGGGACTTCCCGGGATGAAGAGGATGTGTTTCCTAGCGAACAGAGTCAGCCAGAGAGGCTCACAGGTATATAGATGTGGAAATACAGAAAGTCGTTGGGTCCTGTGAATGCACCTGAAGCGGTAATGAAACAAAGGTGCCATGGAACTCGCCCCTCGCATCAAAACCCACATGCAAATCGCAGCCATGGAGTCCTGTACGCGGAGCCATCGGTGCGTAACGCGATGGAGTGTTTTGTTGAATATCTGTGTTGTGTCTCCGCATCGAGATGATGCTTGCTTCTCCTTGGGCCTTTCCCTGGTTGGGTGGGCTAATGCGGGACACCGCATACGCGTGCTGAACTGCTTTACCCGTAGCGCCTTCGCGCCGTTTTCCGACGCTGAGACGGTCCATCCGAATGATCGAACCTCGTACGTCTCGGCGATGCGAGAGAGGGAAGACAAGGTGTTTCTACGGCGAATTCCGGGTGCAGATATGATGGATCTGCGCTTGAAAGATGCGCCGCTTCGCTTTCGTTGCGAAGTGGATGAGGTCTTCCGTCGTCCGATGAGCGAGGCCGATCCTGCGATCGCCAAGATTCGTGCGGCGCTGGAGAAGCGCGTTGGGATAGATCGAGCGGAAGTGCTTTTTCTACCGTGTGGTATTGGACGACATGTTGATCATATCACGGTGCGTGAGGCTGCCATGCCCTTCGGTCGTCCGCTTGCATGTGGCTTTTATGAGGATCTGCCGTACGCTTCTCGCGAGGGGGCGGAGCGGGAGCTCGAGACGCTGGTCGAGGAGCTCGGAGGCAGGCCGGGTTGGGCGTTGACGCCTGTTGTTCGTCAGGATGACGCTGATGCCGCGGCAAGGAAACGCAAGCTGACGGAGATCTACTGCTCACAGGTCGACGAGTCTTCGGTGGAGGCCATGTCGCGTTACGCGGAGCGATACCAGGGTGAGCGGATTTGGGCAAACGAGCGTCTCGCCGATTTGTTGCGATCGGGCGTTGATGGATGGTTGAGTTAAATCGTTCGATGGGCAGTGGCCGCGCGAGCGCGTTTATGCCGATCATGGGAAGAGGTTGGCTCATCGTTGCTGGGGACGTGGGCTACTGCGGCGTCCAGGCGGGATGATTGGTAAAGAGGCCTTGGACAAAGCCCATCTGGTAAATGATGAAGAGACCGAACGCGAGACTGATGGTGCCCGAGACCGTTCCCAGATAACGGTTCAACCAGATTGACTTTGTGCTTGAGTACTGCAAGGCCGACGCCAGGGCGAGGGTGATGACCATCATTCCTGCTATGGTGCCGATGCCAAAGATGAAGAGGTAGGCGACGGCCATGCTCGGGTCGTGAATGGTGGTGAGGACCAGGAGGGCGACCGCGGCGGAGCCTGCGAGGCCGTGTACAAGGCCGACGATCAAGGGGCGAAGCCACTGATAGACGCTCCAATGTCCCCAAGTGCGGTCGAGCGCGGAGATGGTGGCGTGATGCTCGTGGGCGCCAGAGATCTGCTGGGCGGAAGCTTCCGCGAGCGCGGATGGGTACGCTTGCGGGTGCTCGGGGGTCTTCAGGTCGGCGACCTGCTTTCGGAAGCCGCGGAGGTTGAGAATGCCGAGGAGCACGAGCATCACGCCGACAGAGAACTCCATCGTGAGGCCAAGGCGTGGCGGGATCACCAGCGTGAACAGGAGAATGCCAGCGCCGACCGCAAGGATTGTGGCCGTGTGTCCCATGCCCCAGAGAGCGCCGATGAGGGCGGCACTGGAGAGGCGGCGTTCGCGAGCGACGATGGTTGAGACGGCAATCACGTGATCGGCATCGGTAGCATGACGCATGCCGAGAAAGAAGCCGAGCGAGAGGACAGCCGCAAGGCTAAGAGCGGATTGTGGAGAAGCTGCGATCGGAAGCACGGTGAGGGGTTGGAAGGGCATTCGTGGCTCCGGGGGGTCGCTGTGCTAGCTGCTGGTGGAGCTGTACGGAGATCTTAAACCTGCGATGACAAAGGCTTTCTCTTCTTGAAGCCCGGGATATGCCGTGAGCGCTTTAGGAGGTTGCCGGGGCGGATCACGTAGACGACTCCGTTCAGGTCGTCGGAGAGCAGAAAGCTGTCCGGTGAGATGCGGAGCATACCGCATGGGCGGCCTTTGATGCGGGATCTCCCGTTCTCCTCCGTGAGGAAGCCGAGAACGAGATTTCTGGGGTGGCGCGCCTTCGGGGAAAAGCTGACGACCCTGTATCCGGTGCCGATCCGAGCACGACTGGAACCGTGCAGGGCAACGAGGAAGGTGTTTGCGATCGCGTCGTTGTCCTCGCCGAAGTACTCGAAGCCGAGCGGTGAACTGTGCGCGAGGAAGGTGGTGTAGGCCGGGGCTACCGTAGTGCAGTCGATCTGAGGCGGGGGTGGGCCGGGTTGGGCGTTGAGGATGTGTTGGTCGGGTTGCGGGGCGGAGACGCTGGGATCTGGGTGGGCTGTTCCGTCGAGAAAGTAGCACGTGGGCCAGCCGTAGTTGGCCGGTTTCGCGGGATCGCTGGCGGGACCGGCGTGGGAGTTGGAGTCGAGCTCGAAGAAGGTGTCCTCGGGGGAGTGTTCGCCGAGATGATCGACACCCATGTTGGTGGCGAAGAGCGCGCCGCCATCGATCTGGGGGATGTAGTGAAGGTCGACGGCGTTGCGCAGACCTTGCGCGAGGATGTGCTGGTTCGAGCCGTCGGGATCCATGATGGTGAGCGAAGCCCGTATGGGCTCTTTTTCCTGGCAGGCGTTGCAGGACGAGCCGACGGTGACGTAAAGATGGGTCGCACCGTGCATCTGCGCAAAGGCGACGGTGCGGGTGAGATGCCAGCCGCCGTACTTGTAGCTGAGACCGTAGTCAGGGTACGTGGCGAGGGTCTCGGGTGGGGAGGTCGGATGGTTGTCGCCGGGATTGTAACGAAAGCGGATCAGCTTATCTGTCAGTGCGGTATAGAGCCAGGTCTGGGCTGGTTTGCCGGGCCGCGCGGGCTCGGTGTAGAAGGCGAGGCTATTGGGATTGCGAAGGTTTTCGAGATAGGGAACGACCCTGGCGAAGGTGTGTGTGCGGGGATCCCAGCCGTCGAGGATGTAGAGTGCGCCCTTGCTGTTGTCGCTGCGGTTGAAGAGATCAGCGACGAAGGTGCGGTGATCGGGGGAGAGGGCGAAGAAGCGAGGGCAGTGCAGGCCGGTGGCGGCGACCTCGATGGTCAAATTCGCAGGCAGAGCGAGCGTGATTTGCTTCTGCTTGGGGAGGTCGAGCGTGTGCGGAATCAGATGCTGCGCCGGAAGTGCAGAAGAGAGGAGCAGGACAAGAAGAGCCGCGAGACGCATTCGTCCATTCTGGCGCGGGAGCGGCGGCAACTGCAAGGGGATGGCGTCGCAAGTCGGTTCGCCGGTGTTTGGCCCAGACCCTCGCTAGGTGAGGATGGGTGCGGGTTGTTGATCTCGGGAGGTTGTAGAGTAGGCCACTGATTTGAGGCGATCTCCTCAGCGGCCCCTCGTCAAACCGTGCGTGCGGTTCCCGCACACGGCTTTCCGACTGTCTTCTTCCCACAGCTTTACAACGGCGCAAGACGGCCGTACCGCTTCTGGTCATCTCCGACTGCCGAGAGGCTGTACAGCTTGAAGAGCCCTTGGTAGTCGTAGAACCAGGACGGCGGATGGTCCCTCCATCCCTTCGACCGCTTCTTGTGCTTCTTCCGCAGAATGATTGAGAGGGTGTACATCGTGTAGTTGGCGATACTCAGGAAATGCCTCCGTGAGTTTCCCATCTTGAAGTAGTTGCCCCAGCCGCGAAGAAGCGGATTGATCTTCTCCTTCACCAGCTCAGGCAAGTTCCAGTGCTGTCCTGCGCGGACAACCTCTCGAACCTTCTTCTTGACGGACTTCATCGCCTTGGGAGACGGATAGTAAAACGTGTTCAGTTTCCCCGTCCGCTTCGATGGTTTCACCGTGAAGCGGTGCCCAAGGAAATTGAATGGTTCTTCAGTCGCGTTCAGTACCCGCGTCTTCTTGGCATTGAGAGTAAGACCGAGCCGGTCGAGAACCTGCTTGGCCTGTGCCAGATAAAACTCTGGCCGCTCTTTGCACAAGATGACGAAGTCATCGGCATAGCGCACGATATGAGCATCGTGTTGGCGTTCGCCGAAGCCTTTCTTCTCCCATGTCTGATCCAGCCAGTGCAGATAGAGATTCGCAAGCAGGGGTGAGATCACTCCTCCTTGCGGTGTGCCCGTCGTTTCCGTCCGGATACCTGTCTCTTCCATGACACCGGCCTTCAGCCATAGCGCGATCAGTTTTCACAACTGAACGATCAATGACTTTGGATCGGACCGACAGCAGCAGCCTGTTGTGCGGAATCGTATCGAAGTACGACTTGAGATCCGCATCGACGACATAGTGGCACTTGAAGTTCAACCACTTGTAGACCTCTCGCAACGCTTGATGCGCGTTCTTCCGGGGCCGGAAGCCATACGAGAAGTCCTTGAAGACCGCCTCGAACAAAGGCTCGATGACTCGGCGGAATTACCCTACACCGTGCTCTTCCAGCATGACCGCACGGCTGACATTTACGAGGCTGATCGGAAGTTCACTTGCGTTACGGGCTGTATGCTTGCGCGCACCCACTGTCTGGATCGGGGGCCACGTTTGTCCGGCATTGCTCCCGCGTCTCGGTCACCCTCCACGCGTATGCCATAGCTACACAGGCAACAAATCGATTCCTGTGGCAGGACTCTCACCTGCAAGAGACTGAGCAGCTTGCTATGCGCTCAGAACGGTATGTCATCGTCAGTGATGCCGGTGTCGCCATAATCCGGCGCGCTTGAGGGTGCTGGTTGCCGCGAGGTCTGATCGTAGGACGCGGTGTTTGACTTGGAGTATCCGCCAGAACTCCTGGTTGAACCTTCCTCACCGCCGGCGCCGCGGCCCTGGCCCCCTCCGAGCAGGGAGAGGTCGTTGACGAGGATCTCGGTCTTGTACTTCTTCTGACCGGACTCTTTATCATCCCAGGAGCGGGTCTGGATCTTTCCTTCGACAAAGATCTGTGTTCCCTTTTTGACGTAGTCGCGGACGATCTCGGCGGTGCGTTGGAAGCAGACGAGATTATGCCACTCGGTCTTGTCGGTCCACTGACCGTCCTGGCCCTTCTGGCGGTCGGCCGTGGCGAGCGTAAAGGTGGCAATGGTCATGCCTGCCTGGGTCGCGCGGATCTCGGGGTCTTTGCCGACGTTGCCGAGGAGGAAGACTTTGTTGACGCCTTTAGCCATGGGTTCTCGATCGCTTTCTAGGGTGATTCAGAGGCATTCTGCCTAGGGAAATATGCAGGTTGAGCATAGCAGAAGGGGCCACGCGGTCGCAGGCTGCTTTAGTGGCGGTGGTCTCCGGCGAGCTTGAACAGGGCGAGCACCAGGGTGAGGGTGCCGGTTGGAAGGCAGCCCATGGCGAGCATAAGGGCGAGCCAACCGCCGTTGGTGTGGGGACCCTGGCGCGAGATGCCGCCGAAGGCCGTAAGCATAAGAGCCACCGCACCGACACCCGTTAGAAAGATGAAGAGACCGGTGCGGAGCAGCTTGCGGGTATCTGGTTGCATTCTGAGGTTCGTGGACCTTCTAGCGGTAGACCGCGAGCATGGCGTAGACGACCACGCCGGTGACAGAGACGTAGAGCCAGATGGGATAGGTGACGCGGGCGACCTTACGGTGGAGAGGGAAGCGTCCGCTGAGGGAAAGATAGAACGTGATAAGGATAGCCGGGAGCGCAACGACCGAGAGCGCGATGTGCGAGATCAACAGGGAGAAGTAGACAGGCCGGATGGTTCCCTGGCCGAGGAAGCGCATATCGCCGTGCATGGCGTGGTTGGTGATGTAGGTGACGAGGAAGAGCGACGAGAAGAGAAAGGCGGTGAACATGGAATTGCGGTGCGCCGTGATCTCTCGACGGCGGATGAAGCGCAGGCCGAAGAGGAGGGCGACGGTGCAGCAGGTGTTCAGGATGGCGTTGAGCGCGGGAAGAAAGGTGAGATGGGTTCCGGCAAGGTCGGTAGGTGCATGGAAGTAGACGAGCCAGGCGAGGAATGAGGAGGCGACGACTGACACGCCAACGATGCCGAGCACAACCGGAAGCGGCGTGCGGTACGGGCTGGGAGCTGGTTTTGTAAGAGTCGTCGGCATGAGTCTTCTTTATTCTAGAGTCACAAGGGTAGGGATCGTGGGGGCGGCGTAGCGGTTCGTGTTGACGAGACCGACGTACCGGGCTCTGACGACCTGATCTGTCTCGACTAAAAGAGCAGGCGACCCTGAGCGTTGAGGATCATGGCGGCAAGCAGCAGCGGAAGGTAGATGACGGAGGCACGAAGGAGGTTCCGTGCGGGTACGCGTGTCTCAGGTGAGCTCGGGTTGCGCAGGATGGAAGCAAACCGAAGGGTGTAGAAGAGGTACCCGAAGCCGAGAAGGACCGCGACCACGGCATAGGGTTTGCCGGTGATGCCGAGCCATGTCGTCCAAAGGCTGACCGGAATCATCAGTGTCGCGTAGAAGAGAGACTGGATCACGGTTGAACGGGCCGCGTCGCCGATGGGCTGCTGGGTTGCGGTGAGGCGTATGCCACCTTGGCGGTAGTCCTCGCGGTAGAGCCAGCCAATGGCCATGAAGTGCGGGAACTGCCAGACGAAGAGGATGGCGAAGAGCGCGACGCCGGGCCACTCAATAATGCCGCGCGCCGCGGTCCAGCCGATAAGGGGCGGAAGTGCTCCGGGGAAGGCGCCGATAAAAGTATTGAGGGTCGTGATGCGCTTGAGGGGGGTGTAGATGCCGACGTAGCCGGCAGCCGTGAGCAGAGTCAGGGTTCCCGTGAGGAGATTGGTAACGTGCGCAAGATAGATGGTGCCGACGAAGACGGCCGCGAAGCCGACGAGGAGGCCGTGCACGAAAGAGATGCGGTGGGCGGCCATAGGACGGCTGGCGGTCCTGCGCATGTGGGAGTCCGAGCGGCGTTCGAGCGCCTGGTTGAGAGCGGACGATCCGCAGGTGACGGCGGCTATGCCAAGAAGAGCTTGAATGAGGCCGGCGTGGAAGGGGCTGATTCCGCTCTGAAGAGATCCGAGATAGAAGCCGGCAACGGCAGTAATCACCACCATGACCGAGACTCGCAGCTTGAACAGGGTAGCGTAGTCGGCGAGCAGACCGGGGCTCGCGTTGGCCAGGGCGCGGGCGGCGGAGGGCGGCTGGGGCGAGGTGGTTGCGGTCAAGGCCACAGCTTGAGTTTAGCGCGTTGTTGGGGGAAAGCTCCCGGTCCGGAGTGCGAGGCGCTTCACGAGAGTAAGAAATCCTGTGAAGACGTCTTTGCGCGGAACGGAGGTGCTGCCGACGGGGATCGTTCCGGTGCTGAGGGGATGAGGGTTTTCAAGGGCCGGGAGGTTAGCGCGGGAGCTCTTTTCGACCCTCGATGGTGAACTCCGCAGCCTGCGCCGTGCCCGTGTCCATGGGTTGCGCTCCGCCCACCACGACGCGGTAGCTGCCCGGGGTCACGGAGCGGAGACCCTTCTCGTCCACTTGCGAAAGTGTTCGCGGGTCGAGGGTAAAGCGGACATGCCGGGATTCGCCGGGCGCCAGGTGGACACGGCTGAAACCGCCGAGAGCCAAAGCGGGGGAGACGGAGGTCTGAGGCGGAGTGAGGTAGAGTTCCGCGACCTCGTCGCCAGCCACTGATCCTGTGTTCTTGACCTCCGCTTCGACCGTGATCGAGTCGCCGGCGTGGAGCGACGTGCTCGAGAGCTTTAGGCCGGAGTAGGCGAAGCTGGTGTAGCTGAGACCATAGCCAAAACGATAGAGGGGCTGGCCTTTGAAGTAGCGATAGGTGCGGTTGGCCATCGCGTAGTTATCGAATGGGGGCAGTTGATCGAGTGAGGCGTAGAAGGTCACGGGAAGCCGACCGCCGGGGTTGTTCTTCCCGCTGAGCGTCTGGGCGACGGCTGTTCCGCCCGCTTCGCCGGGGTACCAGGCTTCAAGAATGGCCTTGGCATGCTCCTGGGCCCAGGTGACGGAGAGAGCGCTTCCGTTGAGGAGTACGACGACGAGCGGCTTCCCAGTGGCTGCGAGGGCCTCAAGAAGATGTTGCTGCGCGGCTGGAAGCCTGATATCGGTGCGGTCCCCGCCCGAGAAACCTTCGATGTGGATGGGCATCTCCTCGCCTTCAAGCTCGGGAGAGAGACCGACAAACGCGAGCACAACATCGGATTTCTCGGCGGCGGCAACTGCTTGCTTTTGGAGATAGTCGGCTCGGGGCACCCAGTCAAGCGTGATGCCCGCGCCGAAGAGCTTGGCCTGATGGAGGTATTCGACCTTGAGCGCGTGCGGCTTGGTGTCCGCGAAGCTGATCTTGAATCGGGGGGTATTGCTGCTGCGGAACTCGGCATCGGCCTTGGTGCTGAAGGAGGAGACGGGTTTTCCGTCGAGAGAGACGGTGAACCTTTCGTGATCGGCGCAAGGGTAGCAGTTGGCGAGGTGAACGCTGAAGTCGTAGTCACCCGCCTGCGGTGGCGTGATGGTGCCGGTCCAGCGAACGGCGAAGCGATCCGCTGGAGCTCCGGGAACCGGAATAGCGGAGTTCCAGTCAAAGTCAATCTGCTTGTCGATGCGCTTGAGGATGGGCGCGCCATTGAAGTCGTCGCTGGCGAAGTACTCGGCCTGGAGGCCTTCTACGCTGGAGTTCTCACCGGTGTGGAACATGGTCCGTGGCACTGGGAGAGCGACGCCTTCGGCATAGGGGGAGCCTTGCGCGTAGAGCACCTTCGCCTGCGGAAACTCGGCCGCGATGCCGTCGATGGGAAAGACCGGGTCGCGAGGAACGGCGTTGTAGTTGCCCTCGATTGCCGGCAGGGAGGCGACATTCGGTCCAATGACGGCGATGTTGTGGACGCCAGGCCTGAGCGGAAGGAAGCCGGTATCGTTCTTGAGCAGAACCATGGACTTGTTCGCGGCTTCGAGCGCGAGGGCGTGGTGGGCAGGTGAGTTGACCTCGGAGAAGGGGAGGCTCGCGTAGGGGACCTTGGATGGGGGGTCGAAGAGGCCGAGGCGGTAGCGCGCAAGGAAAAGGCGCTTGAGTGAGAGATCGATCTCGGACTCCTGGATCAAGCCTTTCTTAACGGCGCTGGCGAGCGCAAGGTAGGTGGTGCCACAGTTGGTATCCGTTCCGGCGCGAAGGGCTGCCACCGAAGCGGTGTCCGCGTCAGGGGAGAAGTGGTGAGCGGACTTCTCGAAGAAGTCATCGACGGCGCCGCAATCCGACGTGACGAACCCTTTGAAGCCCCAATCTTCGCGAAGGATGGTTTGTAACAGCTCTTTATTGGCGCAGGCCGGCGATTTGTCGATCGCATTGTAGGCGCACATGATGGAGTAGGCTTTGCCTTCCGTGATGGTCGCGCGAAACGCGGGCAGGTAGGTGTCCCAGAGATCGTGCGGAGATGGATCGACATTGAAACGGTGCCGGTCCGACTCCGGTCCGCTGTGAACGGCGTAGTGCTTGGGCGTCGCGATGACTTTGAAGTAGTTCGGATCGTCTCCCTGGAGGCCTTTCACGAAGGAGACGCCGAGCCGGCTGGTGAGAAAGGGGTCCTCCCCGTAGGTCTCCTGGCCTCGCCCCCAGCGCGGGTCGCGGAAGATATTGATGTTAGGTGACCAGATGCTGAGGCCGTAGTAGATAGAGTGAATATCATGACGGAGGGCCTCGTTGTTTTTGGCGCGAGCCTCGGTGGAGATGGTTGTTCCGATCCGACCAAGTAGGGGAACATCCCAGGTTGCGGCCATGCCGATGGCTTGCGGGAACATGGTGGCGTAGCCGGAGCGGGCAATGCCATGGAGGCCCTCGTTCCACCAATCGTAGGCGGCAACACCCAGACGCGGAACTGCGGCCGAAGTGTTGATCATCTGCGACACCTTCTCCTCGAGAGTCATGCGGGAGACGAGATCATCGACGCGCTGCTGAGCGGGGACAGAGGAGTCCTGGTACGGAAGAGGCTTCGCGGACTCGGCTCGGGCGAAGGCGGGGATGGCGCTCAGGACGCCGAGGAGCAATAGTGCAGCGGCAAAAGGCTGAGATCGCATTATGTTCCTTGTCTCCGGGAGAGATTGGCTGATCACGAGCAGTGTACCGACATGCAGCCCTGTGTCGCTTGCCGGAGGCGAAGCTACCTATCTGCGAAGGCAATGTCAAGATGGCGGCCGTTTCGTTGATAACGCCGAGAGGCTGCAAGGATCTGTATCCCGGCGGTGGTGGACGCGTCCTACGGTTCAGAGGGCGAGCGTGTTGCTACGTCCTGCTCGGTATGACAGGAGGCAGACTTTGACACGAAGATTATCGTTAGCAACACACCTCCGATGTGGGGCGCTTGCGCTCGTTGTATCCGCTACGCAGCTCGCGCGGACAGCTGGGGCGGAGCAGGTACGGGTTCTGCACCGTGAAGGTACGACCCATGGCTTCCTTGTGTTGCGCAGCCAGGAGGGTCACAAGATCGGGTACGGAGACTTCATCCAGACTGTGCGGGGCGAGCAGGTGAAGCTTCGTCTGGTTTTCCACTTCGATGATGGCTCTGTTGACGACGAGACGACGGTATTCACGCAGCACGGCAGCTTTCAGTTGGTCACCAACCACCATGTGCAGAAGGGCCCCTCCTTTCCTCACCCGATCGAGCTCTCGATCGACGCGCACAGCGGGCAGGTGACGGTGCGATCGACGGACAAGGAGGGCAAGGAGGAGGTCAAGACGGAGCACATGGATCTGCCGCCGGACTCGCGAATGGGATGACGCTGTCGTTGTTGAAGAATCTTCCGGGTGGAGGGGGAGAGACGAAGGTGTCGATGCTGGCGGCTACACCCAAGCTGAGGACGGTAAGGCTGGCGATTACACCGTTGCTGGAGGATTCGTTTACGCTGGCGGGGTCGTCGCGAAAGGCGACACATTTTGAGGGGAAGATTGAGTTGGGTGGGGTGGCGGGGGTGGTGGCTCCGCTGATTGGGAAGGAGCTGCCGAAGGTGCAGGTATGGATTCTGGGCGGGGAGGCTCCGACGTTTGTGCGGGAGGAGGGGCCGTTCTTTGAGGATGGACCGATCTGGCGGGTGGAGCTGACCAGTCCGGTGTGGTCGCACGCGGGGGAGGAAGGGAAGTAGAAGCGGGCCGCGGATCGGAAAGGCGGGAATTGGGGACGTGGGTCGCGGGGTTGCATCCAATGAGGGGTGAATCCCTTCACCCTGGAGTGTCTTATGCCGCCGTCCGCAGTTGTCGCCCATGTTGCAACGCCTCTTCTTGGTTTCAGTACAGGTCTTCGTTCATTTACGCCAATCGCCGTGACTGCGTGGTTTGCGCGGATGGGCAAGCTACCGGTGACGGGGACGTGGGCTTCGTGGATCAGGCATCCGGCGGCGGTGGGTCTGTTTACCGCGGCGGCGCTGGGGGAGTACATCGGCGACAAGCTGCCGAGTACGCCGAGCCGGACGGCTCCG
>JAABUQ010002263.1_pt1 | contig 38689 bp, 46 predicted proteins | sample 5560001 | NCBI WGS metagenome assembly JAABUQ01 (sample SAMN10711888, study PRJNA513371) | rock metagenome | isolation source: Antarctica rocks | place: Antarctica: Victoria Land, Finger Mt nord | collected 2015-12-18 | reverse complement strand
GCTCTTCCGATCTGTGGCGACTTCCCGACAGGGGGAGGGCCTCGGCGGCGTGCTTCTCGCGAGCGCGCTCCGGAAAGCGCGCGACAGCGCCGGGACGGTCGGGTCGTCTATGGTCGTCGTGGACGCGCTCGATGAGCGCGCCGTCGACTTCTACCAGGCTCACGGATTCACGAGGCTCGGCCACTCGGAACGGCTCGTCATCGCAATGCGGGCAGTCGACCAGCTCTTGGACGACTGATCCAACACCGCCGCTCGCCGCCGAACGCGCGCTGCCACCCCCCAGGGCGGTCGTAGGAGCGCACGGGGGCCGGTCGTTGCGCGCCGTAGCACGCTACCGCTGCAGAGAGCGCTACCCTGTGCCCGGCATCGTTGTTTTGGCCGCTGGACGCGCCAGCCTTGGCCAATGGCCAAAGCACCCAGAACTTCGCCGAGAGGCGCCGAGTTCGGCGACCTCTACGACTGGATCCCAACCGCCGCAGCGTCCCCGCGCCGCGAAAAGGCCCCGCGAAAGGTCCGGGCGCGTATCACCGTCACGGACGACTGGCCTGATATCGTTCCCGTCACCGAGGCCGAGCTGCGCGTTATCGAGGGGCATTTCGGCGACCTGCTGGATAAGCTATTGGGACCACGCGCCTGATGTCGAGAGGAGCGAGCCGTGACGAAGGCCGTCAATCCGGAAACAGCCCCTGACGGTTCGGGTGTGAAGGAGGTCAGAGCCGCGCTCTACCTGCGCGTCTCGACGGGAAGGCAGGCCGACAACGATCTCTCGATCCCCGACCAGCGTCGCCAGACCGAAAACTACTGCGCCGCCAAGGGCTGGGGCGTCGCCGAAGTTTATGTCGAGCCAGGTGCGTCGGCTATGGACGACCGTCGGCCCGAGTTTCAGCGCATGATCGACGCGGCGCTGGTGAAGGGTCCCCCCTTCACCGTCATCGTCGTCCACTCCTTCTCACGCTTCTTCCGTGACCAGTTTCAGCTCGAACTCTACGTTCGCAAGCTCGCCAAGAATGGCGTGCGCCTCGTGTCGATCACTCAGGCGCTCAGCGACGATCCGATGGGCAACATGATCCGGCAGATCATGGGCATGTTCGACGAGTATCAGTCGCGCGAGAACGGCAAGCACACGCTGCGGGCGATGCGGGAAAACGCGATCCAGGGCTATTGGAACGGCGCACGGCCACCCCTTGGGTATCGTGTCGTGGCTGCCGAGCAACGCGGAGCCAAGACGAAGAAGAAGCTTGAGATCGACCCGCTGCACGCGGACACGGTGCGCCTGATCTACCGGCTGGCGCTGGAGGGAGCGGATGGGAGCGGACCGCTCGGCATAAAGTCGATCACGACGTATCTGAACGAAAAGGGCCTGCGCACCCGCGATGGCGGCCGGTTTGGAGTCGCGTCGGTGCATCAGATCCTGACGCGCGAGACCTATATCGGCCGTCACAAATTCAATTACCGCGACTACAAAACGAAAGCTCCGAAGCCTGAAGCGGAGCACGCCATCATGGCGGTCGAGCCGATCATCTCCGACGCCGACTTCACGGCGGTCCAGGAGGTGCTGAAGTCGCGAAACCCCAAGTTCATGCCGCCACGTGCGGTGAGCGGGCCTACCCTGCTGACGGGCATCTGCTTCTGCGCCCGCTGCGGTGGCGCAATGACGCTTCGCACCGGGAAGCGCATCTATCGTTACTACACCTGCTCGACGAAGGCTCGGCAGGGCGAAACCGGCTGCATCGGCCAGAGCGTGCCGATGGATCAGCTCGACGAGGCCGTCATACAGCATATTGAGTGGCGGCTCCTCGATCCGCGACGTCTCGAAGCGCTGATGAACGAGCTCCTCGAACGTCGCCACCAATGGGCCGAGAGCCGCAGGACCCATATCGCCGAGCTGCGGCGGCGGGCGACCGAGGCCGAGGCCAAGCTCAACCGGCTCTTCCAGTTCATCGAGATGGGGACGGTCGATCTGAGCGAACCCGTGCTGAATAGCCGAGTCGTCGAGCTCAAGGCGCTACGCGACCAGGCGACTGCCGATGCCGACCGGGCCGAGACCCTCATGGACAAGGCCGAATCATCGGTGACCCCCGAGATGCTCCGGGCATTCGCGCTCGCGGCGCGCAAGAAGTTGAAAAACGAGGACGGCACCTACCGCCGCGATCACCTTCGCGCGCTTGCCCAACGAGTCGAGGTCGCGAACGGGACCGAGGTCCGGATAACCGGGTCGAAGACGGAACTCCTGCGGACCCTGATCGCCTGCGCTGGCGTAGGATCGGCGGAGTTCCGAGTTCGCGGTTTTATACCGAAATGGCGCGCCCGGAATGATTCGAACGTCCGACCCTCAGATTTGTAGTTCGAGTGGTTGGTGCGGGTGGTCGGGCCCGAACCGACGCTCCTTTCGGAACCCGACTTTGAATCCGACGCGTCTACCAACTCCACCACACCCGCCGCGCGCCGCTTGGCTCCTATGCCCGGGATTGACAGGCGGGGTGCGAAGCCGCCCGACACGGCCGCCCTTCGCCGCCTTTTTGCCGCGCTCCGTCGGGGTCGATCGCACTCGGTCAAAGCCCATCGCGTCTCACCCAGTTTGCAGACGCCGCACCCCCTCCCGATCGTCTAGATGTTTGGTCCCAGCGATTGGTGGTGCGGATTTGATATGAATCGGTTCGGCTCATCTGTCCATGCCTTGCAGATGGCTTCGTACGGCGTGAGGCCGCGGAGGGTCTTGAGGCGACGAGCGAAATTGTAGGCGGCAACGAAGTCGGCGAGGTGCTGTCGCAATTGGTCGTGCGTCTCGTAATGGTAGCGCTTGACGGTGGCCTCTTTGATTGTCCGGTTCATCCGTTCGACCTGGCCGTTGGTCCACGGGTGCCGTGGCTTGGTGAGGCGGTGTTCGATGTCGAGATCGGCACAGGCTAATTCGAAGGAGTGGCAGCGGAACGGCAATTTTTGCGCCCGCATCTCCTTGATGTCCTCGGGCGTCCAGCCATCGCCGGTCGGGTCGGTGAAGTGAGTACCATTATCGGTGAGCACCGTGTGGATTCGGTACGGCACGGCTGCGACGAGATGCCGCAGGAAGTCGCCGGCGATGCGACGCGTCGCCTTCTCATGCAGCTCCACGAAGGCGAACTTCGAAGTTCGGTCGATTGCCACCAGCAGGTAGAGCTTGCCTTGCTCGGTCCGCACCTCGGCCAGATCGACGTGGAAGTATCCAATCGGGTACGCCTTGAACTTCTTCCGGGCGGGCTTGTCGCCGTCGACTTCAGGCAACCGGCTGATGCCGTGACGCTGCAAGCAACGGTGAAGCGAGGAGCGCGTCAGGTGCGGGATCGTCGCCTGCAAGGGGTAGAGACAGTCGTCCAGCGGCAGCAGCGTGTGGCGCCGAAAGGCGACCACCACCGCCTCATCTTCGATCGTCAGCGTCGTTGATCTCGGTTCCTTCGGCCCGGTCCGTAGATCGGCCGTGGAGGATCGCTTCCGCCACTTGGCGACCGTCTTCTGGTTGACGCCGTGGCGCCTCGCCAATCGGCGGCCGGACAGGGCAAGACCCGGTTCCGGGGGCTGCCGCGGGTGCGCTTCGCCTTCACCTTGACGATCGCCGCCTGCAATCTCATCCGACTGCCCAAGCTGCTGGCGACGTGATGATGATCGGGTACTGACCTCGTCAGCAAATGGCGGATCACGGAAAAGCGAGGCACGGCCGCGCGATCATCTCGACCTTTGCGGCCCGGCTTCCCGCGCATGGACGCCGACGGCATCGGTGAGATGGCGTTCGGAGCGCTCGCCACCTCGGTGGACGGCGGCTTCACGGCCAGCGGGATCGACTTCGAGTGGAACGGTGCCGACGAAGGCGACCAGGCGACCGGCACCGGGTGGGCTGATCTGCGCGACGACGGCCGGCTTGAAGGCGAAATCACCTAGAACAATGGCGACGACACCATCTTCATCGCGGAACTGCGGGGTTCTTCAGCAGCCTGTTAGACGTTCCTTCGCCTCGGCCAATGTAACAGCGCCCGCATCGGCTGCGTGTTCATCGAGGTCGGGCCCCATCTCGGGATATCATATGCTCTCGCGCAGCTAATCGTTGCTCACCCGCTCCGGGAACCGGCCTCTCTGCGAAAGGGCGTCAGTGAACGGTTGCTTCGGCGCGGCGTTACCAACCGCGGTCATGCCGCGACACTCACGGCGGCCTGGAAGCCGTTCGCGTCGATCTCATAGTTATGGACGAAGTGGTGCGGCACTTCGGGTCCCCAGCTCGCAAGGCTATCTTCCATGCCGTAGTTGGTCGGGGTCCACAGCGCGTGGTCGTCAATATGGTCCATGTCCGAGAAATACTCGAACCATGACCCCCAGGGGTCTTGGATGTAATGAAAGAAGTTCGAGCCGATGGTGTGGCGGCCGAAGCCCCAGTCGCCGCGCTGGGACTTGGCGAGCAGCGCGCGCCCGCCGCGCCCGACCTCATCGGGGTCGTGGACCTGGAAGCTGGCATGGTGGAAGCCCACGCCTGGCGACTTGGCGAACGCAACCACGTGATGATCGCTGTCCTTTCTCGCGCAGGTAAAGGCGATGATATCCTGCGCGTGGTCCGCGAGTCCCATGCCGAGCGCTCCCGTGACAAACGCGACGCTTTCGGGGACGTCCGGGCTGAACACCAGAATGTGGCCGAGCCGCAGCGGCTTGGCCGGTGGATACTTGCTTTGCGGCAGCACCGCCGAGCGGCGCTTGCGAACCACCCGGCCCGGCGCGTTGACCTCGAACGGCGCCGCTGCGGCGGTCAGCTCGGGGTCTGCGGGACGCTCGGACAGATGGATCAGCATCCCATGCGGATCCTCGATCCATAGGCCGTTGTCCTCGAAGCCCTCCGGCGCGGGCACCACCTTACCGCCGCGCGCGGGAACGCCCGCGGCGATGCCGTCGAGGTCGTCGGCCCTGAGCGAGATGTGGTGGAGCCGCTTCTTCGGAAAGCCGCCGAGCAGCACGATTGAGTCGCGGTCCTGCCCCTCGCAGCGCAGCCGCGCCACCTCGCCCTCGACGTCGGCGACGAGTCCCGCGTCCGTGTAGAACGTCACGCCGGCATCGAGGTCCGGCACTTCGAGTGTAAGGGATAGCGCGCCCAGGACGGCCATGTCTTTTCTCCTATGAGGCGGCGACGCGATTCTCGATCACGCCGATGCCGTCGATTTCACACCGCACCACATCTCCGGGCTGCAGGAACTGCTGCGGGTCCATGCCGATGCCGACGCCCTCCGGCGTGCCGGTCGCGATCAGATCGCCCGTCTCGAGCGTGAACGCGGTCGAGAGGTACGCGATCTGCGCCCACAGATTGTGGATCATCTGCCCCGTGTTATTGCTCTGCCTGAGCTCGCCATTGACGTAAGCGCGCAAGTTCAGATCGTGCGGATCACCGATCTCGTCGGCGGTCACGATCCACGGCCCGATCGGCCCGTGCGTGTCGAACGACTTTCCCATGGTGAAGGTCGGTGTGTGGAACTGCCAGTCGCGCGCCGACACGTCGTTGGCGACCGTGTAGCCGAACACATGCTCCTTCGCGTCGGCCTCGCTCACCCGCTTTGCCGGCTTGCCGATGACAGCGGCAAGCTCGACCTCATAGTCGAGCCTCTCCGTCACGCCCGGCTCAATTTCGTCGTAGGGTCCGCTAATGCAGGTCACCTGCTTGTTAAACCAGGTCTGGTGCTTGGCGCGCGCAACGCCGAGCTTGTCTGCTTCTTCCAGATGCTTGGCGTAGTTCATCCCGATCGCCAGATACTTGCCGGGCCGCTCGATCGGCGCCAGCAGGCGAACGTCCGCCAGCCTGTGCGCCGGCTCCGCGCGATCAACTAGCGTACGCAGTTCGGCCAGCACCGCCTCGCCCGCGCCGGCGATGTCGCGGATCGTCGACCATCGGCTTCCCGCCGCGACCAGGTCCACGATCCGCTCGCCCTTCATCGCGCCGATCCGGGGTCCGTCCTGCTCGAACCGTACGAACCTCATACCTCCGGCCTTTCTGTGGACGACAACGGCAGCCGGAACAATCTGCGCGCGTTGTCCCGTCCGATCTTGCGGCGATCCGTCTCGCTGATCGATGCATTGTCGAACCAAGAGGTGGCCTGACCGACGTCTTCGAAAGGATAATCGGTCGAGAAGAGGATGCGGTCGGCCCCGATCTCCAATATTGAACTAATCAGAGACTGCGTGCGGAAGTTTCCTGCGGTAGTTATGTAGAAGTTCTCTACGAAGTACTCCGAAACCTTCTTCTTCGCCGGATAGCCAAGCGGCGACCAAGCGATTCGCTCGTCGATGCGGTATAGGGAGAAGGGAAGCGACTCACCAAGGTGCCCAAGGATGACCGTCAGAGCAGGAAACCGGTCGAACAATCCGCTTCCCATCAGGCGTAGCGCGTGCAAACCTGTTTCCGCGCCGAAACCGTAGGCGGGTCCAATAAGCCACGGATGCCCCTCATAGGCCTTGCGCTGGCTTGGCTCGCGCGGGTGAAGGTAGAAGGGGACGTCAAGGCTCTCGACGACTTGCCAAAAATCCCAATATTGCTTTAGGTCGTAGTAAACAGCATTTTCCGGTGTGCTCAACTGGGAGTATCCGTTGACTAGCGCGCCCTTGAACCCAAGCGTTTTCACGCACCGTTCAAGCTCCAGGGCGGCTTGATCAGCGTCCTGCATCGGCAGCGCGGCAAGTGCCTGGAAACGGGCCGGGGCCTTGGCAACTTCCTCGGCAAGGATGTCGTTCGTTCGCCGGGCCAGCTCCGCGGCCGACTTGCCGTCGAGCACGGCTTGGATCGCAGGACTGTTCAGCGACAGGATCATCGTCTCGACCCCATGCTTGTCCATTTCGCTGAGTCGTAACCGCTGGATATCGAGCAGCCGTTGCCTCACGTCGGCCCACCGATCAGATCCGATAAAGTTCTCTGAGTCTCCGAGGGTGTCCTCGATGGCGAAATGCTCTTCCAGACCGATCTTCCCGTCCATACCGCTGCTCTCCTAAGTTCGAATGTTCAATGCGGACCTTTGTCACCCGTCCCTGTGCGGTGTTCAGCCCGGGCGCGGCATCAGGAAGCAGGAGTCGTCGGTGATGGAGAAATAATCAGCGGCACCGCCGCCGCGCAGAATCGGCACCGGGCTTGTCGTCCGGTACATGCCTCCGACGACATGCGCTTCGTCGATATGGACGTGGACAATCTCGCCGAGCACCAGCGAATGCATGCCGGGCGTCCCGCCGATGCCGCGGATCGGCACGATGTCTGTCACCTTGCACTCCATCTGGACCGGGCTGCGCGCTACGCGTGGCGGAGCGACATCGATCGACGGCAGGGCCTCCAGCCCGGCAAGGACGAACTCGTCGACGTCGTGCGGCACCGGCATCGAAGTCACGTTCATTTTCTCGGCGAGATCGCGGGTGACTAGGTTCCAGGTGAACTCGCCGGTTTCGCGCGCGTTGCGCAGGCTGTCTGCGCGGTCGTCGGGTGCGAAACCTAGGACAGGGGGCAGGTAGCTAAACATGTTGAAGAAGCTGAAGGGCGCGACGTTCGCGACCCCGTCCTTGCTAATCGTCGCGACCCATCCAATCGGTCGGGGGGCGATGATCGAGTTCAGTGGATTATGCGCCAATCTGTGGCCTTCGCTTGGCCGATATGCGTGAAACGTCTGTTCGTTCGGTTGAGAACTCATCCGCGGATACCCTATAGAATGGAACGACCGTTGCCGCCGTCGATGGCGACCGACTGACCGGTCGTGAAGGCGGAGCGCGGGGAAACCAGGAACACCACGGCGTCGGCGATCTCCTCCGGTAAGGCAATTCGACGGAGCGGAATGCTCGCGGCGACGCGTTCGAGCTCCTCCCCGACGGTCGCGCCGCTTCGTGCCGCTTCGCTCGCGGCAATCTGGTAGGTGCGGTCAGTCGCGGTGACGCCCGGCATAACCTGGTTGATCCGAATGCCGCGCGGCGCCAGTTCGCTCGCCAACTGCTTCGAAAGCGCCGAAACCGCCGACCGCATAGCCGACGAGAGCACCGAACCGTTCCTAGGTTCCTTGACCCAGGTCGATGTCATGAAGACAATCGAACCGCTGCCGCGCTCGATCATGTGCGTCGCCGCCGACCGCGATAGTTGGACCGCTGGTCGCAGGAGCTTGGCATAAGCGTCGAGCCAGTCCCCGTCGGTCGCCTCGATCGCCGGCATCAGCGGGGGCCCAGGCGAGTTGCTAACCAAGATATCGAGCCGGCCAAAGCGATCGATCACGTCATGGACAAGCCGCCCGGCGCTGTCAGCCTCAGCGAGGTCGGCAGGCAGCGCGATCACGCGATCGGCTGCGTCTCGGGTCAGCTTCGACAGGTCGTGGAGTGCGGCTTCCAGTTGTGGCCCCTGCCGCGAATTCACGGCAACAGTTGCGCCTTCCACGACCAGACGCTGGGCGATTGCACGGCCGATGCCGCGGCTCGCCGCCGTCACCAGTGCGACCTTGCCAGACAGTTCGAGGTCCATCACGCCATCTCGCGGCAAAACTGTTCGTCGAACAGTTCGAACACATCCCGCCGCGGCACGGGGGCGACCTGCGGCGAGCTTCCCAGAGCCATCAACTCGTAGTCCTTCGATGCGTCGAAGCGGCCCCAAGCAGGCAGGTCACCGCCACTAGGATTGCAAACGGAAACGAATCTGGTCCACGCATCCGCGAGCCGATTTGCCACGTCGCGATCGTCGTCATTCCACGCCCACGCCCGGACGTTAAGATTGTCCCACATGTACGGCAGTTCGGCGGAATGAAACGTGCCATATCCTTCGGCACCGTCGGGCGGCGGAGGTAGGTCGGCCGGCAGCGGCAGCCGATGGTCGAATTTGTACAGCCACGTCGGGGCTTCTGACGTTTTCGCGTGCGTCCGTGCCCAGCGCCATACCGGATAGGCGAAACGGCGATCACCGACCAGCAGCCGACGAGCGACCGCGCCATCGCGGTCGGAGACTGAGGGGTAGGTGCGCTCGAGCAACGCCACGGCGCGCTCCGTCTGGGCAACCGGCATCATCTCGTCGGCTGCGGCGGGCGTGGGGAAGAGACTGCCTTCATCCTCGTTCCAGCCGACGAGTAGGGGCACCGGGGCTTGGCGACCGCCAAGAAAAGCGTCGGTTGTATCTTCGACCAGCAGCCCGCCATCGACGACGACGCCCTGCGGCACAATTTTCAGGAACGCGGTCGCGGGTAGGCTGCGCAGCTGGTCAATCGAGCGACCGAGCGGAGCGACTGATTCGCGTCCACTATCGGCCGCCGCATCGTGCCCGACAAGTCGTCCTTCAGCGCGAAAGATGCCCGCCATGCTCTGACCAACGGCGGCCCGAAACAGGTCGCGCGCAGCTGGTGCCGCCATGAGGTGATTGACGATGGCGGCACCCGCTGAGTTGCCGACGATTGTAACTGCAGCGGGATCACCGCCGAACGCCCCGATGTTCTCCCGCACCCAGACCAGCGCGGCGACCGCGTCGTGTAGCCCGTAGTTGCCCGACGCGCCATCCGCGTTCTCTTGCGCCAGTTCCGGCAGTGACAAAAAGCCGAGCGATCCGAGCCTCATGTTGATCGTGACGACCACGATGCCGCGCGCAGCAAGGCGATGGCCCTCGAAAAGTTCCTGCCCGCCATGACCGACGCGATTGGCCCCGCCGTGAAACCATACCATGATCGGCAGGCCGGCAGTCGCCGTTGGCTCCGGACTCCAAACGTTTAAGTAGAGGCAATCCTCGCTCATCACCAGCGCCCGCGAGTCGGCGAAGTTCAGTCTATACATCAACGACGCGACCGGCGGCAGCTCCTGGATCGGGCTTGGCCCGTTCGCGAGCGCGAAGTGCGGCTCGGTTAAGCTTGGCAGGCGCTGCGGCGGGCGCCATCGTAACGCTCCAATCGGCGGCGCCGCATACGGAATCCCCCTAAAGATCGCGATGGTGCGATCCATTCGGCCGACGATATCGCCGCCACCGGCCGCTACCCGGATGAACGCGTCCCGCGCGAACCTGCCAGGCAGCGGACTGATCACGCAGCGATTGCCTGAATAACGCTGTTAGTGGCGCGATTGCTCGTGAGCTTGTGCAAACGGCCGTCGGCCATGATCATCGACAGTCGAGTCCGGTCTTGCATGATGGTGATGTCCGCTGTCGGGTCGCCTTCCACGAGCAGCAAGTCCGCCAGATACCCTTCACGCACGAGGCCGAGTTCCGACTCCATGCCCATAAGCTGACCGCCGACTTCGGTAGCGCAACGCAGCGTCTCGGCAGGAGTCATGCCGAACCATTCGACGAACAGATGGAGGTCGTTGGCGTTTGTACCGATCGGGCTGATACCGAAGCCATAGTCGCTGCCGACCACGAGGCGTACGCCTGCTGCGATTAGCTTCGGGACTACCTGTAGGAGGCTGGCCTTTCCTTCCTCCGCCTCCATCCCGGGTGGCGGAGCGGAGCCCATCTTGCCCATAATCCAAAAGCTGCCCGGCGACGGCGCGATGAAAACCCTGTCCTTTGCCGCAGCGAGGACGGCGATCGTTTCGTCGTCCATGTAGGTCGCGTGGTAGATCACGCGGAAACCGTGGCGGACGGCCAGCTGGATCGCTTCGGGCGAGTGTGCGTGGGCGGTAAGCCAGATGCCCCGTTCACGCGCCGCCTCGCCCGCCGCAGCGACCTCCTCCTCCTTGAACTCAAGTAAACGCGATGAATACTCGACCAGTGCGCTCTCGCCTGAGATTGGCATCTTGACGATGTCGACGCCGAGATCGGCCATATCGTGCACGAAGGTTCGCACCTTATCGGTGATCGGCTCGCGCTCGTCGGCGCTGACGTGATGCACCGAATGCGCCGATCCGATATTCGCAGACGGCGCCTTCATCGTATCGGCGCTCACCTCCCACGACGCGGCGCGCATGCGCGGTCCGGGCATCCAGCCTTCGGTGATCGCCTTGCGCAGTGCAATTTCAACGCGCGGGCGGCGGTTGCCGCCAGAGTAGATGCTCGTATAACCGTGGTCGAGCATGACGCGCGCGTTGTGGCTGACGATTAGCGCCTGCTCCTCCTCGGGCTCCGTGCGCGAGGACAGGTGCTCGACGGTGGATCCGAGGCCGAGATGCGTATGACCGTCGATCAGCCCGGGCATCAGCGTCGCGCCCGTGCCGTCGATAACTCGAATGTCCTCATCGGCAGCAGGTACGTAAGTATCGGCTATCCGCACGATGCGATTGCCGTCAATTACGACGTCCTGGCTGCGAAGTGGACTGCCGGTGCCGTCGAACACCAGGGCGTTAGCGATTAAGGTCTTCATGGAATGGTCTCCAGTTCCGGTCAGGCCGGCGGGGCGATGAAGAGCCCTTCGTCGGGCGTGTTGAAGTGGTGGTGCATGATATCTTCGTTGTATGGGTTGGCCGTACCCCAGACATCGATCACTGCCGGATCGGTGATATCGCGCGAGACTAGCTCCCACGTCGGATCGAGCTGGCTCATGCCGGTTGTGTACTCGACGGTGTTGCCTGCGGCGTCGAGGAAGTACGCGAAGGCGTTGTCGCCGTTCATGTGACGCCCCGGTCCCCAGACCAGGGTAGCGCCTCCTCGTCGCAAGCGCCCGACGCCGCGGAGGAACCCGTCGACGCTCGGGAGATCGAATGAGACGTGATGAATTGAAACGTGCGGCGCGGCCGCGACCGCCAGAACATGGTGCTGGGGATGGCTGCACCGCATGAACCAGAGCATCGTCCTTCCGCCGGCTTCTCCAGTTTCGACGACTTCGAAGCCGAGGTGCTGATGGTACCAGTCGACGGTCTTCAACGGGTCGGGTGAGTTCAGCACGCAGTGTGAGAGTTGTTCGGGGAGCGACTCACTCGCACTGGACGACCGATGATCGCGCAGCGTAACGTCCGCTGACACTTCAACCGTGCGACCGTCGCCGTCGAAAAACCGGACTCCATAGCCACCGCCGGGCGAAGTCAATTCGTGCGGCGGGTTGATGATCCGGGCGCCCTGCTGCTGCAGGTGCTCGGCAAGACGATCGACATTCGCTCGCGTGGCGGCACCGAAACCGATGATATCGGCGCGCTTCCTGTCGTCCTTGCGAAGTCGGATCACAAAGGGCTCTGATGATCCCTCTGCCGCGTAGTAGTATATACCGTCTTGGGCGGCGACCTCGTTAAGGCCCCAATCTCCGCTATAGAACGACCTCTGCTCAGCGAGTTGCGGCATGGCGAACCCGACATGTCGCAGGTGCGTGATCATATTCAGGTCAGTCATTTTCTATTCTCCGTGAGCGCGTTACCGGCTCGGCTCATTAAGCTCGACTGGTCCAGCCGAGGATGGAGGACATGACATCCGACAAAGCCGCGACCGGATTGTCCGGCATTCCGCTCGTCCTCCAGCCGACGATCAGATCGGGCCTCACAAGGACGCAACCGTCGTCTTCGACCCCGCGAACCTTGAACCAGTCGAGATAGGGATCCTCATATTCCAGCCCCGGACCGAGCAAGGCGGTGCCGATCTCGACGCCTAAAGCCTTGGAGACTTCATCGGCAGCGACTTTCCATGCGTCGCCGCCGTGCGACGAAAAAAGAAAGAACTTGCCCTTGCCTGCCAGGTCTAGCGTCGAAACCAATGGACCGGGGTTACGCGTCACCAGCCATCCGTGCGGTAGCGCCGAACCAGGACGGGTGCTCGCCTCGTAAAAGAGCTCAGCATCACGCGATGCGATCGGTGCGACGCTGCCGTCGTCGACAACGGCACCCGAGCGATAATTGCGGCTCAGTTCCACGCCGTGGCACTCACCGTTGTAGCGAGTGTCGAAGAGTTGCTGGCGAAGCGCCTCGCGGCCTTCGCTCGTCGCAAACTTCGCGTCGACATCCTCTTCGCTGAAGAGGTTAAACAAGCATCCGCCGAGGTAATCCGACAGGTTGCTCCCCTGCCACATGGAGAGGTTGGCGCGCGCGACGATCTGCTTGGCCACGGGCTGCCGTTCGGCATTGTAGCTGTCGAGCAGGCGGGGATGCGCCACGCCCTTCAGCACGAGTGCCAGCTTCCACGCAAGATTGAAGCCGTCCTGGACGCAGGTGTTCGACCCGAGCGCGGCGGCCGGCGGGTGACGATGAACCGCATCGCCCATGCAATGTACTCGCCCGACGGAGAGGGTGGCGGCGTGAACGTCGTTGATCGCCCATTTGGACGTGTGCAGGATCTTGACTGGTAGGTCGGCGGCGTCGGGGCCGACGGCGTGCCGAATGCGCCACTTGAGCTGTTCCTCTGTAGCTTCGGGGCCAGCGTAGGTCGGCGGGATGAAGACGGCGACCAGCCACTTGTCCCACGCCTGCACCATCCGCAGCACGACGGGGCCGGCCCAGTCCGCCGCGCCGGCCTGGAGGATCATGTAGAGCGATCCTTTGCGGTGGGTCGTGTACCGCGACAGGTCCATCTCGCAAAAGATGTTGTAGGCCGAACCCAGCCCGCTCTGACCTTCCATCGGAAGGCCAAGATCGGCGACCACACGACTGTTGGCTCCGTCCGCGCCGACCATGTATTTGGCGTTCACTGTAAATTGCTCGCCAGTGAGCCGGTCAACCAAGGTCGCAACGACGCCGTCGACCGATTGTTCGAACGAGAGCAGTTCGGTATCGAATCGCACATTGGCACTGCGCCTCGTCGCTTCGGCGAGCAGGATCGGTTCCATTTTCGTCTGAGGCAGATCGACGAAGCTGCACGGGCTCGCCGTCAGCACGTCGCCCATCCGCGCGGGTGCGTTTCCCCACGTCCATTGCCGCGCGAGTTCCTCCCCGCCCATGCTCCGCAACCAGAAGGTATTAGCGATTGTTTCGGCCGACGAGCCCGCAGCGAGGCAGTCCCGCTCCAGCCCGACATCGCGGAAGGCTTCCATTGTTCGTTGATTGACGATGTGCGCGCGCGGCGTGTCAGCACTGCCCGGATTGCGCGATATGACAAGCGACCGGATTCCTTTATGCCCAAGGAATACCGCAGTGGACGCACCAGCTGGGCCGGCACCGACAATCAGGACATCAACGTTCAACATCCACTCTCCTGCAGCATCTGGCCGGCTTTATTATAACTGGTCCTGTTATGTGTATTCGTCAGCAGTTGTGGTCTCGTCTTGCGGACCAAAACCGAAAACAGGAGTTGGCGAAGCCTCGCCGTGGCGAGCTGAAGCGGCGCGCTTCCTTCACATTGTTCCAGCGATCGTGATGAGATAGGCTATCGGCGAAATGCCCAACAATCAGTGCGCCTATCGTAGGACTCGATTTACCAGGATAACGGTGTCATATGGTTGATCCGATCAGCGTTGTGCGCGAGGGTTCGCTCGCCGACTTTCTGCGGTCAAAGCGGGAGCGATTAAAGCCGGAGGACGTAGGCCTGCTCGGGGGCAAACGACGCCGGACGCCCGGCCTACGTAGGGAGGAACTCGCGGACCTCGCCAGTGTTGGTGTGTCATGGTATACTGCGCTCGAGCAAGGACGCGATATCAATCCGTCAGATCATCTTCTTCGGAGTCTGGCCCGCGCTCTTCGTCTCTCACCTGCGGAAGCACAGCATCTTTTCTTTTTGGCGGGGCGCCATCCGCCTGTCGAACTTATGGTATCAGCGTCGTCGATCAGCCTCGCTCACCGGCAATTGATAGAAATCCTCAGTCCGCGCCCCGCGCTGATTGCCAATCAAAGGTGGGACTGGCTGGCATGGAACGACGCAGCGGACTTATTCTTTGAGTTCGAGTCTGACAAAAGTGAACCCGCCCCCGTTCGCAATACTATTTGGGAGACGTTTAAAGGCAAACGACTTATGCCAGATCCCGATTGGGAGGCCTATGCTAGTTTACTCGTCGGGCGACTACGAGCTTCGCCACACTTTTCGACTCGCAACGCTTGGTTCGAGGAGTTCGTTCAACAACTCATGAACGAAAGCGAGGATTTCAGGCGTATCTGGAATAGATATGAAGTAGCCGATGTCAGCCAAACTACGGCCTTCGTCCATCATAGTGAGCTTGGACGCGTATCAGTGGAAGTATTAACGTTTCTCATACCCACAGCAATAGACGCTTGGTTAGTCATATTTCTAGTGGACGACGAGGTAGTTGAGTATATCTCAAAGTCTCTTGCTAGCTGACGACCGGGACTGGACGAGCGACCCAGAGTGTCTGTAAAGAAAATCTGATCTGTCATTTCCGACGACCGATTTTCTAGCTGCTTCCTTTCAAGCGGCATCACGAAAACCCTTTTTGACAAGGTATTCAACCGAGTGTCTTCGGCGGTGGCCGCTGTTGAAGACTGTACGTATGGCGGCGGGAACGGAAATTGCCGAAACATCGGCCGCGAGTCGGCGAGATCGGGTATGGCAGGAAGAACTTGTTGTTTGAGTTGGATGTCGACACGTCCATAGGGCTGATGAGGTTCAACATCAGCGACTTGGGAAGCGGCCAACATTCGAATTTGTTGTGATACCTACGTCTCACATTTTCGGTTTGCTAGCCCAGGGTCCAAGGCCAGACCATTAGGACCTGGTGATCGGAGCCAGGAGCTGACGGTGCCCCTCCAGCGAAATCGTGGATACCCTCGTCCCGGAACCACGCAAGCGCTTGTCGGATTGTAACTGTCACCCGTTCAAGCTCGTTCTTTTCGGGAACGAGATCAAGTGGTCCGCGCCTTTGCCGACTCCTATCGTGCTTGCAAATTATCGTCGTAGCGGCTGCGATTTTGCTCGATCTCGTCGAGATGGTCCTGAGCCCACTCACCGAGTTCGTAGACGGGTTCAGAGAGGGAGTGTCCGAGCGGCGTCAGCGCATACTCGACCTGCGGAGGCACGGTCGGGTGCACTGTGCGCACGATTATCCCATCGCGCTCAAGTGCCTTGAGCGTGCGGGTAAGCATCTGCTGCGAAATACCGCCGATCGTTCGTTTCAGCTCATTAAAACGACGTGGCTGCTGACGCAGCACCATAACGATCATCACGGTCCACTTGTCGCCGACCATGCTCAGAATGCCCGTCATCCTGCGGCATTCGGCGTGGATCCCGGGTAAGGTAGGCAGAGACATATGACTAGGCCCCATACATTTGCGTTCTTGGCGAAGCTGCAGCGGTCACATAGCTGGCTTTGGTCACAAATCGAGACTGGAATAACCTGTGAAACTCCTGCACCTTGACTCAAGTATTCAGGCGGATGCCTCCGCCAGCCGTGCTGTGTCGAAAGCGATCGTCCAGCGGCTGCTTTCAGAATGGCCTGATACCGAAGTTAACTACCGCGATCTCGCCGCGTCGCCGCTCGACCATCTCACGCTGGCGTTGCTCGCCGGCAGGGAGGCAGCCGAGACGTTGGACGAATTCCTGGCTGCGGACACCATCGTGATCGGCGCCGCGCTTTATAACTTCACGATCCCCAGCCAGTTGAAGGCGTGGATTGATCGTGTCCTTATTGCCGGCAAAACCTTCCGCTACGGCGCGAACGGACCCGAGGGGCTCGCTGGCGGCAAGCGCGTGGTTGTCGCGCTCGCTCGCGGCGGCCTCTACGGGGAGGGGTCGCCGTTCGCGCACTTCGAACATGCCGAGACGCTGCTGCGTGGCGCGTTCGCCTTCATCGGCATCCCCGATGCTGAGTTCATTGTAGCCGAAGGCCTGAACCTCGGCGAGGAAAGCCGACGCGCGGCAATCGATGCGGCGCTCGGGCAGGCTGCGCGGCTCGCGCCGGGGCAGCTCGTAGCCTAAGCATCCGACGGTCAATCACCTCCGCTGCGTGTGCTAGCCACTCGAGAAGGACCAGGATCATGACAAAACAACCACCTCTCGCTGCCTTGGGCAAGGCGAAGCGCGTGCTCGGCGTGATCGGCACGCAGGCCCGCCTTGCTCCGCAGGCGCAGTACCTGAAACAGCCGGTCGCCGACCGCTTTTATCGGCGAGGTGCTTTCGACGAACTTATCGCGCGCGGCGGCCAAGGGGGCGGGATCGTGCCGGACAAGACGAACGACACGTACATGCTCAAGGATGCCGAGGGTGCGAGTTATGCTGACGATCCCGGTCGGGAAGACGCTTGCGGGACTTCAGGAAGTGCTGAGAAGGATTGCGCAGTTCTCGGCGGCGCTGGATGCGAGGAAGGGCGAGAAGCTCCCTGTTACTGCGCCCGATTAGGTGCTGGTCAGCGGCGTCTTCGGAAACGACGCCCCGTCGTGATCCATTATCGCGGCAGCACGGCGCGGGACGGCGATGTCGTGGTCTGGGACACCGAAGGCACGGAAGGCGACGTTCGCCTGAAGAGGCCCTTGGGCCATCCGCACCTGGTGCCTGTCACCTTCAGGACAGCGCGCGGCGACGGAAAAGCCTTCAAGCCGTTACAGGTCCCCGCGTGCGACCTCGCCGGTCCTCCGCCCGAACCGTTGCCCAACAACGTCGCGCGTAGCTACTCGCGCCTGGCGCGTGGCCTGCGCGAGGGCAAGCGCACGGCACCGACGCTCGATGACGTCGCGGTGCACCGCGTCGTCGCCGCGATCGAGAAAGCCGCGGCAGGCGATCGGGGAGCCACGGCATGATCGAGATCGGCGTCGACAGCTTCGCGGCGACCATCCCCGATCCGGCGACTGGCATGACGTTGCCGGCCGTGGATCGGATGGCCAACCTCCTGGCCGAAGTGGAAATGGCCGATCGCGTCGGGCTCGACGTGTTCGGGATCGGGGAGCACCACCGAAAGGAGTTCCTCGATTCGGCGCCGGCGGTCATCCTGGCGGCGGCGGCCGCGCGGACCAAGCGCATCCGGTTGACCAGCGCGGTAACGGTGATCAGCGCCGCGGACCCGGTGCGCGTGTTCCAGGACTTCGCCACGGTCGACCTACTGTCCAAGGGGCGCGCGGAGATCGTCGTCGGGAGGGGCTCGTTCGGCGAGGCATTTCCGCTGTTCGGGTTCGGCGTGCAGGATTATGATGCATTGTTCGCCGAGAAGCTCGATCTGTTGCTGCGGCTGCGCGAAGAGACGCACATCACGTGGCGGGGCAAGTTCCGGCCGCCGCTTACCGGTCAGGGCGTGTTTCCGCGGCCGCACCAGAAGCGCATGCCCATCTGGCTCGGCGTCGGCGGAACGCCCGCCTCGTTTTCACGCGCCGGTACGCTCGGCTTGCCGCTGATGATTGGCATCATCGGTGGCAGCTTCGAAGGCTTTCGTCCGCTGGTTGACCTTTACCGCCGCGCCGGCCGCGAAGCAGGCCATGCCGCGGAGTCGCTAAAAGTCGGCGTGCACGCCTTCGGCTTCGTCGGCGACACAGACGAAGCGGCCAGGGAGGCGTTCTTCCCCGGCTGGGCCTATATGCTGACTGAAATCGGACGCGAGCGCGGCTGGCCGGCGGCGACGCGCGCGCAGTTCGACGCCACCTGCGGCCCAAATGGCGCGTTTCTGATCGGCAGTCCCGATACGGTCGTCGCTAAGTTACGTGCCGCGCACGCGACCTTCGGTGGCGTGTCGCGCTTCACGTTGCAAATGAGCTCGGCGATGCTCGAGACTGCGGCGATGCAGCGCTCGATCGAACTGTTGGGTACCGCGGTCGCGCCGCGTGTCAGCAAATTGGACGACGCAAAGCGCATCAGGGAGTTGGCCGATGGGTGAGCTGATCGAAGGCAAATGGTATCGGAACAGCATCGATCCCGTGCTCTCGGGAGGCGAGCTGCGGACGCCGCCGTCGGTGTATCGCCGCCGGATCATGGCCTCGGACGACGCAGACGGTGATCGAGCGTTCCCGGCTGAATCCGGCCGCTATCACCTCTACGTGTCGCTCGCCTGGCCGCTTGAGCCAGTAGCCGCCCTTCAACGCGTCCGCTCGCCAGGTGTCGTCCTCGCGCTCGATCTGTGGGATCGACCGGGTCGACAACCGCAAGTACACCGAGCCGCCGTCACCACGCTGCAGGTGCTCGAACCCCCACTGCATCATCGCCGTAAGCTCGTCGGCCCAGGCGGGCTCGAAATAAGTAAGGTTGGCCTGGGCACGGCGACGGAGATCGCAAAGGGCGCGCTGTATCTCGCCTCCGACGAGTCCGCCTTTACCGTCGCCACGGTCCTGCGGATCGACGGTGGTATCGGGGAACTGTCGGTATGATCCGGCGTCGCGATCAATGTGGAGCCAGCTGAATGGATCACGCTCTCACAACCGTTGCGGTGCCGCCTCGGACCATCGTTCCGCCCTCTACGATCAGCGAGGAAGCGCGCCGCGCACTCTCGAACGGTGCTGCGGAGCCCTCGGCGACGCTGCCGGCCGCGACCGACCATGATGCCTGGCGCGAGCTCGTTGCGCAAATGGAGGAGATGTCGCGGCCGTTCTTGAGTGAGCTACTCGCGCGCTGCGCGTATCGGCCGGTGACTTCCGAGATCGGTGGCGTGACTTGCTACACGACAACGCCGACCCACGTCGGCGAAGGTACCTTCGGCGGCAGGTCGGAGCGTTGATCGGTGCTCGTCGGCATCAACCCGGTGAAAACGAGACTGCCGCACGGAAGTGTCGCCGCCGCTTCGGTGTGACGCGCTCTGCTTGGATCACGATCCGGCGCTCCGTGGTCGCTTTGCTTTAAAGCCGTGCCCGCCGACCAGCCATGGCTTCGTCGATCGGTGTCACGTATCTGGGAGATTGGTGATGGAGGACGGAAGAGAGAGGGAGCGACGCACGCGCGATAGGCGCGATGCGTCCGTGTACGAGCAACTTGGCAGATTGGATCGTCGCGGCTTCGCGTGGGAGTATCTCCGGCGCAACCCGAGATTCAGGCAAGAGCGCCAGACGAGCTCGATGCTCGGGACGATCCACGCAACTGGTGCTCTTGTGTTACCGCCGGAGCCTGATCCCCTCGCGCTCAACTGGGGGTTGCGATTTCGCCGAGGCAGCAGATACGCCCGCGCGGTTGGCACGCCTGTTCTGGCATGAGCAGTTCGACAGCGCCGTATTGGTCGCTTGCGCATCAAGGGTGGAACACGCGTCGCCGACAGCATTCGACCTGGATCGCTTCGCATCGTTCGCCTGCATTTTGTGCGATGGTTCGACCGAGCGGTTCAGCTTGAGCGACGGCTTCCACCGCGTGCGGATCGACATTCTCGATGGCACAGTCCTGGCTGGCCCCGTCCGTCTCCGGTTCCTCGTCACCGACGATGAGCGCGCAAGCGTGCAAATCTTAGCGCTGCAGCAGTTCCACGCCCTGCGCCGGCGCGGTGTATTCGGTCGCTCGCTCCACCCGCCTGAACCGCACGCGGCGCACTGGATTCGTCAGCTGCGCGCCTTCGATGCGGTAGAGAGTGGAGCCAGCGAACGCGTGGTCGCGATGACGCTCTTTGCGGGCAGGTTCTCGGATGAAGGTTGGCGCACAGGCGAGAAAGGGGTCCGCTCCGCAGCGCGCCGCCTGATCGCCACCGCTCGTCGGATGGTGGCTGGCGACTATCTGAAACTGCTACGCTGAGCAGCGCTCTTGCGCCCATCGGCGTTCACCGCGATCAGCTCTCGTCGTTTCCCTCGTTCAGGAGCTCGCGCGGATGCACACCGAATGCCTCGGCGAGGTCATGCAGGCGCAACAAGGTCAGGTTTACCCGGCCGTTCTCGATCTGGCTGAGATACGATTGGGTGAACCCGGAGACCTCGCTGAACGGCTCCTGCTTCATCGTCCGTTGTTTTCGGAGCCGGGCTACGTTGCGGCCGACCAACGCCCGGATATCCATACCGGCCAATGTCGGCCAATGAGCGGCCGGAGTTTATTCGCTCAGACGAATATGGTACGTAAGCAACAGGGAGTGGGGCACGCCTGATGAACGAACCGCAAGCCGAACTGCTCGACGCGCCGCCGCTCGCGGACGAGCCGACCGACTATGATTGGGCGCATCGTCTCTGCTATTTGCGCCTGCTCGACGCGGATGCCGATGGTGCGGACTGGCGTGAGGTCGCCGGCATTGTGATGAGCTTGGACCCCAAGGACAATCCCGACCGGGCGCACAAAGCCTGGCGCAGTCACCTCGACCGCGCCAAGTGGATGACCACGCACGGGTATCGTGCCTATCTCGAGAGTTGACGCCGAGTTGGTTTCGGAACGGGCTTCTGATCGGAGTGGCCGCTTTTGGATAGCCCGGCCGGACCGCGCCTGATCACAATCAACGGTCCAGCGGGTTCCCGCGTGTGTGGGTCAATGCGGTCGTTTCTCGTCAATCAGATCGTGAATGTTCTCCTCGATCCAATCGGTCAGCTTGGCCATGCGATCGGCGGCTTCATGGCCAAGCGGCGTCAGCGCGTATTCGACATGGGGCGGCACCACCGGATAGCTCGTGCGGACGAGCAGGCGGTGGGCTTCCAGTTGCTGAAGGCTTTTGGCGAGCATCCGCTCGCTTACGCCGTTCACCTTCCGGCGCAGCTCGGCGAACCGCATCGTACCCTCGCGCAACGCGATCAGGAGCAGGACATTCCACTTGCCGGTCAGGTGGATGAGCACCTCGCGCGAGCTGCACGTCGCGTCGAACACCTGACCACGCGCAAGCTCGCCCGCGAGGTAGTCGGTCCTGGGTGGTTTCATGGTAGCTAACCTCTATGTACGTACTTACCCCTGGTGAGGTATATGCATATTTGAAGCGCTCCAACATTCAAGTGGAGCAGTCTATGTACGCCCTCACAGGAGCCACCGGCCAATTGGGTCGGCTCGCCATCGCATCGCTGTTGCGGCGCGTGGCGCCGGATACGATCGTCGCCCTCGTACGCGATCCGGCAAAGGCCGCCGATCTGGAGGGGCTCGGCGTCCAGGTTCGCCCCTTCAATTATGACGCGCCCGCCCAGCTCGTCGCATCGCTGGATGGCGTGACCCGGTTGCTGTTCATCTCGTCGGACACGCCCGAAACGAGGCTTGCGCAGCATGAAGCGGTTATCGAGGCTGCGACGCGGGTGTCGCCCGAGCTGATCGCGTATACGAGCATCATCCACGCCGACACGAACCCCATCTCCCTTGCCGAATCCCACCGCGAGACCGAGCGGATGATTGCGGCGAGCGGCCTGCCCTACGCGATCCTACGCAACAGCTGGTATATCGAGAACTATCTGATCGGGGCGGATGCGGCGATCGAACATGGCATGCTGCTCGGCAGCACCGGCAACGGCGCCATCTCGGCCGCCACGCGTGCCGACTATGCAGAGGCCGCAGCGGCAGTGCTGACCGGAGACGTGTCGGCGAACCGGATATATGAACTAGCGGGAGACGACGCCTTCACCCTGTCGGACGTGGCCGCCGTCCTCGGCGAAGCGGCGGGCCGGACGATCGCCTACCGCGACCTGCCCGAGACCGGCTATCGCGACGCTCTGGTGGGTGCCGGCTTGCCCGCGAGCTTTGCAGCGGCACTGGCGGAATATAGCGCCAAGGCGGCGGGCGGTATCCTGGCCGACAACACGCGCACGCTGAGCGGCCTCATCGGTCGTCCGACCGAGAAGATGCGGGACGTGCTTCTGCGCGCGTTACGCCGGCCGGTTGGGGTGGACGGAGCGGTGCGATGACCGAGGAGCCGGACCTCCAATTCTTCTACGATGCGGGCTCCTGCTCGCTCGCCGTCCGGATCGTGCTGGAGGAAGTCGGCTTTGCGTATCGCGCGCACCGCGTCTCCGCGCGAGACCGGAACGGGGATACCAGCCGTCCGGCGTGGCTGGCGCGCAACCCCAAGGGCCGGGTGCCGGCACTGTCCCCGGTTCCCGGCAGCGTTGGCGGCGAGGCGCAACTTCTGACCGAGGTTCCGGCCATCCTGACCTGGCTGGCACGGCAGCGGCCCGACCTCGACCTGATGCCCGCTGATCCTGCGCGCGAGGCGCGGACGCTCGAATGGATGAACTGGCTGTCGGGATGGCTCCACGCCGTCTGCTTCGCTCAGCAATGGCGTCCCGAACGGTTCAGCGCCGACCCGGCGGCCCGCGACGGCATCGTCGCGAAGGGACGGGCCAACATGCTGGAAGCCTTCGTGATGATAGAGCGGATCATGGCGGATGGCCGACGCTGGGCGGTGCCGGACGCCTACTCGACCGCGGATGCCTTTCTGATCGTCTTCTATAGATGGGCAGGGATTGTCGGCATTCCGATGGAAGACTATCCTGCATGGACGGCAATTGCCGCCCGAACGATGGAGCGCCCCGCTGTCGAGGCCGCGTTCCGAAAGGACGAGCTGCCGCCGTTGTTTATTTAGGGCATATCCCCAGTGGCAGATTACTGGTCTCGTTATCAGCCTGGTGAGCCGGGACGAACAGCCGCACATTATTGTGGGCGGCCAGACCTGAGTATCGGTAGGTTGCACTAGCTTGCTCGGATTTGGGCAATAGCAACGATAGCGACGGGCGCCCCGCGCTGGCGCGCGGCCGCGCTCTACGGCTTCGCCGCCGAGCCCGCGAGCGGTCTCGGCCCTGTCGGGTGACGATCGCTGGCGTATCCTGGGTCTGGCCGACCCGTATCATCACCGGCGGCGAACTTGCCTGATCGGTCGCAGCAGCCTTCGGCTAAGGAATCGCGCGCTTGGGCGCGCGATGGAGGATCGTGGGCCGGTTGGCGTCCTCGCCCCCTGCGCCGCCTCCCAGTGTCCCTGGCGTGACCCACGGGGTTCGGCCGACAAGGAGTTGCGTCGGGGCAAGCTCCGCTAGGCGAAACGGGCGCGGCGGCGCTTATCTGCTCTAAAGAGCAGCGCCGCGCCCGTTTCGCCAAGCTACGCTAGCCCCTCCCGTGCCTCTTGTCGGCCAAGAGCCCCGCGGGTCCCTTGGGACCCTGCGAGGACGGCTCCGGGTGCGATGACGCCAAGCCCGGACCACGCTCCCGCTCCTCGTTGAAGCGGAACCGGCCGCTGACGCGGCCGGTGCGTCCTTGTGCTTTGCTGAGCCGCTGGTCGCGGCTCTGATCGGTGCTTGTGCTTCCTGAATGGCATTCCACGTCTCCTTCTCGATCCAAAATAACAAAGATTTTGGACCAATCAGAAGGGGGCAGATCAGACACTGACACCCGCATCGCCTGAACAGGAGCCGACTCATGGCCGACACCCCCGCCGCCGCCGTTCCCAAGAAGAAAGGCAAGCTGGTCAAATTCGCGATGCTCGGCGTCGCGCTCGTCGCCTTGGTGGGCGGCGGCGTCGGCGCGGGGCTGTATGCCGCCAGTTCGGGCATGGTCGGCGGGCACAAGGGTGCCAGGCCCGACGGCCCGCAACTCGTCCCCAAATCCGCGCAGAAGAAAGCGAGCACCGATTCGCACACCGGCGACGCGCCGGCGGTGAAGGGCGGCCGCGACACGCCCACAGGCGACGATGGCGACCGTTTCGCGTCCAACTATTACCCGCTCGACAAGGAGTTCACCGCCAACCTCCAGGAGTCGGCGCACATCATCCAGGTCGGACTCGCGGTCTCCACCGCCTATGACGACAAGGAGATCGAGCACATCAAGACCAACGAGATCGCTATCCGCTCCGCGATCCTGCTCGCGCTCGGCGATACCACCGAGGATCAAGTGTTCACCAGCGAGGGCAAGCGCCAGCTGCAGGCCCGCCTGACCAAGGCAATCAACGCCACGCTCGAGCAAAAGGAGGGATTCGGCGGCGTCGGTAACGTCTACTTTACCACTTTCGTCGTCAGTGAGCGGGCATGGTTAACAGGCCCGTCACCCAGACGCCCGAGCGTCGCCAGCGCCCGCGCCCCGTGGCGACTCATTCGGCCGCGCTGGGCGGGGGCGGGCACAATCCGTTCGGCGACCTCCACACGCTTCAACATCTGTCCGCGCGATTCGCGCGCAGCGTGCGGGCCGTGTTCGAACCGCTGCTGCGCGAGGATGTGCGCGCCTGGGCGGAGCCGCTGGCGGTGCAACGCTTCGCCGATTATCGCGGCGAGCGGACCGAGAAGCTGATCGCCTGGGTGCCGCTGCGGATCGCGCCGGGCGGCAACGCCGCGCTGCTGGTGCTCGACGGGCGGTTCGTCTTGAAGCTCCTCGACCTGTTCTTCGGCGGCGCGGGCGCGCTCCCGGCCGAGCTGCCCGCCGAGTTCTCCCCCGCCGCCGAGGCGCTGATGGCGCGCGTGGCCGGCGCGCTCGCGGTACCGCTCGCCGCCGCTTGGGAGCCGGTCACGCCGCTATCTTTCTCTCCCGGCAAGCTGGAGGCGGTCCACAGCCTCGCCGCCGACCTCGACGGCGACGACGCGGTGGTGGCGACGCGGTTCGGCATCGCGGCCGGCGACGGCAAGCCGGTGATGCTCGACCTCGTCTACCCGCTCGCGGCGTTGAAGCCGCACGCGCCCTCGCTGACCGCCAAGGTCGCGCGTGTCGCCGCCGAGCCCGATCCCGCCTGGCGCGGCGCGCTGACCCGTGCGGCGATGGGCGTGCGCTTTCCCGTCCGCTCGGTGCTGGCGGAGGCGAGCGTGCCGCTGTCGACGCTGATGAACCTCAAGGTCGGCGACACCATCCCGATCAGCTTCGGCACCCGCGTGCCAGTGATGGTCGGCGCGGATGCGCTCGCCACCGGCACCGTCGGCGTCTCGAACGGCCATGCCGCGGTCAGGATCGACCGCATGATCCGCCCCCTGGAGGAACTATGAACGACATGACGGGGCAATTTTCCGTCGACGCCGCGCTGGCCGCCAATTTCCGGCTGCTGCAGGATGTCGACGTCAAGCTGACGGTGGAGATCGGCTCCACCCAGCTCACCCTGCGCGAGCTGCTCGCGCTCGGCGAGGACAGCGTGATCGATCTCGACCGGCAAGCGAACGAGCTGCTCGACGTGTTCGTCAACGGCACGTTGCTGGGGCGCGGCGAGGTGGTGACGGTGGGCGAGCGGTTCGGCGTCAAGATGACCGAGCTGGTCACGCCCGACAAGCGGGCCTGAGCCACGATGATGTGGACCTATGTCCTGAAGCTCCTCGTGCTGCTGCCGCTGGTGTGCGGGCTGATGATCGGGTGCCTGTACCTGTGGCGCAAGCTGGAGGGGCGGATGCCCGGCCGCGCCGCCGCCAGTACCCGAACGCTGCGCGTCACCGAGACGATGATGATCTCGCCGGGCCTGCGGCTCGCGGTGCTCGAGTTCGAGGGGCGGCGGCTGCTCGTTTCCGTCGGGCGCGGCGGCGTTGCCCTGGTCGACCGGGGGGCCGGCGCGTGAGCATCACGATCATTCGCCAGGGCCGCGGCCCGTCGCTGTTCGCCGAGGCCGCCCCGGCCCGGCGCTGGAACGGCGGCAAGCTGCTGCTCGCGGCGCTCGCGATCCTGCTCGCGCTGCTGGTGGCGATGCCCGCCTTCGCGCAAAGCACGCCCGTGCCAGGCGTCGGCGACGCGGTCGACCGCGCGCTTGGGCAGATCGGCGGCGGCGCGGCCGGGGCGACGGGCCAGTCGCCGCCGCTCAGCCTGTCGTTGCAGGTCCTGATCATCATGGGCCTGCTGACGGTGCTGCCCGGCATCCTGTTGATGATGACCAGCTTCACCCGCATCATTATCGTGCTGGCGGTACTGCGCCAGGCGCTCGGCCTGCAGCAGACGCCGCCCAATCAGGTGCTGGTCGGCCTGTCGCTGTTTCTCAGCTTCTTCATCATGTCGCCGACGATCGACCGGATCAACGCCACCGCGATCCAGCCCTATGCGGCGGGCAAGCTCGCGGGCACCGCGATGATCCAGACCGCCGGCGTGCCGCTGCACGCATTCATGGCCAAGCAGACGCGGGTCAAGGACGTGACGATGTTCGCGGGCTGGCCAAGTCCGGCCCCTATGCCTCCCCCGCCGCGATCCCGTTTTCCGTGCTGCTTCCCGCCTTCGTGACCAGCGAGTTGAAGACCGCGTTTCAGATCGGCTTCCTGATCTTCCTGCCGTTCATCGTCATCGACCTGGTGGTCGCGACGGTGCTGACATCGCTGGGCATGATGATGATGAGTCCGACGATCATCTCGATGCCGTTCAAGCTGTTGCTGTTCGTGCTGGTCGACGGCTGGGCGCTGACGATGGGCAGCCTGGCCAGTTCGTTCGCGTGAGGATCCGCTGATGGACGCCGATTACTTCCTCACCATCGCCGACCAGACGATGTGGGTGCTCGCGCTTGCCTCGGCGCCGATCCTGATTCCGGCGCTGTTGTCCGGTCTCATCACCGGCATGATCCAGGCCGCGACCTCGATCAACGAGGCGTCGTTGAGTTTCGTGCCCAAGCTGGTCGTGGTAGCGATCTCGATCCTGATATTCGGGAGCCTGATCCTGGGGCTGCTCAGCGATTTCACGATCGACATCTTTCAGCGCATTCCGGATTTGGTGAAGTGACCCTTACGGGCGGGCCCGTCGCGGCAAAGCCGCGTCGTCGGATGGGAGCTTCGCTCCCCCGGCCGGGCTTGCCTGCGTGGCGCGCAGTATGCGCGCTCTCGCAGGCTGCGCCGTGTTAGGCTTCGGCCTTTCGATCGAGCCGCAGGTCTGGGCGCTGTTGTTCGTGATGGTGCGCGTGGGGGCGGCGTTCGTCGCCGCGCCGGTGTTCGGGGCGATGGCGATCCCGCTGCCGGTGCGCGTGTCGCTGTCGGGCGCGATCGGGGTGCTGGTGCTCGGCGTCCACCCGATCACCCCGCCGCCCGAGATCTTCGCGGTCGCCACCTTTCTGTCCGTCGCCGCCGAGGCGCTGGTCGGGCTGGCGCTGGGCTTCGTGCTGCAGATCGCGTTCGCCGCGCCGATGGTGGCGAGCGAGGTGATCGGCATCTCGATGGGGCTGGGCTTCGCCAATTCGGTCGATCCGCAGCACGGCGCGTCGACGCCCGCGCTCGGCACCTTCTTCTCCGTGCTGCTGACCTTGTTATTCCTGTCGGTCGACGGGCATCTGATCCTCGTCGACCTGCTGGTACGCAGCTATGACGCGCTACCGCCCGGCGCGGCGTGGATGAGCGCGGGGCAGCTAAAAGCGATCGCGATGTTCGGCGGCTATGCGTTCTTCGCGGGGCTGTTGCTCGCGCTGCCGGTCGGGTTCCTGCTGTTGTGCCTCAACATGGTGGTGGGGATGATCTCGCGCTCCGCCCCCAGCCTCAACCTGTTCGCGGTCGGCCTGCCCGCCAGCTTGGCGGTGGGCGTGGTCGCGCTGGCGATCGCGTTCCCGGCGATGGGCGATTACATGCAGGTGATCGTCCGCGAGGGCCTCGCCGCCACGCAATCGTTGGTGCTCGGGTAGATGTCGGAGGAAGCGGGCGACCGCACCGAAGCCCCAACCGCCAAGCGCAAGCGCGACGCCGCCGAACAGGGCGATGTCCTTCGCTCCAAAGAGTTCGGCACCGCGTTGGTGATGCTCGCCGGGGTGGCGTGGTTGTTGTTCTTCGGCCCGTCGCTGGTCGTGGGGTGCAAGGCGGTGATGGCGGCCAGTTTCTCGTTCGACCACCGCGATGTCGAGGATTTCGCGCCTTGGCGACCGCTCCAGCAGGCGGGGTGGCGGCTGCTCCCCGGGCTGCTGACGCTGTTCGCCGCCGCGCTGATCGCGGCGGTGCTGAGCCAGGCGGGGCTGGGCTCGCTGACGTGGAACGGCACGCTGCTTCAGCCCAAGGCGTCGCGAGTCAGTCCGGCATCGGGGCTGGGGCGCGTGTTCGGGTCGAACGGCTGGATCGAGCTCGGCAAGGCGCTGCTCAAGCTGGTTCTGCTCGGCACGATCGGCGTGTGGATGCTGTGGCGCGCGCGCAAGGCGACGATCGGCCTGGTGTCGAGCGATCTCGGCGCGGCGGTGGCGCAATTGGGCGGGACGTTCACGGGCATCCTGCTGGCGATGGCGCTGGGGCTGGTCGCTATCGCCATGCTCGACGTGCCGGTGGCGATGGTGCGGCTGTTCGCCAAGCTCAGCATGACCAAGCAACAGGTCCGCGACGAGCACAAGGAGACCGAGGGCTCGCCCGAGGCCAAGGCGCACATCCGCCAGAAACAGCGCGAGCTGGCGCGGCGCGGGGTGCGTAAGGCGGTGGCGGAGGCGCAGGTGGTGCTGACCAACCCCACCCATTTCGCGGTCGCGCTACGGTACGAGCGCGGCAAGGATCAGGTGCCCGTGGTGGTCGCCAAGGGCCGCGGCGCGACCGCGCTGGCGATCCGCGACGTGGCGGGCGAGGCGGCGGTGCCGGTGCTGGAATATCCCGCGCTCGCCCGCGCGATCTATTACACCAGCCGCGAGGGGCAGGAGGTGCGCGACGACCTGTACCACGCGATCGCGACCGTGCTGGCGTGGGTATTTGGGGTCAACGAACGCGCGGGCGGCACGCCGCCGCCGGTCGACGTACCAAAGGGGGCGAGGTTCGACGAGCATGGGGTGAAGGGGTAGGCTTGCGACCAAACCCCATTCCTCGTCACCCCGGCCTTGTGCCGGGGTCCACCGCTGTGCGCATATTTGCGAGCCGCGACACCCGCACAACGCTGGATGCCGGAACAAGTCCGGCATGACGACAGGTGGGTCAGCTTTGCAAGCTCGTCCCTAAACATCGCCCGCGTCCGGTCGTTTATGCTCCTGACCGCGCGAGAACAGCCATGACCACCACCACTTCCACCAACGCGATCACGACCGCCACGGGGCAGCTGCTCAATTCGCTCAATACCGGCTCGGGCGTCGACACCAGCACGCTCGTCTCCAGCCTCGTCAAGGCGGAGTTCGCGGCGCGCAACGATGCGCTCACGACGCAGGCTTCGACGCTGACCGCGCAGATCGGCGGCGTGTCGACGCTCAAGAGCGCGATCACCAGCTTCGCGTCCGCGCTGCAGACACTGGCGACCGGCGGCACGCTGTCCACCCAGCCGGTGAGTTCGAACGCGAGCGCCGTCACCGCCACCGCGCTGCCCGGCGCGGCGCTGAGCGGCTTGTCGCGGTCGATCACCGTCACCCGGCTCGCGGCCGCGCAAACCAGCCGCACCGCCGACGGCCACGCCTTTGCCAGCCGTACGGCGGCGACGTTCACCGGCACGCTGACACTGTCGGTGGGGTCGCGCAACGCCGATGGCAGCGTGTCCGACGCGGCACCGGCGACGCTCAACTTCGCGCAGGCCACCAGCCTCGACGATGTCGCCAAAGCAATCAACGCCGCCAACCGGGGCGGGTCCGCGACGATCGTCACCGACGCGGGCGGGCAGGCTTATCTGGCGCTCAAGGGGCAGGAAGGCGCGGCGCACGCGTTCACGCTCACCACCGACGGCGACCCCAGCCTCGCCGATCTGGCGGTCGGCCCGGGCGCGACCGGGACGACCACCACCGCCACCGCAACCGACGCGGCGCTGACCGTCGACGGGATCGCGGTCACCCGCCCTTCCAACGCCATCAGCGACCTGATCGACGGCGTGAAACTTCAGCTGACGGGCACCTCGCCTACCGCGGTCACACTGACCAGCACCACCCCGACCGCGGCATTGTCACAGGCGGTGCATGATTTCGTCGACAGCTATAACCAGGTATCGGCAACGCTGGCCGGGCTGACTGACGCCAGGACCGGCGTGTTGCGCGCGGACCCGGCCGCGCAGGCGCTGCTCCGCTCGCTGCGGGGGCTGACGACGCGCACCGTGTTGACCGGCGCAGCGGCCGAGCCGGGCGGGCCGTCGCGGCTGTCCGACCTGGGCGTCGGGACGCAACGCGACGGCACGCTCAAGCTGGACCCGGCGATGCTCACGCGCGCGGTTTCCGGCTTTCCCCGCTCGATCGAGGTGATGTTCGCGCTGACGCCGGGCTCGAGCAACGGATTGGCCGCCGCGCTGAACAGCATCGCGCTCGGCGCGACCAGTTTCACCACCGGCCTCGGCGCGTCCAACGCGCGCTACGCCAAGGCGCAGACCGGGCTGACCGAGGCGCAGGGCAAGCTGTCCGCGCAATCGGACGCGGAGACGACGCGGCTGACCCAGCAATTCGCGGGCATGAACGCCAAGGTCGCCGCGTATAAATCGACGCAGACGTTCCTCACCAACCAGGTCGCGGCCTGGAACAAGCCTTACTGATGCCCAATTGACGTATGCCACCGCGCTCGCCCGCGACCCCGCCGCGACCTATCGCCAGATCGACGTCGCGGGCCGCGCCGCGCATGCCGACGGGCCGGCGCTGGTACAGCTGTTGTATGAGGAACTGCTCGCCGCCTTGCGCGCGGCGGCGTGGGCGATGGCGCACGGACGCCACGCGGCCCGGTCGGAGCGGGTTACGCGCGCGACCGCGATCCTGTTCGCGCTGGAGGCGGGGCTCGATTTCGACGCAGGCGGCGGCTTGTCGACGACGCTGGCGACGCTTTACGCGGGCGCGCGGCGGCGCGTGCTCGACGCCAGCCTGGGCCACGACCCCGCCCCGTTGCGCGACGTCGCGGACACGTTGGAGGGTATCGCGGGCGCGTGGCGACAGGCGCGGGCGGCCTAGCCTTTGCCCAGCCAGTGCCGCCGGAAGAAATAGGCCAGCGTCCCCACCGCGATCAGTACGCAGGCGGCGATGATGACGTCGAACGCCCACGGGTTTTCCGCGCCCGGCAGGCCCTTGACGTTCATCCCGTACAGGCCGGTGAGGAACGTCAGCGGCAGGAAGATCATCGCCACGATCGCGATGACCAGCCCGCGCGAGTCGAGCTGTTCGGCGCGCAGGTCGGTCAGCGTGTCATGGACCACCGCGGCGCGCTCGCGGATCGATTCCAGCTCCTCCGCCATCCGCGCGGCGCGGTCGGCGGCGGCGTTGAGGTGCAGCCGGTCGTCGTCCGCCAGCCAGTCGCCGGGCAAGCTCGCCAGCTTCTCCAATGCCGCGCGCTGCGGGCTGAGGAACCGGCGATAGCCGATCGCGGTCACGCGCACATGCGTCACCACCCGGCGCAGCTCGAACACCTTGTCCGCGCTCAGTTCCGCCTCGCAGACGTCGAGCTCGTCGCCCAGTTCGGCGACCTGCGGGTCGAGGTCCTGCGTGATCGCGGTGGCGAAGGAGGCGATCAGGTCGCCGGGGTCGCGCATCTCGCCCGCCTCCACGCTGGCCCGGACCGCGTCCAGCGCGATCACATGCACCCGGCTGACGGAGAATACGCGCCCCCGCGTCGCCCAGATCCGCAAGGAGGCGAGCACGTCGGAGCCGGACAGCTCCTCGTCCGACCGCCCGCGCAGATTGACCAGCGCGCCATCGGCGAACGCTTCGCATCGGGGCCGCGTCTCGGTCGCGGTCAGCGCGTCGATGGCGTAATTCTCGAGCGCGGCGTGCGAGCATAGCCAGTCGCGCGCTTCCTCGTTGGAGGCGAGGTGGACCCAGACCAGGTCCGCCGCGCTCGCCAGCGCCTCGGCGGGTTCCACCTTGTCGACACGGTCGCCGGTGATCCGATAGCCGAACCCGCTCATCCGCGCATGGCCAGCCAAACGGTTAGACCCGGCCCGGGCGCGTCGGGCGGCGCCTCACACGCGATGCGCGCGGCGTCGGCGCGGGCGCGGTCGAGGATGGCGGCGGGCACGGCCGCGCTGTGCAGCACGGTGTCGGCTTGCGCCAGCGCACGGACCTGGCGGAGCGTGAGGTCTTCGGGGTCGGGGGACGCGAGGCGGATTTCGACGAGATGCGCTGTCGGAGAATGTTCCACGTGGAACGTCTCCAACCACGCCGCGACTCGCGTGTCGCTCCCCGCCCGCATCGGGTCGAGTTCTCCCCCCAGCGCCGCGCCGATCGCACGCCGTCGCTCGGCTCCGTCGGGCAGCAACCCCCGCAAGCGCCCGCGCGCGGCGTGCAGCGCGTCCGCGAGCGCGCCCAGCCGGGCGGGGAGCAACGCTTCCAGGCGCTGGCGCAACGCCGCCGCTAGCCCCGCCGACACGCCGCCGGTGCCGATCGCGACCAGCACCGGCGACCGGTCGACGATCGCCGGCACGGTGAAGTCGCACTGCGCGGGCCGGTCGACGACGTTGACCAGCACGCCGCGCGCGCGCAACGCCTCGGCCGCAGCGATCGCCGCCGCCTCGTCCTCGATCGCGACGATCGCGAGCCGCGCGTCGGGGTGATCGCGCACCACCACCGCCCCCGCCCGTTCGAGCAACCGCCGCTTCGCGTCCGCCGCCTCGCCCTCGCCGAGCAGGATCACCGGGCGACCCGCGACGCGGACGAACAGGGGAAGCGCAGACCAAGCCATGCGCTTACCTAACAGGTCCCGCGCCGAGGCGAAGAAGGAGCCTCACGCGAAGACGCAAAGGCGCGAAGATCAACTCGGCCGCGATAGCGGTCTTTCATCAGGACTTGGCTCTGGTAAATGCGCACTGACGCGCGCGAGACCTTTTCGCGCCTTTGCGTCTTCGCGTGAGCCATTCTACTCCAGCCATTCCGGAACCCGCTCCGCCGCAATCAGCGTTTCGGGCGTCACCCGGTCCGCGACCACCGCATAACGGTCGCCGTCGACCAGCACTTCGGGGACCAGGGCCCGGCTGTTATAAGTGCTCGCCATCGTCGCGCCATAGGCCCCCGCCGTGCGGAACACCGCCAGGTCGCCGCTCGCGACCCGATCGACGTCGCGCGCCATCGCGAAGGTGTCGCCGCTCTCGCAAACGGGGCCGGCGACGTTGGCGGTGAAGCGTTCGCCGCTCGGGGAAACCGCCGCGAAATCGTGCCACGCATCGTACAGCGCGGGGCGGGCGAGGTCGTTCATCCCCGCGTCGACGATCACATAGGCGTGGACCACCCCCGGCTTGACCCAGATCACGCGGGTCAGCAGCACCCCCGCATTGCCCGCGATCACCCGGCCGGGCTCGAACATCAACTCGACATCCCACCCCGCCGTCGCGCGCGCGACCACTTCGCCGAGGTCGGCGGGGGTCGGCAATCGGTCTTCCTCGCGATACGGCACACCCAGCCCGCCGCCCAGGTCGACATGCGTCACCCGCTGCCCGCCCGCGCGCAACACGGCCACCAGCGCACCAACGCGTGCATAGGCGGCCTCCAACGGCGCGAGGTCGGCGAGCTGACTGCCGATGTGGATCGCCACGCCGCGCAAGTTCAATCCGGGCAGCGCCGCCAGCCGCGCATAGATCGCGGGGGCCTGGTCGATCGGCACGCCGAACTTGTTCTGCTTCTTGCCGGTGGAGATCTTGGCGTGCGTCCCCGCGTCGACGTCGGGGTTGACGCGCAGCACGCAGGCGACCCGCTCGCCGCGCGCGTGAGCGAGCGCGGACAAGACCTCGCCCTCCTCTTCCAGCTCGATGTTGAACTGGCTGATCCCGGCGTCCAGCCCGCGTTCGAGCTCATCACGCGTTTTGCCGACGCCAGAGAACACCACGTCGCGGGCTGGCATCCCCGCCGCCAGCGCGCGCGCGAGTTCGCCGCCCGACACCACGTCCGCGCCATAGCCCTCGCGGGCGAGCACGCGCAGCACGGCGAGGTTGGGGTTGGCCTTGATCGCATAGGCGAGGTGGACGCGCTCCACCCCCGCCAGCCCGGCGCGGAACACGCGCGCATGCCGGCGCAGCGTCGCGGCGGAATAGACATAGACGGGCGTGCCGACTTCCTCGGCGATGCGCGACAGCGGCACGTCCTCGCACCACATCGCGCCGTCACGATATTCGAAATGATTCATTGCTGTTGATTGTTTCCGGGCGGCAGGTCGAACTCGTCCGAGCGGCGCGCCTGCGAGGTGGTGAGCAGCTCGTCGCTGCGCTGCGGCCGCGCCTGCGTCGTGGGGGTGAGCAATTGCTCGGGCGTCGGCGTCGCGCGCGCGCCCCGCGGCGCGACCGGGAGCGACTGCCCCGGCTTGGGCGACAACGACGCGGCCGACCCGCACGCGGTGAGGGCGAGGGGCACCAGCAATGACAACCGTCTCATGTTCGTCCTTCCCGCGCCGCCGCGATCGCTTCGCGCACGCGCGCCGGGGCGGTGCCGCCGAAGCTGGTGCGACTCGCCACCGAGGCGTCGACCGACAACACGCGGTATACCCGCTCGTCGATGCGCGCGTCGATGGCCTCGAGGTCGTCGAGCGGCACCCGGTCGAGCGCCACGCCCAGTTCCTCCGCGCGCCGTACCGCGCGGCCGGTGATGGCGTGCGCCTCGCGGAACGGCACGCCGCCCTCGCGCACCAGCCAGTCGGCGAGGTCGGTCGCGGTCGAAAACCCGGCTTCCGCCGCCGCGCGCATCCGCTCGGGGCGGAACGTCGCGCTCTCGACCATCCCCGTCATCGCCGCGATCGACAGCGCCAGCAGGTCGTGCGCCTCGAACACCGGCGGCTTGTCGTCCTGCATGTCCTTGGAATAGGCGAGCGGCAGCCCCTTCATGGTGACGTGCAGCGCGGTCATGCATCCCAGGATGCGCCCGGCATGCCCGCGCACCAGCTCAGCGGCGTCGGGGTTGCGCTTCTGCGGCATGATCGAGCTGCCCGTCGACCAGGCGTCCGACAGCGCCACGAAGCCGAACGGCTGCGACGCCCAGAGCACGAACTCCTCCGCCAGCCGCGACAGATGCAGCGAGCAGGCCGCCGCCGCGCTCAGGAAATCGAGCGCGAAATCGCGGTCGCTCACCGCGTCGAGCGAGTTCAGCGTCGGCCCGTCGAACCCGAGCGCGCGCGCGGTCATCGCGCGGTCGATCGGAAAGCCCGTCCCCGCCAGCGCCGCACTGCCCAGGGGCGAGCGGTTCATCCGCGCGCGTGCGTCGCGGAACCGGCTGCGGTCGCGCGCGGCCATCTCGTGATAGGCCATGAGGTGATGGCCGAGCGTCACCGGCTGCGCGGACTGGAGATGCGTGAAGCCGGGCATCACGCTGTCCGCGTTCTCCTCCGCCCGGGTCAGCAGCGCCGCCTGGAACCCGCGCAGCGCGGCATCGACCGCGTCGCAGGCGTCGCGCACCCACAGCTTGAAGTCGGTCGCGACCTGGTCGTTGCGCGATCGCGCGGTGTGGAGCCTCCCCGCCACCGGACCGATCGCGTCCGCAAGCCGCGCCTCGGTCAGCATGTGGATGTCCTCGAGCGCGAGATCCTCGGGCACGCCGTTGGTCGCGTAATCGGCCGCGATCCGGTCGAGCCCGGCGGCGATCGCGTCCGCATCGTCTCGCGCGACGATCCCGGTCGCGCCCAGCATCGCGACATGCGCCTTCGACCCCGCGATGTCCTGTCGCCACAACCGCTTGTCGAACGGGATGGAAGCGTTAATCTCGCGCATCACCGCCGCCGGACCCTCGGCGAAGCGGCCACCCCACATGGTGTTGGAGCCTGTCCCCGTGTCCTGGTCCTCGCGTCCGCTGATTTTTTGTCTCCTGGCCGTGCCGGCGCTCGCCGGGTGCGATAGGAAATCGCCCGCGCCGGAGCAAGCGACCGCGGGGGCGGCGTCGCCCGACGAAGCCGCCCCCGCGGTCTCCGCACCGTCCGCGCATCTCGACCGCTCGCACAAGGGTGAGAGCATGCCCGCGACCGCGTTCCAGACGCTCGACGGCAAGCCCGCGACGCTGGCGCGGTTCGGGGGCAAGCCGCTGCTCGTCAATCTGTGGGCGACCTGGTGCGCGCCGTGCCTGAAGGAGATGCCGACGCTCGACGCGCTGGCGCGGTCGGATAAGGTCCAGGTGCTACCGGTCAGCCAGGACCTCGACGGTGCGGCGAAGGTGAAGCCGTACTTCGCAAAGGCGGGGTTGCAGACGCTGCGGCCCGCGCTCGACCCGAAGCTGGGGCTAAGCCTGACCTATCAGGCTAACCTGCCGACCAGCATCCTGTACGACGCGGCGGGAAAGGAAGTGTGGCGCTACACCGGCGGGCTGGACTGGACGGGTAAGGAAGCGACGGCGTTGTTGGCCGAGGCGGGGTAATCCCCCCCTCCCTCTTAGGAAGGGGCTGGGGTGGGTACGCGAGCGGCGGGGTTCGATGCCCCGGCGCTTGCGACGATGCCGAGCGCGGAACCCGGCGCTGGCGCGCCGGTACCCACCCCCAGCCCCTCCCTAAACGGGAGGGGAGTTGGGATCACTCCCCCAACAAATGCATCGCCACTTCGCGTCGGTGCGGACGGCGGCGGTGCTCGGCGAGGAACACGCCTTGCCAGGTGCCCAGCGCCAATCGCCCGCCCACCAGCGGAATCGACAGGTTCACCCCCGTCAGCACGGCGCGCAGATGCGCGGGCATGTCGTCGGCACCCTCCTCGTCATGCTCGTACGCGCCACTCTCCGGCGCGACGCGTGCGAGCCACGCGACCAGGTCGCGCTGCACCGCCGCCGACGCGTTCTCGTTGATCAGCAACGACGCCGAGGTATGGCGGCAGAACAAGGTCAGCAGCCCCTCGCGCATCCCCTGCGCGGCGACCCAGCGCACGACCTCGCCGGTAATCTCGTGCAGCCCCGCGCGCGTCGCGACGGTGAGGGTGTGCGTGGCCTGGCGCAGCATCGTGCCGCCATGCACCCGTTGCGAGCAGAAGTCAGGTCCCGCATGGCGTTACTCGTTAAGCGTAAGCCACTGGACCGGCGCACATTCGCGCTTATATACCAGCCGTTATGAAACTCTCCTTGTGCCCTGCCCAACGCGGACGGCCGCGCGAGTTCGATGCCGACAAGGCATTGGCGGCGGCGCTCGGCGTGTTCTGGAGCAAGGGCTATGAGGGCGCGTCGATGGCCGACCTCACCGAGGCGATGGGGATCACCAAGCCCAGCCTTTACGCTGCGTTCGGCAACAAGGAGCAGCTGTTTCGCAAGGCGCTAGACATCTACAGTCGCGAAAAGTTGAGCTACATCGGCGAGGCGATGGAGGCGCCGACCTCGCGCGAGGTGGCCGAGCGATTGTTGCGCGGCGCGGTCGAGAACCAGACCAGCAACTGTGGGCCGCGCGGCTGTCTGGGCGTGATCAGTTCGGTGGCGTGCGGTTCGGAAGCGCAGGGTATTCGCGCGGAGGTGATCGAGCGCGGCCACCTCGCGCGCGAGGCGATCGTGACCCGGCTGCAACGCGCCAAGGACGAGGGCGACCTGCCCCCCGCCGTCGATGTCGAAGGGCTGACCAGCCTGTTGTACGCGATCCTGCAGGGCATGGCGTTGCAGGCGGGCGCGGGCGCGACCCGCGACGATTTGATGCGGCTGGTCGACACGAGCCTGCTTGCGTGGCCGGGCCGCGCGCCATCGACCACGGCGGTGCCGGACAAAATAGACCAGCTGGTATAAAAGTCGTTGACGAAGCGGATCACGCTTTCTATACCATACGGTATGGAAGATGAGCCGCTCCCGATGGGCCGGCTCGCGCGATCAGGGAGCGTGTCATGGCCTATATGGATTTCAGCTTCGCCGACGCCGGCACCGCGCAAGGTTCGACTGCGCGCGTCGCGACACCCGCGCGTTTCTCTGCGCTCGAATGGCAGGTCGTCGCCCTCGCGCAGCGTGACCGGCCCGCGTCGCTCCGTCGCCCGGGCGCGTTGTCGACCGCGCTGGGGGCGTTGTTCGGCGGGCACAATCCCCGCCTTGCCGACCCACGGCTGGAGGCGCTGCGCCGGATCGCGGTGCTCAGCTGGCGGCGCGGCTATTCGGTCGCACCAGAGGAGGTGAGCGCGTTCACGGCGGCGGGCTATACGCCCACGCAATACGAACTGCTGCTGGACAGCATTTTCGCCGCCCGCGCGGACCGGTCGGCCGTGGCGCTGGCCTGAAGTCCAGACCTTAGATCCGCACCTCGGTTCCGACCTCCACCAGTTGGTCGGAGGGCAGGCGGAACGAGTCGCCGGTATGTGCGGTGTTGCGCTGCATGGAGACGAACAGGCTCTCGCGCCACGGCACCATGCCGGGAATGCGGGGGTCGGCGATCACCGTCTCGTGGCCGATATAGTAGCTGAGGTCCGCTAACTCGGCTTCCGTCAGCTTCACCGGCG
>JAABUQ010002262.1_pt1 | contig 38699 bp, 46 predicted proteins | sample 5560001 | NCBI WGS metagenome assembly JAABUQ01 (sample SAMN10711888, study PRJNA513371) | rock metagenome | isolation source: Antarctica rocks | place: Antarctica: Victoria Land, Finger Mt nord | collected 2015-12-18 | reverse complement strand
TCGCCGCGCCACCTCCCCCGATGGGGGAGGTGCTTGGGATTGTTCACACCTTCGCAGGGCAGGCCCTAACCGTTCATCCCGATCCGGTGCAGCGCCGCGCCATGCTCGCGCAACCATGCACGGGCGGGGGTCGGGTCCATGCCGTACAGTTCCGCGACCAACGCGTGGAACGCGGGGCCGTGGTGCATGTGGACGCGGTGCGCGACCTCGTGCGCAGCGACCTGACGTCGGACCGCGATCGGCGCGCAGATCAGCCGCCACGAATAGCGGATCGCCCCGCTCGCGGCGCAACTTCCCCAGCGCCCGCGCGGATCGGCGATTGCGACGCGCACCACCGTGACGCCCGCGCGCGCGGCGTAAACCGCCGTATCCTCGCTCAAGCGCAGCAGCGCACGCGCGCGCAACCACGCCTCGACGCGCCGCGGCACTGCCTCGACAGGGCCGCCGACCAGCAGCCGCTCACCCTCCTCCACTGGCGCGCGGCGCGCGTCGGGCGTCCACGCGATCGTCAGCACGCCATCCTCGACCGGGATCGCCGCACCATCGGCCAGCGGCCTTGCCACGGGGAGGCGCGCGCGCTGCGCCGCGATCCACGCGCCCTGCCCTTGCGCCCAGGCGAGCGCGGGACGGAGCAGAGCGCGCGGCGGCAGCGTCAACCGCGCGCGCCCGCTTGCCGCATCGACCGCCAGCTTCGCGCGCCGCGCGAGGGGGTGGCGGACGACCTCGATGTCGGGCGTCACAGTTCGCGGTCGACGACGTAATGCTCCAGCTCGCCGACCTCGTCCTCCGACACCGTCCAGCCGCGCACCGACTGGCCCGCGCGATGCACCGCCTCGCGGTCGCCGCTGACCAGATAATGCCATTCGGGCAGCGGCAGCCCCAGCCCGCGCAGCCGGTAGGCGCAGGTCGAGGGCAGCCAGTCGATCTCCGCCACATCGCGCAGCGTCAACCGCACGCATTCGCTGACGAATTGACGGCGGTGGCGATAATTGGAGCACAGCCCGGTGCGCCGATCGAGCAGTCGGCACGCGACGCTGGTCGGGACCAGCTCGCCCGTCTCCTCATCCTCCAATTTGTGCAAGCAGCATTTTCCGCAGCCGTCGCACAGCGCCTCCCACTGCGCGCGGTCGAGCTTGGCGAGCGGCACGTCTTCCCAATATCGGTTCATGTCGCCCAGCGTTCGATCTCGTCCGCCACCGCGCGCCCGTTGGCGTCGGCGGGCAGCAGCGCGAGCGGCTTGTTGTCGGGCGACATCAGATAGGTCGCGCGCAGGTGAGCGACCAGATAGCCGCCGGGCGCGGCGGGCCCGCGTTGAAAGAATACCTTATACTCGTCCGCGGCGCGTTTCACGGCGGCGGGCGATCCGGTCAGCCCGACCATGCGCGGGTGGAAGTGCGACACGAACTCGCCGAGCACCGCCGGCGTGTCGCGCTCCGGGTCGACGGTGACGAAGATCGGCACCACGCGCCGCGCGACCTCGGGCCGTTCCTTCTCGACCAGCCGCAGTGCCGCGCCGACATTGGCCATGTCGTTGGGGCAGACATCGGGGCAGTAGGTGTATCCGAAATACATGATCCGGTACTGGCCCGCGAAACTCCGGTCGGTCACGGCGCGGCGGTGCTGGTCGACCAGCGCGAACGGGCCGCCGATCGACGCGCCCGCGAGCGGCGGCTTGGCGACCGGCTTGAGCGAGCAGGCACCGATCAGCGCGAGGAGGAAGACGACACAGGCACGGGCGTTCATGGCGCGGCCAGCCATGATCTGTTAGCGTGACGCTGACAAGCCGCCCAAGGAGCCTCGATGATCCGCCCCGTCCTCCTCGCCGCCGCCGCGTTCGCGACGCTTGCCGTGCCCGCCGCCGCGCAGCAGCAATCGGAAGGCTACAAGTTTCTCCAGGCGGTGCGCGACGCCAAGAACGACGACGTGATCGCGATGGTGGAAAAGCCGGGCAGCCGCATCGTCGACACGCGCGACGTGTCCAACGGCGACGGCGCGGTTCACATCGTCGCCAAGCGCGGCGACCTGCCCTATCTCAACTATCTGCTCCAGCACGGCGCGGACCCGAACTTGCGGGATGCGGCGGGTAACTCGCCGCTGTTGATCGCGGTCAGCTATGGACAGGTGGGGCTGATCCCGCTGTTGCTGGCGGCCCGCGCCAACCCCAATCTGGGCAATGTCGCGGGCGAGACGCCGTTGATCCGCGCGGTACAGCGCCGCGATCTCGCCACCGCGCGCGTGCTGGTCAACGGCGGCGCGAATCCCGATCAGCCCGACCGCGTCGCGGGCCTGTCCGCGCGCGACTATGCCCGGCGCGACACGCGCTCGCCCGCGATGGTCAAATTGTTCGACGAGGTGAAGATCAAGCCGAAAGCAGCCGTGGCGGGGCCGCGGCTTTAAAGGCGCGCGGACGCCTCCGGATCGCTGATCGCGCTCAGCCGCCGCGCGGCCCGGCGCGCGAAGGCGAGCGTACAGCGTTTGCGGGTCGGCGCGGCCAGCGGCACCACCGCCGCCTCCCGCACGATCGCGGCGTGGTAGCGGTCGGCGATGATGACGCCCGTCCGCTCGGGCAGGAATGCCGCTTCGTCCAGCGGTGACGCGTCGAACCCGGCCGGCACCGCCCAATAGAAGCGATCGCATTGCGCCAGATACTCCGTCCACTTGCTATCCCCGAGCAGGTCCGCATGCGAGACCTTGATCTCCACGACGACGATTTCGCCGCGCGGACCCAGTGCCATCAGGTCGACGCGCCGCCCGCCGTCGATCGGCACCTCCGCCATCGCGTCGAGGTCGTGCGCGTGGAGCAACCGCGTCGTCCCGCGCGCGACATCGGCGGCGCACAGCGCGGGTTCCTGAAGGCAATTCGCAGCGGTGGCCATCGCGCCGCCCTAGAACAGGACGCGAACGCGGTGAAGCCTTTAGCGATAGAAGATGTGGTGGCCGATCCGCGCGATGGCGGTGCCGCCCCGTGCCATGCCGACACGGGCGGCGTGGAAGAACAGCGCGCGCGGCGCGGGGCTGTCCCATAGCTCGGCGGTCGCGACCTTGGCGAGCTTGAGCGCGGTCCGATAAGCGGCTTGGGCGGTGTCGACGCTGGGCAGTTGTCCCCCGCGTACGAACGAGAACTGCCCGGGTTGGGTCACGACGCTGCACGCATCGCCCGCGAACCTTCCCGACCGGACGCGATTGAGAATGACGTTGGCAACCGCGAGTTGCCCCGGCAGCGGCTCGCCACGCGCCTCGCGGTAGATGGCCACCGCCAGGCAGGCGAGGTCCTGAGGGGTCGCGTCACCGACGATTTGAGCATCGACGGCGTCAGATAGGCTGGTAAAGCGGGACATCGCCGGTGTCGGCACGGCTACCACGGGCAGAACGGCCACGGAAAGCGGCTGAACGAGCGGTAACTCGGCGGCTTGCGCTATCGCGCCCAAGCCGAGGGCGCACAACAAGGTCGCCGCCACGGACGCGGCGCGTTGAACAATCGACATTACTTCGTTTCACTATGCAGCGACGGCGCGCGACTCACACCGGATCGCCCGAGCGATCACTGATGGACTCCGAACCGCCCCCGACTGCGTTGCTGGCCCGGATCGCACCCGGCCGGCCCACGCTTCCGAACGACGAACATGACCTTGCCGCACGGTATCTTGGCGTCAACGCGGGCGCGACGAACGGTGGCGTCGGCGGGACATGCAAAATGTTCCACGTGGAACATTGGCCTCAAAGCAACGCCTCGGCGGCGATTGCCTCGGCACCCGCGATACTTAGCTCTACTACCCACAAATCCGGGTCACGCATGCGGCGACGTCGCCAATAGTCGTCGAGCGGCTCGGCATTGCCCGCCGCCCGCGCCTCGATCAGCGCCGGGCGGCCGTCCGCGCCGACGCCACGCTCCACCGCCCTGCCCTCCGCTTCCAGCAACACCAGCACCGCACCGCCGCCCGCGTCGCCCCGCGCGCGGACCATCGCCATTCCGCCCGCGTCGTTGACCTGCCGCAACAGCGCCGCGACGAGCAGATGCGTCGGCAGCCGCTCGCTCATGCCGCCCCGTAGCCGGGCAGCGAGGCCAGCGGCAGGCGCGAGCGCATGAACGTGCCCGTGCCCCGCGCCGCTTCCTCGCCCTCCGCGTCGAGCAATCGCGCCTCGGCGACGAAGACTCGCCGCCGCCCGCTCACCCAGCGTCCTTCCGCGACGACCGGCCCGGCGATCAGTGGCTTGGTGAGCAGCAGATTGAACGCGGTGGTGAGCAGGAAGCGATCGGTGACCAGGCTGTTGGCGGCATAAAAGGCCGCATCATCGAGCATCTTGAAATAGCTGGCCCCATGCGCCGCTCCGCCCGCATGGAACACCTCTGCCCCGATCTCGAAGCCGATCCGCGCGACGCCGCGTTCGGGAATGGCGAGCGTCGACGGGAACAGGCGGTTGATCGGCGCGGCGGCGTACAGCCGCTCGAGCGCGCGGAAATGCGCTTCCTCGCCGGTAGGATCAGCTCCCATCGCGCGCGCCTTCCGCCCACAGCGCCCATAGCGCATCGGACGACCCCGCTCCGCGCAGCTTGGCGACCAACCCCGGGTCGCGCAATCGCCGCGACACCCGGGCCAGCGCCTTGAGGTGGTCCGCCCCCGCATCGGTTGGTGAAAACAAGGCGAACGCCAGATCGACGGGTAGGTCGTCCACCGCCTTGAACTCGATCGGTTGCGCGAGCCGGATCAGCAAACCCGTCACGTTCGGCAACCCAGCGAGCTTGGCATGCGGGATCGCCACCCCGCCGCCGAACCCGGTCGACCCCAGTCGCTCGCGCGCGGCGAGCCGCTCCGTCACCAGCCCGACATCGAGCCCCAGCGCATCGCGCGCCATCGCACCGAACTGCGTGAACAGCGCCTTTTTTGTTGCAGCCGACGAGCCGACCCGCACCGCGTCGGCGGCGAGAAAATCCGCATGATCGCTCATCGCCGGCTCGCCTCAACTCGCGCGGTTGGGCTCTACCCAGCCGATCGTGCCGTCGCCGCGCCGATACACCATGTTGTGCGCGCCGGTGCCCGCGTTCTTGAACAACAGCGCGGCTGTGTTGCGCAGGTCAAGCATCATCACCGCGTCCGACACGCTCGCCTCGGGCACGTCGACGCGCGTTTCGGCGACGATCAGCGGCGCGTCGACGACCTCCTCCTCGTGCGCTGGCGACTCGCGGAACAATGTATAGCCCGCGTCGTACAATCCGCTTTCGGCGACCGGTTCGGTCGCGCCATGATCCTTCAGGCGGCGCGTGTAGCGGCGCAGCTGTTTGTCGATCTTCTCGGCCGCGCCGTCGAACGCGGGATGCGCCTCCTGTGCGTCGTGCCGCCCCTTCAGCACCAGCCCGTGGGTAACGTGGCAGACGATGTCGCACGTAAAGCCAGAATCGTGCGGTCCCTTGCCGAAGGTCGCGGTGGCCGAAATCGCGCGCGCGAAATATTTGGTCGCGATCCCCTGCAGCTTGGTCTCGACATGGTCGCGGAGCGCGTCGCCCAGATCGACCTGATGGCCGGAAACGCGGATGTCCATGCTTTTCTCTCCTGTGATCCCGACCGGGACGGGCGTCAGCCGGCCGCCTCGGCGCCCCATATCGGTTGGTCGACGCTCGCCATGAACGCGGCATGCGCCGCTCGTTCTCCCTCCGGCACCGCGAAATGTCGCGGTGGGCGGACGGCGTGGGGCGCGGCGGCCCGGACCGGGGCGGCCGGGAGCGCGGCGTCGCTGACCAGCCCCAGCCCGATCTGCCGCCCGCCCATCAGCTCGACATAGACCTGCGCCAACAGCTGTGCGTCGAGCAACGCGCCGTGGAGCACGCGATGCGAGCGATCGACGCCGAAGCGCGAACACAGCGCGTCGAGACTGTGCTTCGCGCCCGGGTGCCGCGAGCGTGCGATCTGCAACGTGTCGACCATCCGCGTCGAACAGACCACCGGGTGCCCGCACCGAGTCAGCTCGCCGTTGAGAAATCCGAAGTCGAACGTCGCATTGTGCGCCACCAACGGCGCGTCCTCGATGAACGCGATCAGCTCGCGATGCCCGGCGGCGAAACCCGCGAACTTGGCCAGGAAGGTCGCCGACAGCCCGTGGACCCGCTCCGCGTCCGACGGCATGTCTCGCTCCGGGTGATAGTAGGCGTGGAACGTCCGCCCGGTCTCGCAGCGGTTGACGAGCTCGACGCAGCCGATCTCGACCAGCCGATCGCCGCTCGAGAAGCTGAGGCCCGTGGTTTCGGTGTCGAAGACGATCTCGCGCATGGGGATGGGGCTATGTGCCCGCTTGCCCGGCCATGCAAGCGATCACCCGGCGTACGGCGGCGCGGGTGACATCGGGCGATGCGCCGGTGTCGATCACGCAATCGGCGCGCGCGCGCTTGGCCGCGTCGGGCAGCTGGCGCGCGAGGATCGCCTCGAACCGCGCCGCCGTCATGCCGGCGCGAGCGAGCACGCGCGCGCGCTGGACGTCGGCGGGGGCGGAGACGACCGCAACCTTGTCCACCCGCCTGTCGCCGCCGGTCTCGAACAGCAACGGCACGTCGAATACGACGAGCGCGGCCGCCGCATGTTGGTCCAGGAAGGTAGCGCGCTCCTCCGCGACGGCGGGGTGGACGATCGCTTCGAGCAGCTTGACCGCTTTGTCGTCGCCCAGCACCGCGTCCGCGAGTGCGGTGCGGTTCACGCCGTCAGGCCCGGTGGTGTCGGGAAACGCAGCCTCGATCGCGGCCACCACGCGCCCGCCCCGGCCCTGAAGCCGATGAACGGCGGCGTCGGCGTCGAACACGGGCACGCCCTCGTCGGCGAACATGCCCGCGACGGTGGACTTGCCCATGCCGATCGAGCCGGTGAGGCCGAGCGTCCTCATAGTCGCGCCGCGCAACTTGGCTCCTGCATCATGCCGTCAACAACCCCCGCAGCTCTTCATCCCGCTCGCGTGGCGGTTGCGCGCCGAAGAACAGCTCGAACGCGAGCGCGGCTTGCGCGACCAGCATTTCCAGGCCGTCGACCGTCTCCAGCCCGCGCGCGTGCGCGGCGGCGAGCAGCGGTGTCTCGAGCGGGGCATAGACCAGGTCATAGACCAACGCGTCCTCGGGCAGGCGCGTGAGGTCGGGCACGAACGCGGGCTGCCCCACCATGCCGAGCGAGCTGGCGTTGACCAGCAGCGCGGCGGGTGGCAGCGGCGCGTCCAGCGGCATCACATCGCCCTTGAGCGCGAACCGCGCCAGCAGTCCCGCCGCCTTGAGCGGACTTCTCGCCAGCAGCGTGACGTGCACGACGCCGACCCGCGCGAGCGCCCACAACACCGCTCTCGCCGCCCCGCCGCTGCCGACCACCGCGACGCGTCGATCCGCCAGGTCCAGCCCCGCGATCGGGCTCCAGAAGCCGGCCGCGTCGGTGTTGGTGCCGGTCGGCGCGCCGCCTTCGCCCCGGAACACGGTGTTGATCGCACCGATGCCGCCGCGCACGTCGCCGGGGTCGGCGACATGATCGAGCGCGGCCAGCTTGTGCGGGAGCGTGACGTTGCACCCCCGCCAGGCCGGGTCGGCGCGGCGCTCGGCGAAATACCCGGCCAGCCGATCGGCCGACACATGCGTCGCGCGATATTCACCCGCGATGCCGAGCGCGTCGAGCCAAAAGCCGTGGATCAGCGGCGATTTGCTGTGCGCGATCGGATCGCCGATCACCTCGGCATAACGCACCGTCATTGTTGGGCCAAACAGGCGAAGTTGAGGAAGTTGAGGCTCAAACCCGGATTCTTCTCAACTTAGCACCCGTCCGCGCGTTCGCAGCGCGTCGAGCACGGGAAAGAGCGGCAGACCGAGCACGGTGAACGAGTCCCCTTCCACACGATTGAACAGTTGCGGCCCGAGCGACTCCAGCCGGAAACAGCCGACGCACCCCGAGATCGCGGGCCACTCGTGATCGAGATACCATTCAATGAACGTGTAGGACAGCGCGCGGACATGCAGCCGCGCACGATCGACGACGCGCCAGACCGGGCGACCATCCTCCGCGAGGACGGCGGCGCTGAACAGATCATGCACCCCGCCCGACATCCGCGCGAGATGATTTGCGGCAATATCCCGCGTCTCCGGCTTGTCGAGCACCGTCCCACCCGCCAGGGCGACCACGCTGTCGCCGCCGAGCACCAACCGCCCGGGCAGCCGCGCGCTGACCTTCACCGCTTTTAATTCCGCGAGCGCATCGGCAAGATCGCGTGGGCGCAGATGCGCAAGCGACGCCTTGGCGGCGTCCTCGTCCACCCCGGACGAGGTCGCCTCGAACGCCACCCCCGCCGCGGTCAGCATCGCGCGCCGCGACGCACTCTGCGACGCGAGCACGAGCGGCGGCGACCCGCTCACTCCGCGTCCTTGTCGGCCGCCGGGCCGAAGCGGCGCTCGTTGACCAGCGCGATGATCGCGGCGGCGGTTTCCTCGATCGAGCGGCGCGTCACGTCGATCACCGGCCAGCCATTGTCCGCGAACATCCGTCGCGCATAGGCAAGCTCGCGCGACACCGAATCCCCGTCGACATAAGGCGTCTCTGGTCGCTGGTTGAGCGACAACAGCCGGTTTCGGCGGATCGCGATCAGCCGGTCCGCGCTGGTGGTCAACCCGACCACCAGCGGTCGCCGGAGCCGGAACAGCGCGGGGGGCGGCGGGCTTTCGACCACGATCGGGATGTTCGCCGCCTTGTACCCGCGATTGGCGAGGTAGATCGAGGTCGGCGTCTTGGACGATCGCGACACGCCGGCGAGGACGATGTCCGCCTCCTCCCAATCCTCCGACGCGATGCCGTCGTCATGCGCGATCGTGAACTGGATCGCGTCCACCCGCGCGAAATAGGCGGCGTCGAGGACGTGCTGGCGACCGGGCCGCGCCTTGGCCTGCTGCCCCAGCAATGCGGACAGCGCGTCCGTCACCGGATCGAGCGGCGCCACAAATGGCAGGTTGAGCGAGCGACAGCGTTGCTCCAGCACCCGCCGCGTCGCCGAATTGACCAGTGTGAAGATCACCAGCCCCGGATTTTGCGCGATTTCTTCCAGGATGCGATCAAGATGCGCCTCGGTGCGGACCATCGGCCAGAAATGCCGCACCATCTCGACATCGTCATATTGCGCCAGCGCGGCCTTGGCGATGTTCTCCAGCGTTTCGCCGGTGGAATCCGACAGGAGATGTAGGTGCAACCGCACGCTTCAGAACCGATCTGTGGATAACATCGGGACGGGCGATAGGGCAATTCGTGAGAAGGAGAAAGCGGGTGCCGGGCAGTGGACAAGTCGGCGTCCGTCCACAAACCTGTCCACCGGGTCCGCAGGTGTCCACAGGCTGTGGAAAGCCGGGATACGCGCGTCGAATCCGAGCTTCCAAGCCAGGCCTGCCGCGTCAAACTGTTGGCAAGTCCGGGACGGCTGCGTAAGCCCCGCCACCCACGCGCCAACCACTTCAACAACCTCCTTTGAATCTTTTCTATAGCAAGAAGGGACCCGCCCTGACCGAGGTTTCGCCCGCCAAACCGCTGCTCGCGACGTTGAAAGGTGAACGGCAAGACCGGCCGCCGATATGGCTGATGCGCCAGGCGGGTCGCTACCTGCCCGAGTATCGCGCGCTGCGGGCGGAGAAGGGCGGCTTTCTCGCGCTCGCGACCGATCCGGTGGCGGCGGCAGAGGTGACGCTGCAGCCGATCCGGCGATTCGGGTTCGACGGCGCGATCCTGTTCTCCGACATCCTGATGGTGCCGTGGGCGCTGGGGCAGGAGCTGACGTTCGGCGTCGGCGAAGGGCCAAGGCTCGCGCCCGCGCTGGTCGACCATGCGCTCGCCGCGCTGACACCGCGTCCGGAGCGGCTGGAGCCGGTGTACGAGACGGTTCGGCGCGTGAGGGGTGCCTTGCCCCCTGCGACCACCTTTCTCGGCTTTGCGGGTTCTCCCTGGACCGTGGCGACGTATATGGTCGCGGGGGCGGGTAGCCGGGATCAGGTCGATACGCGGCGGTTCGCCTATCGCGACCCGGTCGCGTTCGGCGAGTTGATCGAGACGATCGCCCGCGCGACGGTGGACTATCTGTCCGCGCAGATCGTCGCGGGCGTGGAAGCGGTGCAGCTGTTCGACAGCTGGGCGGGAAGCCTTTCTCCGGATCAGTTCGAGGTGTGGGTGATCGCGCCGACCGCGCGCATCGTGGCCGACCTCCACGCGCGGCATTCGGGCGTACCGGTGATCGGCTTTCCGAAGGGTGCCGGTGGCAAGCTGCCGGCCTATGCGCGAAAAACCGGCGTCGACGCGATCGGCCTCGACGAGACGGTCGACCCTGTCTGGGCGGACGCGCAGCTGCCGCCCGGCTTGCCGGTGCAGGGCAATCTCGACCCGCTCGCGCTGGTAACGGGCGGCGAAACGCTCGACCGTGCCGTCGACCGCATCCTTGCCGCCTTTCCCGAGCGCCCCCACATCTTGAACCTCGGCCACGGTATCCTGCAGGACACGCCGGTGGCGCATGTCGAGCGGCTGTTGGCGCGAGTGCGGGGGTGACCGGTGTGGGAGCGGCTGCAATTGGCGTATTTGTGGGTTGAAGCGGGGCACGTCATCTTCGTCATCTTCTGGATGGCGGGGCTGTTCATCTTCCCGCGCTACCTGATCCACCACCAGGAGAGCCTGGGCACGCCGGAGGCGGCGCGCTGGGTGGAGCGCGAGGCGAAGTTGCGCCGCGTAATCCTGACCCCGGCGATGATCGTGGTGATCCTGCTCGGCATTACGCTGGCGTCGATGTCGGGCGCGTGGACGCAAGGCTGGCTCCACGCCAAGCTGGCGGTGGTGCTGGCGTTGGTCGGCTATCACGGCTGGGCGGTGGGTTATTCGCGCAAGCTGGCGGCGGGACGGGGGACGTTGCCGCTCCGCACATTGAGGATGCTCAACGAGGTGCCCGCGATCGGGGTGGTGCTGATCGTGGTGTTGGTGGTGGTGAAGCCGTTTTAGGCGCAGTCTGGCCTGCTGCGTGTCACGGCAGGACACAGACAAGCCCGGCCGGCGGGCTGGCGAGCCGTGCTCGCCCGACCCGTTCAACGTCAAACGCGGGCTTTGCCCGCGTCCTTCCACCGGCTTGACTTGCTTTCCTGACCCGCTTACTCGTTAAACGTAGCACGGCGCCCCGTCCTGGTGGTCGGCCTTCCACAGCATCGATCCCGCCGCGTGTCTCACGCCGCCCGACGCTCACCTTCCCCGCACCCTTGCGCCCGGATATCTCATGCACCTTAAAGACCTCAAGAAAAAGCCGCCCGCCGAACTGGTCGCGATGGCCGAGGAACTAGGCGTCGAGGGCGCATCGACGCTGCGCAAGCAGGACCTGATGTTCGCGATCCTGAAGGTTCAGGCCGAGCAGGGCGAGCAGATCATGGGCGTCGGCACGATCGAGGTATTGCCCGACGGCTTCGGCTTCCTGCGCTCGCCCGAGGCGAACTATCTCGCCGGGCCGGACGACATCTACATCACCCCTAACCAGGTCCGCAAACACGGCCTGCGCACCGGTGACACCTGCGAGGGCGAGATCCGCGGACCCAAGGATGGCGAACGCTATTTCGCGCTGACCCGGCTGACGGCGGTCAATTTCGAGGACCCCGAGGCGGTGCGCCACCGGGTCAATTTCGACAATCTGACGCCGCTCTATCCCGAACAGAAGCTGACGCTCGACCCGCAGGACCCGACGGTCAAGGACAAGTCGGCGCGGGTGATCGACATCGTCTCGCCGCAGGGCAAGGGCCAGCGGGCGCTGATCGTCGCGCCGCCGCGCGTCGGCAAAACCGTGCTGCTCCAGAACATGGCGCGCGCGATCACCGATAACCACCCCGAGGTGTTTCTGATCGTGCTGCTCGTCGACGAGCGGCCCGAGGAAGTCACCGACATGCAGCGCAGCGTGAAGGGCGAGGTGATCTCCTCCACCTTCGACGAGCCCGCGCAACGCCACGTCCAGGTCGCCGAGATGGTGATCGAAAAGGCCAAGCGGCTGGTCGAGCACAAGAAGGACGTGGTGATCCTGCTCGACTCGATCACCCGACTGGGGCGCGCCTACAACACGGTGGTGCCGAGTTCGGGCAAGGTGCTGACCGGCGGCGTCGACGCCAATGCGCTGCAACGACCCAAGCGGTTTTTCGGCGCGGCGCGCAACATCGAGGAGGGCGGCTCGCTCTCGATCATTGCCACCGCGCTGATCGATACGGGCAGCCGGATGGACGAGGTGATTTTCGAGGAGTTCAAGGGCACGGGCAACAGCGAGATCGTGCTCGACCGCAAGGTGGCGGACAAGCGCATCTTTCCCGCGTTGGACGTGGGCAAGTCGGGTACGCGCAAGGAGGAACTGCTGGTCGACAAGTCCAAGCTGTCGAAAATGTGGGTCCTGCGGAGGATCCTCATGCAGATGGGGACGATCGACGCGATGGAGTTCCTGCTCGACAAGATGAAGGATTCAAAGACCAACGAGAACTTTTTCGATAGCATGAATCAATAGCCGAGTTCGGCTTGCGCCAAGCTGGCGCAAGACTCGCACCGGCTCGGCCGGCGGGTCGGCGGCTGTGGCCGACGAACACGTTCGACGTGTAGCGCGGCCTTGCCCGTGCTCTTCTCCCCACCCGCCGGCGTCGCGGCAAGGCCGCGCCGTCGATCCTCGCTTTCCGCGAGGTCGGCCGGGCGCGCCTTTGGGTCGCTTTAGCTGCGCTAAAGCTCTACGGCGCGCCATGCCAATCTTCAACCTAGCCGACGCCTTTTCCCCCGCCGGCCTGACCGCGCTTGGCCAGGTCATCGCCATCGACCTGATGCTCGCCGGGGACAACGTCGTCGTGCTCGGGACGCTCGCCGCTGGCCTGCCCGCGCGCGATCGGCGGCGCGTGTTGATCATGGGCGTCGGGCTATCGCTAGTCTGCCTGATCGCGTTTGCCTGGTTCGCGACGCGCTTGCTGCAGGTCGTCGGGCTGTTGTTCGCTGGCGGATTGCTGCTGCTATGGGTTGCGTGGCGTTTGTGGCGCGAGCTGCGCGGTGGCGATCATGAAGCACCGGTCGATGGTGTCGCTCCCGCGCCGAAGAGCTTCGCGCGCGCGGCGATACAGGTCGCGCTCGCCGATCTGTCGATGAGCCTCGACAACGTGCTCGCGGTCGCGGGCGCGGCACGCGACCATCCGACGGTACTGTTTTTCGGGCTGGCGTTGTCGGTCACGCTGATGGCGGTCGCCGCCAATCTGATCGCGCGATTGATCGAGCGGAACCGCTGGATTGCGTATCTCGGGCTGGCGGTGATCGTCTATGTCGCGGGCACGATGCTCCACCAGGGGTGGACCGACCCGCAGATCGGCGTGGGACAGTTGTTCAGGCGAGCGTAGTCGCGAAGAACTCGGCGGTGCGTCGGTCGGCGAGTTCGGCCGCCGCGGGGCTGCGGCGCGCGCCGATCTCGGTTGCGAAACCGTGATCGACGCCCGGATAGTCGTGGAGCGTCACCTTGGCCTGCGCGTCCAGCCCCGTGTGCATTGCCGCCTGCTGATCCGCGCCGACGAAGTGATCGTCGCCCGCGATATGGAGCATCAATGGGTTGGCGATCGCGTGCGCCTCGCGGAGCAGGTCGGGAATGCCGACCGCGTAATAGCCGACGCTGGCGTCAATGTCGGTGCGCGCGGCGGCCATATAGGCGAGCCGCCCGCCCAGGCAGTAGCCGACCGCGCCGACCTTGCCGCCGCCGACCGCCGCGCGCGCAGCGTGGATGGTAGCGTCGATATCGCGTACCCCGTCATTCTGGTCAAAGCGCGCCATCAGCCCGAACGCGCGCTGCAGCTCTTCCGGCGTATCGGGATCGAGCTGGATATTTGGTTCAAGCCGCCAGAACAGGTCGGGCGCAATGGCGAGGTAACCAGCTTCGGCAAGCGTATCGCATTTGCGACGGATCCCTTCGTTGACGCCGAAAATCTCCTGGATGACGACGATCGCGGCCTTGGGCGTTCCGGCGGGATCGGCGCGATAGGCGGTGAGCCGGCCCGCATCCTCGAGCGTTTCGATGATCATGGTGGTCATGGGCGGTCCTTGTGCCGTTGCTCGTAGTCGAGCAACAATTGCTTCGTCGCTGGTCCATCCCCGGCGGAATACGCGCCAAGCCGCCCGGCGGCGAGCACGCGATGGCAAGGGACGACCAGCGGGAACGGGTTGCGCGCGCACGCCTGGCCGATCGCGCGAGGGCTGGAAGCGAGCATCCGCGCGAGCGCGCCATAGCTGGCGGCTTCGCCATGCGCGATGGCGACGATCCCGTCGCGCAGCACCGCGCCGCGTGGTGTCGCGGCGGGCGCGAGCGGCAGGTTGAACACGGTGCGTTCGCCCGCGAACCACGCCTCGATCTGATCGCGCGCGCGCCGGACCGCCTCGGCGCTGGCGGAGCCCAAGGCTCCGTCACGTGGGCCGATGCGGATGCCGTAAAGTCGCGCCTCGTCGCCGGTCACCTCGACACGGCCGATCGGCGTTGCGAACGCGGCGGTATCGCGGACATACATGGGCGACAGCTATGCCGCGCGGACACGCCGCGCTCAAGGGACTAGGCACATGAAGATCGACGTGACGCTGGATTGCACGCCCGAGGAAGCGCGCCGGGTGATGGGGTTGCCCGACCTGACGCCGCTGCACGACAAATATCTCGCGCTGCTGGGCGAGGCGATGGACGGTGCGGTGCGGCCCGAGCTGGTCGAGACGATGATGAAGAGCTGGGCACCGATGGGGGAGGCGGGGATGCAGATGTGGCGGCGGTTGTTCGACGGCGCGACCAAGCCGGGCGCGTGACGGACACGCCTCCCGTGAGCGCGTGCGCGAGCGACACGATCGTCGCGCTGTCGAGCGGTCGCCCGCCCGCCGCGATCGGCGTGATCCGGGTAAATGGCCCGATGGCGCTGGCGGCGGTGGAGCGGCTGGCGGGCGCGTTGCCGCCGGCCCGCCGCGCGGCGTTGCGCGTGCTGCGCGCGCCCGATGGCACGATGCTCGATCGCGCGCTGGTGCTGGTATTTCCGGGGCCGGCGAGCGCCACGGGGGAGGATCTGGTCGAGCTTCACTGTCACGGCGGACGCGCGGTCGTCGCGGCGGTGGAGACCGCGCTCGTCGAAGGCGGCATACGCGCTGCGTTGCCCGGTGAGTTCACCCGCCGCGCGCTCGTCAACGGCCGGATCGATTTGGCGGAAGCCGAGGGGCTCGCGGACCTGCTCGCGGCGGAGACGGAAGCGCAGCGGCGCGCGGCGATCGCATCGGCGGAAGGGCAGGTCGGTCGCGCGGTGCGCGGGTGGCTGGCGACGCTGACGAGCTTGGCGGCACGGGTCGAGGCGGCGATCGACTATGACGACGAGGACGAGACGCGTGGTGCCGGCGAGGTGCGGGAAGAGGTCGCGGCGTTGGCGCGGGAGCTGGGCGCGGTACTCGCGGTGCCCCCGGTCGAGCGACTGCGCGATGGCGTGCGCGTGGTGATCGCGGGGCCGCCGAATAGCGGCAAATCGACGTTGATCAACGCGCTCGCGGCGCGCGAGGTGGCAATCGTATCGCCGATCGCGGGAACAACCCGCGACCGTATCGATGCGGCGGTGCAGCGCGATGGGTTGCCGTTCCTGCTGTCCGACACCGCCGGGCTCGCTGAAACGAGCGACATCATCGAGGCGATCGGGGTCGAACGCGCGCGGCAGGCGGTGGCGACGGCAGAGGTGTTGCTTTGGCTGGGGGACGATGCGCCGCCGGTGGATGGCGCGTTGTGGGTCCATGCGCGAAGCGACATGCCCGGGCGGGAAACGGCTCCGGTGGCCACGCTCGCCGTTTCCGCGCTGACCGGAACGGGTGTCCATGCTCTGTGGGACGAGGTGGCGCGACGGGCACGCGCGTTACTGCCCGGCGAGGATCAGCTTGCGATCAATGCTCGCCAGCGTGGATTGGTGGGCGAGGCGTATCGGGCGCTGGACGGCGCGGATTCCGAAGACCCGCTGCTTGTCGCCGAACAGCTCCGCGTCGCGCATCGCTCGCTGGCGGCGATCGTCGGCGTGAATGCGACCGAAGCGATGCTCGACGCGCTGTTCTCGCGATTCTGTCTGGGCAAGTGAATGTTCCACGTGGAACATTTAGCCGCGCCGACCTAGATACCCGCCATGATCGACGTGATCGTCATCGGAGCGGGCCATGCGGGCGTCGAAGCGGCTTGCGCGGCCGCGCGGCGCGGTGCGTCGGTGCTGTTGCTCAGCTTCGACCGCACCAACATCGGTGTGATGTCGTGCAATCCGTCAATCGGCGGCGTCGGCAAGGGGCATATCGTCCGCGAGGTCGATGCGCTCGACGGTGTCATGGCGCGCGCGGCGGATGCGGCGGCGATCCACTATCGCATGCTCAACGCGAGCAAAGGCAAAGCGGTGCAGGGGCCTCGCGTCCAGGCCGACCGACGACGGTACGCGGCGGCCGTACGCGACGCGGTGGCGCGAACGCCGAGCCTGACCGTCGACGAGGGCGAGGTGGTCGACCTTGCCGTCCAGTTCGGGCGCGTGACGGGCGTCGTACTCGCGGATGGCACGATGCTTCCGGCGCGCACGGTGGTTTTGGCGACGGGGACGTTCCTCGGCGGGCGCATCTTTCGGGGCGACGAGCGCGCGCCTGGCGGGCGGGTCGGCGAGCGCGCGGCGGGGCCGCTGGCGACGCGGCTGTGCGATCACGGGCTTGCGCCCGCGCGGCTGAAGACGGGCACGCCGCCGCGCCTCGACGGGCGCACGATCGATTGGGCGCGGCTGGTCGAACAGCCGTCGGACGCGCGCGAGTGGCGGATGTCACCGCTGACATGCGGGTCTCGCCTGCCGCAGGTCGCCTGTGCGGTCACGCGGACGAACCAGCAAACCCACGACCTGATCCGCGCCAATCTCGACCGCTCACCGCTATTTGGTGGCGCGATCGAGGGAACGGGTCCGCGCTATTGCCCATCGATCGAGGACAAGGTGGTCCGCTTCGGCGATCGCGACGGGCATCAACTGTTCCTCGAGCCGGAGGGACTGGACGATGCGTTGGTCTATCCCAACGGGCTGTCGACCTCGCTCCCCGCCGACGTTCAGGAGCAGGTTGTTCGCTCGATTGCCGGGCTGGAGCGCGCGCGCATCGCGGTGCCGGGCTATGCGGTGGAGTACGACCATCTCGACCCGCGCGGCCTCGATCACCGGTTGGCGGTGCGCGCGTTGCCGGGGCTGTTCTGCGCGGGCCAGATTAACGGCACCACCGGCTATGAGGAAGCGGCCGGGCAGGGGCTGATCGCGGGCGCGAATGCCGCCGCCGAGGCGCTGGCGCTGGCACCGCTGCTGCTCGATCGCGCGTCGAGCTATCTGGGCGTGATGGTCGACGACCTTGTGCTGCAGGGCGTGACGGAGCCGTACCGGATGTTGACCGCGCGCGCCGAGTATCGCTTGTCACTGCGCGCGGATAATGCGGAGACGCGCTTGGTCGAAGCGGGTCTGGCTGCTGGGTTGATCGGGGCGGCACGACGTACGCATCTCGACCGGCGGGAAGCGGCGCGGGCGGGGGTGGACGTGGAATTGGACCGCACGCTTACCGCCGCCGAACTGGCCGCGCGGGGCGCGACGGTGGCGCAAGACGGCGCGCGTCGGACCGCGCGCGAGTGGCTGCGGTTCGGACAGGTCACGACTGCACAGGTCGCGCCGAACCTGGACGCCGCCGACGCGCTGATCGACGAGATGGTCGAGGACGCGCGTTACGCGCCCTATCTCGACCGCCAGCGCGACGAGATCGCGCGGCTGCGGCGGGACGAGGCGACCGCGCTGGACGCGGCGCTCGACTATGCGCGGGTGCCCGGGCTGTCGAACGAGATGGCGGAGTGGCTGGCGCTGGTCCGCCCGGCGTCGTTGGCCGCGGCGTCGCGGGTGCGCGGGGTGACGCCTGCGGCGCTGTCCGCCATCCTGCTTCATGCAACGCGCAAGGCGGCGTGACCGAGGACGAGGCGCAAGGCTGGGTCGCGGAGCAGTTCGGGGCGGCGGCGGTGGACGCGCTCGCGCGCTACGCGGCGCTGCTGGCGGCGGCGAACGAGCGACAGAACCTGGTCGCGCCGTCCTCGCTGGCGACGGTCTGGACGCGGCATTTGGTCGACAGCGCGCAACTGGCGCTGCTGGACGACGCGCGCGGGTTGTGGCTCGATGTTGGCAGCGGTGGGGGATTGCCCGGGATGGTGCTGGCGCTGCTGCTCGATCGCCCGTTCCTGCTGTGCGAGCCGCGTCGGCTCCGCGCGGCGTTCCTGACCGAAACCGCCGACGTGCTTGGCATTTCAGCGCAGGTTACGGTCGCGCAGCAACGGGTCGAGACGCTCTCCACCCCCGCCGCGACCATCTCGGCGCGCGCCGTCGGCTCAATCGAGACGCTGTTTACCGCCGCCGCCGCGTGTAGCGATTCGACAACAACCTGGATTTTGCCGCGTGGCAAGTCGGGGCGCGGTGAGCTAGAGACGGTGGGACGCCCCGCGCAAGGTATGTTCCACGTGAAACAAAGCCTGACCGACCCTCAAGCCGTGATCGTCGTCGCCCGTGGGATCGGCGCGCGATGACGGTGATCGCGGTCGCCAATCAGAAAGGCGGGGTCGGCAAGACCACCAGCGCGATCAACCTAGCGACCGGGCTGGCGGCGATCGGCTATCGGACCTTGCTGATCGACTTCGATCCGCAGGGCAACGCATCGACCGGGCTGGGCGTCGGCCGCAACGATCGCGCGGTGTCGTCGTACGAAGTGCTGATCGGGCGCGCGTCGGTCGCTTCGGCGGCGAAACCGACGCGGGTGCCGCGCCTCGATCTCATCCCCGCGACGGTGGACCTGTCCGGCGCGGAGATCGAACTGGTCGAGCTCGACGCGCGGACGCATCGGTTGCAACACGCGTTGCGGCACGGGCGCGAGCGATGGGACGTGGTGTTGATCGATTGCCCGCCGTCGCTGGGGCTGTTGACGATCAACGCGATGGTCGCCGCCGACGCGCTGTTGGTGCCGCTGCAATGCGAGTTTTTCGCGCTGGAGGGGCTGAGCCAGTTGCTGAGCACGGTCGAGCGAATCCGCACCCGCTTCAATCCGGGGCTGTCGATCCTGGGCGTGGCGCTGACGATGTTCGACCGGCGCAACCGCTTGTCCGAACAGGTCGCCACCGATGTGCGCGCGGTGCTGGGGCGGGTGGTGTTCGACACGGTGATCCCGCGCAATGTACGATTGTCGGAGGCGCCGAGCCACGGCTTGCCCGCGCTGATCTATGACCATCGTTGCTCGGGGTCGCAGGCGTATATGGCGTTGGCGCGTGAGCTGATCGCACGGCTGCCCGGGACGGCGGTGGCAGCATGACGCGCGCGGGCGGGCTGGGGCGCGGGCTGAGCGCGCTGCTCGGCGATGTCGCGCGCGAGGTGCCAGTCGAGCCCACCATGCCCGTGGGGCAGGGCGGCGCGCGGCTGCTCCCGGTCGACGCGATCGAACCGCACCCCGACCAGCCGCGCCGATCGTTCGCGGACGCGGGGCTGGACGAGCTTGCCGCCTCCATCCGCGAGCGCGGGATGATCCAGCCGATCGTCGTGCGCCCGCACGGGAGCGGCTATCAGATCGTCGCGGGTGAACGCCGCTGGCGCGCGGCACAACGCGCGCGGCTGACCGAGGTGCCAGTGATCGTCCGCGAGTTCGACGATTCCGAGACGCTGCAGATCGCGCTGCTGGAGAACATCCAGCGGCAGGACCTGAACGCGATCGAGGAGGCGGAAGCGTACCGGCGGCTGATGGACGAGTTCGGCCATACGCAGGAAATCTTGTCCAAGGTGGTGCACAAATCGCGCAGCCACGTCGCTAATCTGCTGCGGCTGCTCGAGCTGCCGTCGTCGGTGCAGGTGCGGCTGGTCGAAGGGCTGCTGACGATGGGGCACGCGCGCGCGCTGGTCGGCTCGGGCGAGATCGAGGCACTGGCCGAGCAGGTGGTCGCGCGCGGGCTGTCGGTACGCGATACCGAGAAGCTGGTGCGCGCGGGCAAGGAGCGCGCGGAGGGGAACGCCCGCGTCGATCGGCCACGTCGCGACGGAGCCGGCGAGGGTGGCGGCCGCGACGCGGATGTGGCCGCGCTGGAGCAGCAGCTTGCCGATCTACTCGGGGTGGCGGTGCGGATCGCGTTCACCGACGGCTCCGGCGCGATCACGCTGGGGTTCGAGACGATGGACCAGCTCGATATGCTGTGCCAGCGGCTGAGCGGGGAAGCGATCTAGCGAGCCGTCACCGCCGCCGCTCGACGACCCTCGCCAGCTCCAGCGCGGCCTCGCTTGCCAGTACGTCGCCCGCGTTGCCGGGGGCCATCGCGTCGCGCTGTGCGCGGCCTATTGTTGAGAGAGCGTGCGCCAGCATCGGCTGAGTCCAACGGCGCAAACTCGCGGCAAGCGCGTTTTCCTCGCTGAAATGGACGCCGCGCCGTTTCATCAGCTGCTTGGGGTCGCCGCCGCGATCCGCCTCCGCCAACAGCTCCGCCATCAGCATCAGTCGCCGCGACAGCTGGCGGAGCCACGCCACCGGCGACACACCCGCCTCGCGCAATCGGCCGAGTTCCTGGCCGAGGTCGGCGAGCTGCCCCGCCGCGATCGCCGCGATCGCCGCGCCCGCTTCCGCCTCGCCAAGGTCCGCGCCGACCGCGTCGAGCGCCGCGTCGTCGAGCTCGCGTGGTCGCTCGGGCGCGGCGTCGAGGTACAGCGCCAGTTTCTCCAACTCGCGCGTCATCACCGCGCGGTCGCCCCCGCTTGCCTCCGCCACCCGCCGCGCGGTGCCTCCCACCGGGCGCAGACCGAGCGCGCGGGCGATGTCGGCGGCGATCGCCTCCGCGTTCTGGCCGGTGGGAATGTAACAGCCGAAGCTCATCGCCTGCGGGTGTGCGAGCGCGAGCTTGACCAGCTTGCTCGTCGTCTTCAGCCCCGGCGCGATCGCGACCACGGGGTTGCCCGCCCGCCCGGCGGCGAGCAGCAGCTCCACCGCTTCCAGGCTTTCGTCGCCGACGCCGGTGACGCGGATCCAGCGCGTGTCGCCGAACAGCGACAGCGCCGCCGCTTCGTCGATCAACCGCGCAGGCGAAGCCTTGAGCGTCGCGCCATCGAGATCGACCCGCTCCGCGCCCGCCCCCATTGCGCGGCCCAGCCGGGCGGCACCGTCTTGCGCCGCGGACTCGTCGGGGCCGTGGAGTAGGATCAGCCGCAGCGTCGCGGGCGGTCGGTCGAGCGCGGCGCGCAGCTGCGCCTGGGTGGCCTTCACGGCTGGCCGCGCGCGCGCACCGCCAGCCGGGTGACGACTTGGTCCGCGACGATCCCCGACAGCCGCTCGAGCGCAGTGTTCTCGGCGGCGATGGTCGCGTATTCGCTGGAGCTGATCACATCGATGCCCGCGTCCGAGCCGGCGGTCGCGTCGAGCAGCACCGTTCCCTTGGCGAGGTCGACGAGCTGGTAGCGCGCGCGCAGCCTGCGCCGCTCGCGGGTGACGCCGTCGTCGCGGCGCACGCCTAGCCCGGTGATCTGGTCGTCGAGCCGCACGTCGAGCCGGTAGAGCGGCGCTTCGCCCCCGGCGGCGGCGAAGCGGTCGCGCAGTGCGTTGCGCATCAGCCAACCCGCCTTGCCCTCGATCGGCGCGACTTCGACGCGGGCGAGCGATTGCGCGACGGTGCCTTGCGCGCCGCCCGCGTAAAGCGGGTGGAGGCCGCAGGCCGACAGCGGCGCGAGGAGCAGCAGGGCGGCGAGCTGTTTCATGCGACGAGGTTCACGAGCCGGTCGGGAACCACGATCACCTTGCGCGGGACCTTGCCCGCCAGCGTGCGGACGACGTTGGCGCTGGCGAGCGCGGCGGCCTCGACATCCTCACGCGCCGCGCCCTTGGGCAGGGTCAGCGTGTCACGGAGCTTGCCGTTGACCTGCACCGCGACGGTCACTTCGTCGTCGACGAGGAGGGCGGCGTCGACGGTGGGCCAGGGCGCGTCGGCGATCAGGCCCGTTTCGCCCAGCCCCGACCATGCCTCTTCGGCGAGGTGCGGCACCATCGGCGCGGCAAGCAGCAGCAGCGTGCGGGCGGCGTCACGTCGGTCGCGGGTCGCGGCGGCTTTCTCGATGGCGTTGGCGAGCGTGTAGAGCAGTGCCACCGCCTTGTTGAACTGCAGCGCCTCGATCGCCTCGCCGACCCCGGCGGTGGTGCGGTGGCTCAGCTTGCGCAGCGCGAGGTCGTCCGCGTCGCCGGCGGGGGTCGCGGCCTCGACCAGCCGCCACAGCCGCTGGACGAAGCGCCATGCGCCCTCGATGCCCGCCTCGCTCCACGGCAGGTCGCGCTCCGGCGGCGAGTCGGACAGCATGAACCAGCGCACCGCGTCCGCGCCGTATTGGTCGACGATCGGTTCGGGATCGACGGTGTTCTTCTTGGACTTTGACATCTTCTCGACGCGGCCACGGTTTACATGGTCACCCGTAACCCGCTCAAAAAAATCGTTGTCGCGTTGCTCTACCTCGTCAGGAGAAAGCCATTTTGAGTCCATCGAGACGATCTGCCCGGCTTCGTCACGTAATATCTCGTTTTTTTGATACGTCTCGTGCGTCACCATCCCCTGCGTGAACAGCCCGGCGAACGGCTCGGCGATGTCGAGTTTGCCGATGTGGCGAAGCGCGCGGGTCCAGAAGCGTGCGTAGAGCAGGTGCAGGATCGCGTGCTCCACCCCGCCGATATATTGCGCGACGGGCAGCCACTGCTCGGCGACGGCGCGGTTGAACGGCTGGTCCTTCGGCTGGCTGGCAAAGCGGATGAAGTACCAGCTGGAGTCCGCGAAAGTGTCGAGCGTGTCCGTCTCGCGCCGCGCGTCCGCGCCGCAGGTCGGGCAGGCGACGTGCTTCCAGGTCGGATGCCGGTCGAGCGGGTTGCCGGGGATGTCGAACGTGACATCCTCGGGCAGCACGACGGGCAGCTGCTCACAAGGCACGGGAACGACCCCGCATGCGTCGCAATGGATAATCGGGATCGGCGTGCCCCAGTAACGCTGGCGGCTGACGCCCCAGTCGCGCAGGCGATAGACGGTGGTGCCCTCGCCCCAGCCCTCGCCGTGCGCGCGCGCGATCACCGCGCGCTTGGCGTCGGCGATGTCCATCCCGTCGAGGAAGTGCGAGTTGCAGATCGTGCCCGCGCCGGTGAACGCCGCGTCACCGACGAACACGGGCGCGTCGTTCGCCCCGTCCGACACGACGCGCTTGACCGGCAGCCCGTATTTGCGCGCGAAGTCGAGGTCGCGCTGATCGTGCGCGGGAACGCCGAACACCGCGCCGGTGCCGTATTCCATCAGCACGAAATTGGCGATGTAGACCGGCAAATGCCACCGCGCGTCGAGCGGGTGGCGCGCGGTAAGGCCGGTGTCGAAGCCCAGCTTCTCCGCCGTGTCGAGTTCGGCGGCGGTGGTGCCGCCCTGCTTGCAGCGTTCGATAAAGGCGGCTGCGTCGGGGTTGCTGGCGGCGACTTGTCGCGCGAGCGGGTGGTCGGCCGCGACCGCGACAAACGACGCGCCGAAGATGGTGTCGGGGCGAGTGGTGAAGACGTTGATTTGATCCTCCCCGGTACGGGGAGGGGGAACGTTCGGCGCAGCCGAATGGTGGAGGGGCTTTTCCGAGGGCGCACCGACCGTGGCAGCCGCCCCTCCACCATGCTTCGCATGGTCCCCCTCCCCGCTCGCGGGGAGGATCACGAACCGGAACCGCAACCCCTCGCTCTTGCCGATCCAGTTTTCCTGCATCAGCCGCACCTTGTCGGGCCAGTGCTTCAGCTCGCCCAGCCCCGCCAGCAGTTCGTCCGCGAAGTCGGTGATCTTCAGGAACCACTGGCTGAGCTTGCGCTTCTCGACCACCGCGCCCGAGCGCCAGCCGCGGCCGTCGATCACCTGTTCGTTGGCGAGCACGGTCATGTCGACCGGGTCCCAGTTGACCGCCGCTTCCTTGCGATAGACCAGCCCGGCGGCGAGCAGGTCGAGGAACAGCGATTGTTCGTGGCCGTAATAGTCCGGCTCGCAGGTCGCCAGTTCGCGCGTCCAGTCGAGCGCGAAGCCGAGCCGCTTCAATTGCGCGCGCATGGTGGCGATGTTGGCGCGCGTCCAGGTGCCCGGGTGAACGCCCTTCTCCATCGCGGCGTTCTCGGCGGGCATGCCGAACGCGTCCCAGCCCATCGGGTGGAGCACCTCCATGCCGCGCATTCGCCGGTAACGCGCGAGCACGTCGCCCATCGTATAGTTGCGGACATGCCCCATGTGGATGCGCCCCGACGGATAGGGGAACATCTCCAGCACATAGGTCTTGGGCTTGGCGCTGTCGTCGCGCGCGGCGAAGGTGGCGCGCTCGTCCCACACGCGCTGCCAATGCGCGTCCGCCTTGAGGGGGTTGAAGCGGGAGGTCATGGGCGGGCCTTACCTCTCACTCACGACAGCGATTTCCGATGACGGGGCGATCTGCGGTGAAGAAACTGGCCTACCCCGCCACCGCCGAGCGGCGCAGGTCGCGGGCGCGGGTGAGGATGATGTCCTCGAGCTTCTGGACGGAAGCGGCCTGGACCGGTGCGGCGATCCACTGGCCGTTCTGCTGTACCTGGCGCAGCGCGGCGACGCGGATCGCGTCCGCGCGCAGATCCTGGTCGAGGATCGACACCGTAACCTTCAATCGCTCTGTGGGGGCGGACGGGTTGATGTACCAGTCGGTGACGATCACGCCGCCGTTGGAATCGGTCTGCACCAGCGGCATGAAGCTGAGCGTGTCGAGCGTCGCGCGCCACAGATAGGCGTTGACGCCGATCGTGGTGACCTTGGAGGCGGCGAGCTGGCCCGCCTTGGCGTGGCCGCCACCGTGGGCGCAGGCGGCGAGGGCGGTCGCCAGCGCCAGGGCGGATAGGGCGCGCGAACGGCGGATCATGGTGGCGGTGTTCCTGATACGGTCGAAGGTGATAATTCCGTCTACCCGGCGCGCGCGGGCGCGGCAAGGCGGGCGGTTCTGGCCAGGCCGCCCGAGGCCGCCGGGCGGGTATGTGTGCAACTTGCAACACTTGCCCGGAAAAGCGGGTGCGTGGGCGTGACGGGGGAGCGAAACCCTGTCAGGCGCTTTGGGGGGCAAACAACTTAGGTCTGCTGTCGGGTCGTGTCGGGAAAGCGTCTCATCGTTGCGAGCATCGCGGGGGCGCTGGCCGTGTCCGGCGCATGGCTCGCGCCCGCGTTCGGCGCGCCGGAAGCGCCGCTTCGCGTGGCCGCGCGGCATGCCAGCATTGGCCCCGCCGCCGGGTTCGGCACCTTCACGCCCGCCGCCGCCGACCCGCGGCTGGCCGCGTTGATCGCGCGCGCGGGGCTGGATGGCGACGCGTTCCACTTCACCCCCGCCGAGACGCGCCGCGCCAATCGTGCCGTCACGGTCGCGGTGCGGTCGCGCATGCCGCGCCTGACCCCGGTGGCGGAGCGCACCGCGACGGCGGAGACGGGCACGATCGGGCTGGCGCCGATCGCGTACAATCTCGGCGTCGCGGTCGGGTGGAAGCGGTTCGCGATCGCGGGCGACCTCGCGCATGTCGACCTGGCCGGCTTGCCGGGTAGCCGCGAGTCAGCGGATGTCGGCGTGTCCTACCGCCTGCATCGCTTCACCGGGCGGCTGAAGGGTAGCGCGTCGCGCCCACTCGCCGACGCGCCGCGCTTGGCGAGCGACGTGCCGAGCTATTCGGTCGATGTCGGCGGGGCGTATTCGTTGGCGCGCAACGTCGATGTGACGGCGGGCGTCCGCTATCGCATGGACCGCGACCGGTTGGAGCGGCTGGACCAGGACCCGCGCAGGGACAGCCAGGCGGTGTATGTGGGGACCGCTTTCCGGTTCTGATTAGCGAGCTAATCAGAACAATAACGGAAAGCGCGGCCAGCCTTGCCGCCGGCGAGGTCTGACGGCGCGGCTTTGCCGCGACGCGCCCCCGATGCCACTCCTCCGTTACCGCGCGTACATGCTCAATCTCAGGGTGAGCGGCCTCGACGCGATGCTGGCGACGCTGCGCTCGGCCGGCGTCGAGGTGATCACCGACGCGGCGTGGGGCGAGGCGGGCATGGGCCGGTTCGCGCGGCTCCACGATCCCGAGGGCAACCCGGTGGAGCTGTGGGAGCCGTCATCCTGACGGCGTGAGCGCGTCAATCGCCGCCCAGCCGGCGAAGCCCAGCGCCCGCACGCGCGCGAACCGCCGGGCGTCCATGCCTCCCAGCGCGATGGCGGTCACGGGCAGCCCTCGCGCCACCCCGGCCGCGCGGAGCGGACCCAGCGCCCGCCCGCCCGGGTGCGAGCGGGTGGGGAAGACCGGGGACACGAATACGATCGTCGCCCCGGCGCGCGCGGCCGCGATCGCCTCGCGGCGGTCGTGCGCGGGCCAGGTCAATGAGCCGCGTCGCCCGTGCGTGACTTCCGGGCCGCGGCCGAGGCGAACGAACCCCGCGCGCACGAGAACCAGCCCGCGCCGCCGGCATACCGCCGCCACCCGCGCCCACAGCCGCCGTCGCTCCGCCAGCGGCGTCGCACAGTGCCGGAACACCACCCCGGCCCCGCGCGGCAACCGTTCCAGCGCCGCCCACAGCGCCTCCGCCGCGCGCTCGTCGGTGAACAGCCATAGCAGGGGTCGGCACGGCGAGGGTTGGCGGGCGCGCATCGCGATCTGTATAGCGCGCGTCGATGACACCCCGCGAGAGCCTCGCCGCCGTGTACGAGCGGATCGCCAAGGCGGCGCGCCTGGCCGGGCGCGACCCGGCCGATGTAACGCTGGTCGCGGTGTCGAAAACGCACCCCGCCGACGCGATCCGTCCGCTGCTCGACGCGGGCCAGCGCGTGTTTGGGGAAAACCGGGTGGCGGAGGCAGAGGCGAAGTGGCCCGCGCTGCGTGAGGTGTATTCGGGCGTCGAGCTGCACCTCGTCGGCCAGCTCCAGTCGAACAAGGCTGACGCGGCGGTGGCGCTGTTCGATTGCATCCACTCGGTCGACCGCGTGTCGCTGGTCGCCGCGCTCGCCCGGGCGAGCGAGCGGACGGGGCGGCGCACGCGCTGCTTCGTGCAGGTCAACATCGGCGACGAACCGCAAAAGGGCGGCTGCGCGGTCGACGCGCTGCCCGCGCTGCTCGCGGCGGCACGCGCGGCGGAACTGGCGGTCGCGGGGCTGATGGCGGTGCCGCCGGCCGGGGTCGAGGCCGCGCCGTACTTCGCGCTGCTCGCCAAGCTGGCGCGCGACAACGGCCTGACGGAATTGAGCATGGGGATGTCGGACGATCTGGAGACGGCGGTGATGCTCGGCGCGACGCAGGTCCGCGTCGGCTCCGCGCTGTTCGGCGCGCGCGAATGAAGGTCGAGGGACCGCCGCGAAGCGATCAGTCGCCCGGACTGATCGCCTGCAAGTTCGCGGCGATCCTGTTCGACTTCGACGGCGTGCTGATCGAGAGCGAGTATGCGGGCAACCGTCAGATTGCGCGGTGGCTGACCGCGAACGGCTGGCCGACCACGCCCGAACAATCGATGGCGAACTTCATGGGACTGGCGGGGAAGGACTTCCACGCCGCGCTCGAACGCTGGATCGGCGGCGCCCTGCCGCCCGCGTTCCACGACGCGCGCCGGGTGGAGGACGAACGCGTGATGCGCGAGGGGGTCGCGGCGGTGGCGGGCGCGGTGGCGTTCGTCCGCGCGCTCCCGCCCGACCTGCCGCGCGCGATCGTGTCGTCGAGCTCGACCGCGTGGATCGGGCGACACCTCGACCATATCGGGTTGGCGGGCGCGTTTGGCGATCACCTGTATAGCGGGCGCGAGCATGTCGCGAGAGGCAAGCCCGCGCCCGACCTGTACCTGTTCGCGGCCGCACGTCTGGGCGTGGCGATCGAGCGGTGCGCGATCATCGAGGACTCCCCCGTCGGCGCGCGCGGCGCGGTGGCGTCGGGTGGCTATGTGATCGGCCTGGTGGCGGGCACGCATTGCGGGGTGGGGCATGCGGACACGCTGCGGAGGCTGGGGGTCAGCGCGGTGGCGGGAAATTTCGATGAGGTGACGGAGTTGTTGGGGTGAGCTAGGCTCGCAGCGCCCAGAGCATCGCGACGAAATCATACGGGATCGCGGCCGCTTCGCGCAGGTGGTTGCGGCGGCGCTGATCGCGGGGGACCGCGTCGCGTTCGGGCGGGGAGTGGGCCGCGCGGGTGGGCACGCCCGCCATCCGGAACAGCATCCGTGTGCGCGGCTGATGATAGCGGTCGGTGCATATCCAGCACGCGCCCAACGCCTCCGCCCGCCAGAACCGCGCGGCGGCGAGCACGGTCTGGAGCGTGTCGCGGCTCGCCTCGTCGAGGATCAGCCGCGCGGGGTCGACGCCGGCGGACAGCTCGCGCTTGATCACGAACGCCTCAGACACGCCATGCGAATGCGGCGTCCGGCCCGAGCAGAACACCAGCGCGTCGGGCATCGCTTCCGCCGCCGCGCGCGCGAAGCCAATGCGGCGCGCGAGCGTTGGCGTCGGTTCGCCGTTGCGCATCACCGCCGCGCCGAACACGACGATCAGGGGCTTGGCCTTAAAGCTGATGGCCGGTCCGGTCGCGTTTGGTGTCGAGATAGCGCGCGTTGTGCGGGTTGGCGGGGAGCGCGTGCGGCACCCGCTCGGCGATCGTCACGCCCGCCGCCTCGAGCTGCGCGACCTTGGCGGGGTTGTTGGTGAGCAGGCGGATCGCGCGCTGTCCCAACAGATCGAGCATCCGCGCCGCCACGCGATAGTCGCGCGCGTCGACCGCGAAGCCCAGCCGCGTGTTGGCGTCGACGGTGTCATACCCCTGGTCCTGGAGCGCATAGGCGCGCAGTTTGTTGACCAGGCCGATCCCGCGCCCCTCCTGGCGCAGGTAGAGGAGGATGCCCCATCCGTCGGCCGCCATCGCGTCGACCGCGGCGTGAAGCTGCGCGCCGCAGTCGCATTTGAGGCTGCCGAGCATGTCGCCGGTCAGGCATTCGCTATGCAGCCGCACCAGTGGCGGGCGGCCGCTGGGCTGGCCGACCAGCAACGCGACATGCTCGCCGGGTTGTTCGGGGGTGCGGAACGCGACGATTTCCGCGTCGTGCGCGCCCGCGACCGGCAGGCGCGCGCGCGCCGCGATCGTCAGCCGCGCGGGGTCTTCGTGCGCGTCGATCGCCGCCGGGGTGATGCTGACCTCCGCTTCGCCTTCGCGGAGGAAAAAGGCGGGGAGCAATCCAGCAATACGCGCGAGCCGGAGCGCGGCGGCGGCGGCCTCCGGGTGCGCGAGCGGAATCGCGCGGAACGGGCCCTTGAGCGGCGTGGCGAGGTCGAGCCGGGGGTCCGACAGCGCGGTCGCGGCGGCGAAATCGAGCCACGGCGCGCGGTCGACCAGCACCGGCGCATCAGGGACGGCCGCGTCGCGCTGGTTGGCGAGCCTGAGCGTCGCGGCGCGGCCCGCCGAGAGCAGTACGGGCGCGCGCGCGTCGGGATCGAACGCGGCGAGGCGGACCGGGTCGGCGGTTTCGATCGGCAGCAGCGCGACCCCGTCGATCGCTACGGTCCAGCCACGGCGTAGGGCGTCGACCGCGTGCGCTACGGCGCGAGCGGCAACGGACTCGTTGGCGACCTTGCGGGCATCGCTCACCAGGCGAACTCGGTCATGATCGGCACATGGTCGCTCGGTTTCAGCCAGTCGCGCGCGTCTTCGAAGACGTAGTGCGCCACCGCCGTGCGCGCGACATCGGCGGTCGCCCATTGGTGGTCGAGCCGCCGCCCCCGGTCCGATGCCGCCCATTCCTTCGCGCGATAGCTCCACCAGGTGTGCAGCCGCGCGGGCGCGGGGTGGAAATGCCGGCCGAGGTCGACCCAGCTGTTCGACGCCTGCAGCCGGTTCAGCGCTTCGACCTCGATCGGGGTGTGGCTGACCGTGCCGAGCAGCTGCTTGTGGCTCCACACGTCCGACGGCAGTGGCGCGATGTTGAGGTCGCCGACCAGCACCGTCGGGCACGCAACCTGTTCGGACCAGCGCGTCATCCGGTCGAGGAAGTCGAGCTTCTGCCCGAACTTGGCGTTGATCTCGCGATCGGGGACGTCGCCACCCGCGGGCACATAGACGTTCTCCACGCGAACGCCGTTGGCGAGCCGGACGCCGACGTGCCGCGCTTCGCGATTGGCTTGCCAGTCGAGCCGGTCGTCCGCGTCGAACGGCACCCGTGCGACGATCGCGACGCCGTGGTGCATCCGCTGGCCGTGGATGGTGAGGTGCGGATAGCCCAGCGCGCGGAACGCGTCGGCGGGGAAGTCCGCGTCGACGACCTTGGTTTCCTGCAGGCACAACACGTCCGGCTCCGCTTCCCGCAGGAACCGCGCGACGATGTCGAGGCGGAAACGGACCGAGTTGATGTTCCAGGAGGCGATCTTCACGCGGGCGAACGTAAGCGGTCGAACGTCACGCGTCACGAGCTTCCATGCCGGTGACCGTGCGAAGGCACTGTGGCAGGCTATTCCTCCGCGCGAATTTCCTCCTGGGTGACGATGATCGCGTCGAGGACCGAGTTGGGGTCGGCCGGGGTCGACAGCGCGGCGGCTTCTTCGTCATGCCGGTCGTGGATCATCGGATTGTCGCGGCGCAGCTCCTCGAGCAGCGCGATGATCTTGGCCGACTTCTGTTCGCTAAGGATCGCCAGCTCGAGCGTCAGCTGCTCGCGGTGGTTCATCATCTCGTCCTCGTGCCGCTGCGTGACGAGGATCAGCACCGTCATGTACAGCGCGGTGAGCGCGACCAATCCTTGCAACCAGAAGAACGGCGGTTCGTCGATCGGCTTGCGGCCGGCCGCGACCATGCCGACGTTCAACGCCATCCACGCCAGCACGACCATCGTCAGCACCGCTACGAACGCGGGCTGCGCGGCGCGCGCGGTCAGCCGAACGACGAACCGCTGCATCCGCGTCGCGCGCGCCTGATGGTCGGCGTGCAGCCGGGCGATCGCCTGCACCGTGTCTTCGATATGGGCAGGCAGGATTTGTAGCTCGTCCGCCATGATGGAACCGATTCGCTGGAGGACTCAGAGCAACTATACAGTGTTACCCGCGCCGGGTTCCCGCTCGGCTATCCGACCGGTCGCTTGCGTCGTCGCCAGTCGGCGACCTTGCGTAGCGCGCGCGACAGCTGCTCGATGGAATAAGGTTTGTGGATCAGCTCGAACCCATAGCTGCCGTTCCGCGCGAGCACGGTGCTGTAACCGCTGGTCAGGATCACGGGCAGGTCCGGGTATAGCTTGCGGATCTCCTGTCCCAGCTCGATGCCGGACATGCCGGGCATGACGACATCCGAGAACACCACGTCGAAGCGGTCGCCCGCGAACTCCAGCTCGCCCAGCGCATGCGCCGCGTCGCGCGCGAGCACCGTCGTATAGCCGAGTTCGGCCAGCGCGGAGGTCGCGAACGCGCCGACCTCCGCATTGTCCTCCACCACCAGCACGCACGCGCCCTGCGCGTGCATCGCAGGCTCGATCACCTCGCCGGTCGCCACATAAGGGTGCTCGCTCGCGCTGCGCGGCAGGTACAGCGTGAAGGTGGAGCCGTGCCCTTCCTCGCTCTCGGCCTCGACCTCGCCGCCCGATTGCTTGGCGAAGCCGAACACTTGGCTCAGCCCCAGGCCGGTGCCCTCGCCGACGTCCTTGGTGGTGTAGAACGGTTCGAAAATCCGCTCCAGCCGGTCCGCCGGAATGCCGGTACCGGTGTCGACGATCGAGATCGCGACGAAATCGCCCGCGATCGCCGGGTGCTGGCGCATCGCCGGCATCGCCTCGACCGGCCGCACCCGGATCGTCAGCGTGCCCTCGCCGCCCATCGCGTCGCGCGCGTTGACCGCCATGTTGACGATCGCGGTGTCGAACTGGCTGCGGTCGGCGTGGACCAGGCAGGGGCGCTCCTGCGTGTCGAGGTCGATCCTGATCCTCGACCCCGCCAACGTCCGCATCATGTCCTGGAGCACGGTGACGCTATGGCCGACGTCGAACAGCTCGGGCCGAAGCGCTTGGCGGCGCGCGAACGCGAGCAACTGGCTGGTGAGCTTGGTCGCGCGATCCGCCGTGTCCGAGATCGCCTTGACGTATTTGGCGCGGCGTTCCTCCGACAGCGTCGGGCGAGCGAGCATCTCCGCCGAGCCCCGGATCACTGTGAGCAGATTGTTGAAATCGTGCGCGACGCCGCCGGTCAGCTGGCCGACCGCCTCCACCTTCTGCGCCTGGCGGAGCTGATCCTCCGCGCGGCGCAGCGCCTCGGCGGCTTCCTTCTCGCCGGTGACATGGCGACCGATCGCGTAGATCTCCTGCTCGGTCGGGGCACCCACCCAGGAGAAGCACCGGACCGATCCGTCCTTGTGCCGATAGCGGTTCTCCACGACGGGCAACGGACCTTCGATCGATCGCGCCAGCGCCGCTCGGGTCAGCGCGACATCGTCGGCGACTACGAACTCTTCCACGTTGCGACCCGCCAAATCGTCCGGCGCATAGCCCAGGATCGTGGTCCAGGCCGGATTGACGCGCCGGATGGTGCCGTCGAACCCGAGCACGACGAGCAGATCGGGGCTTGCCTCCCACAGCCGGTCGCGTTCCGCCGTCCGCTCGGCGACCTGCGCTTCCAGCGTTTCGTTGAGCCGGCGCAGCTGCGCCAGCGCGGCGTCCAGCTCGCCCCGGCTGGCGCGCAGCGCGTCGTCCGCCAGACGTTGCTCCGTCCGGTCGCGCAACACCTTGACGAACCCGATCACCCCGTCGTCGCCGCCGCGCAGCGGGGTCATTTCCCCGGAGGCGAAGAACCGCTCGCCACTCGCGCGCAGGTGCCAGCGCTCGTCATTGCCCCGGCCCTGTTCCAGCGCGCTTCGCATCTCGGCACGCGGCCGGTCGACGGCCAGGTCCTCGGGGGTGAAGATCCGATCGACGATTTGGCCGCGCATCTCCTCTTCCGTCCAGCCGAGCACGTGCTGGGCACCCTCGTTCCAGCGCGTGACGCGGCCGTCGAGGTCGGTGGCGATGATCGCGTAATCGATCGCGCTGTCGAAAATCTGGCGGTTGCGTGCCTCGCTGTCGGTAATCGCGCGCGACGCGAGCACCGCCCGAGTGATCTCGTTGCAGGCGCAGAAGAACCCGTCCACCCCGCCGCCTTCATGCCGGATCGGCGTGTAGGAGAAACTGAAATGCGTCTCCTCGGGATAGCCGTTCCGCTCGATGTAGAGCGTGAGATCGTCCATGTGGACCGACGTCCCCGCATAAGCCTGGTCGATGATGTCGCGCAGCTCGGCCGCGACCTCGCGCCACACGGCCAGGATCGGCTGGCCGAGCGCGGCCGGGTGCTTGCCGCCCAGGAGATGACGATAGCCGTCGTTATAGATCAGGGTCTGCTCCGGCCCCCACACGACGAACATCGGCTGGTTGCTGTCCAGGATGATGCCGACGAGCGTCTTCAGCGCGGCCGGCCAATGTTCCGGGTCGCCGATCGGCGTCGCGGTCCAGTCATGCTCCCGAACGCGCCGGGCCTGGTCACTGTCGCCTGCTAGAAAACTAAGCATTCCCTGTCCCGTGCCGTTATCGGCGCTTCGCCGACCCTAGCGCGGATTTGGCCACCCGTCTCTACCCGGAATGGAGAGAGGCACGGGGCGCGCAGGATCAGGTGCCGGAGTCCAAGGACGGTGCTCATAGCCGCGTCGTCGATCGGGTTCGAGCTTCGCCCGACCCGTCGCCCGCACGTTTTGCGAGTCTTGCCGCGACGCGCGACCAGCCGCAAAACGCGAAAGACCCCCGCTCCGGGGGCATGGAGCGAGGGCCAACTCAGCGTTCGTCACGCAGGCGTCCACGAGGTTCGACCAGGCAACAGGGGGAAAACCCGGAAGCGCCCCGCGTCCGCAACACCCCCCTAGCGCCGCCAACCTGTCGCGCAGGTGAACGGGTCAGCGATGCCCGGTCTTTCGAGGATCGACCCAGGCAAAGGAATTAGCCGGCACCGCCGCGCCAAAGCGTTGGTTCGCAAGCCGGATCGACGTGCGGTTGCCCTGGCTGTCGAGCGCCACCCACCCCTGCAGCATCAAGCCCGCCGGCGCGGCCGCGTTGCGCGCGAACACCAAGGTGATGCGGCCATATTCGGGATGCGCCGGGTCGTTCGCCTCCACCGTCACCATGCCGGTATCGCCCGGCATCACCCGCGCGAACCGCGTCAGGTCGCGCGAGGGATCGAGCAACACTCCCAGCGGCGAATTCTTGATCGGCCAGCGCTGCACTTGCTTCACCGAATAATCGACGAACGTCAGCGCGCCGCCTTCCGCAACGATCAGCAGGGGTACGCCCTTCTCGTACTGAAAGCGGATTTGCCCCGGTTGCTTGAGCGTCAATGTGCCGGTCAGCCGCTTGCCCGCGCGATCGGACTGGGTGAAATCGGCGGTCATTGTCGTCAGCGCGCGCAGATGGCGCTGCACCGTCGCCAGCTCGTCGGCGGCCTGCGCGACGGCGGGCGCGGGAAGGGCGGGACCGGCGACGAGCAGCGCGGCGGCGAGACTGGCGCGAAAGAACATGATGGGCAGGTAACTAGACCGCGTTGAACCCGTCGTGAACCTCAGGAGAAATCGACCGCCACGCCCTTCAGCTCCCAATCGCCGAAACGGGTCGGATCGCGGCCGAGCGGGTCGGCTTCGGGGTGGCGCTCGACCGCCTCCGGCGCGGGCACGGGCGTGTTAGGCGCGAGGTGCTCGGGCGGCTTCACATGCGCGGGGCGTTGACCCATGACGAGGCTCCTGATGGCGGCGAACGATTGCGGTGATTGGGACAGCCCGCCACATAGGGTCGGTGAGACCCCCAAAACAAGCGGCCGGCCCCGATCTTCGCCCCGCCGATCCCCCCGGCACGGGCGCGCGGCGCGCGGCGATGCGGCTGATCGACGCGGTGCTGCGGCGCGGGCAGCCGCTCGACGCTGCCCAAGCGGCCGCCACGCGCGACATACCCCGCGCGGACGATCGCGCGCTGGCGCACGGGCTAGCGGCGGAGGTGTTGCGCTGGCTCGTCGACCTCGACGCGCTGATCGACGGCGCGACCCGGCAACGGCTGCCCGACGACGCCAAGGCGCGCACCGTGCTGCGGGTAGCGCTGGCGGGGAGCTTGCGGCTCGGCACGCCGCCGCACGCGGCGATCGCGACGGTGCTGCCGCTGGTCGACGGCGGCCCGCGCAAGCTGGTGCACGGCGTGTTCGGCGCGCTGACGCGGGCGGGCGCGACGCTGCCCGCCGCGCCGACGCTGCCCGCCGCCGTCGCCGACCGTTGGCGAGGCGCATGGGGCGACGCGACCGTCGCCGCGGCATCCCGCGCGCTGGCCGCGCCGCCACCGCTCGACCTTTCGCTCAGGGGCGAGGTGCCCGAGGGGATGGACGGCGTCTCGCTCGCGCCCGGTCATTTGCGTCTGCCGCGATCGGGGCCGGTGGCCGCGCTCCCCGGCTATGCCGAGGGCGCGTGGTGGGTGCAGGACATCGCCGCGACCATCCCCGCGCGGCTGATCGGCGAGGGGCCGGGTCGCGTGCTGGACCTGTGCGCCGCGCCGGGCGGCAAGGCGATGCAGCTCGCGGCGGCGGGGTGGAGCGTGACGGCCGTGGATGCGTCGGAAAGTCGTCTGGCGCGACTTCGCGACAATCTCGAGCGAACGAAGTTGACGGTGGAGGTGGTGCGCGCGGACCTGCTGCAATGGTCGTCGCCCGCTCGCGCCGACGCGGTGCTGCTCGACGCTGCGTGCAGCGCGACGGGCATCTTTCGTCGCCACCCCGACGTGCTCCACCGCGCACGCGCGTCGGTGATCGCGGAAGCGGCCGAGCTGCAGATGCGGTTGTTCGACCGCGCGGCGGAGTGGGTGCGGCCGGGCGGCGTGTTCGTCTATGCGACCTGCTCGCTGGAGCCGGAGGAGGGCGAGGAACAGCTCGGCCGCTTCATGGCCGCGCACCTGGATTTCGCAATCGACCCGCCGCGGGAGGGCGAGCTGCCCGACGGCGTGGTGGCGACCGACGGGGGGTGGGTGCGGACGCTGCCGGGGACGCTGGAAGCCGAGGGTGGGTGCGACGGGTTCTTCGTGGCGCGGTTGCGGCGGAGCTGATCCTTCTTCATCCTCCCCGCTCTGCGGGGAGGGGGGACCGCCGCTTCGCGTCGCGGTTCCCCTCCCCGTGCCGGGGAGGATCAAGTAAGCGTTTCCACTCCCGCCGCTGTGTTCTACGGCCCTCTCCATGCCCCAGCTCCGCATCGCGCCCTCCATCCTCTCCGCCGACTTCGCGAAGCTCGGCGAGGAGGTGCGCGCGGTGGATGCGGCGGGGGCGGACTGGATCCATGTCGATGTGATGGACGGGCATTTCGTGCCCAACATCTCGCTCGGCCCCGCGATCGTAAAGGCGATCCGGCCGCACACGACCAAGCTGCTCGATGTCCACCTGATGATCTCGCCCGTTGACGCGTATCTCGACGCCTTTGCCGAGGCCGGGGCGGACACGCTGACCGTGCATGTGGAAGCGGGGCCGCACATCCACCGCTCGCTCGGGCACATCAAGTCGCTGGGCAAGCGCGCGGGCGTGGTGCTGTGCCCCGGCACCCCCGCCAAGGCGCTCGATTATCTGCTCGACCTGGTCGATCTGGTGCTGGTGATGAGCGTCAACCCGGGATTCGGGGGTCAGCATTTTATTCCCTCGCAGATGAAGAAGATCGCCGCGATCAGGAAGATGATCGACGCCACCGGCCGCGCGATCGACCTGGAGGTCGATGGCGGCATCGACCCGGAGACCGCGCGGTCGTGCGTCGAGGCGGGAGCGGACGCGCTGGTGTCGGGCACCGCCGTGTTCCGTGGTGGCCCGTCCGCTTACGCCGCCAACATCGCCGCGCTGAGACGCTGATTGGCCGACATGGGCGAGGAGGAGCGGGGCGAGGAGGAGCGGGACGGCATCGAGCCGGGTCGGCGGCTGATCCGGGTCGGCGCGGATGGCGGCGTGTCGCTCGCCGACCGAATCGCGCAAGGGCTCCACCGGCTGAGCTGGCGCACCCCGCTCCACGAAATGCGGCTCAAGGGGCGGTATCCGCTGAAGCTGATCGCGGTGCCCGACGACCCGCTCGCCGGCGACGCGGCGCGCGGGCGCGCGCTGCTGGCTGAGCGGATCGAGTTCCGGGGCGAGACGCATGACCTTGCCACGCTCGACGTCGCGCGCGCCGATTGGGGCGCGGCGTTCGGGCGGTATCTGCAATCGTTCGATTGGCTGCGTGACTTGTCGATCGTCGCGACCCGCGCGCAAGCCGCACCGATCGCGGAGGCGCTGACCGCGCGCTGGCTCGACGCGCATGCGGACAAGGTGGCGGGAGAGGCTTGGCGCGCCGCCGCCTGGGGCCGGCGCATGGTGATGTGGACCGCGCACGCGCCGCTGATCCTGTCGTCGACCGACCTTATCTATCGCTCGCGGGTGCTCAATGCATTGGCGCGCGGCGCGCGGCATCTGGAGCGCGGCGCGGACAAGGCGCCGGGGGCGGAGCGGGTGATCGCCTGGGCGGGGGTGATCGTCGCCGGGCTGCTGATCCCCGGCGGCGAGGCGCGGCGGCACGGCGGCGAGGCGGGGCTCGCGCGCGCGCTGACGGCGGCGCTGTTCGACGATGGCGGCACCGTCAGCCGGTCGCCCGAGGATCTGCTGGCGATCGTCGAGACGCTTGCCTGCCTGCGCGCCGCCTATGCCGCGCGTCGGCTGGAGCTGCCCGACGCGGCGACGCGCGCGTGCGTGCGGATTGTTCCCGCGCTGCTGGGCGTGACGCTGGGCGACTGGGGGCTGGGCAGTTGGCAGGGCGGCGCGCCGGTGGTGGCGGCGCGGGTGGCGGCGGTGATCGCCGCCAGCGGGGTGCGGACGCGGCCGCTGCGCCAGGCGCGCGATTGGGGCTATCAACGGCTGGCGGGGGGCGGCACGGTGCTGGTGATCGACGCCGCGCCGCCGCCGGTCGCGCGCGTGGTCGACGGCGGTTGCGCGTCGACGCTCGCGTTCGAGCTGTCGGACGGCGCGATGCGGCTGGTGGTGAATTGCGGCGGCGCGCGCGCGGCGCGGGCGGGGCTGCCCGCCGCGCTCCTCACCGGGCTGCGCACCACGGCGGCGCATTCGACCCTATGCCTCGCGAATACCAATTCGACCGCGATCCAGCCCGACGGCACGCTGGGGCGCGGGGTGACCGAGGTCGAGCTCAGCCGGCTGGAGAGCGAGGGCGCGAGCCGCGTCGACGCCGCGCATGACGGCTATCAGCGCCGCTTCGGGCTGCGCCACCGCCGCCAGCTGGTCTTGGCCGGCGACGGGCGCGAGCTGCGCGGCGAGGATAGTCTGCTGCCGGCCGGGCGGCGGGCGCGGGGGGGAGTGGCGTTCGCGATCCGGTTTCACCTCGGCGCGGGGGCGGAGGCGATGGCGGAGGACGAGGATGCGGCGCTGCAGGGGCCGGGCGGCGAGCAATGGCTGTTCCGCTGCCGGGGTGGAGCGCTGGCGGTCGAGGACAGTTTGTGGATCGATGCAGAGGGCCGCGCGGTCGCCACGCGGCAGCTGGTCGTGACCGGCGAGGCACCGGCGGGCGGGGCGAGCCTGAGCTGGGTGTTGCGGAAGGTGTAATCTCTTCCCCTTCCTCTTAGGGAGGGGCTAGGGGTGGATACCGGCGCACTAG
>JAABUQ010002261.1_pt1 | contig 38700 bp, 30 predicted proteins | sample 5560001 | NCBI WGS metagenome assembly JAABUQ01 (sample SAMN10711888, study PRJNA513371) | rock metagenome | isolation source: Antarctica rocks | place: Antarctica: Victoria Land, Finger Mt nord | collected 2015-12-18 | reverse complement strand
TGGTGCTGAACGGGGAGGCGGGGGAGGGGATGGCGGCGTCGATCCGGGCGGGGGTGAGGGCGTTGGGCGGGGAGGTTGCGGGGGTGGTGGTGATGACGTGCGATCAGCCGGCGGTCTCGGCGGCGCATCTGCGGGGGCTGGCGGAGGGTGCGGGCGAGGTGGTGGTGGCTTCGGCGTATGCGGGGAGGCGCGGGGTGCCGGCTTATTTTCCGGCGCGGGTGTTTGGGGCGTTGATGAAGCTGCGGGGGGATGCGGGGGCGCGGGAGCTGCTGCGCGGGGCACGGGCGATTGCGCTTCCGGATGGCGAGTTGGATGTGGATACGGAGGAGGTGTTGGCGCGGGCGCGGGTGTTGTTTGGGGGAGAGCTGGCTTAGGGTTGGCGGAGCGAAGTGTCTCGAGGAGGTTAGCGCTTTGAGCAGCTGGGCGGGGCCTGCGTTGCTGTGAGGCGCGGCGCGGATTACGTTGGGGCTTCTTCTGCATCGAACGGGAGTGACCTCCCGGTGAATCCGAGACTTGCGGGTGATTGCAGGTGAATCTCAGGGGCGGTTTCGGGCAGGACAGGACGAAGACCTGGCGCGTCCTGCGAGGTCGGGAGCGCGGCGACGGACTGGGTCAGAGATGGACTGGGTCAGAGACGGACTGGGTCAGATATGGACCGGGCCAGAGATGGGCGCGGGTGTTTTGAACGGAGATGCGGGATCAGGCGCTGGTGCGCAAGGGAGGAAGGGTTGATGCGTGTGACGAGACGGGAGTTTACGAGGTTGGGGGCGATGGGTCTGGCGGCGGGCGCACTTTCGCGCGCGGACGGGCAGACGGCGAGCGGCAAGGTTGGGTACTGCGTGATCGGTCTGGGCGAGATTGCGAAGCACTTCATGGCCGGGGTGCAGCAGAGCGAGCACTGCGCCATCACGGGCGTAGTGAGCGGGGATCGGGCGAAGGCCGAGCGGATCGCGGCGCAGATCGGTGTGCCGAAGGAGTCGATCTACAGCTACGCGGACATGGAGCGGATGCGGGAGAACAGGGCGATCGACGCGGTGTATGTGGCGCTGCCGAACAGCATGCATGCGGAGTACACGATCCGCTCGGCGAAGGCAGGCAAGCACGTGCTGTGCGAGAAGCCGATGGCGACGACGGTGGCGGAGGCGGAGCAGATGATTGCGGCGTGCAAGGCGGCTCACGTGAAGCTGATGATCGCGTACCGCTGCCAGTACGAGCCGCTGAATCTCGAGGCGATCCAAATGATCCGGAGCGGTGCGATCGGGGAGGTGCAGTCGATCGAGAGTGCGTTCGGCTTCAACATCCAGAAGGGTGTGTGGCGGACAGACAAGAAGCTGGCGGGAGGCGGATCGCTGTATGACGTGGGCATCTACAGCCTGAATGCGACGCGGTACCTGACGGGGGAGGAGCCGACGGAGTTTCGGGCGTTTGTGTCGACGCGGGACCATGATGGGCGCTTCGACCAGATGGAGGAGAACGTGTCGTGGGTGACGCGGTTTCCGTCGGGGATCCTGGCGAGCTGCAGCACGACGTATGGGGCGGACATGCCGGGTTTTTTCCGGGTGAACGGGTCCAAGGGATGGGTGGAGATGGGACCGGCGTTCAGCTACGAGGGTCTGCGCCTGCGGGCGAGCCTGGCCGACAAGCAGGAGATCGATAAGACGAATCCGGAGAAGGATCCGAAGCAGTTCGAGCGGGAGGCGGACCACATGGCCGAGTGCATTCGCACGAACCGCACGCCGAAGACCGCAGGGGAGGAGGGTCTGCGCGACATGCGGCACATGGCGGCGATCTATGCGGCGGCTGTCGATCGGCCGGAGATTAAGCGGGCGGCGGGAGCGTAAGAGCTCCCTGCGGTTGACTAGAGCTGTTCTCTTATAGAAATAGCCCGGATTTTAGATCGGGCTTTCAGCCTTCTGTCCGAGCTTTCACGCCCCTCCCCTGGGCTTCGTCCCAGGCTAATACTAAGTCGGGCCTTCAGCCCGAAAGGAGGTGGAGCTACACCTGTGAGAGAACTCCTAGACCGGCGGGGTGCGCTTCCCTTTGGGTGTTTTAGGGGGTGTTTTGGTGGGCGGCTTGGCGGTCCCCTTTTTGCCCTTGCCGCCCTTTACCCCTTTGGTGGGCTTTTTGCCGGTGGTGGACGTCGCGAGCAGGGGAATGAGGGCGCTGGCGATGGGGGAGCCGAGGCCGGTGCAGGCGTCCCAACCGGGCGCGGCGGAGAAGGCTCCGTTGTTGCCTTGGGTGATGTCGCGAAAGGCCGAGGCGGCTTTGCCGGCGTAGATAGCGGGATGGATGAAGCCGGCGGAGGTTCCGTTCTGCCGATTGGCGACGGCGATGAGGCCGGCCCAGAGCGGGGCTACGGCGCTGGTGCCGCCGATGACGAGGGTCTGCTTGTCGACGCGGATGGTGTAGCCGGTGGCGGGGTCGGCGTCGCCGGCGACGTCGGGAACGCCGCGTCCGCCGGCGGGGTTCGACGGTGCGGGTACGTTGGCTCCGGCCTGCCAGCTGGGCCGAGGGAAGACGTTGCTGACGCCGCCGCCGGTGGCTCCCTCGTTGTTGGCCAGTTCGTTCCAGACGACCTCGGAGGTGACCGAGCCGCCGCTGGCTGTCAGCTTGGTGCCGCCGCAGCCGAGGACGTGCGGGCTGGACGCGGGGAAGTCGACGGTGTTGCCGGTGGCGCCGTCGGTGGCGCCGTCGGTGGATCCGTTGTCTCCGGAGGCGGCGGTAATGGTAACGCCGAGCGCGGCCGCGGCCTGGCAGGCTCCATCGAGCGCGAGGAGCGCCTGCTGGGTCCAGCTGGACTCGGGACCTCCCCAGCTGATGGAGATGACGCTGGGCTTATTGACGGGGTCGTGCACGGCGGTGGAGATGGCGTCGATGAACCCCTGGTCGGTGTTGGGGGCGAAGTAGACGGCGATGGCGGCGCCCGGAGCGACGGCGGCGGCGACTTCGATATCGAGCATGACCTCGCCGTCGGCGCTGCTGGCGGTGGTGGGCGCGTTTTTGCCCTTGTCGACCGAGACGGCGACGACTTTGGGTGGGGTCAGGCCGAGCGATTTGAAGTAGGCGGTGATGTCGGCGGTGCGGTAGCCGCCGCCGAGCTCGATGATGCCGATGGTCTGGCCGGCTCCGCTGCGGTTGGTGGGGAACTGGTAGAGGTTGGCGATCTCGACCGGCGTGAAGGAGGTGCCGGCGGCGTGGGAGACGATCGAGCGTGCCCCGGCGCCTCGACCGGGGGTGGTGGCGACGGGGGAGTTGCGGGCGACGCGGAAGTGCGGCATGGCCTGGGGCCGGGAGTCGAGGCCGAGCACGGCTTCGACCAGACCCTGGAGCTCGGTGGGAAGCTTGATGGCGCCCTGGCGCACACGGTAGGTGACGCCGTTCTCGGTCTGCTGCTCGAGGTTGACGCCGAAGGCCTTTTGCATGGCGGCGGCGGTTCCGGTGAGCCGGATGCCACGTCGACCGGGCGCGGGGGATCCAGGTTCGACGGCGAGGTCGAAGTCTTTCGCGAAGGCGCGCACGGCTTTGAGAGCGACGGGGTCGGGGCCGTGCTGCTGGGCGAAGCTGGACCGCGTCAGGCGCAGCTTGCCGACGGAGCGTGGGTCGAGGGGCGTCTTTGGCCGCACAAGGACGGTGACGGTGAGGCTGCCGGAGGCTGCCTTGCCGATGGGGGTCTGCGCGAAGGGAAGCTTTTCACTGCCGGGGAGAGCGAAGCGTGGACGCGCTGCCGGCGCGGGTGCTTGTTTCGGTGAAGCCATGGGGAGGACCTCCGAGGTGACCGGCAAGCCTGGACGGGAGCGGCGCCGCCGATCGTATGGACTGACTCTACCTCAGCTTTGGGTGCGGTTGTTAACAGGCGGCGGGGACCTTTGCGAGGGAGCTCGGGACAACCGAGGGCGCGAGGTTTACCTCCCCTGCGCGGCGAGTCTTTTGCCGATGAGGTCGGCGAGGTGCCCGACGGTTTGGAGGGATTCCAGCTCGGCGGTCTGAAACTTGATGTGAAAGGCGGATTCGACCGCGACGATCAGATTGATGTGATTGAAGGAGTCCCACTCGGGGACGTCGCCGGCAGTGAGGCCAGGAGTCAGGACGAGGCTTTCGTCGTCGAAGAGGTCGTGAAAGATGGGCGTGAGCCTGCTGTAGATCTCTGCTGACTGCATAGGCGCCTAGAAGTGCCGGAGGCTTTCCCCCGCGGTTGCCGACGCGCGGGTCTGCTCGGGGTCGGCGGGCTCAAACTGGGGCAGCCGGTCTGCGTTGCGCTCGAGCGATCGGCTGACGATGTCGCGGGAGCCGAGACCGACGGCGAGCGACAGGGTGAGCACGATGCCGCCGAAGAGGATGCCGAAGGCGAGCTCGATGATGACGCCGCCGATCTGGAGGTGATCGAGGACCATGGCGGCGGTGAGCACAAGCACGAGCCACTTGACGCCGAGCGAGAGGAAGCGGGCGTACTGCAGCTTGGCGTTGACGGCCCCGATCAGAACGGAGCGGGCGAGGAAGCGGGCGATCAGGTTTCCGGCGAGCAGGAGGATAACGGCTCCGACCGAGTGCGCGACGTAGGGAAGCAGGAAGATGGACATCTGCGCGCTGTTGGAGAAGGAGGCGTCGAGGGCGGAGATGCCGATCATGAAGCCGAGCACGACGCATCCCCAGAAGATGAAGCGCGTGACGAGCAGCGTGGGGCTGTGCGAGGGGGAGAAGTCCGAGACGCCGGCGGCGTTGTTGCGGCTGAGGCGCTCGTCGAACCGAATCCTGGTGAGCAGGCGGCGCATGGCGACCGAGAGCAGGGCGCCGATGGCCGACAGGAGAACGACGGCGATGAGGAGGGCGAGGATGCCGGGGAGAAAGCTGGCGAGCTTGACGAGCGCGCGGTGCATGGACTGGCTGAGCGCGCCTTCCACCTGCTGCCAGAGCGACGGCGCGAGCTCCGGGTAGGCCGGCGGAGGATAGGTCGGAGCAATGGGCGAAGGATTGACTTGCAACATACTGTTCTCCTTGCGGAAACTCTGCGCGGTCTTGGGCTGCGCGGTGCGGTTCGGATCTCGCTGGCGGCGGTGGCGGTCGCGGGAGGGGGCGGATCAGGGATTGAAGCGGTCCGGCCATCTCCAGCGGGAGACGAGGTAGGGTTTTTCCGACTCAAAGGCAACGGCGGTGGCCTCCACATGCCGTTCGGCGGAGGTTCCGGCGTGCGTGAGGTTCAGGTGAGAGGCGACCCAGGCGAGATAGAGCGGTGTCAGCGCACCCAGCAGATGTCCGCGATTGAGGGTGCGGAGACGGTAGGCGAGGATGAAGTCGTAGACGGTGCGGGCCCAGAGCGCGTCCGGCATGCGGAAGGTTTCCGAGGGGGTGACGGAGAGCTTCTTGAGGCCGAGCAGGGTTTGGGGAGGAAGGACGAGCGACCAGATCTCGCGGAGGTTGGTGTAGGCGAGCCGGAACGACTCGAGCATGGGATGGAGGTCGGGAGCGGTCTCGTCCGGCACGTCGCTCGGGAAGATCCCCTGCGGCTGGGTGACGCGCGATCTCTGCCAGAAGGCCTGCTTCGCTTCGACGTCGGCGAACAGCGAACCGGCGACGAGGGCGAGGATGCCGTTGAGGTCGGCGATGGCGGGCTGGGGGATGGAGCGATGGCTCGCTTCGACCTCGGTGACGGAGAAGCCGGCGACGGAGGCCTCGGCGACCGGCCAGAGGAGAGCATCGTTCTGTCCGAGGGAAGTGTAGCGCTGGGCTGCGGTGGCCAGCCGCTCGGCCATGCGGAGAGAGAGGGCGAGATCGACGGCGAGCGGGAAGCGGGGGCTTGCACCGTAGAGGGCGCGGGACACGGGGTAGAGGATGGCGGAGTTGACCAGGCCCTCGCGGGGACGGAGGTCGTAGCGCGGGGTGACGAGATCGGCGTGCGCGAGGGCGGCGTCGGCGAGGGCGCGGATGGTCCCCGGCTGCACGGTGTGCGACTCGGAGCCGAGCAGGAGGCAGCACTCGACGCCATGGCCCTTGGCGAGCTCGTAGAGGTTGAGGTAGTCGGCTGTGGTGAGGATCCACGGAGTTCCGGACGCTACCGCGGGCGTGTACGGAACGACGGTGAGGTCGCCGTGGTCGCGGGGCGTGCTGTTCGAGCCGTCGGGGACGACGACGCGGACGGAGGTTCCGGGAAGGGCGTCGGCGATGTTGCGGAGCGTCGTCTCCAGGGCGTCCGGGGAGAGGAGAGTGAGACTCACGAGCAGGCGGCTGGGCGACATCGCCGCAGGGGTGGACGGAACGCTTGCAACCTGTTCAGACGTCATGTATTCGGATCCGGCCATGGGTGTTCTCAGACTACGTGATCTGCCAGCGAACGGCGTTGTTCCCGGAGGTGCGTCTCTGGGCGGGGTTGGCTAACGGAGCAGGGCAAGGATGCCTGTCAAGGGGATGCGGACCCAGTCGGGCCGGTTGTTGAGCTCATATTGCAGCTCGTAAAGTGCCTTCTCGAGCAGGGCGGCGTCCAGCATGGATTGGGCCTGGGGAGCGGGCGGAAGCAGATGCGCGTCGGCCGCGATCACCTGGCGGTAGCCGTTCAGGAATTCGGTGGAGACGGAGTTCTGCCAGAGCTGGGCCCAGGGTTCGACGTTGCGGACCTCCGGCCGGCGCTGCGAGAAGCGGTCGAGCGCGGAGAAGGCGGCGTAGCTGAAGGAGCGCAGCATGCCGGCGACATCGCGCAGGGGGGTCTGCTTGCGGCGGCGCAGCTCGAGCGGGCGGGCGGGCTCACCCTCGAAGTCCAGGATGACGAAGTCGTTCTTGGCGCGCAGGACCTGCCCGAGGTGGAAGTCGCCGTGGATGCGGATGCGCTGCCCGAGGTCGGTCGAGTTCCCGGTGGCGATCCGGGCGCGGCTGAGCAGATCGAGACGGCGGCTGACGAGGCGGGCGGCGTCGTCGACGACACTTCCGCCAGCGCCATCGGCCTCGGGGAGTGACGTCATGCCGCGCTTCAGGGCGTCGAGGGCGCTCGCGATCTGGGCGGAGATGCGATCGATGTCCGAGCTCCGGTCGGTGTCGGAGTAGGGCTCGGCCCGGAAGGCGGGGTCGTCCGTTGGTGTCGCGAGCGCGAGGTGCATCTCCGCGGTGCGCCGGCCGAGCAGAGCGGCTGCGTCCAGGTAGAAGCCGGCGTGCTCGCGCGCGATGGCTGGGGCGTGGGTGTCGTCGAGGAAGCTGGCGGCGTGTCCGAGATCTTCGGGCAGCGGGCAGGTAGCGATCGAGTCGTAGTAGCGGCCGAGCTCTTCGAGGGTCCACTCCCAGCCATCGCCCTCGTTGCTGACCAGGCCCTGCAGCATGGCGACCGTGGTGGGCTCGCCCGAGGTGGAGACGGAGCGGATATCGCCCAGGAACGGTGCGATCCGAGGGAAGTGCGCGACCTCGGTGAGGAAGCGGCCGATCTCGGTATCCGGGTTCTCGCCTGTCTGCAGCCGGCGGAAGAGCTTGAGGATGAGGCGGCTGTCGTAGAGGATGCTGGTGTTGGACTGTTCGGCGGAGCCGGTGCGCGCGGGCAGCGGATCGCCGCCGCGAAGGTCTTCGAAGGCGCTGGAGCGCGCGCCGACCAGGGTTGAGTTCTGCCCCGGTACGGAGCCGTTGGAGCCGATCAGGTTCAGCAGCGCCTGGCGGAGGTCTTCGCGAGCGACGGCGTCGTGGAGGATGGCGGCGCGATCTCCGGCGCCGAGGCTCGCAAGGATGGAGGCGGGAGCGAGGCGGCGGATCTTTTCGGCCTCTTCTCCGCTCGAGATGGCCAGCGGCAGCTGGTAGAGGTCCACCGTGTCATCCGTATAGGTGAGCCGAAGAAAGGCCAGCATGGCGTCTCCGCCGGGCATCTGCACCCAGTCGTCGACGTCGATTTGACGGATAACTTTCGATTTCGCGCCGAACCAGCGCTGCTGCGGAAGGTAGGTGGGCAGCAGCTGCTGCAGCAGCTCGAGACCGGGACCGCTCAGCAGGTTGCCGAGATCGCCCTTGAGGGCGCCGCGCGCGAACATCTCCAGGCTGGGATCCTCGTGCGAGACCGCCGGAGCCTCGGGCTTGGGCGGGGCCGGCTGCAGCTCGAGCCAAAGAAAGGAGTAGGGAGCGAGGGTAAGCGGATACGGCTGCCTGGTGACGGTGGGGAAGCTGACGTAGCCGAGCATCTCGACCGGCTGCATGCCCTCGTAGCGGCTGAGGTCGAGCGAGACCGGCTGGGCGAAGCGGGACAGGTTGGCGACGCAGAGGATGGTCTCGTGGGTTCCGTCGTCGCGGTCCAGGTTGCGAATGTACGCGAGGATCTTGCGGTTTTCAGGATGGAGGAACTCGAGGGTTCCGCGGCCGAAGACCTGGAAGAGCTTGCGCAGCGCGATCATGTTGCGCGTCCAGTGCAGAAGCGAGGACTGATCGGAGAGCTGCGCCTCGACGTTGATCGCCTGGTAACCCCAGATGGGGTCCATGATGACGGGGAAGTAGAGCTTGGCGGGCACGGCCTTGGAGAAGCCGGCGTTGCGATCGGAGTTCCACTGCATGGGCGTGCGGACGCCGTTGCGATCGCCGAGGTAGATGTTGTCGCCCATGCCGATCTCGTCGCCGTAGTACATGATGGGCGTTCCGGGGAAGGAGAGCAGGAGCGAGTTCAGCAGCTCGATGCGACGGCGATTGTTGTCGACCAGGGGAGCGAGGCGGCGGCGGATGCCGACGTTGATGCGCATGCGCGGGTCGGACGCGTAGGCCAGGTTCATGTAGTCGCGCTCGTCGTCGGTGACCATCTCGAGGGTGAGCTCGTCGTGGTTGCGGAGGAAGAGGCCCCACTGGCAGTTGTCGGGGATGTCGGGGGTCTGCGCCATGATGTCGGTGATGGGCAGGCGATCTTCCTGGCGGATGGCCATGTAGATCCGGGGCATGAGCGGGAAGTGGAAGGCCATGTGGCACTCATCGCCGTCGCCGAAGTAGGGGCGGACGTCCGCGGGCCACATGTTGGCCTCGGCGAGGATGGTGCGATTGCTGTACTCGGCGTCGAGTGCGGCGCGGACCTGCTTGATTTTAACGTGGGTGTCGGGGACGTTCTCGCAGCTGGTGCCGTCGCGCTCGACGAGGTACGGGATGGCGTCGAGGCGAAGGGCGTCGACCCCCATATCCAGCCAGAAGCGCATGGCTGTGAGCACCTCTTCCATGACCTGCGGATTATCGAAGTTGAGGTCGGGCTGGTGCGAGAAGAAGCGGTGCCAGTAGAACTGCTTGGCGACCTCGTCCCAGGTCCAGTTCGACTTTTCGGTGTCGGTGAAGATGATTCGCACGCCGTCGTAGAGCTTGTCGGTGTCGGACCAGACGTACATGTCGCGCTCAGGCGAGCCGGGAGGGGCGAGGCGGGCTGCCTGAAACCAGGGGTGCTGGTCTGAGGTGTGATTGATGACCAGCTCGATCATCACCTGCATGCCGCGCAGGTGGGCGGCGTCGAGAAACTGCTTGAAGTCCTCGATCGTGCCGTAGCTGGGATTGACATCGACGTAGTTGGCGATGTCGTAGCCGTCATCCCGCAGCGGCGAGGGGAAGAAGGGAAGCAGCCAGAGGCAGGTGACGCCGAGATCCTGGAGGTAGTCGAGCTTGGACATCAGGCCGCCGAAGTCGCCGATGCCGTCGTTGTTCGAGTCCATAAAGGCCCGAACGTGAATCTCGTAGATAATCGCGTCTTTGTACCACAGAGGATCCGCGGCGCTTCCGGCTTTCTTCACGTATTGCCCTTCGCTGTCTTGTCTGCCCACACGGGCTTGGATGCAGGGTTGTGCCTAGGGCTGATGTTGGGGCTTCCGGAGAAACCAAGGCGGCGCCGGAGGTCAGTCGAGCAGGCTGACGCGAAAGATGTGTGCCGGCATGGTCTCCGGACGCAGCGCGACGTAGTTGCTACGGTCGTGCCACTGGTAGTGCTTGCCGGTCAGCAGATCCTCGACATCGAAGTTGCGATTGTACGGGACGGCGAGCTCGCCGAGGTCGAGGTCGATCCATCCGGCCTGCTCCTGGGAGGGGTCGAGGTTGATCGCGACCAGGATGGTGTTGCTGTGGTCGGCAGTGGACTTGCTGTAGCAGAGCAGGTGCGGGTTGTCGGCATCGTGGAAGCAGAGGCGCTCGTTGGTCTGGAGCGCGGGGTTGCTGTTGCGGATCTGGTTCAGCTTGGTCATCAGCGGTGCGAGGGAGTGCGAAGCGTTGCGATCCCAGTGGCGGATCTCGTACTTTTCGCTGTTGCGGTACTCCTCGCTGCCGGGCTTCATGGGGGTGTTCTCGCCGAGCTCGTAGGCGGGCCCGTAAACGCCGTAGTTGGCGGTGAGCGTCCCGGCGAGGATGAGCCGCTGCATGAACGCCGGCCGGCCGCCCTCCTGGAGCGCGGTATGGAGGATGTCGGGCGTGTTGGGCCAGAAGTTGGGGCGGAAGAAGTCGCTTACCGGCGGCCGCGTGATCTCTTCGAGGTAGGTCTGCAGCTCGGCTTTGGTGTTGCGCCAGGTGAAGTAGGTGTAGGACTGGGTGAAGCCGGCCTTGGCGAGCGAGTACATGACGTGTGGGCGGGTGAACGCCTCGGCGAGGAAGAGGACCTCGGGGTGATCCTTGTGGATAGAGTCGATGACCCACTCCCAGAAGGGCAGTGCCTTGGTGTGCGGGTTGTCGACGCGGAAGATGAAGACGCCATGCTTGATCCAGAACTCGAAGACGGAAAGGAGCTCTTCCCACAGGCTGCGCCACTCGGTGGACTCGAAGTTGAGCGGGTAGATGTCCTGATACTTCTTGGGCGGGTTTTCGGCGTACTGGATGGTGCCGTCCGGACGGTGCTGGAACCACTCCGGGTGATCCCTGACCCAGGGGTGGTCGGGGGAGCACTGAAAGGCGATGTCCATGGCCAGCTCCATCCCGTGGTCGGTGGCGGCTTTGGCCAGATGTTCGAGATCGGCGAGGTTGCCCAGCTCGGGCAGGACGGCCTTGTGTCCGCCCGCGGCGGCGCCGATGGCCCAGGGGCTGCCGTGGTCGCCCTCGGCGGCGACGATGTTGTTGTTGGGGCCCTTGCGAAAGGCTGTGCCGATGGGATGGATGGGCGGCAGGTAGAGCACGTTGAAGCCCATGGCTGCGATCGACGGAAGGAGTGCCTCCACGTCTTTGAGGGTGCCGTGGCGGGTCGGGTCGGGCGAGGTGGATCGCGGGAAGAGCTCGTACCAGGCGGAGAACCGGGCGCGCTCGCGATCCACCCAGATCGTCAGGTCCCGTTCAAAGCGCGTGCTGTAGGTGAGGTCGGGGTAGCGCGCGGCGAGCTCGATGATCTCCTCGGCCAGCGGATACTCATAGAGCTTGGCGTCTTGGTCGGCGAGCCAGCGGAGCGAGATGACAATCTGCTGGAGGAGCTTGGCGTCTTCCGCCCCGGCCCGGCCGGCCGTCTGCTCGAGCAGGAGCGCACCGGACCTGAGGGCGAGGGGGATGTTCTGCGCGGCCATGCCGGGGTCCGGCGCCTCCGGATCGGGCTGGGCGGCAATGCGCTTCTTCAGATCCGAGCGCCAGGTGTCGAAGTGATCGACCCAGGCCTCGATGCTGTACCGCCACTCGCCCGGCCGGTCCACGGTGAAGCTGGCGGTCCAAAGATCATTGGAGAGCTCCGTCAGCGGTTTGGAGCGCCACTTCCGGTCGTTTCCGTAGCGATACAGAAGGCGTCCGCTGACGTGGTCATGGCCGTCGCCGAAGACGGCGGCCGTGACCACGACCTCGTCGCCGAGGACGAGCTTCGCGGGGTAGCGTCCGCAGTCAATCTGCGGCTCAACCTCTTCGATGATGACGCGCTTGCGACCTTCTTTAGGTTTCATTGCTTCCCAGCTTCAAGTTTCGTTGCTGCTTGGGTACTGAGCGATCTAACCCGAGTTAGCTGCTTGACGGCGCGTTCGAGGGGGACGCACCTCGATAGCATAGTCTTGCTGTAGACAGATGCAGCATCGAGCCGGCACGGTTGCTGAGGATTGCACACCCGCACACCCCCGGAACCGCCGAAGACATCAGGAGAGATTGTGCCCGAAGAAAGAAAACAGGAGCAGCTGCCGCTCCATGGATCACGGATTGAGGATTACGCGATGATCGGGGACTGCGAGACCGCGGCGCTGGTCTCGCGGGAGGGCTCGATCGACTGGCTGTGCTGGCCCACCTTCTCCTCGGGCGCATGTTTCGCCGCACTTCTGGGGACGCGGGATCATGGCTTCTGGAAGATCGCGCCGGCCGGGAAGATCACCGGGATCAGGCGCAGCTACCGGCCGCAGACGCTGATCGTCGACACCACCTTCACGACCGAGGACGGCGAGGTAGTGCTGACCGACTTCATGCCTCCGCGAGGGAAGCACTCGCACGTGATCCGGATCGTTCGCGGCCTGCGCGGCAAGGTAACGATGCACATGGAGCTGGCCATTCGGTTTGACTACGGGCGCAGCATTCCGTGGGTCACCAAGCAGGGCAAGCAGCTCCATGCCATTGCGGGCGCGGACATGGTCGTCCTGCGCACCGAGGCCCCGCTTACCGGGGAGGGAATGGCGACCGAGAGCGAGTTTACCGTGGGGGCAGGCAAGACCATGAGCTTCACGCTCACCAGCGCGTCTTCGCTCGAGCCGGTCCCGGATAGTCCATCCTGCGAGCAGTCGCTGCAGGAGACCACCGATTTCTGGATCGAGTGGATGAGCCAGAGCACCTATCGCGGGCGGCACCAGCAGATCGTGGACCGGTCGCTCATGACGCTCAAGGCCCTGACCTACCGGCCATCGGGCGGTATCGTGGCGGCGGTCACCTCGTCGCTGCCGGAGGAGATCGGCGGCGTCCGGAACTGGGATTACCGGTACTGCTGGTTGCGCGACACCTCGTTTACCCTCCTGGTGCTGATGTACGCCGGCTACAAGGAGGAGGCGATCGCCTGGCGGCGGTGGCTGCTGCGCGCGATCGCCGGTTCGCCGGAGCAGGTGCAGACCATCTACGGGATCTGCGGGGAGCGGCAGTTGAATGAGTGGACCGCTCCTTGGCTGCCCGGCTATGAGAGCTCGTCGCCCGTCCGGTTCGGCAACGGCGCTGTCGATCAGTTTCAGCTCGATGTCTTTGGCGAGGTCGCCGCGGCGCTGGCGCGAACGCCCGAGGCCGAGGACGACATCCGCATGGACGCCGGCTCCGTGCAGGCCAAGCTGATCAATCATCTGTGCCAGGTGTGGCAGCAGCCGGACGACGGCATATGGGAGACCCGCGGCGGACGGAAGCACTTTACCCACTCGAAGGTGATGGCCTGGGTCGCTCTTGACCGCGCGATCAAACACAACGAACGCTTCGGCGGCCGGGGAGACGTGACGCGCTGGAAGAAGAATCGCGCCATGATCCATCGCGAGGTGTGCGAGAAGGGCTTCGATCCGGAGATGAACAGCTTCGTGCAGTCGTACGGGTCCAAGGAACTCGACGCCTCGTGTCTGCGCATCATGCTGGTCGGCTTTCTGTCTCCGGACGACCCGCGGATGCGGGGCACGGTGGAGGCGATCGAGCACCGGCTGATGCGGAACGGCTTTGTGGAACGCTACGATCCCAGCACATCGAGCGACGGCGTTGAGGGAGGGGAGGGCGCCTTTCTCGCGTGCAGCTTCTGGCTGGTGTCGAACCTCCACCTGCTGGGGCGAGTGGACGATGCGCGGGAGATGTTTGAACGGCTGATCTCGACTGCCAACGACGTGGGCCTGATCGCAGAGGAGTACGACCCGAAAGGCAAGCGGCTCCTCGGCAACTTTCCCCAGGCCCTGTCGCACATTGCCCTGGTTCACTCGGCATTAACGATCGCCGGGTTCTGGCGGCCCGAGCTGTTTCCGGAACGCCCGGCATAGCTCGCGCATCTGACTTCCCATCGCGATCTCCCCGCACAAACTCCTCCCCGTGCTTCGGGGGAGCGAGCTCGACCAAAGCTTCCCAAGGATCCCGCAGACCATGCGCAGAATTCCGACATCCACTTACCGCTTGCAGCTGCACAAGGGCTTTACCTTTGCGGACGCCGCGGCGATCGCCGGCTACCTGTACGACCTCGGCGTCTCGCACGTGTACAGCTCCCCGTACCTCCAGGCGGCGCCCGACAGCATGCATGGCTACGACGTGGTCGATCACCAGCGCGTGAACGAGGAGCTCGGTGGGCGCGAGGCGCACGAACGATTTTCAAAGTGCCTGGGCGAGAACGGTCTGGGGCAGGTGCTCGACATAGTTCCGAATCACATGTCGCTCGGCCACGAGAACCGGCTGTGGTGGGATGTGCTAGAGAACGGCATGGCGAGCCGCTACGCCTCGTTCTTCGACATCGACTGGCAGCCGCAGGAGGAGCGGCTTCGCGACAAGGTGCTGGTGCCGGTGCTCGCCGACCAGTACGGCCGCGTGCTGCAGGACGGCGGTATCCAGGTCAAGCGCAACGTCGATGTGTTTCTGGTGGAGGCCGCGGGACAGACGCTGCCGGTCACGCCGAACTCGCTTCCCGCCATCCTGAACCGGGCTGCCGAGTATTCGAAGTCCGACACGCTCAGCTTTCTGTCCGCCTCCTTTGGCCGGCTGCCGGTTCCCGATGCATCCGACCGGCGCGCGGTGCTGGCGCGGCATCGCGACAAGGGTGTTCTTTGGAAGCTGCTGAAACGCCTGTGCGCCGAGGAGCCGGTGGTGTGCGAGGCGATCGACCGCTCGATCGCCGAAACAAACGCGAACCTCGATGCGCTGGACGATCTCCTCAGCCAGCAGTATTACCGGCTCTCGTACTGGAAGACGGCGGACCAGCAGCTGGGGTATCGGCGCTTCTTCGATGTCAACACGCTGATCGGCCTGCGCATGGAGCGCGAACACGTCTTCGAGGAGACGCACGCGCTGCTGATCGAGTGGCTGCGCCGGGGCGTGCTCGATGGGGTTCGCATCGATCACCCGGACGGCCTGCGTGATCCGCTTGAGTACTTCCGCCGGTTGCGCGAGCACGTGCCCGACGGTTGGATCATCGGCGAGAAGATCCTTGAGCCGGGGGAGTATCTGCGGGAGAGCTGGCCGATCGACGGAACCAGCGGGTACGACTTCCTGAACGTTGCTATCGGCGTCCTCGTGGACCAGAAAGGCGTCGCCGAGTTGAACAAGGTCTACGGCGAGTTCACCAACGAGCCGACGGACTTTCCGGCGATCGCGCACGACAAAAAGATCAACGTGACGGAGCAGGCGCTGGGAAGCGATGTGAACCGGCTGACGAGCCTGTTTGTCGAGATCTGCGAGGGCAACCGCAACGAACGCGACTTTACCCGGACGGAGATTCGGCGGGCGCTGCGCGAGGTGGCCGCCTGCTTCGCCGTGTACCGCACCTATGTTGTGCCCGATCGCGATGAGATTACCGACGAGGACCGGCAGTACATTGAAAGCGCGACCAGGTGCGCGAAGGACAATCGCACCGATATCGATGGGACGCTGTTCGACTTTATCCACGACGTGCTCAGCCTGCAGGTTCGCGGACGCAAGGAGAGCGAGTTCGTGCTTCGGTTTCAGCAGTTCACCAGCCCGGTGATGGCCAAGGGCGTCGAGGATACAGCCTTTTATTGCTACAACCGGCTGATCGCGCTGAATGAGGTCGGCGCGGACCCGGGACACGACGGCACCGGCGTGGACGACTTCCATGCGTACAACGCGACGATCCAGGCGACGCACCCGTTGACCATGACGACGCTTTCGACCCACGACACCAAGCGCTCGGACGATGTGCGGGCGCGGCTGGTGGTGCTGAGCGAGATCCCGCGCGACTTCCGCCAGGCGCTGCGCCGCTGGTCGCGCCTGAACGCCAGGCTGCGCACCGGCGGCTTTCCCGATCGCAACACCGAATACTTCTACTACCAGACGCTGCTGGGCGCGTGGCCGATTACACCGGAGCGCGTTCATACCTACATGCAGAAGGCGACGCGCGAGGCCAAGCAGCAGACCTCCTGGACGGCGAACAACAAGGAGTTCGAGGACGCGCTGAACTCGTTTATCGATGCGACGCTTGGGCATGCGCCGTTTGTCGCGGACCTTGAGCAGATGGTCGCCCGGATCCTGCCGGCGGGCCGGCTGAACTCCCTGGCGCAGACGTTGATGAAGCATACCTCGCCGGGCGTTCCCGATCTGTACCAGGGATCGGAGCTGTGGGATCTGAGCCTCGTTGACCCGGACAATCGGAGGCCCGTCGACTACGGACTACGGCGTGTGCTGCTCGACGAGATGAGGTCGCTTCCGCTCACGCGCATCGTGGAGCGCTCCGATGACGGTCTGCCCAAGCTGTGGACCATCAGCCGCGCTCTCCATCTGCGCAAGGAGCACCCCGAGTGGTTCGGCGCGGAGGCGGTCTACGATCCGCTGCCGGTGGGGGGACGGCGTCGCGAACACGTGGTCGCGTACCTGCGCGGAGGTCGCGTGGCGACCGTGGTTCCGCGGCTCAGCCTGACGCTGAACGGAGCCTGGCAGGACACGTCGCTTGGCTTGCCCGAGGGTCTCTGGACCAATCGCTTGACCGGCGAACAGGTCCGCGGTGGAGCGGTAAGCGTCGGGCGCTTGCTTCAGCAGTTTCCAGTTGCACTTCTGGTAAGGGAGTAAGACGACATGCACGAGTTCTCCGTGTGGGCGCCGTACCCGGATGCGGTCAAGGTTCGCATTGGCGAAGCAGAGTATCCGATGACGTGTACCGAAGGCGGCTGGTGGCGGGTTTCGGTCGCCGTTCCGTGGGGAACGAATTACACGTTTCTGCTGGGCGATGACCCGACGCCGTTCCCCGATCCTCGCGGCCTGCGCCAGCCGAAAGGGGTTCATGGACCGTCGCAGACCTACGATCGGAAGGCTTTTCCGTGGACGGATGGAACGTGGGCGGGCGCCCCGCTCTCGGGTGGCGTGATCTACGAGATCCATGTCGGCACCTTTACGCCGGGCGGCACGTTCGACTCCGCGATCGAGCGCCTCCCGTACCTCGCCGATCTTGGCATCACGCACATCGAACTGATGCCGATCGCCGAGTTTCCGGGCGAGTTTGGATGGGGCTACGACGGCGTCGCGTTCTTCGCCGTGACCGAGAACTACGGCGGGCCGGATGCCCTGAATAGATTTGTGGATGCCTGCCATCAGAACTGTCTCTCGGTCGTCCTCGATGTGGTCTACAACCACTTCGGCCCGGTCGGCAACTACGCCAACAACTTCGGTCCGTACCTCACCACCAAGCACCACACACCATGGGGCGACGCGATCAACTTCGAAGAGGGTGGCAGCGACGAGGTTCGGCGGTACTTCTGCGACAACGCGCTGATGTGGATGCGCGACTTCCACATCGACGGTTTGCGCCTGGATGCCGTCCATGAGTACATGGACCGGTCGGCGATCCACTTCATGGAACAGCTTTCGAGCGAGGTCGATGTTCTTTCGTCCACGCTTGGACGCAAGCTGGTCCTGATTGCCGAGAGCGACCTGAACGATCCGCGCGTCGTCACCCCGCGGGAGGCCAGCGGCTTCGGCATGGATGCGCAGTGGAGCGACGACTTCCACCACTCCCTGTTTACGGTGCTCTACAAGAGCCCGGAGGGCATGGGCTACTACGACGACTTCGGAACGATGGAGGACCTGGCCAAATCGCTCAAGGAGGTCTTCGTCTACGACGGCATCTACTCGAGCTATCGCAAGCGCACCCATGGGCGTCCCGCGGTTCGGCTCTCCGCCCATCACTTCCTCGGCTTCATCCAGAATCACGACCAGGTTGGCAACCGGGCGACCGGCGACCGGATCGAGCACATCATTGGAATGCCGCGCTCCAAGGTCGCCGCTGCTGTCGTTCTTCTCGCGCCGTTCCTTCCCATGATCTTCCAGGGCGAGGAGTACGCTGCCGACACCCCGTTCCAGTACTTCGCGCACCACGAAGATCCAGCGACGGCGAAGTCCGTCTCCGAGGGCCGAAAAAAGGACTTCGCCGTCTTCGGCTGGAACCCCGAGGAGGTTCCCGACCCGGAGAAGCGCGAGACCTTCGAACGCTCCAAGCTGAACTGGAACGAGATCACCGAGGGCCGGCATGCGGAGATGCTGGACTGGACCAGGAAGCTGATTCATCTCCGGCGTTCGTCCCCGTCGCTTAACGACGGCGATCTTTCGCACATCAAGGTCAGGTTCGATGAGGAGAAGCGCTGGCTCAGCATGAAGCGTGGCGCGGTTCGGCTGATCTGCAATCTTGGCACCGAGGTGCATCGATCTCCGAATCCAGAGAGGCTGGCTCTGGTGCTCCGGTCCGCGGAGGATGTCACGCTGACCGAGACGGAGGTCGTTCTCCCCCCGGATACCGTGGCGATTCTGTCGAACGAGATCGTCTAGCGGTGTAGAATTCCGCCATCTGCAAAGTTACCGCTGGGGGGTACTTTCAAACGTATGCTCGAAGGCCGCTTCGTCGCGCACAGGGGCCTGCTCGGGCGGCTTACCTGCACCACCGACCTCATGCCGCGGGCGAATGCTGCTGCACGAGTCAGCCATCTCGCTGCACGTGGGTGGTCGGTCCGGTGCGGTAATGGGCACGCAAGGAAACCTTTAAGACGCGGCAACGTCTTCCTCTAAACACACATGCACTGCGATCGCCAGGCGGCCTCCGTCGAGAACCGCTCGGGAAGGCCGAAGAAGAGCACGGATAAAGGTCATCTTATGTTTCCACGCACGCAGACGCTGCGCATCGCCGTATTTTCCCTCAGTCTTCTCGCCGGCCCAGGCCTTAGTATCCGCAGTTCGGAGGCGCTCGCACAGGCGCCTACCGCGGCTCGATCCACTCCGCTGCGGGGTACGGTCAAGTCGATCGAGGGCAGCACGCTGACGCTGCTCACCGATGCGGGCCAGCAGATGGCTGTTACCGTCGCGACCGGCGCGCGTATCCAGCGCCTGGCGGCCGGAAGCACGGACCTGAAGACCGCGGAGGCGGCGCAGCTCTCGGAGGTGGCCGTGGGCGATCGCGTCCTGGTCGCAGGGACGGCGGTTGACCCGTCCAGCTTCAGCGCCTCGCGCCTGATCCTGATGAAGTCAGGCGACATCGCCCAGAGACACGAGGCAGAGCAGCAGGACTGGCAGAAGCGCGGGACCGCCGGAATCGTCAGCGCGCTCGACTCGACCTCGGGCATGATCACCGTCACCTCCGGCACGCGAAAGCTGCAGATCGGCACCGGCGCAAAGACGATCTATCGTCGCTACGCGGGCGGCTCGGTACGCTTCAAGGATGCCAAGCCGGGCACGCTCGGGCAGATTCACCCCGGAGACCAGATGCTGGCGCGCGGCGCGAAGTCGGACGATGGCGCCTCGCTCCAGGCCGAAGAGATCGTGAGCGGATCGTTTCAGAACCTGTCGGGCACCCTGCTCAGCGTGGATGAAGCCAAGCATACGGTGTCGCTCAAGGATCTCGCCTCCAAGCACACCGTGACGGTGCAGCTAACGCCGAACTCCGCGCTTCACCGGCTTCCGCCCGAGGCAGCCGCGAGGTTTGCAGTGCGCGCACATGCAGCCGCGGGTAGCCCGGGCGGCGCGCCGGCGACGGCCAAGGCCGCTGCCAATCCCGTTGCCAGACCCGCTCCCAGCTCCTCGGCAGACTCGCCCGGGAGCGCTCGGTCTGCTTCCGAGGGGCATGCCGGCGGCGATCTTTCGCAGGTGGTCGCCCGTCTGCCCGCCGTTCCCCCCTCCGATCTCCACGCCGGCGACGCCGTCATGATCGTCGCCGAGCAGGCTTCCAACGATACCTCCAACTCCACCGTCGTCACTCTGCTCGCGGGTGTCGAGCCGATCCTTGCCGCCGCCCCGAACGGGTCGTCCGCCGTGGCCCTGTCTCCCTGGAGCGTCGGAAGCAGCGCCGCCGAGGGTGGCGGACCGCAGTAGCCGCCGCTGCCCACGAAACCTCCTCGACGTGCCCGAACCAGGAGCAGGAATGTCACTTCGCGCCAGCATCAAGCTTGTTCTGCTCTTCGCCCTCTCGCTCGCTGTCCCGTCCGGGATGCATGCCCAGCAGACCGGCGCAACGGTGCGCGGCACGGTCGCCGATCCCGACGATGCCGTCATCCCCGGTGCGGTCGTGACCCTGACGCCCGCGACCGGGAAAGCGACTATCGTCACCTCGCAGGCCGATGGCGGCTACGTCGTCCGGAACCTCGCCGGCGGAACGTACTCGCTCACAGTCACCATGAAGGGCTTTGCCAGCTTCGTCCGGCAGGGTGTGCCGATCAAGCCTGGGCAGAGCCTGGTTCTCGACGCCAAGATGGCCATCGAGGCGCAGACGCAGGAGGTGCAGGTCAACGCACAGGGGGTCCAGCTGAGCACGGATCCTGACAACAACGCCAGCGCGACGACGATCAAGGGCAAGGACCTCGACGCGCTCTCGGACGACCCCGACGAGCTCTCCTCCGAGCTCTCCGCCCTGGCCGGACCGGCTGCCGGGCCCACCGGCGGGCAGATCTATGTCGACGGCTTTACCGGCGGGCAGCTTCCGCCCAAGTCCTCCATTCGCGAGATCCGGATCAACCAGAATCCCTTCTCGGCGCAGTACGACAAGCTCGGCTACGGCCGGGTCGAGGTCTTCACCAAGCCGGGCACCGACAAGTTCCACGGCAACCTCAACGTCCAGGGCGGACTGAAGGCCTTCAACACCTCCAACCCGTTCCTGGGCGCGGGCAATACCCAGCCCAACTACCATCGCCTGTTCGTGCTCGGCAGCGTCAGCGGTCCCATCAATCACATCTCGTCCTTTACGGTCGGCGGATCGCACCGTCAGATCCAGAACAACAGCATCGTCAACCCGAGCGGCTTTTACAGCAGCTCGCCGGCCTCCACCGTGCCCTGCGCTCCCGGCGACCTCACCTGCACCTACACCTCGTCCTACCCGGAGGCGGCACGCGCCATCTTCAACCCGCAGACCCGCACCGATGTCAGCCCGCGAGTCGACCTGGCGCTCGGCGAAAAGAACACTCTCACCGTCCGCTACTCGTTCTACATGAACCGGCGAAAGAACGACGGCATCGGCAACACCAACCTGCCCACGGTGGGGTACAACAGCGACAGCAACGAGAACACCATTCAACTCAGCGACACGCAGCTGGTTCGCAGCAACATCGTGAATGAGACTCGCTTCGAGTACGAGCGCGACACGTCCACGCAGACGCCGCTCAGCACCGCTCCAACGCTCTCCGTCCAGGGCATCTTCACTGCAGGCGGGTCGAGCGCCGGCAGCTCCAGGTCGACCGGGAACCACATCGAAGCGCAGAACTACACCTCGGTCCAGCTCGCCAAGAATTTTCTCCGTTTTGGCGGCCGGCTCCGGACCACCAGCCAGACGCTCACCTCCACCTCCCACGCGAATGGAACCTTCACCTACTCCTACCTGCTCGATCCCTGCACCGACCCCAACCCCACCCTGAAGCGACCCTCCAACTGCGTCGCCACCTCCACCCCGTGCGACCGGGCGAACACCGGCGCGACGAACTACATCTCCTCCTTCCAGTGCGGTTTGCCGAGCCAGTTCACGCAGGCCAGGATCAACCAGCCGACGGTGAGCGCCCGCCTCACCGACATCGGCCTTTATGCCGAGGATGACTGGAAGGCGAGGCCGAATCTCACGGTCAGCTACGGCCTTCGCTTCGAGGCGCAGAACTACGTCAGCAGCACGCACGATATCGCACCCCGCGTCTCGTTTGCCTACGCCATTCCCCGCAGCAACGGCCAAACCTCCACGGTCGTTCGCGGCGGCTACGGCTTCTTCTACGATCGCTTTCAGCTCTCGGACGTCCTCCCCACCTTCCAGCAGAACGGCTCCAATCAGGTCAACGCCACCTTCAAGAGCCCCGGCGCCGCCTGCCAGCCCACCTCCATCAGCAGCTGCGGCGCGGCCAGCACCAACCAGGTCACGACGTACTCCCTGGGGCAGGGCCTGCGCAGCGCCTACACCATGCAGGCGGCGATCGGCCTCGATCAGCAGATCGGCCGCGCGGCCTCGGTCTCCGTCAACTACCTCAACGCGCGCGGATTTCACCAGTACCTCAGCCGCGTCTTCTACGATCCCGCGGCGTATAACTACCAGTTCCAGTCTGGCGGCGTCTTTCGCGAAAACCAGCTGCTGGTAAACGGAAATCTGCGTCTGCGCAAGGTGTCCCTCTTCGGCTTCTACTCGCTCAACTACGCGAACGCGAATACGTCGGGCCCGGGCTTCTTTCCGACGACACCGATTCAGTTGGGCGTGACTACCTCGATCGACACCCGCGCCGACTACGGCCGTGCCGCCTTCGCCCACACCAGCTTCGGCATTATCGGCGGCAGCTGGACGCTGCCCTACAACGTCAACTTCGGCCCCTTTCTCCTGGCGCAATCGGGCACGCCCTACAACGCAACCGCCGGCACCGACTTCAACAACGACACCATCTACAACGAGCGCCCGTACTTCGTGAACGGCGGCGGGGGAAGCTGCTTCCACTCTTCCGACTTCACCGCGACGCAGACCGGATCGCTCGCCGCTGTGCCGATCAACTACTGCACCGGCCCGGCAAACGTCTCGTTCAATCTGCGCCTGGGCAAGACGATCGGCTTCGGTCCCAAGACAGAGTCAGCGCTCAAGGCGGAACAGGCCGGCAACCGCGGTCCGGGTGGTCCCGGCGGCGGCGGCCCGGCCCGCGGGGGACGTGGCGGCCCTGGCGGCGGAGGCCCCGGCGGCGGTGGTCCCGGCGGCTTCGGAGGCGGATCCAGCACTGGCCGCCGCTACAACCTCAACATCGGCGCACTGGCCAACAACCTCTTCAACAACGTCAACTACGGCACGCCCACCAGTACCTTGACCTCGCCGCGCTTCGGGCAGTTCACCACGCTCGCGGGCGGCCCCTTCAGCAACGGCGCCGCCGTTCGGCAGATCACGCTCCAGGCCAGCTTCAGCTTCTAGATCGCGTCGCCCGGCAGCGGCAATCTGCGGCCTGCAGAGACAATCTGCGGCCCGGCAGCGGCGATCTACGCCCTTTGGCGGCGGACTCAGGTGGGCCAGCTTCGGCGGGGTGCGGCGGGCCTCGCAACCACCGGCTGCGGGGGGCCCACCACCACCGTCTTCGCGTTCATAAACTCCCGCATGCCGGCGGCGGAAAGCTCGCGTCCGTAGCCCGAACGCTTGATGCCCCCAAACGGCAGCCGCGGGTCGCTGGCGACCATGGCGTTCAGAAACACGCAACCGCACTCGAGCTCCGCCACCAGCCTCTGCTGCTCGGCCGGGTCACGGGTCCACGCCGAGGCCGCCAGGCCGAAGGGCGTGTCGTTCGCCAGACGGATCGCCTCGTCGAGGTCCGGACGCGAAACAGCATCGCGACCGGTCCGAACAGCTCCTCGCGATATGCCGCGGAGCTTCGCGGAACACCCACAAGAACGGTCGGTTTGTAGAAGTAGCCCTCCCCGGAGATCCGCTCTCCGCCCGTCAGCACGCGGGCACCGTCGCGTACCGCGGCCGCCACCTGCGCCTCCAGGCCGGCGCGCGCGCGCTCTGTCGCCAGCGGCCCGATCCGTGTCTCCGGCCGCATCGGATCGCCTACCGTCAACGCCTCCATGCCCGCGACAAACCGCGCCTCGAACTCGCGGTACACCTCATCCGCGACGATGAAGCGCTTTGCCGCGATGCACGACTGCCCGCTGTTGATGGAGCGCGCGGTGACGGCGGTCGCGACCGCCTCCTCGAGATCCGCCGAGGGCATCACCAGAAACGGATCGCTCCCCCCGAGCTCAAGCACGGACTTCTTGATCAGCCAGCCCGCCTGCGCTCCGATCGCCCGCCCCGCCGCCTCGCTTCCGGTCACCGTGACTGCCGCCACACGCTCGTCGCCAAGCACCATCTCCACCTGCGCCGCCTCGATCAGCAGCGACTGAAAGCTGCCTCGCGGAAATCCGGCCCGGCGCGCCAACGATTCGATCGCGAGCGCGCACTGCGGAACGTTTGGCGCATGCTTCAAAAGGCCGACGTTGCCCGCCATCAGCGCCGGCGCAAGAAACCGAAAGACCTGCCAGAAGGGAAAGTTCCAAGGCATCACGGCAAGCACGATCCCCAGCGGATCCCAGCGCACATAACTGCTGCTCGCCTCGGTCGGCACCGGCTCCGGCGCCAGGATGCGCGCGGCGTTCTCCGCATAGAAGCGGCACACCGTGGCGCACTTCGACACCTCCTTCCGCGCGGCATCGAGCGGCTTGCCCATCTCGGTGGTGATCGTCGTCGCGAGGTCTTCCGCTTCCTGCTCCAGCAGCGTCGCCAGCTTGCGCATCCACAGCGCCCGATGCTCCACCGGCACCGCGCGAAAGCTCTGGAACGCCTCCGCCGCGAGCTCGATACGCTGCCGCGTCTGCATCTCGCTCAGAGCTTCAAAGCGCCGCAGCAGCCTTCCGTCCACCGGATTGATCGACTCGATCGCCATGCTTTTTGCCGTTCGCTCCAGACACCCTACCGTGATGTTAACCGAGGGAGCGTCCGCGCTGTCCGCATCCCCCCGTGCCCGGTCCGCATGGCAACCGGTTGGCTCCCGCGCCCACCGCGACCATCCGCTCACCCGCACCAGCAGCGCCCCCGCTCCGCTGCCAACGGCGGATGTCCGGTCGGAAAGAAATACTTGTACCATGAACACAAATCCCCATCTCTCGCGAAGACTCCGAGCGCACACAGGATACGGAACGTCCATGCCCGCAGACTTCCACCTCCCGAACCCCGCCTTCATGCAACAGGCCATCGACCTCGCCACCGGCAACGTCACGGACGCCTGCGGTGGTCCCTTCGGCGCCGTCATCGCCCGCGGCGAGGTTGTCATCGCCACCGGCGTCAACCGCGTCACCGCCACCAGCGACCCCACCGCGCACGCCGAGGTCACCGCCATCCGCAACGCCTGCGCCGCCCTCCACACCTTCGAGCTTCGCGGCTGCCAGATCTACACTAGCTGCGAGCCCTGTCCCATGTGCCTCGCCGCCATCTACTGGGCGCGGCTCGACACCATCTACTTCGGCAACTCGGCCGCCGACGCTGCGCGCGCCGGCTTCGACGACGCCGTCATCTACGCCGAGATCGCCCGACCCCACAACGCCCGCAGCGTCCCCATCCTGCCCCTGCTCTCCGAGCAAGCCTGGGTCAGCTTCGACACATGGATCAAGAGCGGCTGCAAGGTCGACTACTAGATTGACCCCTGAGGAACCCGCACAGACACGATGACGACCAAGCCGCCCCCCCTCCAACCCAAACGCGTCGCCATTCTCGGCTTCGGAACCGTCGGCAGCTCCGTCGCCCGTGTGCTCGCCGCGCAGAGCTTCCCCGGCATCGAGCTCACCCACATCTTCAACCGCGCAGTCGTCCGGAAGCGCAGTTCCGAAGCCAGCTCAAGCGTCCCCCCCTCCACGCTCTGGACGGAAGAGATCGAAGACGTGCTCGCCTCGGACGTCGACATCCTCATCGAGACCATCGGCGGTCTCGATCCCATCGAGGCCTGGCTCACCCGCGCTCTCCGGTCCGGCAAGTCCGTCGTCACGGCCAACAAGCAGCTCATCGCCTACCGCGGCACCGCCCTCGCCGCCCTCGCCCAGCGGCACGGCGCACACCTGCGCTTCAACGCAGCCGTCGCCGGCGGCGTTCCCGTCATCCCGGCCACGGTGCAAGGCCTGCAGGGCGACCGCATCAACCGCCTCTCCGGCATCGTCAACGGCACCTGCAACTTCATCCTCTCGCACATGGAGGCCGGCGCCTCCTACGCCGACTCGCTCGCGCAGGCACAGGCCGCCGGCTACGCCGAAACCGACCCTGCCGCCGACGTCGACGGCCTCGATGCCCGCGCCAAGCTCTGCATCCTCGCCCGCATCGCCCTCCACGCCGAGCTCGACCCCGACCGCGTCTCCACCCAGAGCATCGCGCCCGTCTCCGCCATCGACTTCCAATACGCCCGCGAGCTCGGCTGCACCATCCGCCAGGTCTCGCGCGCGCAGCTCGCCTCGGGGCCGGCCGGAGCCCTCGTCCAGGCTCGCGTCGCCCCCATGCTTGTCCCCCTCGCCTCGCCCATCGCCTGGTCGCACGGCACCCAGAACATGGTCGTCACCTCGGGCGAGTTCGGCGGCGATGTCGTCTTCTCCGGCCACGGAGCCGGCGGCAACCCCACCGCCGTCGCCATCGTCTCGGACCTCCTCGCCGTCGCGCAGAACTCGACCGCCGTCAACCTCCCCTCGACCTTTATGGAGGTCTCCGGCGAGTTCTTCGCGCCACACTACCTTCGCTTTATCGTCGACGACAAGCCCGGCATTGTCTCCGCCATCTCCGGCGCGCTCGCCCGTGTCGGCGCCAACATCGACTCGCTCCTGCAGCGCCCCGGCCATCCCAAGCACCGCCTTCCCTTCGTCGTCACCACCGAGCCTTGCCTCACCTCCACCATCACCGCCGCCGTCTCCTCCATCGCCTCCATGGACTGCATGCTCGAAGCTCCACTCGACCTCCAGATGCTCACCATCGAAGACAAGGCCGAAGATTAGGACAGAGCTCCGCACGTGCGCCGCAATGCTGGGTTGGCTTCTAGGAAGAGCGGGGCTTCAGCCCGGCGTCTCGCGACCGCTCTCATGCACCTTCCGCTCTGGCGAAAGCTGGATGAAGGCGAAGCCGAAACGACAGATCTATCGCCGTTGCCGTTGCTTTTTTGACGACACTGCAGTAAAAGAGAAGGGGCAAGGAAGCCGTAAGCCTCCTTGCCCCTCACTGAATACCGAAAAGCCCCTCACTGAATACCGAAAACTGGCAACCAACAACTGCCGTCAATACTTCGGCATCGTCGGATCAATCTTCTCCGCCCACGCCAAAATCCCGCCAGTCAGATTCGACACGCGTGTGAACCCGGCATTCTTCAACACCACAGCCGCCTTCTGGCTCCGCGCCCCCGACCGGCAGTGCACCACAATCTCCGCATCCTTCTTGGCTTGCAACTCACCCAGGCGCTTCTCAACATCGCCGACCGGAATCAGCGGCGCGCCTAGGTTCGCAATCGGATACTCGTGCGGCTCACGGACATCGAGCACAAAGACATCTTCCTTCGCGTCCAGCTTGCGCTTCAACTCCTCCACCGAAATCTGTGGGATTCCATCGACCATCGCAGCCTCCCCAACCGCCTTGTCGCGAGCGACCTCGAGCGGCCCGACCGAAGCCGGCGACGGCACGCCGCAGAACTGATCGTAGTCAATCAATGCCGTCACCGTCGGATGCGTGCCGCACACCGGGCAGTCCGGATTCTTCCGCAGCTTCAGCGTCCGGAAGCTCATCCCCAACGCGTCTACGAGAAGGAGACGCCCCACCAGGGGCTCTCCTATTTTCAAGATCAGCTTGATCGTCTCCGTCGCCTGGATCACGCCCACCAGCCCCGGCAAGATCCCGAGCACACCACCCTCCGCGCACGAGGGCACCAGCCCCGGCGGCGGCGGCTCCGGATACAGGCACCGGTAGCACGGACCCTCCGGCAGACCAAACACACTCGCCTGCCCCTCAAACCGGAAGATCGACCCATACGCATTCGGCTTGCCGAGCAGCACGCACGCATCGTTCACCAGGTACCGCGTCTGGAAGTTATCCGTTCCGTCCGCGATTACGTCGTAGTCCTTCAGGATCTCCATCGCGTTCGCACTGGTCAGCATCGTGTTGTACTTCACGACCTTGGTGTTCTTGTTCAGGCCGTTGATCATGATCTCGGCCGAATCCACCTTCAGCCTGCCCACTGTCGACTGCGAGTGAATGATCTGCCGCTGCAGATTCGACTCATCCACCACATCGAAGTCCACCAGCCCGATCGTCCCCACGCCCGCCGCCGCCAGGTAGAGCGCCAGCGGCGCGCCCAGCCCGCCCGTGCCGACACACAGCACCTTTGCGGCCTTCAGCCTCTGCTGCCCCTCCATGCCCACCTCAGGCAGAATCAGGTGCCGCGAATACCGCGAGATCTCCTCGTTCGTCAGCTTCGGCAGCTCCGCCGCCACCGTCTCCTGCTCCTGCATCAACGTTCCCATCGCCATCTCAAATACCCCTCTCCCACCAACACCCGAAGCCTTGGACCATCAAACCCGCTAGAAGCTAGAAGCTAGAAGCTAGAAGCTAGAAGCTAGAAGCTAGAAGCTAGAAGCTAGAAGCTAGAAGCTAGAAGCTAGAAGCTAGAAGCTAGAAGCTAGAAGCTAGCAACAACAACCACCGGCAATCGAAGGAATAATCGTCAACTCATCCACCTCGGTCGTCGCGGTGTCCTCCCGTTGCGGCAGATACCGGATGTCATCGTCATTCAAGTAAACATTTACAAACGACCGCAACTTCCCCTCGTCCGTGAACAGATGCTTTTTCAGCTCCGGCGAGTCCATCACCAGCGCATCGAGCGCCCCCTGCACGGACGAACTGCTTACCTCGACCGACTCTTTGTTGCGCGTGTACTGCCGCAACGGTGTGGGTATGTGTACCTTCATGCCTTCTCCCCTTCCATCTCCAGAACTCCAGCGACCTCTCCGTCGGCGCCCTGCACGCTGATCTCAATCGCCTCGTCCGCAAAACTCTTATCGTCCTCGCTCGTTCCCGTCAGCCGGAACGAGTTCGTCACCGCGGCCTGCCCCTGCTCCACCGCAGTGATGACGTAGGAGCAGCCCATCCAGTGCGCCTCCGCAAAGTCAGTCTGCGACCACCGCGCCGGATGATCCGGATGCGAGTGGTAAAACCCAATGATGTCGAGGCCCGACTCCCGTCCCACACGCTGTGCCTGGATCAGCTCGATCGGCGAGATGTGGTACCGGTTGTGCGCCGAATCTGTCCGCGTGTTGCCCGCCCGCAGCACCACCCGCACCTCGTTGCCGCCCGCCCCGTCCGCCTTGCCCAGCAGGATGCCGCAGCACTCATTGGGGTACGTCTCCTCGCCGTGCGCCCGCAGCGCGGCGTAATCACCGTAGCTCAGTCGCAGCATCAAGCCTCCGTCCAGAAGCGCTCACTCATATACTTCTCCGCCGAGTCGCACAGCACCGTCACGATCACCGCCTCGCGCCCGGCGCGCGCCTCCTCTTCGGCCACGCGCAGCGAAGCCGCAACCGCCGCCGCCGCGGAAACCCCCACCAGCATCCCCTCCGTGCGCGCTAGCCGCTTCGCCATCGCGTACGCCCGCTCCGTCTCCATTTCGATATTGGCGTCGGCCAACGTCCGGTCGTAGATCTTCGGAACGATCGCCGTCTCCATATGCTTCAAACCCTCAAGCCCATTGAACGGCGAATCCGGCTGCATCGAGATGCACCGAATCCGCGGATTCAACTCCTTCAACCGCCGCGTCGTCCCTATAAACGTCCCACTCGTCCCCAGCCCCGCGACGAAGTGCGTCACCTGCCCCTCGGTCTGCTCCCAGATCTCGTTCGCCGTGCCGTGGAAGTGCGCGCGCCAGTTCGCCTCGTTGGAGTACTGGTCCGCATAGAAGTACCGGTCCGGCTCGGCCGCCACCAGCTCCCGAGCCTTCCGGATCGCGCCGTCCGACCCGTCCGCCGGGCTCGTCCACACGACCTCGGCCCCGTAGATGTCCACATACTTCTTCCGCTCCGGGCTCACGTTAGACGGCATGCACAGCGTCACCGGAAATCCCAGCGCCGCGCCCAGCATCGCATACGCAATGCCCGTATTCCCGCTGGTCGCGTCCAGAAGTCCTTTGCCGTCGCGCAAACCTTTCGCGCCCTGCCCCCTCTGCCCGAACCGCAGCAGACCCCGCCGCTCCGCGTCCAGCACAATCGCCGACGCCGCCCGGTCCTTCACACTTCCGCCCGGGTTCGCCCACTCCGCCTTTCCCAGAATCTCTACACCCGGCATGTCGGCCGTCAGCGAGGGGAGCCGCACCAGCGGCGTTCTCCCTATGCGCTCCAGTATCCCCAACCCCAGCGACTTGTCCACGGCAATCATGCGTCTATGCCTCCCTCCACGCCCGCTGTCCGCCTTCATTGATGCAGCGGAAAGAGTGTGCGACAGTTAAACCGAGTCTACTGAACAAACCTTCTATGGCAAAAAAGACACCGCAGCGCAGCTTTGATGATGTTCTCTCGACCCTTGGCTCACAACGGTTTGATGTGGCGCCCGCCCAGGAGGGTGCAAAGCGCACCCCCAACGCCTTCCAGGTCTCGAAGTACGGCTGCGCCGCCGAGATCGCGTCCGCCCCCGACGGCGAGGTCGAGATCCTTGCCCGCCCCGGCTGGCTGCTCAACGGCGAAATCTCCCGCCTGCTCGATCGCGGCTACCAGAAGTTCCTCAAAACCTCCCGGCTCGAGATCCCCGCCACCGCCGACCACCTCCGCGCCATCCACACCTTCTCCGAAGAGCTCAAGGAGGCGGCCGGAGCCCTTTCCCTCTACAACGAGAGCCTCGGCACCACCTCCGACGTCTACACCTACGACCGCGTCAAAGGCCGCCCCACCAACTGACAGCAGCTTCTTTGCAGCAACCCCATCGAAATTGTTAGACCGAAATCCCGCAGCCGCTCATCTCTGCCGCAGCCGTCCAAAGGAGATCCAGCATGACCCAGCAAGGAAAGGTCGCCCTCATCACCGGCGCCAACAAGGGCATCGGCCTCGAAACCGCGCGCCAGCTCGGTCAGCTCGGCATCACCGTCCTCGTCGGCGCACGCGACCTCGCCAAGGGTCAGAAGGCCGCCGATCAGCTCCGTTCCGACGGCATCGACGCCCGCCCCATCCAGCTCGACGTAGTCAACCAGAGCCACATCGACGCCGCCGTCACCGGAATCGAGAGCGACTTTGGCAAGCTCGACATCCTCGTCAACAACGCCGGCGTTATGGTCGAGGACGGCTTCGGCCCAAACGACGTCACCACCGTCACCGTCGATCAGCTCAGGCAGACCTTCGACACCAACGTCTTCGCGGTCGTCGGCATCACTCAGGCTCTCCTCCCCCTGCTAAGAAAGAGCCCCGCCGGCCGTATCGTTAACGTGTCCAGCATCCTCGGCTCCAACACCTTACACGCCACGCCGGGCTCGCGGATTTATGAGGGCAAGGGAGCCTTCGCCTACGACGCCTCCAAGGCCGCGCTCAACAGCTTCACCATCCACCTCGCGCACGCGCTCCAGGGCACGGACATCAAGGTCAACTCCGCCCACCCCGGCTGGGTTAAGACCGACATGGGCGGCAGTGGAGCGATGATGGAGCTCGTCGACGGCGCAAAGACGGAGGTTGATCTCGCCACCCTCCCCGACGACGGCCCAACCGGGGCCTACGTTCACCTCGGCAAGACCATCCCCTGGTAGTTTGGCGAAAGCTACGCCTGATTGGGGATGGACAGCAACCCCGCAAAGACCAGAAGCTGCCCGCAAACGATCACCGCGAGTCGGGGAAGCACGGCAAACGGTTCGTGGTCCATCCCGAGGAACGCCAGGTAGCTCATCATCCCCAGAACCGAGAACCCCGCGGCAAGCAGAAGCCAACCTCGCTGTTTCGGGCTCATGCGCGCCTCCGCGTGTGGAGGGCGATCCGGGCGGAAAGCTCCGCGCTGCGGGTGACCCTCTCCATCGCGTCAAAGCCCTTGCAGCCGACGCAACGAGACTGGGTGAGGCGCCCAGGGGAGGGAAGAAGCAGGCCGCGGACAGTGGCGGCAAAGTGAGACAAGCGGTGCATGGGGGCCTTTCTTCATCCGAACGGCGCCACGGCAGCTGGACGGGCGAGAGGGCCCACGCTAGGCGCCGGGTTGCCGAACTCCTCGAGCGTACGTCCACCCCACGCGCATCTCCTAGGCCCGATCGGGTCAAAGCCATCCCTCCTCCGGGGGACAGCTTCCTGGGACCGGCTTCCTGGGACAGCTTTCAGCAGACAGCTTTCAGGGAAGAGGCTTCGGCCGACCCCCACGCCATCCCGCGCAGCCGCCGCTCGGATCAGCCCTGCCGCCCCCGGCTTCGCTGCCACTCCCGATACACCTCGCTCTTGCCCAACCCACGCTCGCGCGCCACCTGCTTCACCGCGTCCTTCTCCTCGACGCCCCCGGTCACCAGCGCCCGCACTGCGGCCGCCACCGTAAGCGGTTCCGCCGCCGCCGTCGCCGCCGGCTCCCCGCTCAGCATCAGCACCATCTCTCCCCGGACGCTCTCCCGGCCGGAAAGCTCCGCCCGCACCGCAGCCACCGTCCCCCGCAGAAACTCCTCATGCAGCTTGGTCAGCTCGCGCGCCAGCACCACCCGGTGCCCCGCTCCAAACACCGCCTCCACATCCCCCAGCGCTTCCAGCACCCGGTGCGGCGTCTCGTAAAAGACCTGCACCTCCGCCCCGCTTCCGGCCGTCCGCAAGCGCGCCCGCAGATCCTCGAGCAGGCTCCGCCGCGCTCCCGCCTTGGCCGGCAGGAAACCCCGAAACGCAAACCCCTTCCCCAGCTCCAGCCCACTCGCAATCAGCGCGGAGACGACCGCGTTCGCTCCCGGCACCGGGTACACGGTCACCCCGGCCTCTACCGCCGCCCGGACGATCTCCTCTCCCGGGTCCGCGATCCCCGGCGTTCCCGCATCGCTTACCACCGCGATCGTCGCGCCTCCCACCAGCTCCAAAACCAGCTCCGCCGCCCGCTCCGCCTCGTTGTGCCGGTGGTAGCTCACCGTCGGCGTCCTGATCCCGTAGTGCTGGAGCAGCTTCGCCGTCTGCCGCGTGTCCTCGCAGGCGATCCGGTCCACACCCCGCAGCACCCGTAGCGCCCGCAGCGTCATATCCTCAAGGTTGCCGATCGGCGTCGCCACCAGGTACAGCCCCGGCGCCAAAGGTGCTCGCGCCTGCTCCCGCACCCACTCCGTCTCGAGCTCCCGGCCCCCTTCGCCGGTCTCACTCACGTCCATCGGCCGGCCGCCGCAGCCTTCGCCGCTGGTTCAGCATCCGCATGGAGTGCGCCAGGTTCTGCGGCGTGATGATCCCCACCACCCGCTCTCCCTCCACCACCGGAACCATCTGCACCCCGGTCGCGCTCATCATGCGCCGCACCGTCTTCACCAGCGAGTCGTCCGGGCTGGCGGTCGAGAGCGTCCGCGTCATCACGCCCTGCACGTACCCGTCGCCGGTCGCGCGCAGCGCCGCCACAATCCCCTGGCGGGAGACCGCCCCCACCATATTGCCGCCGCGCACCACCGGAAAGACGTCCTGTAGCGAGTGCACGGCGCTCTCAAGCGCGCCCTCCAGCGTCTCCGAAGCCGAGATCGTCGAAAAGTTCCGCAGCATTACGTCCCGCATCGTCACCGCGTCCACGTCGCTGTCCAGCAGCATGCTGTCGCTCTCCAGGTGCGGGCCAAAGACCACGAGCACGCCCAGCCCCAGCGTCCATGGGTTTCGCCCCGCCACGCCTACCGCGACCAGCAGAAAGCCAACCGCCTGCCCGATTCCGGCCGAAGCTCGCGCCCCTTGCATCAACCCCTTCGATCGCGCCAGCATGCCCCGCACAATCCTGCCGCCATCGAGCGGCGCCGCCGGCAGCAGGTTCACCCCGGCCAGCAGCAGATTCACCCACACCGCCGACCGCAGGAGCCGCGTGGGTGTCACCCACGGATGCGCCCAAAGCTCGATCCCCGGCGTAACCGTCAACATCAGCCCCGCCAGCACCAGACCGAACAGCAGATTCGCCGCAGGGCCCGCCAGCGCCAAGCGCAGCTGCAGCGCCTCCTTCGCAGCCCGCTCACTCGCATCGGTCGTCGCATAACTCAGCACCGCTCCTGTCGGCAGCACCAGAACTCCCTTGAGCTCCAGGCCTTCCCATAGGGTCACCAGCGCCCGCGCCATCTCGCGCACAGCCACCGCGCCCAGCATCAGGCACCACAGAAGCATCCCACGCGCCACCGCCACCCCCGCATACGTCGCCGACCCCACCGCCAGCCCCAGCAGGGCCAGCCAGAAGGCGTGCATCCGCACATAGACCCCAAACCATCGTCCCGCTGAAAAGTTCCAGGCTCGCATCGCTTCCATTGTAGGCCCGGAAAAAGACCGGAAGCCCGCTCCGGAGCCCAGCGGGTAGTCCGCGCCGAACATGGTGTACTTCCGCGGCTGTGCGCCGCCGCTGATCTGCAGCGGGCGTCAACACGGGACCAGGGGCAACCCCGTTCACGCACATGCCCTTGGGGCCCAGCTGCTTCGCCAGCGACTTGACGAAGTTCATGGTGGCGGCCTTGGTCTGCGCGTAAGCGTACAGATCGGCCAACGGATCGTAGGCCTGCTCGGACGTGGTGGCCATCGTTCGGATACCCCCGCGCTCGCACCACCCATCCCGTTGCCGACCCGAGGCCGGCCGCTACCTGACTCGCACATCCTCGCCTCACCCACCCACCCCCGGGTACCATCAGCCCATGCGCGTCATCGCTGGAACCCTTCGCTCGCGCCCCCTCATCTCCCCTCGCGGCCAAGGCACCCGCCCCACCAGCGACCGCCTCCGCGAGACCCTGTTCAACATCCTCCAGACCCGCATCGAAGAGGCCCGCTTCGCCGACCTCTACGCCGGCACCGGAGCCGTCGGCATCGAGGCCCTCAGCCGCGGAGCCGCTCACGTCCTCTTCGCCGAACGCGCCGAGCCCGCCCTCGCCAACCTCCGCGCCAACCTCCACACGCTCGGCATCCGCTCCGGATACACCCTCGAACCGCGCAGCGCCATCTCCGCCCTCGACCGCCTCATCGACCGGCATACAGACAGAGTGACAGCCAGGGATATCGAGGGAAAGCTCAACCGCCCGACCGGAGCCATCCCCGCCCTCGCCGCCCTCGACATCCTCTTCCTCGACCCCCCGTACGATGCCGCCGCCGACTACACCAACACGCTCGCCCTGCTCGGCAGCGCCCGCGCGCAAGTCCTCCTCGCTCCCGCCGCCCTCATCATTGCCGAGCACTCCAGCAAGCTCCCCCTCCCCCCAGCCTTCGGCCGCCTCCGCCAAACCCGCACCCTCAAGCACGGCGACGCCGCCCTCACCTTCTTCCAGGCGCAGATCCTTCCAGGCGCAGATCGCCCCTGACTCCAACCCCCAAGCCTCCCTTCCAGCCTCCTCCTAAGCTCGCCCGCTTACTCAACTCCGCAACATTCTCGGCAGCATCAACGACCTCCGCCAGCCGGGTTGTTTTCTCGGACAACGCAGACTGCCCTCCTTCACTCCAAGCATGTGGGTGGTCTCTTACCCCCAGCTGAGGATCCCATGGGCTTCATCACACCGAATGACATCGAAGACTTCCGTTCGCTCTACACCCTTCAACTCCGCTACCTCCTCTCCGCCGAAAACCAGATCGTCGACGGCCTCAAGAGCATGATCTCCCACGCCACCGACGAGCAACTCAAGGATGCCTTTCAGTCCCACATGCAGGAGACGCAGGTCCAGGCCGACCGCCTCAAGCCCCTCATCGCCGAGATGAACAGCGGCGACGTCGACGACAAGAAGTGTGCTGTCACGACCGCTCTCATCGCCGCCGCCGCAAACATCATCTCCGAGTCCAAGGCCGGTCCGGTGCGCGATGCCGGTCTCCTAGCCAGCGCGCAAAAGGTCGAGCACTTCGAGATGGCCTCCTACGGCGCGGCACGCGACTGGGCCAACCAGCTCAATCTTCCCAAGCACGCCCAGATGCTGCAGAAGAGCCTGGACGAGGAGAAGCACGCCAACTCGCTCCTCAATACCATCGCCGAGCGCACCAACCCGGTCGCCGTCACCGCATAACCAAATCGCAAAGTCGTCTCGAGGGCGGCTACCCAGGCCGCCCTCGCTTATTGGTCCGCTCTATCGCGTAAAGCCTCCACCCTGATGCTCCCCCGTTCGCAGATCCACCTGAAAGGCCACCTCCCGGTCCGTTCGCATATCCCACCCAAACCCGTGCAGCACCCTGCCCTCCACCTCCCCCAACCGAATTCCCTCCCAGCTCAGCCTCCCCGACTCCCACACTCTCCCACCCTCGCCCCAAGCCGCCAGCGTGTGGAACCCCGCAAACAGCAGCAGCCTCTGCTCCACCAGCTCGCGAACGGCCACCACCGGCCGCAACTCCACCAGGGTTGACACCTCCGGCCTCCTCGTCTCGATCACATACGCATACCCCCCGGCAACCGCGCACACCTGCCCCACCGCCGGACACCCCCACACTCCCGTCGGCATCTCCGGGCTCTTGAAGCCCAGCGAGCACGTCGCCAGAAACTCGCCCCCGCCCTCCGGCCGCACCAGCAGTTCGAGCGCGCCCCGCGCCATTGCGTCCTCCTCCCCCGCCACCTCGCGTGGGTAGGTATACCGCCGCGCCGGCGCGATCAGCGGAGCCCGCTCCAGCACCGTCGCGGACCAACCTCGCCGGAAGCTCGTCTCAGCTATCAACGCCAGTTCTCCCTATGCCCCGGAGGCAAACTCCGGGGCAACCAGGCCCGATCCGGCAGCTGGAGATGCGTCTCACATCGCGAAAGATTTCTAAGGGAGACAAGGGTCGCGCGCAGACCTACAGCGTGGCCGCCAAACCCTGGTACCGTCCGGCGTGGCTGGTCGAGCACAGAGCCAGCAGCCGCTGGCGCATCAGGTAGTATGCCCCTGCCGCCTCCTGCAGATGGAACGGCGCATACACTGAAAACCGCTGCAAAAGTGAGTAGCGCAACATGCCGAGCTCGATCCGCAGCACCGCCCCGCGCAGACGAAGACAGTCCCGTCGCATGCGCTCCCCAACGATCGTCGCCTCTTCGAAGTTCCAATGCTGCGCGTGCGCCGCCAGCGCCAGCATCAGATCGGCGTTGGCGCGCATCCGGCGCAAACCAACCTCGCCGCCCACCAGAGTCCACAGTTCTTCCGGCTGGATTCGCGTCTGGTGCTCCGTCGGGTCGAGGTAGTCGAGCGCCACCGCTCGCAGCCCCGCAACGTTTACCTGCTCCACGCGTCCCACTAATACATCCCACGAGTCGCTCGTAAGCTTGATCGATCTGCGCTGCGTATACACCGCGACGGCGATAAAGCCCATCAGGAGAAAGCCAATTCCGTAATAAGGAAGCATCTGCAGCATCATGGGTCTCAGCTCTCTGCGTCAACGCTACCGAGATCGTATGCGATCGTCTGGTGAAGGGCAACAAGATAATCGCGCATCTCTGGGGAAATCGGTCGTCGCGCCGGCTCCTTGACCCAAAACTGCACAATCCAGTAGACCAAAGCGGTACAGTACACCGTGATCCGAAGGTGATCCAGCGTCGCAAACTGCTGCGCGCCGCCAACATAGCTCTGAATACCGTCCACCGCGACCGCCACGATCGACCACACCGCCAACCCCTGGCCCAGGGCCATTACATGGCTCCTCCACCCCAGGCCCAGGCGCGTCGCCGAAAGCGCCATCACCAGCACCAGCTCACAGGTCACCAAACTGGTAAACAGGCTCCCGCGTACCTGCCAGCGCTCCAACCCCCGCAGCCCAGGCGGACTCACCCCCCAGGCCAGCAACGCCGCTATACCGACACCGGCACAGCCACCCAGCAGAAACTGTCGCCGGGCGTCCCGAAGCCAGGTTCCTGTCGGCCGAAGAACGATCCGTGCCATCTCCAGCACGAGACCGACCTGAAGCGCAAACTCCACCACCTCAGCCGACCAGTAGATATACGCGTACCAAATCCGTGATCCCTGGGCATAGAGCACATAGAGCGCAATCGCAAGCACGGTGTGAAATCCGGCGTAAGTCGTGAACACTGGAAAGCTCTTCCATCGTCCCCGAACCAGGAGAGTCAGGCAGAGGGCGGCGTGTCCGAAAAAACTCGCCGCCCACAGGAGATCATCCAGACTCGACAGGTTCATGCTTCCTCAATACGAAAGCTACTCAGATACCTAGAAACGAGCTCGCCGCCCCTAGTACGCCCGACAGAAACAGGGAGGTCACCGGTGGCCACTGGGGACGCGGATTGCCGCCGCCCATCGCGGCGAAGGAAGGAACGGAGGAGACGGCAAAGGCGCTCAGCAGCACGATGGAACGGATGGACTTCTTCATGGTAAGGCTCCTTGAGGCGCATTAGCGCTCCCTCAAAGCCTATTCGGGCATCGATCACGGTACTATGAAAATCGGTTAGAGGACTCATCCAAGATGCCTTTATATCCGTATATATGCACGCAGTACCCCGAAAGTGAATAAGCCCTCTGCAACTTTAGTACCCCATTCCCATCCTGGAACGTTCTACGTAAACTCTCGCCCGCCCGTTCCCTCCAGGCGCCTCTCTTTACTCTTCCCAATCGCTCCGTCGCAGTCTCTCATACCCCGCCGGGACCCCCTCCAGGCGCCTCCCCGCCGCGGAGGGCTCGCCCAATATCCTCCACCAGATCCGCTCCATCCTCACATCCCGCGCTCAGCCGGATAAACCCCTCCTCGATCGCATCGTGACCCCACCGCGCCCGGCGTTCCGCGGTCGTCGTCACCCCGCCGAAGCTGGTTGCGTTGGTCACCAGCTCCGCCGCTGCCAGAAATCTCTCCGCCGCTGCCCGGTCCCGCAGCACAAAGCTCAGCACCGGCCCGAAGCTCCTCATCTGCCGCGCCGCGATCGCGTACCCCGGATGCCCCGGCAGCCCCGGATACATCACCCGCAACACCTCCTCGCGCCCAAGGAGAAACTCGGCGATCCGCATCGCGTTGGCGCAGCTTCGCTCCAGTCGCAGCGGCAGTGTCGCCAGCGACCTCCCCGCCAGCCAGGCCTCCCTCGGCCCCCCCCCCCCCCCCCCCCGGGGGCGCCCCCCCCCCCCGCCCCCCCCCACAACGGGG